>Ga0181579_10004035_pt1 | contig 11469 bp, 11 predicted proteins | sample 071ome_24_FD_132996 | JGI IMG/M metagenome (GOLD analysis project Ga0181579, IMG submission 132996) | Coastal salt marsh microbial communities from the Groves Creek Marsh, Skidaway Island, Georgia - 071402CT metaG (megahit assembly) | ecosystem: Environmental > Aquatic > Marine > Intertidal... | reverse complement strand
GGAGTGTCTAAGATGTTTATTTTTTTGTCCTTGTAATGAAAGGCGAGAACAGAGGTGGCCACAGAAATACCTCGTTGCCTCTCAATTTCCATAAAATCACTGGTAGCCCCTTTTTTGATTTTATTCGACTTCACGGCACCAGCCTCTTGTATAGCTCCTCCAAAGAGGAGTAATTTCTCGGTAAGAGTGGTTTTTCCTGCATCAGGATGCGAGATTATCCCAAAGGTTCTCCGTTTTTTGATTTCCTCCTTAAACCCCATAATTGAACTTTCGACAAAAGTATTACAAATAATTTCCTAAGCGAAAGGAACTAGAACAGGTTTTTGATAAAAATATGGTACTTTTGAATTGCATGAAAGAGGAAAAAGTAGTTCTAGTCGATCAATTCGACAACCCCATTGGTACAATGCCAAAAATGGAAGCCCATGAAAAAGCAGTTTTACACCGTGCTTTCTCTGTCTTTATTCTAAACAAAAAGGGTGAATTGATGCTTCAAAAAAGAGCCTTGCACAAATACCATTCTCCTAGCTTGTGGACGAACACCTGTTGTAGTCATCAACGTGAGGGAGAAGATACTCTCGATGCGGGCCAACGAAGGCTGAAAGAAGAAATGGGTTTTTCCGTTCCTCTTCAAGCTTTATTTCATTTTATTTACAAATCCCCTTTTGATAACGGATTGACCGAGCATGAGTTGGATCACGTGCTATTGGGTACTTTTGATCAAAGCCCTGTATTGAATTCAGAAGAGGTGGCCGATTGGAAATGGATGAGTTTAGAGGCTATTGCTGAGGACATCAAACAGAATCCTCAAGCCTATACTGCTTGGTTTAAGATTATTTTTAACCGATTTTATGCCCATATAATAGCTACAACATGAAGGTTACCGTCAGTAGAAAAGCACACTTTAATGCCGCACATCGATTGTATCGAAAAGACTGGACAGATGAAAAAAATCAAGAAATCTTCGGAAAGTGTTCAAATCCACATTACCACGGCCATAATTATGAATTGATTGTGCATGTAACCGGTGCAATAGATCCTGAAACGGGATATGTAATTGACATGAAAGTCTTAAAGGACCTTATAAAAGTAGAGGTAGAAGACCGAATGGATCATAAAAATCTTAACGAAGAAGTGCCGGAGTTTTTTGATCGTATACCGACGGCAGAAAATATAGTTGTTGTTATTCACCAGTTGTTACGACCTCATTTAGATTCGAATCATCATCTAAAGGTGACCCTTTTTGAAACTCCTAGGAACTACGTTAGCTATTCGGATTAAAAATAAATTCTCTTTTTTGTGTTCAAATAAAAATTTGAGTATATTCATAATAAAAAAAAATTATGCCTAGTGTCAAACTTCTGAAAAAGGAAATCAACAATGATATCGGATTTCTTATCGAGGAAATTTATCTTTGGGAGCTTTCTCATCCAGAGGGAGATCTGAACAAAAGTGAAAAATTAATTGATGAGGCCATTCAAGTATTTGACGACTTGATGGCAAAAATAAATGCTGTGAAAGGTGAGGATAAAAAGAAGCAATTTAAAGCTATCGAATCCGAGCGAAAAAAATTGCTTACTTCTTTACTAAAAAAATCCGCAGCTCTTTAATTTTTTCTTTCGTTTGCTCTTCTTTTTTCTAAGTAGTTTAAAAACTCTTTTCCGTATTTTGAATTACTCACTTGTGGAGTCATTCGAACTGCAATAGAGTCCAGTAAAGATAAATTAGCGTCAAAAACCTGTGTCAGCGCTAAGTAAGGTGCAATATTTTGATCAGTATTTTGAGCAGCAAAGTTAATGGTGTAGAGATACCTTCTTTTCAGCAGGTTATCAATTTTTTGTTGCAAGCTGTCTCCTTTTTGAATGTTTCCTTTTGCTTGAGCCAAATACATTTCTTTTACTAATTGTAGATTTTGATCATTAAATTTTCTGCTAAAAGACTGGTATTCTTGAAGTAACTCTTGATTTTTTGATCCTGTAATTTTCGCACTACTCTCAAAAGTTTTTAAAAGTGTGTTAATTTCAATCGTTCCTTTTTCACCAAAAAATAAGATGCGATCATTTAGACTGTCACCATCCTCTTTGTCTAAGTAAAGATAAAATACTTCGGCTGTTTCTATGGGAGTTTGAAATTCAAAGGAGGGCATTCCTGAGACTAAAGTAGAATCTACGTTGACCAAAACAGTGTCCTTAATCTTTTGTAAATAAAGGGTTCCTTTTCTCAGTCCTTCCACTGTTCCTTTTACTGTCATGAAGTTACCTTCCTTGTTTTTAGCATTGTTAGTACAGGACAAGAACACTAAACTCATCATGAGAAAGGATAGAGTAAATCGATATCGTATCATTATTAAATATTTAACCAGTACGTGAATTTGAGGTTAAAACTACGATATCTTGGTGAGAAATTGTCTGTACTGATGTAATTATCGTTATAGACCAAAAATAAATCGGAAAGCGGAGCAAAACGCCATTGAAGTCTCGAGTTTACACCTAGGTTTTCTCCTTGAGTATTGTATTGAACAAAAGTGGTCCAGGTCAGTGTTTTTGTAAAAGTGAAATCAATCTTGGGGCTTACCAGCCAAATGTTTTTAGAAGCATAGGGCTTTGGAAGTTTTATCGCATTAAAATTGACGATCATACTGGCATTGACAATGGGTTGTTTTCTCCAATTAATTTCATTTTCCAAAGTAAATTTTGTTCCGTTATAAAAGGAACCATAGGAAATTTTTGAATCAAAATTGAATCTTTTTCTCTGATCAGAGCGATAGGAGAGTTCAAGGTCAGAGAACAAATAGCTTGAGTCTGATGGCAGTGATACACCGTTTTCACTTCGGGTTGGGTCAAAACCTGTTGTAAGGTATTCGTATCTGTTGGTGAACTGAAGAGCTAGGTTGGTATTGTTGAGATAGTTTTTTCTGATAGAAGAAATAAACCATCTGTCTGTCAATTTGTAATCGATAGCTGGATTGAAGACTAAAAAGCTTCGCTGGGTAAAATTGTAGCTATTTACATTTGGATTTTTTGGATAAATACGAAAAGTGTACTCGGGGCCTAATTTTAAAAAGCCTGTTCTTCTAAAAAAACCCAAATCAGATCGAAAATCTTCTCCACCATGAATGAACTCCATAGAGGCTCTGTGGCGCAAGGTGTTGCGTTCTAAACGCATACCTACAATTTGATCGTCCTCATTCAATCCTTCGGTAAAAGATTTATGGAAAAAAGCACGCCCTATCCATTTACTATCTGGTGAGGCAAGATTATATTCGATGCCCGTAACACTATTTTTGCGCTCTTGGTTATCAATGAAATCGTACTCTTCTGTAGTTCTTCGGTCAATAAAGAAAAAACTGATGTTGGAACGATCGAATACTTTTTGTCGAAGGGTAAACACGGTATTCAGGTTCGAAGGAATTTCGTTTTTCACATCAGCATCTGTGAGTACATTGAGAAATCCGAGACGTAAATTAGAGTTTAATTTTCCACTGAGACGTGCACCAGCAATTATTTTGTTTTCAATGGTGTTTCCGTCCAAATCTGTTGCTACACCTATTCTTCTTGAGAAAAAGGGAATCACATCTCTATTTGCACCAAAATCCTTGAAAAGGTCATCATTCTGAGTAAAAAATTGACGTTTTTCGGGTAGGGAGATAGCAAATCGTGTTAGGTTTACCACCTGATCGTCAACTTCTACTTGAGAAAAATCAGGATTGAAGGTCAGGTCGAGGTTTAATGCGTTTCCAATTGGAATCTTTGCATCTCCACCAATGGAACTATTTTGTGAACTTATTCCTTCTACAAAGTTTTCTTGAGAAGCTCCACTGACATATGGAATCAAAGAAATGGGCGTTCTTGCTTTTTTAAGAGGGGTTTCAAAAACCATTTTACCCATAAACCCTAGGTTTCCTATCGTTTGATTTTGTGGCGTTCTAATCCAAATGCTGTGTTCGTTTCCCTGGGTGTTTCTTCTGTATATGTTAAAGCGCCAGGAAGTTTGTGTATTGTCGTAAAAAAAGGCAGCAAATGGAATCTTAATTTCTGCCGTATAAGTCCTATCGGTTACGGTAGTTTCGACATTCCATTTGGTGTCCCAAGCGTAATTTCGATCGGATCTGTAATTTTGATTACCACCAGAAATAAGCCCATCAGCTTTTAAACCCAGCGGATTGGTTGCGAAAGAAAAGGCATTGGTTCCATCGCTAAATGTATCAAAAAGCAGGGTTATATAATCACTTCCAAAGGTGCTAAAGTCTCGCTTTAAGTTAGGTGTTGTAAAGTTAGTGCCGTTGATGTCAGATTCAATCAGTATATATAGGTTTTGTTCGTCTCTGACAATTTTAAAACGTGTTTGTTTTTGTGCTTGAATACTGTCTGAGGGCCTCCACATCCAAAAATCAGATTGCCACTGGCTTTTAGTCCATGCCATTTCATCTCCAACACCATCAATTTTGATGCTTTCTTGGGTAGAAACAACAAGAAATTCTTTCTCTTTTTCTTGACCAATTATAATGAAAGAACACAGAGTAGCAACAAACAGTAGTGCCTTTTTGTAAATGTTTTTTAGCAATTTGTTTTTTTGATGTTCAAAAATAGTAATCTTTACTAAGACTGTTTTTTTTAAATAAGGTTTAATTTTACTTCAAAACGAAGAACTGTATTTTCTATGTATTTTTTAATCACTATTTGCGTATTCAATTTTTTAAACACTTCGGTTGATTGGGGTGCTACTGGTCATAGGGTAGTTGGAGAAGTAGCTTCACAACACATCTCTAAAAAAACCTCTAGAGCAATTCATAAATTACTTGATGGAGCTTCACTGGCCTATGTGTCAAACTATGCAGACGATATTAAGTCAGATGATCGCTACAAGTCATACAGCCCTTGGCATTACGCCAATTTAAATCTTGAAGAATCTTACGAGGCAAGTGAGAAGAACCCTGAAGGAGATATTGTTCAGGCAATTGAAAAATGCATTCTTGTTTTAAAAAATAAAAATGCAAGTAAAGAGAACAGGCAATTTCATTTGAAGTTATTGGTTCATCTCATAGGAGATTTACACCAGCCATTGCACTTGGGAAAAAGGGAAGACAAAGGGGGAAATGCTGTCTCTATTAAATGGTTTGGAGGGCGTTCAAATCTACATCGTTTATGGGATAGTAATATGATAGACAGTAGTCAGCTGAGCTATTCTGAACTGACACGGAATCTTCCTGTGCTTTCTAAAGCTCAAAAAGAGCAAATCACCTCTAGTTCTCTCAAAGACTGGATTAAAGAGGTTCATGAGTTGACGAATCAAATATATGAGCAGCTTCCAGAGGACACTAACTTGGGCTATGAATACCGCTATCTCAATTTTGATACTGTTCGTATGCAGTTGCTCAAATCGGGTTTGCGTTTGGCAGCGGTACTAGACGAAGTTTTCAAGTAATTTTCCTAAAAGTCAAATTAATTCTAGGTCCCACAGGACGTGCAGTTTTTGCAATTTGGTGAAGCCAATACGTTTGGGTTTGCTCTTCCATCAGTAACAGACTTCCAGATTTTAAAGGTATTTTTAACCGTAAGTTTTTGTCCTTTCTGTGTTTAAGGTGAAAATAGCGCTCAGCACCAAAACTTAAGGAGGCTATCACCGGGTTTTTTCCTAACTCCTTTTCATCATCTGCGTGCCATCCATTGCTGTCTTTTCCATCTCGGTATAGATTGAGAAGTACAGTAGTAAAAGTGCTTGAACTAACCTGATGTATCTTATCCCTTAAGGTTTCCAAAAGAGGTGTCATTGGGAGTGGATTCATAGTGATTCCAGAATAGGAATAGGGCTTAGTGTTCGTTGCGTACAGCGCAGTAAGTCTAGGCTGTTGGTAGGTTTTTCCAAAAACTGTAATCGGATCTTGTTTCCAGGGGGTTTGTTCCAAAAGTGAGTTAAACACCTCTTTTGCTTCAGATTCTTGAAAAAAGGACTCAAAATAGCGTAAACGACCTCCTTTAATGTCTATTGGTGTACCGTCTCCTGGTAGTGATGTTATGACTTGCATTCTTTAATATAAAAAAACCGCCCGAAGGCGGTAGTTTTATTTGAGCAATTCCACACTGCGTTGGATAAATTGTGTCAGTGCTTCACCTTTCAAGAGGTTTTGTGATAGCTTTGCTAAATCCAAAGCTTGTTGAATTAAACGCTCTTTCTTTTTTTGTGTTTTGGTAGCCAATATCTGTCCGACTAATTCATGATTTGTATTGACAACCAGATTGAACATGTCGGGCATATTGCCCATCATACCGCCTCCTCCAGTTTGTTGCATTTCCTTCATGCGTCGCATAAACTCTGGTTGTGTTAGTACAAAGGGTAAACTTGTACTGTCCAAGGCCTCTAATTGAACGGTATACCCTCCTTCTTTTACAACTTCCTCAATCATGGGCTTAAGGGTTTCTTTCTCTTTGTCACTTAGCTTAGAAACAGAAGCTTCTTCTTTTTTGATGAGGTTTTCAATAGTATCCCCATCTACTCGCGCAAAAGAAACTTTATCGAGGCTGCCTTCAAGCTTTTGTATGAGGTGGCTTATGATTGGTGAATCCAGCAAGAGGACTTTATACCCTTTGTTTTTTGCCTGTTCAATGTAACTGTGCTGAGCTTCTACATCTGAAGCATACAGTATAATCAGTTTTTCATCTTTGTCTGTTTGAAGGTCTTTGATCGCTTCTTTCAACTCTTCGAAAGTGAAATATTCCCCGTCTGTAGTCGGATAAAGCGCAAAGTTTCCTGCTTTTTCAAAAAACTTGTCTTCACTCAACATTCCATATTCGATGACAACTTTAATGTCGTTCCACTTTTCTTCAAAAGATTTGCGGTCGTTTTTAAAAAGGCTGTTGAGTTTGTCTCCTACTTTTCTTGTGATGTAATTGCTTATTTTTTTAACTGCACCATCCGCTTGTAAATAACTTCTAGAGACATTCAGGGGAATGTCTGGAGAGTCAATTACCCCTCTTAGTAAAGTCAAAAATTCGGGTACAATACCTTCTACATTATCCGTTACAAATACCTGATTTTGATATAATTGTATTTTATCCTTTTGTATGTTCAAGTCGTTATTGAGTCTCGGGAAATACAAGATTCCAGTTAAGTTGAACGGATAATCTACATTGAGATGAATATTGAATAATGGCTCTTCAAACTGCATGGGGTACAGCTCTCTATAAAAGGATTTGTAATCTTCTTCTTTGAGATCTGCAGGTTTTTTTGTCCACGCAGGTTCTGGATTGTTGATGATATTATCTACAGTAACAGTCTCTGCTTTGGCATCTTCTGGTGCATCTTCAGGAAGAGGGAGTGTTTCTTCTTTCGTTCCAAACTTAATGGGAACGGGCATGAATTTATTGTATTTCTGAAGAAGCTCTCGAATACGTCCCTCTTCTAAAAATTCTTTAGAATCTTTGTCTATGTGCAGGATGATCTCTGTACCTCTAGTTTTCTTATCTGATTTTTCAAGGGTATACTCGGGTGAGCCATCACACATCCAATGTGCTGCTGATTCTTCTTTGTGAGATTTTGTGATAATCTCCACTTTTTCTGCCACCATGAAGGCAGAGTAAAATCCAAGTCCAAAATGACCAATTATCCCACTATCTTTTGCTGTGTCCTTGTATTGTTCTAAAAACTCTTCAGCACCAGAAAAAGCAACCTCGTTGATGTATTTTTGAACCTCTTCTTGAGTCATTCCAATACCTTGGTCTATAATATGTAGTTTTTTTGCTTTTTTATCAATTTTGACTTCTATTGTAAGATCACCTAGATCTCCTTTAATTTCACCTAAACTACTTAAATGTCGAAGTTTGTTCGTTGCATCTGTCGCATTGGAAATCAATTCTCTCAAAAAGATTTCATGATCGCTGTATAAAAACTTTTTTATCAGCGGAAAAATATTTTCAACCGCTACATTAATTTTTCCTGTACTCATAATTAATTTTATTTACAGCTACCTTACACAAAAAAAATACCATTTTTAAAAGTGTGACAAGATGACACTTTAAAAATCCAATTAAATAGTGTTTAATATTTTGCCAAAAAAAATAAACAGATTATCTTTGTTTTAGAAGTTTGATTTATGGAAAAAAAAGGAGAAAACATCAAAAATAAAATATTCGAAGCCTACTCAACATTTGTTTTAGAGCAGGAAAAAATGCCCAAATCCGTGTATTTATTTTGTAAGCAGATACAAATTGATGAAAGTGATTTTTATCAGCATTTTGGATCATTGAATCAAGTCCAAGATCAGCTTTTTATCGAATTTTTTGAGAATGCATTTCAGCTTATAAGCAAGGAAAAAAATTACAGTACACAAACACCAAAAGAAAAATTACTTGCCTTCTATTATACTTTTTTTGAGGTATTGTTATTGAATAGAAGTTTTGTTTTACTCATACTCAATGGTTCCGGAGATAAATTACAGAAATTGACTGTATTAAAAGGTTTGCGTTCAAAATTTAAAGTATTCGTCACCGGACTCATTGAAGAGGGTAATGCTGTAAAACAATCACGTTTTTCTAAACACCCTGAAGTTTTGTTTTCTGAAGGAGCTTGGCTACAGCTTTTATTTTTATTAAAATTTTGGATGGAAGACGATTCTCCTCAGTTTGAAAAGACCGATATGGCCATAGAAAAGTCTGTACGTACTGTATTTGACTTGTTTGATGCTACTCCCGTTGATAGCGTAATCGATTTTGGTAAATTTCTGTGGAAAGAAACCCTAAAGATGAGCTAATTGAAGACTTTAGATTCAATACCTACAAACAAAATAGAGCGTGCGTCAAAATTGGTTTCTACCGGGGTAAAAATCGGAGGTAATTATTTAAAGTACTACGGTAAAAAAATTGTTCAAGGCACAGAAGATAGATCAAAACTTAACGAGGAGAATGCAAAAGACATTTACGATGGTTTAAAGGAGTTGAAAGGAAGTGCTCTCAAAGTAGCTCAAATGTTGAGTATGGAGAAAAACCTTCTTCCCAAAGCCTACGTGGAACAGTTTAGCCTATCTCAATTTTCTGTACCTCCTTTATCTGGTGCTCTGGTAAGAAAAACCATAAAAAAATATTTAGGAGCCTCACCGGAAGAGCTTTTTGATCATTTTGCTTATGATTCAGAAAACGCGGCGAGCATAGGTCAAGTGCACCGTGCAGAAAAAAACGGAAAAAAACTCGCTGTCAAAATTCAATACCCTGGTGTAGCAGACAGCATCAGTTCTGATTTAGCCCTTGTCAAACCTATTGCCTTAAAGATGTTCAATTTAAAAGGAAAAGATACTGACAAATACTTCAAAGAGGTTGAGCAAAAGCTGTTTGAAGAAACGGACTATATTCAAGAACTTAAAAACAGTCAGCGTATCTCCGAAGCAGCCCAGGCTTTGCCAAATTTATACTTTCCAAAGTATTTTACTGAGTGGACTACTTCCAAAATTCTGACCATGGACTGGATGGAAGGAATTCATCTTTCCGAGTATGTCAAGCAGTCTAAAATCAATCAAGTAGAACGCAACCGCCTAGGACAAACCCTTTGGGATTTTTATATGTTTCAGATGCATGGATTAAGGGAAGTACAGGCCGACCCTCATCCAGGAAATTTTCTGGTTTCAAAAGAGGGAGGACTTATTGCTATAGATTTTGGTTGTATTAAAGAACTTCCTGAAGATTTTTATGTTCCCTATTTTGAGCTTTCAAAAATAGAGAACATCGAAAACCCAAAACAGTTCAATCGATTGTTAGCCCAACTGGAGATTCTTCTGGAATCTGACACTCAAGAGGAAAAAGAGTTTTTCACAAAACTTTTTCAAAAAATGATGCGTTTGTTTACCCAGCCTTTTCACTTTAAAAAATTTGATTTTTCTAATGCTGAATTTTGGGATGCTATTACCTCTCTTTCTAAAGAGTTTACTGATGATAGTCAATTGAGAAAGATGAACGGAAACAGAGGTTCGAAACATTTCATCTATGTAAATAGAACCTTTTTTGGTTTATATCATTTGCTCCATGATTTAAAAGCAACCATTGATACCGAAACCTACAAGCAGTATCTTTAAAAGAAGCATTAGATAGAAATTGAGTATCTTTTTAAAAACTCTTATTTTACAAAAAACAAATTAGTCACTCATGTACAATTCAAAAATTCTTGGATTAGGGAAATACCTCCCAGAAAATAAAGTTACCAACAAAGATTTGGAAAAAATTATGGATACTTCGGATGAATGGATCCAAGAACGTACGGGAATACAAGAACGAAGACATATTGTCAAAGGAAGTGACGACACCACTTCCTCAATGGGAGTGAAGGCTTCAAAAATAGCAATAGAAAGGGCTGGAATAAGCCCTCAAGATATAGATCTGATTTTATTCGCAACCCTAAGTCCTGATTATTACTTCCCAGGTTCTGGTGTGCTGGTGCAAGAAGCACTTCAAATACCGGACTGTCCTGCCATGGATATACGTATGCAATGCTCGGGGTTTATTTACGCTCTGGCCACCGCAGACCAGTTTATCAAAACAGGAATGTACAAAAAGGTACTGGTTATTGGTTCAGAATACCATTCTGGAGGACTGGATATGACTACTCGAGGCAGGAATATATCTGTCATTTTTGGAGATGGAGCAGGGGCTGCCGTAGTTTCTAGAGCGGAAAATAATGAAAAGGGGATTTTAAACACTCAACTTCATTCGGAAGGGAAACACGCTAAAGAGCTCTCTTTGATTGGTCCAAATACGGGTCGATGGGTTCCAGAAATTATGGAGGAAAACAATCCTGAAGATAGTTCTTACTACCCCTATATGAATGGTCAGTTTGTTTTTAAAAATGCAGTAGTTCGTTTTTCACAAGTAATTTCCGCTGGATTAGAAAAAGCAGGCTGGAAACCAGATGAAATCGATATGCTCATTCCCCACCAAGCCAATTTGAGAATATCACAATTTGTTCAGAAGAAATTTGGTTTGCGTGATGATCAGGTGTATAATAACATTCAGCGTTATGGAAACACTACTGCTGCTTCAATTCCTATTGCCCTTACAGAAGCTTGGGAAGAAGGTAGGATAAAGGAAGGTAGTAAGGTTGTTTTGGCAGCTTTTGGTAGCGGCTTTACATGGGGTAGTGTTGTCATCAAATGGTGAATTATAAAACACTTGTCCTAGGAGCCTCCAATCATCCTGAACGTTATTCTCACCAGGCAGTGATCAAACTCGTGCAGTCTGGAGTGGACACTGTCCCTATGGGAGTGAAAGAAGGAAAGATTTTGGAACTGCCTATTCTTCCTCTTTTTTCTGAGTTAAAAGACATACATACGGTATCCATTTATCTTTCGTCCAAACATCAATCTGCTTATTACGATTACCTCATTAAATTAAATCCAAAACGAGTTCTGTTTAATCCCGGAACTGAAAATGCAGAATTTGGGATCTTGTTGAGCTCGCACGGAATTTACTGGGAAAATGCCTGTACGCTGGT
>Ga0181579_10004033_pt1 | contig 11472 bp, 10 predicted proteins | sample 071ome_24_FD_132996 | JGI IMG/M metagenome (GOLD analysis project Ga0181579, IMG submission 132996) | Coastal salt marsh microbial communities from the Groves Creek Marsh, Skidaway Island, Georgia - 071402CT metaG (megahit assembly) | ecosystem: Environmental > Aquatic > Marine > Intertidal... | reverse complement strand
ATCGGACCTGCCGCGCAACGAACCGGTGTTCGATGATCTCAGTTGGGTTCGTCGCTACAACCGGCGCGTCCGACGGGTTCGCGCCGGCGTCGAAGCCGCCCGCCCGCAGATTTCCGAAAAAGTGCGACAACTCGGGCGCCGGTCGTTGGAACGTGTCGCCAAGCCCAGCGACCTCGCCAAATTGCGCGAAGCCGCCAATGCCGAGGCGGCGCACGAAGGCGGCTTTGCCTACGAGGCGTACGTTCGCCAAAAAATGGAGTCGGTTATCGATTTCGTTGCCGACCTCCTCGCCGAACTCGCCGGCTTCCAACCCGAATCCCCCGAGGCCGACGTCGTGGCCGATTTGCTCGACCGCTGGTGCCGGGCCAACGACATCCTGGTCGCCGACGGGCCGCTCCCGGTGGCCGACAACGTCTTGCGTCGCACGCCGCCGCCATGGGTGCGGTTTATGTTGCAGTTCGACCTGCCGTTCCGGTCGCGCCGGCTGTTGTTCGTCATTCGTCAACTCAACATGACCTACGCCCAACTCGGTCAAACCCAAGACGGTCCGACCCCAGCCGACTTCAACGCCCTCAAGGGATCGCTCTACGACGTTTCCGAACGCATGCGTCACCGAACCACGGCGGCCTTCGCCAGCGTCGACTTGATCGCCGCCATTCGCAATGTCTTCGGAGTCAATCCGGCCGCCGCATCCGTGGACGACCTCGATGCCCTGATCGCCGGCCTCGCCGACGAGATCGATCTGAAAAACCTCAACGGACGCATCGACGAAGTCCTTTCGGCATTGCCGCGGTCGTGGAAAACCGTCCGCGGCGATCTGCTGACGGCCTATATCGGCTTTGCCTATTGGGATCCGCTCACGTTCTCGTCCGCCAACTGGCGCGAGGCCGAGGAGTACGACGAGATCCGCGTCCACCGCATCAGCCCCGAAGACGCCGACACCATCCGCAAGGGCGGCGCCCGCGCCACGCTCAAGGGACTCGACTTCGGCCATTTCGGCGCCTTCTTCAGCCGCAAGCGGCGCGAAAACGACTACCTCTGGGGCCGACTACACGCTGCCGATCGGTTGGTCGATTTGGTATTGGATGCGGCGGCCAAGCAAGGTGCGGCGCCCGATCTCGACGTCACCGCGCTCAAAAAGCGCCTTTTCGAGTCGATCCTGGCGTGCGAAGCCGAAAACCTGACGAAGATTCCCGATGCGCTTGCCCAGATCCGCAAAGAAGTGGCGGCGCTGGACTAAAGCCAGCTACGCCGCGGTCGGTTCTTCCAGCTTCATGCCGCGGGTGTTGGCGCCCTTCATATCGGCGCCGGTCAGGTCGGCATAGCGCGTGTAGCCCCCGTCTTCGCCATCCAGCCCACGGACCCGCATCGAACGAAGGTCCGCGCCCGAGAGGTTGATCCGCCGCAAATTCGCTTCGCGCAACTTGATCCCGCGCAAGTCGGCGGCCGCCAATATCGCGCCTTCAAGGTCGCATTCGCTCAAGTCGGCCAGTTCCAACACCGCGCCGCGCAAGTTGGCGCCTGCCAGGTTGCAGCCGGTAATCCGTGCGCCGCTGAGATAGGCGCCGGGCAACTCGATCCCGGAAAGGTCTTGGCCTTCCAACGTGAGGCGCGCGCCCCGTTCGCCGTTCGATGTGGCCCACGACGCATGGTCGCGCAAAGCGGTTTGCAAGTCCGACGGCAACGCCAAGATGCCGCGCAACGCTTCGTCGCCGGCACTGCCGTCGACCGAAGCGCCGGCCAAAACGGCGCCGCGGAACTGCGATCCCAGCATGCTGGCGCGTTCGAGGTTGGCCCCGGCGAGGTTGGCCGCCGTGAGGTCGGCTGAATCCAGACGTGCGCCCGAAAGGTTTGCCATCGACAGGTCGGCCTCCTCAAAGTCGACGCTTTCGAAATCGGTACCCGATGCATCGACGTTTTTGAGGTTGGCGCGGGTCAGGTTGGCGAACAGCATCCGCGCCTTGCGCAACACCGAGCCTTCGAGATTGGCGCCGCTCAAATCGGTCTTGCTTTCCTTCGCATCGAGGCTGGCTTTGCCTGGCCGCATATCGGCGCCGGCTAAGTTGGCGCCTTTGAGAGTCGCGCCGGCGAACTTCGCGCCGCGCAGATCGGCGCCTTCGAAATTCGCGCGCGTCAGGTTGGCGCCGGCGAAATCGACGCCGAACAAATCGGCGGCGCTCAGATCCGCAGTTGCCAGATCGATTCGCGACAGGTTGGCGCCGGTCAGCTTGGCTTCCCGCAAGTTGATCCCCGGTAGTCGCGACCCCGAGAGGTCGACATCGTGCAGGTCCGCGCGCCGCCCACCGGGGCGTCCCTCGGCAAAACGGGCATGTTCGCGCAAGATATTCACCAGCGCTTTCGAATCGATTTCGGCCGTCATTGTCTCCCCTCTGGTCGCCAACCAATGTTAGGTGAATCGTGCGGGGCCGCACGAAGTATCGATTCGGATTTTCCTCGAATTTGAGCGGTTTTCGCGGCGTCGCTCGGCGCCGAAACGGTGCCAACGCTGACCCTGGCGCGACTGCTTGGCGGCATATCGGAGGGATTTCGGGCGGCGCACCCTTCGGAGGGCGAGAAGGTCTTAGACACAGCTCATCTGCTCGACATCATTTCGACCTACCGGGCGCGCGATCTCTTGACGGCGTTCGATGATTTCGGCGCCGGGTTTTCCGGTCTCAATTTGTTGGCCGATTTTCAACCCGACTTCGTGAAGCTCGATATGGGTCTTGTCCGCGGCGTTGACCACGACAAACCGCGTCGCGCCGTCATTCGTCATGTGGCCGCGTTGTGCCGCGATTTAGACATCAAGCTGATCGCCGAAGGCGTCGAAACGGCGGACGAACTCAAGGCCCTCCGCGACCTCGGCATCGATCTGTTCCAAGGGTTCTATTTCGCCAAGCCCCGTTTCGAAGGACTGACCCTCGTCGACGAACTCCTGAACCCGCCGACCGGTTAGGCCGGCCCGTAGTTTACGTACACCAACGCCTTCTTGGCGGTGGCAAAGGACGGTCGATCGCAGCCCGGCGGGCAGAACGCATAGGCGCCCTTGGCGAAGGTCTCTCCGTCGGCGGTCGTCAGGCTGCCGTCGAGGACGTAAATTTCTTCGTAAAACACCTCGGGCACCGACAGGTTGACTTTGTCGCCGTCGAAACGCATCAGCTTGGAGCCCTCGCCGTGCGAATCTTCGCCCAGCACTTTCACGTTGCCCTCCCAGCCGTCCGCTGCGGCATTCGGCAGCGCGGCCCACGCGCGATCCGGCATCTTGCCGGTCAGCGGGTAGTATTCGCGCTTGGCCGGTTCCGGTACGTCGTGGGTGCACATCTTCTTGGAGTGCCGCGACAGGAACATCGTTTCTTCGGGCACATCGCTCTGAAACCCGTGCACGGTCTCGGGCGGATGAAAGCAGTATCCCTTGGCCCCAAGATAGGTCTTGCTGTCGAACGACAGCTTGCCGCCCAGCACCAGAATTTCCTCGGCCGAATGATGATAGTGCGGCACCGTCGGCGCGGTGTAGCCCTCGGCCGGCACCAGCCGTTGAATCGCGGTACGCGCCCCATTGTCCGGGTCGAGGCTCAAGACTTTCGAATAGAGACCCGGAATGGGCGATGTCCAATCCATGGACTCGGTGTCCAGGTGGGGAATGTGCGGGCGCATGGCGCGATCCTCCGATGCTGATCCCGCCATTCTAGGGCTACCCTGCGGGCTGCCGACGATCACAAACCGGGATCGCCCGCGATCCGGTCAGCGGCGTCCGTCGTGGGGGCTACGAAACAGCCAAATCGCCAGCCAGGTCGCCAGCACCGCGCCCACCAGTTGGGCGGCGATAAAGCCCGGCGCGTCGATCGGCCTAATGCCGGAAAACGTGTCGGTCAGCGTGCGCCCGATCGTCACCGCCGGATTGGCGAACGACGTCGAGGCCGTGAACCAGTAGCCCGCCGTGATATAGAGCCCGACCGCGGCCGCCACCGCCTGCGGGCGAAATCGCACGCAGCCGTAGATCGTCAACAACAACCCGAACGTCGCCACGCCCTCGGCCAACCATTGCGCGCCGCCGGTGCGCATGTTGCTTGCCGACTGGACCAGCGGCAGCGCGAACATCGCGTGCGCCAACACCGCGCCGAGAACGCCGCCGGCAACCTGGGCGACGATGTAGCTTGCGGCGTGCGGCCAACGCAGGTCGCGGCGGATCGCGAAGCCGACCGTGACGGCGGGATTGAAATGCGCGCCGGAGATACGGACAAAGATCGTGATCAGCACGAACAAGATCGCCCCGGTCGCGATCGTGTTGCCGAGCAACGCGATAGCGTCGTTCCCGTCCGCCAGCGTTTCGGCCATGTAGCCCGACCCGACAACGGTCGCGACGAGAAGCCCGGTGCCGAGCGCCTCGGCGGCCAGTCGTTGGGCGAGGGAAAAAGGGCGGATCATCGAAAAGACCTACCTATCAAGACGGAATCTTATGACACGGACATGACAGCGCCATGACAGGCCTCAACCGGCGCCCGCGCATTTGATGCACAGGGGTACCGTCGGATCGGCCTCCAGGCGTTTCGGTTCGATGTCCTCGTCGCACTGCACGCAATAGCCGAAATCGCCCGAGTCGATACGGGCCAGTGCCGTCTCCACGCGGCGCAGCCGCGCCAGCCGGCGTTCCTGTTCGGCCTTGGCCATGGCCTGGACTTGCAAGGCGTCCATCCGCGACAGCCGTCCGACGCTCTGCTAGTCGAGCTGCACCGGTGCCAGCTCTGCGGCCGATCGATCGGCGGCATCGGTCAATTCGCGCGCTTCGGCACGCAAGCGGGTCCGAAATGAGTCAAGATCGAGCGTCATCGCGCCGCGTCCGAGGATGTTGGGTGCGTCGGTGAAGGCTGCATCATCAGGGAGGACACCATGGCCGTCGAATCGCGGGCGAAATGGGGCTTGATCATTCCGTCGAAGAATACCGTGTGCGAAACCGAGATGCACCGAATCGTCCCGCCCGGCATTTCGATCAATACCGCGCGCGCCGTGCGCAAAGGCCCGGCCGTATGGGGCAGCGACGACGCGATGAAAAAGATGGCCCGCGCCATTCGTGACGCCGAGCCCGACGCCATCCGCGCGGTGATGACCTGCGAGCCGGATTATCTCTTGATGGGCGAGGGGGGCTTTTCGTTTCCCCGCGACGAGCTCGAAGCCTTCGATCGCAAATACGAAGAAATCTCGGGTCTGCGGGTAGCCTCCTCGGCGCGCGCGTTCTTGCGTGCCCTCGAGGTGATGAAGGCGCGCAAAGTCGCGGTCCTCACCCCACGGCTCCCCGACAGCGGCATCGTCTCGGGCGGGTTATGGGAGGCCTGCGGCTATGAGGTGGCCGCCGCCAAAGGTTTGGGCTGTACCTCGATCCAAGACATCGATACCCTCACCGAGGAAACCTTGCGCGACGGCCTTGCCGAACTCGCGCGCAGCGATGCCGACGTGATCCTCGCCACCGGCAGCGAAATCGCGCTGATGGACATGATCGAAGAAGCCGAGTTTTGGATCGGCAAGCCGGTCCTGCACCTCAACGCGGTGCTGGTCTGGTACGCCTTGCGCGACCCCGGCTTCGACGATCGGATTGAAAACCGCGGGACGTTGTTGCGCGACTACTAAATCGTCTCAGCTATCTTTGGGCATCAACGCGTTGTCGAGGTCGACGGCCCGGCTGGCGGCGGGTCGGTCCTTGATGCGGTCCCAATAGGCGACGAACGCCGGGCGCGCCTCGATCGTCTCGAACTGGAGGCCCCAGCCGACCTGCGAGCCGACATAGACATCCGCGGCGGTGAACTCGTGCCCCGCGACGTAATCGGTTGCCGTCAGGGCGCTCTCCAACGCGTTGATCACGAGATCGAAATTGCCGTATCCGGCCATGCGTTCGCGTTCCGGCGGCACGTCGAACCCCAGCGCTTTGTTGACCACCGCCGCTTCCAAGGGGCCGGCGGCAAAGAACATCCACCGATAATAGGCGCCCCGCGCGGACAAAGGGGGCGCGAGCCCGGCGTCGGGAAAAGCGTCGGCCAGATAGGCGCAGATCGCGGCGCATTCCGTCACCACCGTGTCGCGGTGTCGGATGGTCGGTACCTTGCCCATCGGGTTGATGGCGAGAAACGCCGGCGCTTTCATCGTCGTGCCGTATTCCAGCACCTCGGTGTCGTACGGAACGCCGATTTCTTCCAGCATCCAGCGCGCAATGCGTCCGCGCGACATCGGGTTGGTGTACAGAACCAGATCGTCGGTCATGGCAGCCTCCCTTGCTCCGCGGCGGTGAGCGTCGAACGGTCTGCGGGCGACCGCCCGCAGGCTAGACCAACAGCCGCGCGAACTCGGCCACGTTGTCGAAGCTGTCCAGCGAGTCGATTGCCTGCATCACCTCTTCGGCGCGTTTGTCGTCCATCACGGTGCCCGCGAGTTCGCGGAACTTCTTTTCGATGTCGGCGCGGCCCATCGGCGGCTGATCGCTCGGCCATTCCACGTCGCGCTTGACCGTATTGCCGTCCTTCAGCGTCAGTTCGACCCCAAAGCGCATCTTCTGGTCGGTAAAGAAGTCGTCGTCGGCCTTGGGATCATGCGTCATGCTGACCTTGGACAACAGATCGCGCACCACCGGGTCGGCGAGCTTTTCGTCGCTGTACATCGCCGGCAGCAACGGTTCGCCCATGATCGTCGTCACCACCGTGTAGGGCAGCGAGAATTGCGCATCCACCGCGCCCTGCGGGTTGGTGTCGCCGATTAGGTTCAACGCCATGCCCGAGATGTGGATTTTCTCTACTTGATCCGGCGTGATGCTGTGGTCTTTCACCAGCGTACGGGTGGCATCGAAGCCCGGATGGTTCCACGCGATCGAGGGGTGGATCTTGTATTCGGTCACGTCGATCGCCCAGCTTTGACCCAAGTCCCGAACGATTTGATCGTGATCGCAGCGGTCCGACCCGGCCATGACGTGAAACCCTTGCTCGCCGTCCAGCACGCCGTGCCCGCCACGAAAACCCCGCTGCGCGGATTGCGCTGCGACCGTGCCGGCCATGCTCATCCAGCCCCAGCCCAGTTTCACTTCGCGCATGGGCCGCGTTTCTTCCACCACGCCGAAATATTTGTACACCGACGGCACCGTGGCGTAGGTCCCGGCAATGCCGAACGCCACGTCCAACGTTTCGGCGTCCTGTCCGAACAACTTGCCGGCCGTCGTCGCCGAGGCAAACGGATGATACTGCTCGCCCCAAACTTGTTTGCCGCGTTCCGGCGTGGGCTGCATGGCGGCGCCGATCCGCGCCACCACTTCGAATCCCAATGCGATGCTCAGGATCAAATCTTTGCCCGACGAGCCCAGCATTTCGCCGATCGCGAGGCCTGAGGACATCGTGATGTAACCGGGGTGGCTGATGTAAAGAACCGTGTCTTCGTAATCCAACGCGAACCCGAAATTGCCGTTGGCATAGGCCGCTACCGCGGCCGAGACCTTCGCACCGTCGCCGATGATCGACGATTGCTCGCGCCCCCCGCCCATGTCCTTGGCCATTTCGGTGTGCAACTGGCCGATGCGGGTTTGATACCCGGCCAACATGCAGCCCACGATATTCAGCACCGCAAGTTTGGTCGCATCGATGGTCCCTTGCGGCAGGTCCGCATAAGACGTGTTGGCAACAAAGTTGGTCAAATCTCGGGTCGTGCCCATGCCGGTCTCCTTGGTTTTTTGTTGTTTGATCGTGGTTAGGCGTCGTCGCCGCGCAAGCGCGCCAATTCGTGGGTGGCGTCGCGCAACCGCGCCACCAAAATCGAGACCATCCGTCGCAGCACGGCATCGGTACCGGCCAGCCGGTTCTCGAAATCGGCGCGACTCAAACGGAAGGCCTTGGTATCGGTGAGCGCCACCGCATCGGCCGACCGCACGTCGCCGCCGAATAGCGCCATCTCGCCCAACACATCGCCGTTGCCGAGCGTGGCCATCACCTTGTGACCGTCCTCGGTGCGTTTGCGCACTTCGACGTTGCCTTCCAGCACCAGAAACGCCGCATCGGCGTCCTGGCCTTCGTGAAAAATCTCGGTGCCGGCCGCGAACTCAATACGGTTCTGCGGACTAAACCCCCCACCATTCGACATACTAAACGCTCCTCGAAAACACGAAGCCTAGGGGCCAAGCCCTGTCCGGACAAGCCATCCCGGGCGCGCCCGCCGCCAGCGACCCGGGCCACCGATGTTCGCGCCACATGCCGCTCGTGAAGACCTCGTCTTCGTGTCCGACTAGCCGGTCCCAGGCCGACCCACTGCCAACAATTCCAACGCATTGCGCACCAACCGGTGTCCGCCGTTCTCCCGCATCGACAGGATCGACTCGGGGTGAAACTGCACCGCAGCGATGGGCAGGCGCGCGTGCTCAACCGCCATCACGACGTCATCGTCGGTCCACGCGGTCTTGCGCAACACCTCGGGAAAGGTCTCGTTGACCGCGGCCAAGGAATGATACGCCCCCACGGTGCAGGGATTGGGCAGGCCGTCGAACAACGCGCCCTCGTCATGCGCCACCGCCCACCGTTTGCCGTGGCGGGGCAGGGGCAAGACGTGCAGCGATCCACCGAACGCCTCGACAATGCCTTGCAAGCCGAGACACACGCCAAATTGCGCCACGCCCTTGTCCGCGAGCGCGCGTACTAACGCGGGCACGCCGTACTCCGCCGGTGTCCCCGGTCCCGGCGAATGCACCACCAGGTCGGGCGCATCGCGCAACAAACGATCGACCGGCGTGCCCGCCCGCAACGTCTGTACCGTGGCGCCGGTTTGCCGGATGTAGTCGGCCAGCGTGTGGACGAATGAATCTTCGTTGTCGACCATCACCACCGACAGCCCGTCAAACGAGGTCCCCACCGGTTTCGCGGTCGCCGGTGCCGACGCCGTGTCGCTTCCCAGCACGCGAAAGAACGAGGTTGCTTTGGTTAGGGTCTCGGCTGCTTCTTCGGCGCCGACCGAATCGAACACCAGCGTCGCACCGGCGCGATAGTCCGCGCGGCCGTCCTTAAGATGCACCGTGCGGATGGTGATGCCGGTATTCACGCTGCCGTTCATCAAGATGCCGCCGATCGCGCCGCCGTACCAACGCCGCGCACTGGTCTCCATGTTCTCGACCAATTGCACCGCGCGTTTCTTCGGCGCACCGGTCAGCGTCACCGCCCACATGTGCGACAAAAACGCGTCGATCCCGGTAAAGCCCGCGCGCAGCGTCCCCTCGACGTGATCCACGGTGTGGAACAACCCGGCATAGCGTTCGATCATCCGCCGCCCCAACAACCGGACCGAGCCCGGTTCGCAAATCCGCGCCTTGTCGTTGCGGTCGACATCGGTGCACATCGTCAACTCGACCTCGTCCTTGTCCGAGTTGTACAGCGCGCGAATGTTGTCGGCATCTTCCATCGGGTTGTCGCCGCGCCGCACGGTGCCCGAGATCGGCGAGGACTCGACGCGGCGGCCGTCGACGCGCACGAACATTTCGGGCGAGGCCCCCACCAGCTGTTCGTCGCCCATTTGAATGAAGAACTCGTAAGGGCTCGGGTTCACCGCCTGCATCTTGTCGAACAGGTCCGACGGGCTGCCGGAATAGGCGGCTGAAAACTTCCGCGACAGCACCACCTCGAACACGTTGCCCACGCGGATTTCCTCGCGTGCCCGATCGACCATATCGGCATAGGCGTCGTCGCTATGGTCGGTCTCGATCGCAGACGGCGTATCGGACGGCGCCTCGGTGATGGTGATCGGCGCGGCATCGCGCGCGCGTCCTTCGGTCGTGGCTTCGCCCTTGGCGAATTCGTAGTCGTAGCGAAAGGCGGTTTCCTTGCGCCGGTCGACCATGAAGAACTGATCGGGCAAAAACAGATGCAGGTCGGACTCCGTGCCGGCGCGCGGCAAGCGTTGCGCGATCGGCTCGAACTGGAACAACAGGTCGTAGCCGAAGGCGCCGTAAAGCCCGAGCGAGGTATCGGCGATGTCGGTGAAATCCGCCAGCAACGTGCGCAGCGGGGTAAACACGGTGGGCTGCAGACTGCGTTCCTCTTCGGCGAACGTCGCATCGCTCGGTGCGACATCGAGAACCAGCGTCGTCGCATCCTCTCGCTTGGCGGTGACCCCGTCACCGGTCAGCACGTCGCCGAAAAGGTCGAGCAAGACCGTGCCGCGCGTGTTCAGCGCGCGCGCTTCCAGGCGCCGGCCAAACCCGACGAACGCCACCGGCGGCGCGGCGAACCCCATTTCCCAGCGCGAATAGCGATCGGGGTACTCGAACCCGGAAGAAAACAGCGCACCGCTCTCGGTATCCAGCCGAGCCGCCAGCGTCTTGATGCCCTCCTCAAACGGAAGGGCGGTGGCGGTTCTCGTCACGAGAACCCCCGAACGGGTGGTGAATTGATAGGTCATGCTGTGTTCCTGTGGCGGGCAAGGCCCGCGCCGACGTCGAAAAGGTCAGATAGCGTGAAAGCGCAGGTCGGCTGCGCGCCGGATTACCGGCTTCGCCAGAGGAACGTCGTGGATTTGGTCACGAGAGCTTTCACACCGCCGAGCATATGGGAGGCCCCGACAAGGTTCAACCGACCCGGCGTCCCGCGCCACGCCACGTCGGCCTCGGTCGGCCCGGTCTCGACGAACCGCGATTCGGGCCGCCGAAACCTTCGCCTGCCGAGCAGCGCGAAAAATGCTCAATTTTCCCCCCAATAGTGGCCGATTCAGCACGATTATCGGCCCTTTTGCCGGGATTCGCGGGTGGACCCCACACGCTCGCAAAGGGTACAGTCCCCGAAATTAGACCAGGGCCTACCTGGAAACCCGCGAACCTGTGCTTTTGTTGGAGGAATTCATGGCCAAATCACCCCGCTTTCTAGCGGTCATTTCGGTGCCGCTCTTTTTGGCGGCTTGTTCAGGCATGCAATTGGGCAAAGCCGAAAAGATCGAGCCGATCGGCACGCTCTACCAAGTTTCGCTCTACAAGGGCTACCTCGAACAAGCTCGGAACGAGTTCGCCGAGGCCGACTATGTCGATTCGGATCGCTTCGCCGAGCGCGCCATGTTCGTCGGCGCCGGCAACAACATCGGGCCCGAGGGCTTGAATAGCCGTGATATTCCGTCGTCCGCGCGCTCGGATCTGAGCGACGCCCGCATTCGCCTGACAGCGCTGATGGGCCAGGGCGCGATCAACCACATTCCGGCCTTGATGGCGCGCGCACAAGTTGCGTTCGATTGCTGGATGCAAGAGCAAGAAGAGAACTTCCAGCCGCGCGACATCGCGGCTTGTCGCGGTCAGTTCTTCGGCGCATTGACCTCTGCCGAAGAGTTCATGGATCGTCTCCGTCGCCCAGCCGCGATGGTTGCCGAAGCCGAGCCCGAGCCGGCACCGGCACCCGCACCGGCCGCGCCCAAGCCGGTCGAGTTCACGATCTACTTCGAGACCAACAGCGATCGTCTGACCCCGGCCAATGCTGCCACCGT
>Ga0181579_10004031_pt1 | contig 11474 bp, 8 predicted proteins | sample 071ome_24_FD_132996 | JGI IMG/M metagenome (GOLD analysis project Ga0181579, IMG submission 132996) | Coastal salt marsh microbial communities from the Groves Creek Marsh, Skidaway Island, Georgia - 071402CT metaG (megahit assembly) | ecosystem: Environmental > Aquatic > Marine > Intertidal zone... | reverse complement strand
TGCTCAGCCCAAACCACCCCAATGCAGACCAACAAGGGGAGCTGGCTGTGCAAAGCGGCGACCGACTGCCAGGGTTGCCAGAGCATATTTTCAAGCTTGGTGGTGACTACAACGTTGGTAGCCGTTTGAGCGTGGGAGCTGAATTAATTTACAACTCCGACCAGGTCATGCGCGGGGATGAATCGAATGACCTAGATAAGGTTAACGGCTATGCATTGGTCAACCTTAGAGCAAGCTATAGCATGAACCAGAACTTCATTGTCTTTGCCAGAGTGACAAATCTCTTTGATGAGGATTATGAAAACTTCGGACTGCTTGGCGAGGAGCCTTTCGAGGTACTGCCGTACCTGGCCGATGACAGGCCATTGTTTCTTGGGGTCGGCGCTCCACGCGGGGCCTGGGTCGGTTTGCGTTACCGTTTCTGAACTAATTAGCAGATTTATCTAGGGGCAGGTCCAACTACCACGCCCCATGGTGTTTCACCCACGGCGATCTTTTTCACTACCTCAAAACTTTCCACGTCGACAACCGAAACATCATCGGACGGTCCGTTGGCTGAGTAAAGCGTAGATCCATCCAGACTCATGGCTAGTCCCCAGGGGCGTGGACCCACAACCACAGATTTAACTACTTCTTCAGATTCCAGATCTATGGCGACGACGGTCTGACCACGACCATTAGCGACATAAAGGATTGATTCATCCGGAGAAAGCACAAGTCCCATTGGCAGTGAGCCTTCAGCAAGCGGGATTTCACTGACCAGCGTATTCTAGGCACATCAATCAAGGCAATGCTTTCACCGAACTCGGCTGAAACAAAGGCGCGGGAACCGTCAGCTGTGAAGATTGAATCCCTTGGACGCAGCCCAACGTCAATGCGCGCAATTTCTTCACCGCTTGCAGCGTTAATCACAGTAATGTCGCTGTCTACTTCACCGGTGACATACACCAGACTGCCGTCAGGAGAAAGGCGAACACCTTCAGGTTCTAGACCGGTTGGGACCTGCATCAGTATCTCACCAGCGTCCAGGTCAAGAATACTGGCCATGTGGATATCCTCGTTGGAGACGTACAGGCGCCGAGTATTCCAGTCAACATCAAACTGCTCAGGGTCAGAGCCGCTCGGCAGAATGCGCACAACTTCATGAGTCACCGTGTTTACCTCGGCAATACCATCAGCGGCCTTGTCTGCTTCCATGGCCTCACAGACATCATCATCCATCGCGGGAGGACATTTGGGTGAACCGCTCAAGGCAACATAAAAAACGGAGCCGTTGGGGCTGACCTTGATACCACGGGGGCGTTTGCCCACCGGGATCGTGGCAACCACCTCGTTAGTAGCGCCGGAAATGACGGAAACGTTGTTGCTGTCTTCGTTGGTGACGTAAATAAAGCTGTCATCCTGCGCAAAAACTGCTGCTGTAAGCAGAGCCAAAATTGTAATAACTAAGTTTTTCATATGCGGGTACACCACTAAATTTGGGAAAGCATATGCAAGGCGCATTACAAAGTCCACGAAACAACGGGAAAAATTTGTGAATCTACAGCTAGGTCAATCTGGGGTTTAATTTTTATAGAATTAAAAAAGCAAAAAAAACCCTGGTCCATTTTTGAAGGTCCAGGGTTTTATTTTTTTAGTGCTGCTAAATGATCAGGCTAATGCTTTATCAAAGAGTGCTAACAAACGGCTCCATGCACGTTCAGCTTGTTCCTCGTGGTACACCGTTGAATCCGGTGGGCACCAGCCATGCAGAGTTCCTTCGTAAACCTCGATTTCTGCACTGATGTCGGCAGCGCCATAGGCCTCGCGCAGCATGTCCTTCGCTACCGGGTTGGACTCGTCATCATTGGCCGCAATCGCATGAAGCATGCTGGCATTGGTTTCGGGAATCAGCAGGTGCGGACTGCTATCGTCGTCGGTGGCAAGACCGCCGCCATGAAAAGTGGCGCCTGCCCGGAAGCGATGCGGGACTGCTGCCACAGAACGCATTACTAGGGGGCCGCCCATACAGTAGCCGGTAGTTCCAATACCGCGACTGGTGTCCACTTCTTTCTGAGCATCCAGCCAGGTAACAAAAGCTTCTGCATCCTGCGTGTTGGTCTCGGCGGTCAGGGTGCTCATCATGCCGAAGAGTTTGTTCCTGTTTTCTGGATCGGACAGGTCGGTGCTGTTGGAAGTTGGCGCAGGCTGTAAACGATAGAAGGGGTTTACCACCAGCACCGCATAACCGGACTGGGCGAGTCGATCCCCCATCGTTTCAAATGCCGGGCGCAGGCCAAAAATATCCGGCCAGATGATAACAGCAGCGTGGCTGCCGCTAACGGGGTGTGTGTAATAACAGTCAGCAATGCCATCAGGCGTTGTCACTTCAACATGACTTGAAGTAATTTCCTGGGCGTTGGCAACGGGCGGCAGCATTATGGCTAAGCCGGCGCCGGCCGAAATTTTGTTAAATTGACGACGACTGACTTGCCTCTCGTTGTTTTTAAATTCTAGATTATCTTGGTATGTTCTTTCGTCGCACATAGTTATCCCCCTGATGTGTCTGGTTAATGGCCTAAACACCTGCCAGCCATTACTGTTTAGGACCGAAAATCATAGCCAGACTCAGTGTCCAAGTCTACGAGGATCTGGATTTGATTCACTGAGGAATATAAATAGGTTAAGGCCTACGGCTTTAGCGTGGGATGAAAGATTTCACGTTTCACAATTAAACTTCAGTTTTATGGGCGAAAAGTCTAGTAAAAATAGTTAGTTAAACCTTTCTGCATGAAATACCAAGTCCCCAAGATCTGAGAGGAAAGGTTTAATTGCCGCTACACTTTGAAAAAACTTGCCTAAGCAGTATGTCTATTACTCCATGCAATGTACCGGGACAATCGAGGACATAAAACATCAACTACAGGAAATCGCGATAGCTCCCGACCTAGGTAGGCCTTTTTTTGAGATCGAGGATTTCACGCAAGTGGACAATCTTGAGTTCGGCGATTATCAGAGCGACCAACTGATCAATGAATACATCGGCTTGGCGCGAAAAAGGACACAGGGGCGCGATTTTCATCACTGACAATGAATATGGCCAGGGGATCGCCAAGATGTTTCAAGTCTTTAGTGGCCTCTAAAGGTCTTGACATGAGAGTAGGGAGCAAACTTGAAGAGGGTGAATTCCTGATTGCCAATTTTTAAAAGCTAAGTAAATTGGGTTGAGCCAACTATCAGTGTATTCTCTATGTAGTTGCAGCAGAGGAGGTATAGCCTTGAAGGTCAAATTAAATAAAAAGAAACCAGTCATTCTTTTGCTTACCAATTTTTTTTCAGTGATCGTGTCGATGTCACTGTTTGGCCAGGAAATGACCCGTGAGGACTATGATGATTACTTGGCAAAATTTAACGTCAACGATTCTTCCTTCATTGAATATTACCACCCCGATGTTACACTCGAGCTAAGCGGTTCGGAGATCCGCGGAGCTCAAGGCATCAAGGATTTTTATGCTGATGTAAAGAAGTACATCAAGGAGACTGTGGAAGTCACTACCTACATTTATGATGGCAAGCAGCTCGCTGTCGAAATTCCCACCACCTTTGAAGTCATTGCAGACTGGGATAAAAGTTTTTGGGGCATGGACCTTAAAAAAGGGCAGGTAATGCGGGTCATCAGCTGGGGAATATACGATATCGAGGGCGGCAAGTTCAAACGGATTAGAACGGCCCGGTATAGCATGATCAATGATTGGCAATACGAGAACTAAATGCTGCCTTTCCAGCCCTTTTCTGTAAAAAATAAATTTCTATGATGAAGTTCAGCATACCTTTCTTTGTACTAATTTTTTGTGCGTTCTGGTGCCGCAATATAGTTGCCCAGGAGCATACCGAGGGCAGCGAAATTTTTGACAGCATCTGTGCGCATTGTCATGGCCATGATGGGAAAGGCGCAACGCTGGCGCCCAGCATGTTAAGTCGCGTGGTCAACGATAATGAGCAGGATCTTGTGGCCTTCCTTCGAAACGGGAATCCCGCCAAGGGGATGCCGCCTGTGGTAATAGATGATCAGAGCATGCCTGCACTGGTCGCCTACTTGCGACTGTTAGCTGAAGATTTCAGTGGCAATGAAATTAGTGCTGTTTCCTTTAATACCCTGGCATCGATGTCTGCGATTGAAAATTTTCGGCCGGTCGATGATGCCATGCTAGCCAATCCTAATCCTGCAGACTGGTTAATGTTTAGTCGTACCTTTGATGCTCAGCGCTTCAGTCCACTGGATCAGGTTAACCGCGAAAATGTTAGTGAGCTTGGTCTTGCCTGGTCGCTCGGACTGCCGGAGGGCGTTACCGAGACGATTCCTACGGTCTACGATGGCGTGATGTACCTGACTATGCCTGATTCGAGCATAGCCGCACTGGATGCCACTACCGGTGACATGATCTGGCAGTACGAGCCTGTAATTGAATCGCGGGGAGCAGGTCGCTCCAAGACTATGTCTATCTACCAGGACATGATTTATTTTGGAGCTTCGGACGGTTCCATCATTGCTATCGATGCGGTCAATGGTGAGGAACGCTGGCGCAGCGAGCCTTCAGGACGCGATATAACATCAGGTACCTATGTTGCTGATGGAAAAATATTTGCAGGGGGTACCTGCAGGGCGCGGTCTGACTGTTTTATTTCTGCACATGATGCGCTTAGCGGTGAGCTGCTCTGGAAATTCTATACCACGCAGGCACCTGACCAGCCACCTGGCTACGACACCTGGGCCGGTATACCGCTGGAGAGTCGCCAGGCATCTACCTGGGGATTGCCGGGATCATATGACCCCGAAACGGGACTGATTTACTGGGGTATTGCCAACCCTTCGCCATATACACGCTTAGAACGCCACGGCGGGGATTATCTTGCTGTGCCTCTGACAGCGCCAGCTGAGCTTTACAGCAACTCCACCGTGGCGCTTGATCCAGATACTGGCGAGCTTGCCTGGTACTACCAGCATTTGCCCGGTGATGACTGGGATGAGGACATGAACGAGGAGAGGATTATTTTCACAACAAACGTCAATCCTGATCCTGAGCATGTGAAATGGATTAACCCTTCAGCAGTGGGCCAGCAGCGTGATGTTGTTGTAAATGTAGGCGAAGGAGGAGGGCTCTGGGTATTAGATAAACACGACGGAGAATTTCTCTGGGCCGTGCCTTTTCCGGAGGACAACGAGAATTTCCTTATAGAGGATATTGATGTTGAAACCGGAGCGGTCCTTATAAACCAGGACCTAATTATGAAGGAGCCCGGGGATCACCATGTCATTTGCTACTGGAATACACGATCTTACTGGCCAAGTGCGTATAACCCTGACCGCAATGCTATGTACGTCCCCTTCATTCGCAACTGCCTGAATATGACAGCCGCGCTACCTGCTCAGGAAGGTCAGCCGGCTATGCCGCAAAGCCGAATTGGTATTGCCGCTCCAGGTGCCACACCGGAGACCATGAACGGCATGGCTCGGGTCAACATGGAAACGGGCAAGATTGATTACTGGCATACAGGACCGATACCGACAACGGCCTCTATTCTCTCAACGGGCGGGGATCTTTTGTTCTGGGGAGATATCAATCGACGCTTTCGCGCCCAGGATGCCGATACCGGCGAAGTCCTCTGGGAAACAGTCCTTTCAGGTCCCATCTCAACAAGCAACATCACCTATGCCGTGGATGGCAAACAGTACATAGCCGTGATCACGGGCCAAAACCTGTCTGCCCCGGGTCTCAACTCTGCCAACGGCCCTATCCGGCTGAATCTCAACATGGGGGAGGGCAACAGCGTGTTCGTCTTTGCGTTGCCGGATTGATTTCAAACGGTATTAATGTTTAAAGATAATAGTCGAAATCTGAATGACTCACTTTGCAAAGTTGAAGAGAGTTTAGATTAAGTCCTTAGAAGCTAGGCTTGTGCTTTTAATTCCTTGCGCCGCGCATGCAGAACCGGCTCGGTATATCCGTTAGGTTGCTGCATGCCGTTGAAAATAAGATCAATTGCCGCCTGGAAAGCGATACCGTCAAAGCCCGGAGCCATATCGGTATAGTTGGGGTCGTCGGCATTCTGTTCATCAACGACTTTTGCCATACGTTTCATGGTTTCCATTACCTGCTCTTTAGAACAGATGCCATGATGTAGCCAGTTGGCAATATGCTGACTGGAAATGCGACACGTGGCACGGTCTTCCATCAGGCCGACATTATTAATGTCTGGCACCTTGGATGCGCCCATGCCTTGGTCAATCCAACGTACCACGTAGCCAAGAATTCCCTGGGCATTCTTATCCAGTTCGTTTTGTATGTCCTCGGCAGAGAGCGAATTTTCAGTCATCAGTGGAATCTTTAGAATGTCGTCCACGCTGGCGGGACTACGTGAGGCAAGTCTTCTCTGGGTTTCGGTGACATTTATCTGGTGGTAATGCACTGAATGCAAAGTGGCGGCGGTCGGTGAGGGGACCCAGGCACAGCTGGCCCCTACGTTAGGGTGGGCCACTTTCTGCATCATCATGTCGGCCATCATGTCAGGTTTGGCCCACATACCTTTACCCAACTGGGCCTTGCCAATGAAACCAGCGGCAATGCCGATGTCCACGTTGGAATCTTCATAAGCTGAAATCCAAGGCTGGCCTTTCACAGATTCCTTAGGCAGGAAAGGACCGGCATACATGCTGGTATGGATTTCATCACCAGTTCTGTCAAGGAAGCCGGTGTTGATAAAGAAAACGCGCTCTCTAACCGCCCGGATGCATTCCTTGAGATTCACAGAGGTCCTGCGTTCCTCATCCATAACGCCGACCTTGATGGTATGTCGTTTTAATCCAAGAGCATCCTCGACGGCATTAAAGAGGTCGTTGGTATATGCTACCTCTTCAGGACCGTGCATCTTTGGTTTAACAATGTAGATATTGCCATTGCGACTGTTGCGGAATGGTGAGTTGCGTCTCAAGTCATGGATTGCGCAGAGCGTAGTCACCATGGCATCGAGTATGCCTTCAAATACTTCATTGCCATCCTGGTCCACTACTGCGTCAGTGGTCATGAGATGCCCAACATTACGCACCAGCATAAGACTGCGCCCCTGCATGGAAACGGTTTCACCACTTGTGCCCTTGTAAAAGCGGTCCTGTTCAAGAACACGTGTGATGGTTTCGCCGTCTTTTTCAAAAGTCTCTTCTAAAGTGCCGCGCATCAGTCCAAGCCAGTTGCGATAAACCGCGACCTTGTCTTCGCCATCAACGGCAGCAACTGAATCTTCGCAGTCTTGGATGGTGGTCATCGCGGATTCCATCACGATGTCTTTAACGTTGGCGTGGTGCTGTTTACCGATCAGGTTTTCACCATCGATCTGTATCTCAATATGCAGGCCATGGTTAACAAAAAGCAGTGCCTCGGGATCCTCTGAAAAGCCTTGCCAGCCGACCAGCTTGTCCTGGTTTGTTAGGCAGGTCATGGTTCCGTTTTCTAGCTCTACATCTAGCACGATATGGCCGTCCTGGTTGATAAGGCCATAACGGCTCACCTGGCCGTGCCTGCCGTTCTTGAGAGGAATTGCCTGGTCAAGGAAGTCGTCGGCCCAGTCAATCACCTTCTGGCCACGATCGGCATCGTAACCGGGTTCTTCATCTAAAGTCGCAGGAATGACATCTGTTCCGTAAAGGGCATTGAAGAGGCTGCCCCAGCGGGCATTCGCGGCATTAAGTGCATAGCGGGCGTTCATCACGGGGACCACCAGCTGCGGGCCTGCGACGATAGAGATTTCGTAATCCGAATTCCATGTGCTGACCTTGAAGTCCTCCCCCTTTGGAACGAGGTAGCCAATATTGGTCAGGAAGGTCTTATATTCATCCCGGTTCTCAAGGTAGAAGGCCATATCGTGTTTTTGGTGCCATTCATCGATTTTGGCTTGCAGTTCGTCCCGTTTGGACAGCAGTTCACGATTTCGGGGCGTAAAAGTGGCAATAATTTCGGCCAGCGACTGCCAGAAATGTTCCGGTGTGATGCCGGATTCCGGTGTTGCTTCCTTTTCAATGAAGTTGTAAAGCACCTGCGAGATTTGCAGGTTGTTGGCAGAAATATTGTTGCCCATCGTGACCTCTTGAGTACTTGCAGTGCGATTTTTCCCTCTGGGGAAAAACCTGGGCTAAGGGGGGCGGAATAAGCCCGTAAAGGCTGAGAATTGTATTGTTTTAGCGGCTAAAACGAAACCCTGCCAGCCGCCCAATAAGCCGATTTCCTTGGGTTAAAGTGCTTTAATATGGAAAAGATGTTCGGGTATACTCGCTTTCTCTCAGGGGACGTGGAATAAGAGCCCCAGCGTTGCTGTTCACAAACTTTTAAATTCAAATTGCCAGCAACAAACGTAATATATTTGTAATTCAAATTTTTTAATCATCGCAAGATCATCCCAGGAGGATCTATGAAGAACTTATTGAAACTGGTTTCCTTGGGCATGCTGGTTGCCAGCACGACATTGCTCGCCCAGGCGCCTGGATTCAGCGAACGCAAGGACCCTGAAGGGTATATCACCGGTACTGTAACCAGTGAAAACGGCCCTGAAGCCGGTGTTTGGGTTATCGCGGAAACACAGGAACTCAACACGGGTTTCATCAAGATTGTTACCACTGACGACGATGGTCGTTTTGTTCTGCCCCAGTTACCCGAAGTGACCTACAATCTCTGGGTGCGTGGTTATGGCCTTGTCGATTCTGAATCCATTGAAGGTCGTCCTGGTGACCGTGACGTAGAACTGTCCGCAGTCGTGGCACAGAATGCAGAAGAAGCATCACGTGTTTATCCGCCTGATTACTGGCTTTCCCTTCTAGATGTGCCTGGTGATGAAGATCTCACTGCCGAAAACGGCTTTGCGCCTAATTTTGTTCCCTCCCAGAAAAGATTCCTGCATGAGTTCAAAAGTGATTGTCATTTTTGTCACCAGCTGGGTAATGCGGTAACGCGCTCTGTAGCTCACATGGATCATCTCGGTTTTGATTCTCATGAAGAGGCCTGGCAATACCGCACACAGCTTGGAGTTCGTGGCGGCTCCATGTTCGGTAACTTTGCCCGCTTCGGCATGCAGGGTATGGCAAGCACCATGGCCAACTGGACACGCAAGATCGAAGAGGGTGCTCTTCCACCGCAGCCGCCACGTCCTGAAGGTATCGAAAGGAATGTCGTGGTAACGCTGCGCGATATTGGGGGTGACCATGACTTCATGCACGACCAGATCACCACTGACAAGAACAACCCTACAGTCAATGCCTTTGGCCCGACTTATGCAGTTTCTTCCGGCCACGGCACACTGGCAGTTGTCGATCCGATTACCAATGATTCCTACTTCTACACTATTCCAACCAAGGAAGATCCTAGGATAGTCAGAGGCCGTTTCCCGGCCCCAGGGCAGCCTTCAAACTTCTGGGGTATGGAGCACCTGTGGGGTCCTGACTATAATCCCTCTGATCCGCATAACCCAATGATTGGCCCCAATGGTCGAGTCTGGATGACCTCCAAGGTACGCAACGATCAGCCTGAATATTGCGGCCGGAATTCGAACAACAAATTTGCCCAGTATTACCCACTGACCTTCAGCAACAGACAGGCCTCGGTATTCGACCCGGTTACCGGTGAATTCGAATTAATTGATACTTGCTTTGCTACGCATCACCTTCAGTTTGGTACCGATCCTGACAACACACTTTACTTCAACGAGTTGCTGGGTCCTGCCTTTGGCTGGGTGAACACACGAATCTGGGACCAGACGCACGATGAAGAGCTGTCACAGGGCTGGTGTCCGCAGATTATTGATACGAATGGCGATGGCGTTATCACTCGCCCATGGAATGCCTGGGATGCCGCGGAAAAAGATCCAAACCTGGATACAGAAATCCGCAACAACATGTATACCGTTATTCCTGACCCCAACAATAGCGACATCGTTTGGGGTGCATCCGAAAACACCGGAGAGAGCTTCCCGTTTGGCTCCATCATGCGTCTTGATCGCGGCGATAACCCACCCGAGACCTGCATTACCGAAGTGTATGCCATTCCAGATCCAGGCTTTGACCCGCGTGGTATGGACCTCGACAGTGAGGGCAACCCGTGGGTTGCGCTGGCAGGTTCCTCACACTGGGCCACGCTTGACCGTAATGCGTGTCCAGTACTGAACGGACCGGGCACTGAAACCGGCACACACTGTGAGGCAGGCTGGACGCTTTACCAGACACCTGGTCCCAAACTGGGTAATTCAGATACGCCGGCTGACTTCCACTATTTTGGCTGGGTTGACCAACACAACGTCAGCGGTCTAGGTAAAGACACGCCAATTATTACAGGTTCCAATTCAGACTCGCTGATTGCGTTGGATCCGGAAACAGCGGAGTGGACTTACCTGCGCGTACCTTATCCGCTTGGTTTCTACCATAGGGGTCTGGATGGTCGCATCGACGATCCTGATCTAGGCTGGAAGGGACGCTCTCTCTGGGCCAACTACGGTAACCATCTTATCTGGCATACCGAAGGCGGCAAAGGGACCACCGGCAAGATGGTTCAGTTCCAGATCAGAAATACTCCGCTTGATTACTAGTCTGACCTGAGCATTAAAAAAGGCCGCATACGCGGCCTTTTTTATGATTACTTGATAAATACAAACTTTAGCAGTAACAGCTGTGCTTACAGGGGTTTGTTAAAAGTTTTACCTAAACAGCTCTTACGATGTGAGCAATATTGGTCGTAAAAATTTTTTTCTTTGTGTTTGTTTTGTTTGCAGCGCCATCAAAAATTTACCTTAATGTGCAAGCCTGATGCCGTCCTGGAAAAGTTCTCTGCTCTTGCGCCTAGTCTTTAAACTCATAGCTGAGGCGAATATTTTTGACGCCACGCATCTTGCTGATGGCCGTGGCCACTTCATTGCCTTCTTTGCGGGTGACCCTGCCAAGCAGGTGGACGACACCGTCATGGATGACGGGCAGGGTGGCTGGTGACATCTCGGGAATTACCGCACTGATCTGTTCAAGAATAGTTTGGTCATCCTCCTCGAAACTGTTATCAAGTGTTGCGACCACGTCCAGTTCGTTGATGAGGCGGCGTATGCTATTTACAGCAAAGGCCGTCGTAACGGAGGCTTCCTGGCGTTGCTGCGGGGTCAGCACCTGCCCGGCTAGGAGTACGTAGCCGTTAACGCTGAATATGGAGATATCAGCGCCCTCAAGCTCGGCATTATTATTTAGGGCTTGCTGAACGCGGTTGACGATATCGTTATCATTCACTTCCTGCGCCAGGCAGCCCATGGTGAAAAACAGCAGTGTGAATAAAGATAATATTCTTTTTATCATAATCAGCCCCGCTTTAGTTCAAACCGGTCCCTAATCGTTGAATACCAGTTACCCGCCAGGCGGCCCACAGGATCCAGTTTCTCAAAATCGATATAGCCATCATTGTAAATAGAATCATCGATGT
>Ga0181579_10004027_pt1 | contig 11480 bp, 10 predicted proteins | sample 071ome_24_FD_132996 | JGI IMG/M metagenome (GOLD analysis project Ga0181579, IMG submission 132996) | Coastal salt marsh microbial communities from the Groves Creek Marsh, Skidaway Island, Georgia - 071402CT metaG (megahit assembly) | ecosystem: Environmental > Aquatic > Marine > Intertidal... | reverse complement strand
CTCGGGCTTGAAGACGTGCCCCCGGCGGTCTGCGTGAATATGGGCAATCCGCATGCTGTTCATTTTGTCGATGACGCGGAACAGATCGATCTTCACCTTATCGGCCCCAAAGCGGAACATCACAAGCTGTTTCCGGATCGCGCCAATATTGAATTTGCCTCTTCCCTTGGCGGTGACTGGATTCGCATGCGGGTGTGGGAACGTGGGGTCGGGGTCACCCGGGCCTGCGGTACCGGTGCCTGCGCAGTGGCGGTGGCGGCGGCACAAACCGGGCGGACAGGTCATGAAGTGGAGGTGGTGCTTGATGGCGGCAATCTCCATATAACCTGGCAGCAAGATGGCCCTTACGCCGGGCATGTCTTCATGCGCGGGCCGACAGCCCATGTGTTCACCGGCCGGATGGCGCTGACCGGCACGGAGGCAGGATCATGACGAAGTCCCGGTCGCGGATAGAAACCTTTGGTTGCCGGCTGAATATATGGGAGAGCGAAGTCATCCGCCGCCATACATCCGCCGCCGGTCTCGAAAACGCCGTGGTGATCAACACCTGTGCGGTGACGGCCGAAGCGGAAAAACAGGCACGTCAGGCGATCCGGAAAGCCCGGCGCGCGGACCCGGGGGCACAGATTATCGTGACGGGATGTGCCGCCCAGATCAGCCCGGACAGCTGGCGAAAGATGCCGGAGGTTGATGCTGTTCTTGGCAATCATGAAAAACTCGACGCAGAGATATGGCATCGTCTGGCCCGGAACAACAGCCCTGATCTGCCGTCCCTTGTTGGTGATATCATGGCGGTGCAGGAGATAGCTCCCCATCTCCTCGAAGGTTTTGAGAATCACACAAGGGCATTTCTGCAAATCCAGCAGGGCTGTGATCATCGCTGCACCTTCTGTATCATTCCTTATGGCCGCGGCAACAGCCGCTCGGTGCCGGAGACGGTTGTTATTGATCATGTGGCAGAGATCGCGGCAAACGGCACGGCCGAAGTGGTGCTGACCGGTGTTGATATCACGTCCTGGGGGCAGGATCTTCCCGGCCGGCCCGGCCTTGGCCGGCTGGTGGCAAATATTCTGCAACAGGTGCCCGGGTTGAAACGGTTACGGCTGTCGTCGATTGATCCGGCTGAAATGGATCATGATCTTCTTCATGTGCTTGGCCATGATCCGCGCCTGATGCCGCATCTTCATCTGTCGGTTCAGCATGGCGATGATCTTATTCTCAAAAGGATGAAACGTCGCCACAGCCGGGCAGATGTTCTGGCCCTGGTTGATAAAGCAAGACAGGCAAGACCGGATGTTATTTTCGGTGCCGACATGATCGCAGGGTTTCCGACCGAAACCGACAAGGCCCATGCCGCCAGCCTCGATCTGATTGAACGGGCCGGACTGACCTGGCTTCATGTCTTCCCGTTTTCTCCCCGCGAAGGTACGCCTGCGGCACGTATGCCCCAGCTTACAGGAGATGTCATAAAGACGCGTGCGGCGGAATTACGTTCGGCGGCACAGTTTCAGGAACAGGCTTTTCTTCAGAGCCGTATCGGCACGTGGGATGATGTGCTGATGGAAACAGGCGGGATCGGCCACTCGCAGCAATTTGCCAAAGTCCGCATAAGCGGGCAGACAATACGCAAGACCAGATTGAACGGGACGGAAGACGACGCTCGTCCTTCGCCCCATGGGCTTGACGCAGGTAAGGTCTATCCTGTTCGGATCACGTCGATGGCAGATGGTATCCTCGAAGCGGAGTTGAGATAATGGCGGTATTCGATTTTCTGAAAAAACTTACCTCAAAAGGCAAAGCCCCCGAAAAGGCCCCCGAAAAGGCCCCGGAAACAGACAGCAACAAGGACAAGAGCCCCGTCACCGATCAGACACCATCCGAAGATGTTGCCGGATTTGAGGATAGCGCTCCCCAGAAAGCCGCACCCAAGAAATCTACTCCCAAGAAAGCAACGCCCAAAAAACCGGCCGCAAAGAAATCTGCCCCGAAGACATCCGTTTCCAAAAATAACACCCCCACAAAAAAACCTCCCACGGAAAAAACCCCCGCGAAAAAAACTCCGGAGAATACTGATACCGGGGATACAGATACCGATGGCGCTGAGGCAGATATCTTAAAAGCAGATATTGCCCCCGAAACCTCCTCCGAAAAATCCCTTCAAACGGCGCAGGAAACCTCCTCCGAAACAGTTCCGGAAATACCCGGAACGCCGCCCACAGATGCGGAACCTGAAGATACCAGCGTCAGTTCTGCCGGGGCTGAGCCGGACCGGACCGAAGATGATAAACCTGCGCCTGCCCGGAAAAGCTGGTTTGGCCGGCTGAAAGACGGGCTCGGCAAATCGGCATCCAAGATCACCGAAGGGCTGGCCGGTATCATGGGCAAGCCAAAGCTCGACGCAGGTGATCTTGAAGACATTGAAGATGCGCTGATCATGGCCGATCTCGGGGTGGCCGCAGCTGGACGCCTTACCGAAGGCCTGAAAGGCCGGTCCTATCCTGATGGCGTCAATGCGGAAAGTCTGGCGCAGGCACTGGCCGAAGAAGTCGCCACTATCCTTGAGCCGGTGGCAAAGCCCCTTGAAATTGATCCGGGCAACACGCCCCATGTCGTGCTGATGGTGGGCGTCAACGGGTCAGGCAAGACAACCACCGCAGGCAAACTTGCGGAATACTGGCGATCCGAAGGCAAGACCGTGATGCTGGCCGCGGCCGACACTTTCCGGGCGGCGGCGGTGGAACAGCTCAGGATCTGGGGCGAACGCACCGGCACAACCGTCATCGCCGGTGAGGCAAATGCCGATGCGGCTGCGGTCGCCTATCAGGCACATGAAACCGCCATCCGGGAGAAGGTGGATATTCTCATTGTCGATACGGCAGGCCGGCTTCAGGCCCGGGCGGAGCTGATGCAGGAGCTTGAAAAGATCACCCGTGTCCTTGGCAAACAGGATGAAACAGCACCCCATGACCGTATCATCGTTCTTGATGGAACGGTCGGGCAGAACGCGCTTTCCCAGGTGGCGGCATTTCAGCAGGCGGCAAATCTGTCGGGCATGATCGTCACCAAACTCGACGGCAGCGCAAGGGGCGGGATCGTGGTGGCGCTGGCCGAGGAATTCGGCCTGCCCATTCACGCCGTCGGGGTGGGTGAAGGCAAGGATGATCTGCGCCCGTTCGATGCCGCAGATTTCGGCCGTGCGCTGGCCGGACTTGGCGGCTCTTGACAAACAGGGCTGTTTCCATCATTAAGGTGGCTATACCGGCACTGTCGAAGCCAGACCTTAACGGGTCACGTCTGTCCCTGAGTTTCAGGCACAGGCGGTTTTCTGCTTTGCCGTCATGTTGAGCAAGATCAGGTGAAACCGGATATAGAACCATGTTCGATCGGCTGAGTGACAAACTGGGATCTGTCCTGGACAAGATCAGGGGCCGTGGCGCTCTCACCGAAGCGGATGTTGATACCGCGCTTCGTGAGGTCAGATTAGCCCTTCTTGACGCCGATGTCGCCTTGCCGGTGGTGAAATCCTTCATCTCCCGGGTAAGGGAACAGGCGGTCGGCCAGGATGTCCTGAAATCCGTCAAGCCCGGTCAGATGGTCATCAAGATCGTGCATGACGCGCTGGTGGAAACGCTTGGCCCCGGTGATGCGGCGCTCAATATCAATCAGCGCCCGCCGGCGGTCATTCTGATGGTTGGTCTTCAGGGCAGCGGTAAGACGACAACAACCGGCAAACTGGCACGCCAACTCAAGACAAAACAGAAAAAATCCGTCCTGCTCGCCTCGCTTGATGTCACCCGCCCGGCGGCAAGAGAACAGTTACGGATTCTGGGCGTTGAAGCCGGGGTGGACGTGTTGCCCGAACAGGATGGCGATACACCACTTGGTATCACCAAACGTGCGCTCAATGCGGCCCGTCTGAAATCGTCGGATGTTCTGATCCTTGATACCGCCGGACGGACAACGATAGATGAAACCCTGATGGCGGAAGTCCGGGACGTGGCAAGCCAGGCGGAACCCGCAGAAGTCCTGCTTGTTGCCGATGCCATGACAGGTCAGGATGCGGTCACCACCGCAGCGGCTTTCAAAGAAGCCGTCGGCATCACCGGCATTGTGCTCACCCGTGCCGATGGCGATGCCCGTGGCGGCGCGGCTCTTTCGATGCGTCAGGTGACCGATTGCCCGATCAAGTATCTCGGTGTCGGTGAAAAACAGGACGCGCTTGAAGAATTCAATCCCGAACGCATGGCAGGCCGGATCCTCGGTATGGGTGATGTGGTCGGGCTGGTGGAAAAAGCGGCTGAGACAATCGAAGCCGAAGACGCCGAGCGCATGGCCAAACGAATGGCGTCGGGCCAGTTTGACATGAACGATTTTCTCTCCCAGTTGCGCCAGCTCAAGAAAATGGGCGGTATGGGTGGCCTGATGGGGATGCTGCCCGGGATCGGCAAGTTGAAAAAACAGATCGAAGCCGCCGGCATTGATGATAAACATTTCAGCCGTCAGGAAGCGATCATCCTGTCGATGACAAAGCGTGAGCGGGTGCAGGTCGCGCTTCTCAACGCCTCGCGGCGCAAGCGCATTGCTACCGGGTCCGGCACATCGGTTCAGGACGTCAACAAACTCGGCAAACAGTATCAGGATATGGCCAAGATGATGAAACGCCTCGGCAAGATGGTGTGCGGCTAGCCGACCACGCTCGCCTCCATGTTTGTTGTGGGCGACGGCCCGTCCGCTGGTCTGCCCGGAATGGGACCAGGCATGGGACCAGGCATGGGATCAGGACTGGGCGGGTTGCCCGGTCTTGGCGGTAAAGGTCTTCCCGGAGGTTTGCCCGGTCTGGGTATGCCGCGGGGCGGAAAGAAAAAGAAACGGTAGGGCATACGCTTTGCCGGACAGACATCGTTCTTATATCAAGGAAAGGAAAGAACATGGCACTTAAAATCAGACTGGCCCGTGGTGGCGCCAAAAAACGTCCGTATTACCGCATTGTGGTTGCCGAAGCCTCGGCGCCCCGGGATGGCCGTTTCGTTGAGCGCGTCGGGTCCTATAACCCGATGGTTCCAAAGGATCATCCGGAGCGGCTGACCCTCGATTCCGAACGGGCTATGTACTGGATCTCCAAGGGTGCAAAACCAACCGAGCGGGTGCAGAAAATGATGGCTCAGCTGGGGCTCATCGAAGCACCAGTACTTCGCGAACAGCCGAAAAAGTCGGCGCCGGGCAGAAAGCGTCAGGAGCGTGAAGCGGAAGCCGCGGAAGCCGCCGCCGCGGCCGCCGAAGCTGCTGAAGCCGCCGCAGCAGAAGCTCCGGCTGAAGAAGCACCTGCCGAAGACGCGGCCGCTGAAGAAGCACCAGCCCAAGAAGCTGCCGCCGAAGAAGCGCCAGCAGAAGCCCCTGCTGAAGAAGCTTCAGCTGAAGAGGCTCCTGCGGAGGAAGTCTCCGCTGAGGATGCCGCCGCCGAAGAGGACGCGGCAAAGAGCTAAATGGTGGTGCGGAAGGTCTGTCTTGGTGCCATTGCCTCACCTCACGGGGTGCGGGGCATGGTCCGGATCAAGCCCTTCACCGAAGAGCCGGAAAACATCGGTGCTTATGGGCCGGTCAGTCTGGCTGATGGACGCCGGTTTTCCTTATCGGTGCGGGGCGTTGCAAAAGGCATGGTTCTGGCGTCTCTCGATGGTGTAGCCAGCCGGGATGAGGCCGAAGGGCTGAAGGGCGAGAAGATCTTTGTCGATCGGGACCGCCTGCCCGAAGCCGGCGATGAAGAGATCTATCATGCGGATCTCATCGGCCGTGAGGTTCATGACCCGGCGCTCGGGCTGATCGGAACCATCACCGGGATTTATGATTTCGGTGCTGGTACTGTGATGGAAGTCCGGAGACAGAAGGGCAGGGTCGTGATTCTGCCTTTTCCCGAAACGAACCCATTTGAGGTCGACCCGGGTGAAGATGGGCCGGTAACACTTACGGTGGACCCGGTCTGGCTTGAAGATGGAGCCTGAAATGGCGGATGCCGGAAAAAGCAGGTCAGAAGGAACATGCTGGCGGGTGCGTGTATGCACCCTGTTCCCTGAGATGTTTCCGGGCCCTCTTGGCCAGTCGCTGGCGGGCAAGGCTCTTGATAAAGGGATCTGGTCGCTTGAGCTGATCGATATCCGGGATCACGGGATCGGCAGGCACAGGGTGGTGGATGACACGCCCTTCGGTGGCGGGCCCGGGATGGTGATGCGGCCGGATGTGATGGATGCCGCGATCACCACCGCCATGACGGGGCTGGATCAGGGCACGCCGAAACTCTATTTCTCGCCCCGGGGCAAAAAGCTCGATCAGCACATGGCACAACAGCTTGCCGCCAGCCCGGATGTGGTCATGATCGCCGGTCGTTATGAAGGTCTTGACCAGCGCGTTATCGATGACGCCGGGCTCACCGAGGTCAGCATCGGGGATTACGTGCTTTCAGGTGGTGAGCTGCCAGCCCTTGTTGCGATCGACGCGGTGGTAAGGCTTCTGCCGGGTGTCATGGGCAATGCCGACGCCCATGAAGACGACAGTTTTTCCGCCGGGCTTCTTGAGCATCCGCTCTACACCCAGCCCAGGGAATGGAAAGGGCATGAAGTTCCGTCGGTGCTGACCAGTGGCAACCATAAGGCAATAGCCGACTGGCGGCTCCGGCAGGCCAAATCAGTCACCCGCATCCGGCGCCCGGATATGTGGCAGGCTTGGCAGAACAACGAAGACAAGAAATAAGCGCCGTGCATTGCCCTTTGGGGGTGACAGACGGCATGGACAGTGATATATGAGCGTTCACCGCATTAAATGGTAGCGCATCGAACCTTGGAATAAGGAGACAGGGCCATGAACATTTTGGATCGTATTGGCCAGAAGGAAATGGATAAGGTTATCGCCGAACGCGAGATTCCGGATTTTGCTCCGGGTGATACGCTTCGGATTGACGTGAAGGTTGTCGAAGGCACGCGTGAGCGTATTCAGGCTTTCGAAGGTGTCTGCATCGGCCGTAAAGCCGCAGGTGTCAATTCGTCTTTCACGGTGCGCAAGATTTCTTATGGCGAAGGCGTGGAGCGGATCTTTCCGCTGTATTCACCCCGTGTTGCCGGTATCACCGTGATGCGCCGTGGTAAAGTCCGTCGGGCCAAACTGTATTACCTGCGGGGACGTACAGGTAAAGCCGCACGGATTGCCGAAAAATCACGTGAGCGCACCGCCAAGACCAGCACTGAAGCCAGCGCTTGACCAAAACCCCCGTCATCGCCATCGCATACGTATCATTGGTATCGTGACGATGGCGGGATCTTTCTGCCCGCAACGGGCGGATCTTGAGGAGGGGGCCAATGTCCGAACCACGTACACTTTTTGATAAAATCTGGGACGCGCATCTTGTCCACAAGGACGAAGATGGCTCCAGCCTGATTTATATTGACCGGCATCTTGTCCATGAAGTCACCAGCCCGCAGGCTTTTGAAGGTCTGCGTCAGGCTGGCCGCAAGGTCGCCTGCCCGGAACGTACTCTTGCTGTCGCCGATCACAACGTGCCGACCACAAGCCGTTCCGAAGGTATTGCTGATACGGAATCACGCATTCAGGTCGAAGCTCTTGAAAAGAATGCCGCCGATTTCGGCGTGCCCTATTTCGGCATGGATGATATCCGGCAGGGCATTGTCCATGTGATCGGGCCTGAGCAGGGCTTTACCCAGCCGGGCATGACCATTGTCTGTGGCGATTCCCATACCGCAACACACGGTGCGTTTGGTGCCCTTGCCTTTGGTATCGGGACGTCAGAAGTTGAACATGTCCTCGCAACCCAGACCCTTATCCAGCAACCGGCAAAGAATATGCGGATCACCGTGGATGGTCTGCCCGGCCCGGGGGTGACGGCAAAGGATATCATTCTGGCCATTATCGGGAAAATCGGCACCGCCGGAGGCACCGGCCATGTGATCGAATATGCCGGGGAAGCCATCCGTAACCTTAGCATGGAAGGGCGGATGACGATCTGCAACATGTCCATCGAAGCCGGCGCCCGTGCCGGCATGATTGCCCCGGATGAGGTGACGTTCGAATATATCAAGGGCAAGCCAATGGCGCCCCAGGGTGAGATGTGGGACCGGGCGGTGGCCTGGTGGAAGACCCTGCCTTCGGATGAAGGGGCCAGCTACGATAAGGAAGTCGTGATCAGGGCAGCGGATATCGCGCCGACCATCACCTGGGGAACCAGCCCCGAAGATACAGCCCCGATTACAGGAGTTGTTCCGGATCCGGCCAAGGTTTCTGATCCTTCGCAAAAGGCAAAGATCGAGCGTGCTCTCGATTACATGGGGCTGACCCCGGGTATGGCGATCACCGATATTGCCATCGACACGGTCTTTATCGGCTCCTGCACCAACAGCCGCATTGAAGATCTTCGTGCCGCCGCCCAGATTGCCGAAGGCCGTAAAGTGGCAGATGGCGTGCGCGCCATGATCGTACCCGGATCAGGTCTGGTGAAAAAACAGGCCGAAGACGAAGGCCTGGACGTGATCTTCCGGAATGCCGGTTTTGACTGGCGTGAAGCCGGATGTTCGATGTGTCTTGCGATGAATGCCGACCGCCTCTCCGAAGGTGAGCGTTGCGCGTCGACATCAAACCGCAATTTTGAAGGCAGGCAGGGCCGTGGCGGACGTACCCATCTCGTGAGCCCGGAAATGGCTGTTGCCGCGGCGGTTACCGGTAAACTTGCCGACGTCCGGTCACTTTAGGGAGAGCATCATGCAGAAATTTGATAACCACAAGGGCATCGCCGCACCGCTCGATATCATCAATATCGACACCGATATGATCATTCCCAAGCAGTTCCTGAAAACCATCAAGCGCACTGGTCTTGGCGCCAACCTCTTTGATGAGATGCGGTTCTCCCGGGATGGGTCTGAAAAAGCCGATTTCGTGCTCAACAAAGAGCCATGGCGCGGCGCCAGCATTCTCGTTGCCGGGGACAATTTCGGGTGCGGATCAAGCCGCGAACATGCCCCGTGGGCACTGCTTGATTTCGGCGTCAGGGCAGTTATTTCCACCAGTTTTGCTGATATTTTCTACAATAACTGCTTTAAGAACGGTATTCTGCCGATCACTGTCTCCCCTGAAGAACGTGACGCGCTCATGGCTGATGCGAGGGATCCTGAAAACCCTGAACTTGAAATCGATCTCAACGAGCAGGTTATACGCCGCCCCAATGGTGCGTCGGTTTCATTTGAAATAGATCCCTTCCGCAAACAGTGTCTTCTTGATGGCCTGGATGATATCGGGCTGACAATGGAGAAGGAATCCAGGATCTCTGCTTTTGCATCCGACCGTCAGCAAAGCCATCCCTGGCTCTGAAATTTCGATAAGGATACGTGATATGGCATTGAATAAGAAACTCATGGTGATGGCGGGCGATGGTATCGGCCCCGAAGTGATGTCTGCAACGCTCAAGGTGGCCGACTGGATGGCCAAACACCGGTCGCTGAATTTCGATATTTCAGAAGGTCTTGTGGGCGGGGCCGCTTATGATGCCCATGGAGCACCTCTTTCCGATGAAACGCTGGCCGATGCAATGGCCGCGGACGCCACGCTGTTCGGGGCTGTGGGTGGCCCGCAATATGACGATCTGCCGTTTGATCTCAAGCCTGAACGCGGCCTTCTGCAACTGCGCAAAGAAATGGATCTTTTTGCCAATTTGCGCCCGGCGATGGTGTTTCCGCCGTTGGTTTCGGCATCAACCCTCAAACCTGAAGTGGTCTCCGGTCTCAATATCATGATCCTGCGTGAGTTGACGGGGGGTGTCTATTTTGCTGAGCCACGTGGCCGCCGCACCCGTGATGACGGCATGGTTGAGGCTTTTGACACCAATCTCTATACCCCGCCTGAAATTGAACGGATCGGCCGGGTGGCCTTTGATCTGGCCCGCAAGCGCCAGAGCCGCGTGACCAGCGTGGAAAAAGCAAACGTGATGCATTCCGGCGTGCTGTGGCGTGAAGTGATGACCGCTCTGCACAAGGCCGAAGGTGAAGGCGTCCGGCTTGACCATATGTACGCGGATAATTGCGCGATGCAGCTTGTTCGCAACCCCAAGCAGTTTGATGTCATTGTGACAGACAATCTTTTTGGCGACTTGCTTTCAGATTGTGCCGCCATGCTCACCGGTTCGCTCGGAATGTTGCCTTCGGCGTCTCTCGGGGCACCTGACCCGGTGACGGGCAAGCGTTACGCTCTCTATGAGCCTGTCCATGGTTCGGCACCGGACATCGCCGGCAAGGGGCTTGCCAACCCGCTCGCTCAGGTCCTGAGCTTCTCGATGCTGCTTCGCTATTCCTTTGATCAGGCCGAAGAAGCGGACCTTGTCGAGGCTGCGGTGGACAAGGCGCTCAGCGGTGATGTCCGGACCGGGGATATCATGGCCGACGGTTTCACCCAGACAGGGACCGATGGCATGATTTCAGCCGTGCTTGACGGGCTTGACCAGCTGGCAAGGTAGTTTTTTCAAGTTTTGATCATACGGTAAGACACATATCGAAAGGATATAGCCATGGGCTATAATATAGCGGTTGCCGGAGCCACGGGCGCGGTCGGGCGTGAGATGCTCCAGACCCTTGCGGAGCGTAATTTTCCGGCGGATTCTGTTCATGCGCTGGCGTCACGCGGATCCGTCGGAAAAATGATATCCTATGGTGAGGACAGAGATTTAACGGTTGAAGCGCTGGAAAGTTTTGACTTCTCGAAAGTTGATATCGTTCTGTTTTCGGCAGGTGGCAGTGTCGCCAAGGAATATGCCCCCAAGGCTGGCGCGGCGGGTGCCGTGGTGATCGACAATTCGTCGGCGTTCCGGATGGATGATGATGTCCCCCTGATCGTTCCTGAAGTCAATGGCGATGTACTGGATGGATTTCTGGCCGATAAAGACCGCCGCAATATCATCGCCAACCCGAACTGTTCCACAGCACAGATGGTGGTGGCGCTCAAGCCTCTTCACGATGCGTATGGCATCCGCCGGGTGGTGGTTTCAACCTATCAGGCGGTTTCCGGTGCGGGCCGCGCGGCGATGGATGAGCTCTTCAACCAGACCCGCGGTGTCTATGTCAACGAGCCGGTCCGCCCGGAACAGTTCACCAAGGAGATTGCCTTTAACGCCATCCCGCATATCGATGTTTTTCTGGACGACGGTTTCACCAAAGAAGAGTGGAAGATGTCGGCGGAAACCAAAAAAATACTCGATCCTGCCATCGAAGTGGTGGCCCATTGCGTCCGGATACCTGTTTTCATCGGCCACAGCGAGGCTGTTTTCATTGAATGCGGGAAGCCGCTTGACGAAGATGCGGCGCGGGAACTCCTTCGCAAGGCTGAAGGTGTGGTGGTGATTGATCATCGCGCCGATGAAGGCTATGTCACACCAAAGGAAAGCGCGGGCGAAGATGCGGTCTATATTTCAAGATTGCGCCGTGACCCGACGGTTG
>Ga0181579_10004026_pt1 | contig 11480 bp, 10 predicted proteins | sample 071ome_24_FD_132996 | JGI IMG/M metagenome (GOLD analysis project Ga0181579, IMG submission 132996) | Coastal salt marsh microbial communities from the Groves Creek Marsh, Skidaway Island, Georgia - 071402CT metaG (megahit assembly) | ecosystem: Environmental > Aquatic > Marine > Intertidal... | reverse complement strand
GGTACCAGACAGTGGGAGCAGAGACATGGAAATTGCCGAACATAGCAGACTGCGCTTATGTGGAATTTTAAACTGCATACAATCTCTCCAAATTTCTTTTATTAAAGAAGCTTCTTTTTATAGGAAATCACGCACATACCATGGAGTTGCATGATCGCCACCGTGCGAGAATAGACTGTAACAAGATGTCACACAAGCCCAAAAACATTATTTTCCTAAGGGATATTGGTTTGAAGGCTATATAAACCTTACTTTTGGTAACACTCTGATAATAAAGCACTATATTGAACGATCGCTCGATAATCCTGGCATCAGAATGCCATGAAAATTATCGAAATAAAGGGAAACTATTTATTGAACGAAGCAATATTTGCCCACTGATTTGACGGCGCTAATTGGCAGCCGAATTTGCTGAGGGAGGACTCTAAGCTATTGAAAAATAGGGTAAAGCGGGGCGATAGCGCCTCAGGGCCTGGAAAAGGGCACCTACTGCTGAAACCGAGCTGGTAAAGTCAGGTCCGGGGCGCAGCCGGTGGGAAGTGCAGCCAGCCGGTGATGATGTATTTTTGCCCGGAATTCAGCAGCTTAGCCTTGTGGGCATGGGTCCATTCGGCGGGCCAGATCAGGGTCTTGCCCTTGCGCGGCTGCACCTCCAGGTCCTGGTGGACGAACTGGGTGGAGCCCCCATCTTCCACGTCGTTGAGGTAAGTCATCCAGGCCAGCACCCGGTGGGACGTGGCCAGGGTAGTACGCTCGGAATGCACCTTAAGGAAATGACCCCCTGGCTCATAGCGCTGGATGTTGAAGGAGCTGATTTCCGCCTTCGGAATCACGTCTTTCAGGAACGGCCACTGCTCAAGATAATCTCGGTGGCAGGCGAACAGTGCCTGCAGGTAGTCACGCACGGCCTGGTGATCATCCTGGTTTATTTCTCGAGGCCGGATGGTGAGATCGGTGGATTTCTTCGACTCTAGATTCAGGCCACCAGCGGTTTTACCCTGCGCATGGTTCTCGGGGTGGGATTCGAAAAATTCGATCAGCGCATCGCAGATGGAAAGCGGTTCGATGATCCAGCTGCCAATAAAATGTGGGCTCTGGCGAGAGTCATCCTGTATGTCATCTCGTGTAGCTGTTATTTCCTTACTCAACACTGACTCCTTTTTCCATATCGAAGCTCACTACCCCGAAACCTTCTTTCTCTCTGCTTAGTCCTTCTTCCGCATTGCCCATCGCCAGCAGGATTGATCCGATCGAACCGGCAACTTCCGCTGAGTCTGGATTGAGTTCGAGGGCCTTGCGATAACAGGCCAGGGCTTCCTCCAGCTTTCCCTGCAGATCCAGTACGTTGGCAAGATTCCCCAGATAGTCTGCGTCATTGTCCTTAATAGCCAGTGCCTGACGATAGCATTGTTCTGCTTCTGCCAAGTGTCCCTGTCTTTGTCGAATCAGGCCGAGACTGTTGTGCGCGTCGGCAAAATCAGGTCTCAGGCGAACGGCTTCATTGAGACTGCCCAGGGCTCCATCTGTATCGCCTTGCAATCGCAGTGCTCCGGCGAGGCCGAAGTGCAACCGCGCGTCGTCGGCGTGCAGGTCGATGGCTTCCCGGTACTGATTTATCGCTTCATCAAGCTCGCCTTGCTGCGCGAAGACATTGCCGAGATTGAGGTGCGCATCCACATAGTCAGGCTTTATTGCTATTGCACTTTTGTAGGCTTCGACTGCTTCTCCCAGTTTGTCCAGATCGCGGAGCACGTTGCCCAGGTTATTGTGCGCGGGGAAGTAATCGGGTGCGATGGACAGGGCGGTGCGGATCAGGTCGGCGCCGGCTTCACTCTGACGAGCCATGTGGGCGAGCACGCCGAGCAGATGCAGGGCAACAGGGTTATCAGGATCGAGCTGCAACACCTGGCGATAGAGTTGTTCGGCCTGGGCATAGCGACCGGCCTGCTGATAACTCATCGCCTGTGCCAGTATGTCTTCCATGTTCTGGGTGGAATCTGCCTGATCGTTTGATGACAATGCGGTGCTTTCCGGCCTTGGTTAGTGAGGGATTAATGTAAAGCAAGTATTCTACTTTATGGGAGTGGCTCAGTTTAGAATTGATTTAAACGCGTGGTCGGATGAGAGGAGTGATCACCATATTTTGGGACGCGCCGTAAACCCATCCCTGGGGGCTCGGGAGCAGCATGACCGCCAGGGATGGCGGGAATGCAGAAAATGCAGGAGCTATTTTCTGCCCCTGCTGCTCACGGTCCCAATGAGTATTGAGCCGCGCTCTCATCCAGTCAGAGCTGGTGAATCTTTCTGGTTCCAGAGTGTTGGTTTGAAGGAATAATTGGTGATATCGAAAACCGAAGTTCTAGAGGCTTCCGATGAGGCTTCCTTGCGCAAGGCCAGTGATCTGCTGCTTGCCGGTGAGGTGGTCGCGTTTCCCACGGAAACTGTTTATGGGTTGGGAGCCAATGGACTGGATGCCGCGGCAGTGGAGAAGATCTTCCAGGCCAAGGGCAGGCCTGCTGATAACCCGCTGATTCTCCATGTGCCTGCTATCGAGCAGGCGTTACCCCTGTGGCAGGCTGATGACAGGCAGGTCGAGATGGCCCGGGCGCTGGCCGACGCATTCTGGCCGGGGCCACTTAGCATGGTGTTGAAGGCCGCTGTTGGGGTACCTGAAATCACGACTGGTGGCCTGGATTCGGTTGCGGTGCGTGCGCCGGCCCATCCGGTCGCGCAGCAATTGCTGAAGCTGTGTGCCATTCCCCTGGCTGCTCCTTCTGCCAATCTCTCCGGCAGACCCAGCCCCACCCGGGCAGCGCATGTGGCAGCCACTCTGTCTGGCAGGATTGCGGCGATTATCGATGGTGGTGCTACTGATCTGGGTATTGAATCCACCGTGCTCGATCTGCGCGGTGAGTTTCCCCGCATATTGCGACCTGGTTCGGTCAGCCAGTCGGCAATCGAGGCCGTCGTTGGGCGAGTTGAGCTGGCCGAAGATGATGCGACAGCCCCCTCGCCGGGTTTGAGGCACCGCCATTACCGACCGCAGGGAGTACGATTGCAATTGGTTGACCCAGGTGAGATCGAGAGTCGGTGGCAGGAAGCCGTGGGCATTATGTGTTTTGAGGAAACTGCTGCCAGGCTGGGAGAGCGGTCGGGTCCATTGCAGCTCATGCCTGACGAGGTCGGTGCCTACGGCGCGGGTCTATATGACGCGCTCTACCAACTGGAACAGGGCGAGAGCGATTATTACCTAATTGAAAAGGTGCCAGATAGCACAGAATGGAAGGCGATAGCTGACAGGCTACGTCGGGCGGTGGAGAGCTAGGCTCTACTGATTGAGCTTTTCGACCTTGTCCAGCACTGACTGGGTCTGCGCTTCGCGAAACTCATGCAGCCTGGCTCGAACCAGCTCGTCGGCAGCGCCGATGATTTGCGCAGCCAGTAAGCCAGCATTCATGGCATTGTCTATTGCTACGGTCGCGACCGGTACGCCTCGCGGCATTTGCACAATAGAAAGCAGTGAGTCCTGGCCCTGCAGAGCGGTGACCGCTACTGGCACCCCGATCACTGGCAGCACCGTCAAGGCGGCAACCATGCCAGGCAGATGCGCAGCGCCGCCTGCGCCAGCGATGATGGTTTTCAGTCCGCGCTCTTCCGCGCTCCTGGCGTAGTCCACCATTCGGTCAGGTGTGCGGTGCGCTGAGACAATGGTCAGTTCGTAATCAATCTGCAGCTGCTCAAGAATGTCCGCTGCTGCTTGCATGACCTTGAGATCAGAGTCGCTGCCCATGATGATGCCAACCAATGGGCTATTGGAATCAGACAACTTGGTTTGCTCCCCTTACCAGGATTAAATCTCGAATGCTGTTCATTTTATGTAAAGCAGCTTCCACTGTCTCTGCCGTAACTGTCACGTGACCCATCTTGCGGCCTGGAAAGCAGTGCTGCTTGCCATAGAAGTGAATGGCAATAGCGTCATCATCGCCCAGGGATGCATCCTGTTCAACTACCGTGTCTCCCTCGAAACCTTCTGCGCCAAGCAGATTAAACATGACTGCGGGCGTAAGCTGCGCGGGGTCACCCAGTGGCTCGGATTTCAGGATGTGCAGCTGCTGAACGAACTGGGAGGTGCGGCAGGCCTCCCGGGTATAGTGGCCACTATTATGGGTGCGTGGCGAGATTTCGTTGATCAGCAGTTCGTCTTCCCGGGTGAGGAACATTTCGATGCCAAATATGCCACTCACATTCATTGCACTAATAGTGGAGACGGCGAGTTGTTGTGCGCTGGCCAATAGCTCTGCTGAGAGCCTGGCCGGGGCAACCAGGTAATCCAGTACGTTACCGCCTTCATGGAAAACCATCTCCACGGCCTGGTAGGCGCACACATCGCCCTCGCGGTTGGCAGCTACCATCACCGAGACTTCCATCTTGCGATCGATAAACTGTTCCAGGTAACCAGGGGTTCGCAAGCGTGAATCATTGTCGGCACTCGAGTGCAGGACAGCCACTCCGCGACCGTCATAACCACCTCTTGCTGACTTCTGTACTACCGGAAAGCCAAACGGCTGTTCACTGATTTCTTCTTCACCATCATGGGCAACAAAGGCTGCGGTGGGAATGTTCAATTCCTGCAACCATTGCTTCTGCTTGAGCTTGTCAGTCAGGCGGTAGAGTGCGGAAGGATCGGGAATGACTGCGTGGCCTTGCTGTTGCAGTTCGAGCAGTGTGTCGACAGAAACATTTTCCAGATCGATGGTGACGATATCTGTGTTCTCTGCCAGCGCCTGATAGCCGTCTCCGCTTGCCGGCGCGCCGGGCACATGGATGCCACCAACCTGCGCTGCCGGGCACAGGGGATTTGAGTCCAGCACGAAGATTTCATCTTCGTTGCCCTCACTCGCATTGGCACTTGCGCATGCCTGCACCAGCATGGCTGCCAATTGTCCACCACCGACAATTCCTATGCGCACCGTATCCACTGTTCCCGTGAAAAAAGCTGCGTATTGTACACGACCTTCCCCGGGACAACAGCCTCCACGAATCTGTGCGTCGAGCTTTCCATCTGGCGCCCCTTCTGGGAATATTGGGGCATCACAGATATAAGAGATCGCATGTTTTCTGGATGATCCGGTGATCAACAGGAACGCGGAATGAGAGCCCCATTCAGAGGGCTGTGAGAGGGGAATACGCCATGTCCAATGACAAGAACAAGATCAATTTAACCGTTAATGGCAAGCCAGTGGCTGGTGAGGTGGAGAGCCGGACATTGCTGGTCCATTTCCTGCGTGAGCACCTGGGATTGACCGGCACACACATCGGTTGTGACACCAGTCAGTGCGGTGCCTGTGTCGTGCATGTGAATGGCAGTTCGGTGAAAGCCTGTACCATGCTGGCGGTGCAGGCGGATGGCGCCGATGTCACCACCATCGAAGGGGTGGCGAACGGCACTGAATTACATCCCATGCAGCAAGCGTTCATGGACAACCATGGCCTGCAATGTGGATTCTGCACTCCTGGCATGATCATGAGTGCGCTCGATATCGTCAATCGCAATGGCAATGAGCTGGACGAAGCCACGGTACGCAATGAGCTGGAAGGCAACATCTGTCGTTGCACCGGCTACCACAATATCGTGAAAGCGGTTCAAGCGGGTGCCAAGGCCATGGGAGGTAACTCCTGATGAGCGAATTCGGAATAGGCGCCAGTGTCAGGCGCAAAGAAGACAAGCGCTTCCTGCTCGGCAAGGGCCGTTACACAGACGATATCGCCGTTGCCGGACAAACCCATGCCGTGTTCGTGCGCTCCCCCCATGCGCATGCGGTAATAAAGAACATTGATGCCAGTGCGGCACTACAGGCACCGGGGGTCGTGGCAGTTCTCACCGGTGACGATCTGGCCGCCGACGGAATCGGTCCGCTGATTTGTGGCGTTACCGTAACCGGCGACGATGGCGAACCTCATAAGGCGCCGGTGCATCCTGCTCTCGCCCAGGGCAAGGTCAATTATGTTGGTGACCATGTAGCGGTTGTTATAGCAGAAAGCCTGGGACAGGCACGTGATGCTGCCGAGCTGGTAGACGTCGATTATGATGTACTGCCTGCTGTCACCAGCACTGCCACCGCCGCGGATGCAGGACAGCAGCAGATTCATGAAGTGGCGCCAGGCAATGTATGTTTCAACTGGCCCTTCGGAGACAAGGCCGCGGTCGATGCTGCGTTCGAATCTGCACACAAGGTGTCGAGCCTGGACCTGGTGAATAACCGTATGGTCACTAATCCCATGGAGCCGAGAGCGGCGCTGGGGGAATACAACTCCGGTACCGATGAAATCACCCTGCACCTGACCACGCAGAATCCCCATGTACATCGACTGGTGCTCTCTGCATTCAACCAGCTGGCGCCGGAACACAAGTTGCGCGTGGTCGGTCCCGATGTGGGCGGAGGCTTTGGTGCAAAGATTTTTGTCTATGCGGAAGAGCTGGTAGTGGGTTGGGCCTGTCGCAAGGTTGGTCGTCCGGTGAAGTGGACTGCAGACAGGACCGAGGCATTCCTGGCTGATGCCCATGGTCGCGATCATGTGTCCACGGCAGAAATGGCCATGGATGAAAATGGCAAGTTTCTCGCCTTGCGCGTACATACCAAGGCGAACCTCGGTGCCTATTTATCGACATTCGGCACCATGGTGCCCAGCTATTTGTATGCCTTCCTGTTGGCAGGGCAGTATGCGACGCCGCTGATTTATTCCGAAGTAAAGGCAGTGTTCACCAACACCGCACCGGTGGATGCTAGTCGTGGCGCCGGAAGACCGGAAGCCACCTATTTGCTGGAGCGGCTGGTTGATATCTGTGCCGCCGACATGGAGCTCGATCCGGCCGAGATCAGGCGACGAAATTTCATTCCAGTGGATGCCTTTCCCTACCAGACGCCTGTAGTGCAGTGCTATGACAGCGGCGACTACAACGCGGCGCTGGAAAAGGCGATCGAGCTGGCAGACTATGATGGCTTTGCCAGTCGTGCCGACGAGGCAAAGGCTCGTGGCAAGCGCCGCGGTATCGGCATTTCCTCTTATGTTGAGGCCTGCGGCATTGCCCCTTCTGCAGCGGTAGGGCAACTGGGCGGTGGCGTTGGTCTCTGGGAGAGTGCCCAGGTGCGATTCAATCCCACCGGCAATGTCCAGGTGTTCACCGGCACTCACTCCCATGGCCAGGGCCATGAGACCACTTTTGCGCAACTGGTCTGTGATCAACTGGGTGTACCTATCGAGAGCATCGAAGTCATTCATGGTGATACAGCCAAGACCCAGTTTGGCATGGGCACTTATGGCTCTCGTTCCCTTGCGGTGGGTGGCGTGGCAATCGCCAAGGCCTGCGAGAAGTTGATCGCCAAGGGCAAGAAGATTGCGGCCCATGCGCTGGAAGCAGCTGAGGGCGATATCGAATTTGCCAACGGCAGCTTTGCGGTGGCTGGAACCGACAAGGCCATGTCTATCGGTGAGGTGGCATTCAATGCCTATGTTCCGCACTCCTATCCTGAGGGCCTTGAGCCAGGATTCGATGAGAACGCATTCTTCGACCCGACTAACTTTTCATTTCCGGCTGGCACTCACATCTGTGAGGTCGAAGTGGATCCTGACACCGGTGTCACCGAGATCATCAAATACTCGGCAGTGGATGATTTTGGCAAACTGATCAACCCGATGATTGTCGAAGGACAAGTGCACGGTGGTATCGCGCACGGTGTTGGGCAGGCAGTGCTGGAAGGTTGTCACTACGACAGTGATGGCCAGTTGATCACCGCTTCTTTTATGGATTACGCCATGCCGCGTGCAGACAATCTGTGCAGTTTCGACGTGGACTATGCACCCACCGATCCGCCTGACAATCCCCTTGGTGTGAAGGGTTGTGGCGAAGCCGGTGCCATCGGTGCGCCGCCAGCTGTAATCAATGCCATTGCCAATGCGCTGGGAGTCCGGCATATCGATATGCCCGCAACTCCCGAGAATGTCTGGCGCGCTGCCCGGTCTGCGGCCTGAGAGGATAACCAATATGTATGAATTTAATTATCAGAAAGTAGATAGTGTTGCCGCGGCAGTCGAAGCCCTGCAGGGAGCAGAAGACGGCAAGCTACTGGCCGGTGGCCAGACCATGTTGCCAACCATGAAGCATCGCCTGGCGAGCCCCAGCGATATTATCGATCTCAGCGGCATCGCAGAGCTGAAGGGAATCAGCGTCAGTGCAGATTCTGTGACAATTGGCGCTATGACGACCCATGGGGAAGTGGCGGCTTCGGCGGATGTGCAAAAAGCGATACCTGCGCTGGCAAAGCTGGCAGGTCATATCGGCGATCCTGCGGTGCGCAACCGCGGCACTATCGGCGGTTCGATCGCCAACAATGACCCGGCTGCAGATTACCCTGCAGCGGTAATAGCGCTGGGCGCGACGGTAAAGACCAATCAGCGGGAAATTGCTGGTGATGAATTCTTTACCGGCATGTTTGAAACCGCGCTGGAAGAAAACGAAATCATCACCGCGGTAAGTTTCCCGATTGCAGAGTCGGCTGCTTACATGAAGTTTGAGAATCCGGCGTCCCGCTATGCGATCGTCGGTGTGTTCGTAGCCAAAACAGGGGGTGGTGTGCGCGTCGCGGTGACGGGTGCGACGCCTTGTGCCCATCGGGCCATTCGCATCGAAGAAGCCATGGGCGGAGAGCTCAATGCTGCTGCTATCGATGGCGTTGAGATCCCGGTGGACAAGATGAACAGCGACATCCATGCCAGTGCTGAATATCGTGCGCACCTCGTCAAGGTCATGGCCAAGCGGGCAGTCGACGCCTGTAGCTGAAACTGAAAAAAGCGCTCCCATGAATTCCGCTGCCAGCAAATTACCAGATAGCATCGAAGCGACCCAGGCTCTGCTTGCCGACCAGGATTACCTGGCCGACCGCTCCCTTGCGACCACGCTGTTCCTGTCTCTGAAGATGGGTAAGCCTCTGTTTCTGGAAGGGGAGGCCGGTGTTGGCAAGACCGAGATCGCCAAGGTGCTGGCGGCAGGTCTGGGCAGGCCGCTGGTTCGCCTGCAGTGCTATGAAGGTCTGGATATTTCTTCTGCGGTGTATGAATGGAACTACCCCAGGCAAATGATAGAGATCCGCCTGGCGGAAGCTTCGGCAGAGCAGAATCTGGACAAGGAAGATCTGAGCAAGGACGTCTTCTCTCCCGAGTTTCTCATCGAGAGACCCCTGTTGCAGGCGCTGCGCGCAAGCGAGCGTGGAGCACCGGTATTGTTGATCGATGAGCTGGATCGTACCGATGAGCCGTTTGAAGCTTTTTTGCTGGAGGTGTTATCGGATTTCCAGATCACCATTCCCGAGATCGGCACGGTCAAGGCTGACGAGCCGCCGCTGGTGATCATCACCTCCAACCGCACACGTGAAATTCATGATGCCCTGAAGCGACGTTGCCTGTATCACTGGGTCGACTATCCCGATTCTGCGCGAGAGCTGGCGATTGTAGAGCGCAAGTTACCTGGCTTGTCCGCAAGCCTGAGTGCACAATTGGTTGCCTTCGTGCAGAAGTTGCGTGCGGAAGACCTGTTCAAGCAGCCCGGCATCGCTGAAACCCTGGATTGGGCAGAGGCGCTGGTACAGCTCGATCGGGTTGCGCTGGATAACGAACTGGTAGACGACACCCTCGGCGCCTTGCTCAAGTACCAGGACGATATCGCGCGTATTCGTGGCAGCGAATCTGCGCGCCTGCTGGATGAAATCAAGCTGGAACTCAGCACCGGCCAGGTCGCCAATGGTTGAGCCTGGCGGCAAACTCCCCGAGAACATTCTCTATTTTGCTCGTCTTCTGCGCGCTGCCGGCCTGCCTGTTGGCAGTGGCCAGATTCTCGACGCCATCGCTGCAGCGGATATCGTTGGTTTCGATTCCCAGCAGGATCTGCACGATGCGCTGCAACCAATCTTCGTCAATCGCTTCGAGCAAAAGGAATTATTCGAGCAGGCGTTTCACGTTTTCTGGCGTAATCCGAAATTGATGGAGCGGATGATGGGGGCCATGTTGCCCACTTTGAAAGTTCCGGAGGGGGAGCAGGACGGGATCATGCGCCGCCTGGGAGACGCGTTGGGCAGCAACACAGAGCGCACGCAAGAGGATACGGAGAGTCAGATAGAGTTTGATGCCAGTTTCACCTATTCCGCGCAAGAGATTCTGCAGGAGAAAGATTTCGAGCAGATGTCGAGCGAGGAGCTGGAGCAGGCGAAGAGAATAATCTCCAGGATGCGCTTGCCGGTGCCGCCGTTACAGACCCGGCGCTATACAGCCAGCAAGCAGGGTGTCAGCGTGGATATGCGCAACACTCTCCGTAGCGCGCTACGCAACAGGGACAGCATTCCCATCCAGTTCAAACAGAGACGAACCCGCAATCCGGCATTGGTAGTGCTATGCGATATCTCGGGCTCCATGAGCCAGTATTCGCGAATGATTCTGCACTTCATGCACGCGGTCACCAATGATCGCGACCGTGTGCACAGTTTCCTGTTTGGCACCCGGCTGACCAATATCAGTCGTTACCTGCGCCAGCGTGATGTGGATGTGGCGCTGAGCAAAACCAGCAGTGCCGTAATGGACTGGTCTGGCGGAACTCGCATCGGTGCCTGCCTGGGGCAATTCAATCGGGAATGGTCACGCCGGGTGTTGAGCCAGGGCGCGGTGGTGTTGCTGATCAGCGATGGTCTGGACCGTGATGAAGCCCATGGTCTGAAACAGGAGATGACGCGCCTGTCTCTGTCATGTCGCCGTCTTATCTGGATGAATCCCCTGCTGCGTTACGAGGAGTTCCAGCCGCGCGCACAGGGCATCCAGGCCATGCTGCCCTACGTGGATGATTTCCTGTCGGCCCATAACATCAACAGCCTGGCTGAGCTGGTAAACACCCTCAGTGCGGAGAAGCTCAGCCGTGCTGCCTGAGCAAGGCGCTGATTTATTTTTCATTTCAAATTGTTATCCTAGTAGATGAAGCCCGTAATCAATCTGTATCGATAGCTTATGATCTATGAAGTAGAAGGCGACATCATGCTCACCCGTGCCCAGGTCATCGTCAACGATGTGGGCGTGGGTGACCCTATGACCCGGGGTTTGAGTCGCAAGCTTAACGAACGCTTCCCGGCAATGGTCGAAGCCTTTCGAGAATGGTGTGAAGAGACTAAGCCCGAGCCTGGTGAAATCTGGTATTGGCAGGCGGCGGATCACAGCCAGATAGTTAACCTCATTACCCATGCGGGTGATGACGACCCGACTCGTGTGCGGCGACCCGAAAAGATCGCGGTCAATCGATGCTTGCGCCGCCTGGCGAAGATGGTTGCCGATGAGCGTTTCAAATCCCTCGCCATGCCAAAGATAGCCTCGGGTGATTTCGGCCTCGACTGGATCGATGTCAGGGGTATGCTGGATTCACAACTGAGCGAAGTGCTGGCGCCGAT
>Ga0181579_10004023_pt1 | contig 11487 bp, 8 predicted proteins | sample 071ome_24_FD_132996 | JGI IMG/M metagenome (GOLD analysis project Ga0181579, IMG submission 132996) | Coastal salt marsh microbial communities from the Groves Creek Marsh, Skidaway Island, Georgia - 071402CT metaG (megahit assembly) | ecosystem: Environmental > Aquatic > Marine > Intertidal zone... | reverse complement strand
GAAACCCGTCACGAAAATAACGAAAGATGCAGCAATGGCACCAAAGGCCATGCTCCAGGGTGAAAAATGCCTGCCGCGAATCTGGTGAAAACGTTCGGCGTCGATCCTGTCCAGCTCGGGCGATAGCCGATCGAACATGTCGTCCAGTGAGGCTCGCTCGGGAATATCCTGATAGCCATCACGACTGAAACCGGATGCATCGAGATGAGCGCAGGCTTCCTGCAACTGTATAAATTCATTGCGGCAGCTTTCACACCCATCGAGATGTTCACTCAATGCCTTTGGCATTGAATCGGGATCGTCGAGATAGAGTGCGTCTGCCATGAGGCTTTGGGAAGTTTCACAATCTAGCATTGCTCAAACTCCTGTAATCTGAGGTGTTCGGTACCGAGTTGGTCCCTGAGTTTGCGAATCGCGCGAAACAGGATGTTCTTCACCGTACCTTCCGAGCGATCAACTACTTCGGCAATCTCCTGCAACTTGAAGTTCTTCATATGACGCAGGGTAAAAACTGTTAATTCAAAACTGCTCAGGCACTCCAGCGCGTTGTCGATGTGGTTCTGCAAACGCTGTCGTTCTGCGCTGGACTCGCTGCGGGCAAGTGTGTTTGTATCCGCGCCCAGATCTTCATCGTAACTGGTGTCTGCCAGGCGCAGGTGTCGTTGCTTTTGTCTTTGCAGGTCGATTGCAGTCAGGTAAGTAATCCGGTGCAGCCAGGTAGAGAGGCGCGACTTGCCTTTGAAGTCATTGAGCGCGCGGTAAGCCTTGATGAAGGACTCCTGCACCGCGTCTTCTGCCAGCGCGGCATCCTTTAGCACACTGCGAGCCACGGTGAACATGCGCTGCTTGTTGCTGTCCACGATGTTGCGGAAAGCCTCCCGGTCGCCGGCCGCGGCCAGCGCTACCAGGGCCTGGTCGGCCTTGAGCGCCAACTGGCTGGTTCTTTCCTCGCCGTTAATGGGATGAATGGCCGCTTTGCCCATGGGAAGCTTGTTCTAAGTTACTGAAATATATTGTTTTATTCGCCCAGCAAGGAACTTCCTTGCCCAGGCCTATAGTCATTGGACGAGCCAACGGAGAAAAGGTTTGCAAACGCAAGTAGAGAGAAGGAGAGGATAGGGCCTGGCGACTAGGGTTGCCAGGCGTAGCTGAACTTGGCGAAGAAGGTGCGGCTCGTCTTGTAGTAGGCATCCTGGTTGTCATCCTGGAAGCCCGCATCGGAATAACCAATAAAGAAACGGGTCGCCGCGTTGACCCGGTAGCTGTACAGCAGCTGGGTGGTCAGCTCCCGGGATTTGCTCTGCACCGGAAAGTTGTACAAGTCCTGGTTTCTCTCCCGATCATCGTGCTGCACGATCACCCGCAGGAAGCTGTTGTTGTTGAACTGGTAGGTGGTGCGCAGGCTGGTAAGGTTTGCGGTAAACAGCTCGCCCCCATCCACATCGAACTCCTGCCAGGTATGATCCAGGTCCAGTTGCAGGTGGCTGCCAAACTGGTAACGGATACTCGGCCCCAATCGACTGGAACTGCCCAGGCGGGTGTTGGCGAAATCAACAACATCTTCGAAACGCATGTTCAGGCCCAACTCAAGATTTTGTGTTGGCACGAAACTGATGTTGAGTGTGTTGAACTGCTCATCGAAATATTGACCATTCCAGTAGGTCCTGGAGCCACCGAACAAACCGAACACGGTAGATTGCAACGGGCCGTTCATGTTGAGGAACACTTCAAACTCTTCTTCCAATAACAGACCTGATTGATCTTCGGTTCGGTCGTAGTCCAGTGCTACCCGCACACGATTGAAGAAGTCTTCGCCTTCGCCCCACCAGGTGCGCCCCACGGTGACAACCTGGTAGATGTAATCGACACGATTGATAAATCCAAGGTCGGCGCGAAAATCCTTGCCCCAGTCATAGTGACCGACGCGCCAGTCCCAGTTGCGTTCGTTGTGCTGGTATTCGATCACGGTGCTGGAATCACTCAGGTCTGCCGCCTGGTTATGCTGGTTTTGAATCTGCAACGGATACTCCGAATCGGAATACATATGCTGTAGATAAATAGTGTCTTGGTTGGTTGGGCGTAATGTCGAGTCAAGACTAACTACACTGTTGCTGTAGCCATCACCCTGGCGGTGTGTCACCAGTCCACCGATTGTGGAGTTGTTGAAGATGTCGTATCGATACCGGCCGATTGCCGCTTCACTCTTCACTTCACCGAGAGTAGCAACGCGAGAGCTGAGGCTCTGGGGAATAATGAAGCTGGTGAACTCATCATTCGCGGCCAATAGTCCGTAAGTATGCGGACCAGTCTTGCCGGTTAACTTGGCACCGATTTCCGGTTGCGCGATATTGCGGGTGTAGACCAGGTTCTGAAAAGTATCAAAGTAATCGGCGCCATCGAGAAAGAAGGTACGTCGCTCGGGAAAGAACAAACTGAATGTCTGGTTGATGTCGAGCTGAATACGATCTGCTTCTACCTGGGAGAAGTCAGGGTTGATCGTCGCATTTAAATAGGTGTCTTGAGTAATACCCCAACGCACATCCAGGCTGCCCTCCGGTGCCGGATCGCCGCCGGTCCACTCACCATTTGCAGGGTCGCGTGTTTCACTGGCGATGGTGGTGACTGTGGGAATGACAACCAGGTTAACGCTCGGTTCAAGATCGGCAAAACCATCGGCCTTGGCGACCTGGCAAAGGGTGCAGGACACATTGCGATCCCGGGGCACATTCGACAAGCGGTAATCCCGGTCCCGTGGATACTGACGCGTGAGATCGATACCCCAGGTCTGTATTCCATCGGCAGGAGAGAAGCGTAACTGCTTGAGCGGAATTGCCATCTCTACGACATATCCGAAGTCGGTGATCTGGCCCGCGCTGTCCCAGATCGCGTCCCAGGCGTCGTCTCTGCGAGAGTTCAGGTCGTCCCAGATGTCGTCAGCCTGAACGCCGAATGGGTTCACATAGAATTCATAGGCACGTCGTTCATCGTTGAAAGTATCGAGCACCACGGCGACAAAATCGTCGTCCCACAGGCGATCCCGGTCACGATAAAAAGCACGAATCTGTTCCGGGTCCGGATCCTGGGCAATGAAGGCTACATAGAGCGTCTCACCGTCTTCCATTAACAGCGCTTCGGTTTCCACGGGCGCAGGAATGTTCTCGCCGGGCTCTGTCTCTACATCGATAGTGACCCTGAATGCCTGTTGCCACTCGCCACTTTGCAGTTCGCCGTCAATAGCGGGCGCGGTGGTAACCCTGGGAATGTCGAAATTGGATTGTGCCGATGCGAGCGCGGAATACAGGAGCGACACCGCCAGCCCAACGGCTCGCAGTGACTCAGCCAATCCCGATGATGGGTGGAATCTGGGCAGGGGGAAAAACAACAACTCTACACTTTTTGAATTCTTATTGGTTTGGGGGAGTGTACTGACATTGGCAGACGATAAAAACTGCATTTGGTGTCAAATGGTGACAGTGACAGCATGTTAGTGCCGAGCGTAAATAAAAAAACAGGAAGCGCGATGGCTTCCTGTTTCTTCTGTTCTTTACCGTTATTGAACTGTTAGTCGTCCATGGTCGCCGCGGCTTCCAGCACATAGCCGAAGTCAGGACGGTCCTGGTACCTTTCTTCAGCGAATTTGAACTGGATTACGCCATCGGGATCCAGCAAAAAGATTCCCGGATAAGGGACTCCGTATGCTCTCGATCCTGGTTCGTAATCGGTATTAAGTATGCCGATGCGGTTCACGTGAGTGATGCCCTCATCATGAAGCAGGGTGAACTCAATGCCTTCATCTTCTTCAACCGACTTGAGCATTTCTACGGAATCGTAAGTCATGGCGACTACAGATAGCCCCATGTCTTCAAACTGGTCTGCGATTTCTATCAGCTGCACGAGCTGAGCTTTACAGTAGGGTCACCAGTCGAAGGAACGGCTGAGCATAAACAGCATGCCGTTCTCACCTACCAAATCATCAAAGTCGCGCAGGTTGCCATTCTGGTCCTGTGCAGATAGTTCAGGCAGCGCAGCACCAACCGGAAAGTCTGGAGCCCAGACGAATTCCTCTTGTGCCTGTGAAACCTGAACCGCAGCAAACAGGAACAGTGCAAGCAATGACTTGCAGAGCAATTCCACGCGGCCGGAAAAGTGTTGTTTCATGAAAAATCCTTTGCGGGCAATGCCCGGGCAAATGATAGAAGTGTTGCGCTCTACATAATACCGGAAAACCAATGGTTTTCTTCCGCAGAACAGCAAATAGAAGAGGATTTCAGTTGAGTAGAAGCTGTGAGTAGTTGATTGAAACTACTCGATGCCCTCGAGGAAGCGTTCGCCTCGTGGCAGGTAGTTGTTGTGGCTATCCAGGGAGAACACCACCGAGCTGGAGCGGCCGATTAATTCGCTGCGGGGAATAAAACTATAGACGCGACTGTCGGCGCTGTTGTCGCGATTGTCACCAAGCACGAAATACTGATCTTCCGGGACGACTGTCGGGCCGTAGCTGCGTGTCGATCGATTCATGTAACGACTGGAAAGCCTGGCCTGGTGCACCATGTCTTCCAGCTCTTCCTGGATAATGACCGAAGTGGAATCACGGGATACCACCTCGTAGTTGGCAGGCTCACCGTTAACCACCAGCGAGTTGTTCTGGATATAGATAGTATCGCCGGGCAGTCCGACGACGCGCTTCACCAGTCTCTTGCTGGCACGCTTGGAATCGATGATCACCACGTCGCCACGCTCGGGATCGCCCAGTTCCGCAAGGGATATGTCGGTGAAGGGCATCTTCTCGTCATAGGCCAGTTTGTTGACCCAGACCTTGTCCCCGTCCAGCAGCGTTGGCTGCATGGAAGCTCCAGAGATTGAGCTAAGGTCGGCAATGGCGCTCTTGAAGAAGACGATGCAAAACAAGAGCAGGAAAAACTGGCGATTCTCCTTCCAGAATGCTTGCATATGGGCTCGCAATCGAGCGCGTAAATTGTGATGGTTTAAATCCATTGCCTAGAAGTTAGCCAGCAAGTCCGTGCTTGTCAATCCGCAGGAATACTGGGTTTGAGGCGGGTCACAGCATTCTTCGCGCCGTGCTTGCAATTGCGAGGGCCCTCTCTTAACCTGTATTTTTGTACAGTAAAACCCCGGATAGCGCCAAATGACATCGGAGTCGCTGCAGCAGTTTCATCCCGCCTGCCGGAACTGGTTCCAGACCCAGTTTGGCGCGCCTACTGCTGCCCAGGCCCAGGCCTGGCCTGCCATCCAGGCTGGACGCCATACCCTGATTTCCGCCCCCACGGGCAGCGGCAAGACCCTGGCTGCCTTCTATGCCGCAATCAATGAATTGATCCAGAAGGGCGTGGAAAACCGCCTCGATGACGGGGTGCACATCCTCTATGTGTCTCCCCTCAAGGCCCTCAGCAACGATATTCATCGCAACCTGGAAGCACCACTGGACGGCATCGCCGAGCAGCTGCACCTTCTGGGCCAGGCACCCGTGGACATTCGCATGGCGGTACGAACCGGGGACACGCCGGCCAACGAACGCCAGAAGATGGCGAAGAACCCACCGCATATCCTGGTTACTACTCCTGAATCCCTGTACCTGCTACTTACCAGCGCCAGCGGTCGCAACATGCTGGCCACGGTATCGACGCTGATCGTGGACGAGATTCATGCCATGCTGGGTGACAAGCGTGGCTCGCACCTGGCGCTCTCTATAGAACGCCTGCAGCAGCTATGTCGAAGCAGTGCAGGTCAGTACGTGCAACGCATAGGCCTGTCGGCAACGCAGAAACCGATCGAGATGGTGGCCCGCTACCTGGTCGGCAACAGTCATTGCAGCGATGACAAGATTGATTGCGAGATCGTCGACTCCGGTTTCCGCAGGAAGCTGGAGTTGCATCTGGAAGTTCCCAAATCGCCGCTTACTGCTTTGATGAGCAACGAGGTTTGGGAAGAACTCTATGAACGCCTGGTGACTCTGATTCAGTCACACGAAACCACACTCATCTTTGTTAACACCCGTCGCCTGTCAGAACGGCTGGCACTGGCCTTGTCGAATCGACTGGGGGAGGGCGCAGTCTGTTCTCACCACGGCAGCATGAGCAAGGACCATCGCCACAACGCAGAACAGAGACTCAAGTCAGGAGATCTGAAAGTCCTGGTAGCAACTGCGTCGATGGAGCTGGGCATCGATGTGGGTTCAGTCGATCTGGTTGTGCAGTTCTCTTCACCCAAGAGCATTGCAACATTTCTGCAGCGAGTGGGTCGCAGCGGCCACTCTGTAACCGGCACGCCAAAAGGCATCCTGTTTCCGTTGACTCGCGATGATCTGGTTGAAGCAACAGCATTGTTGCACAGCATTCACCAGGGTGAGCTGGATCGAATCGTGATGCCGGAGAAACCGGCAGACATCCTGGCTCAGCAAATCGTTGCCGAGGTTTCTTCTCCTCACTATGTTGGTGCCGATGATGAAGGAATTGATGGCTGGAATCTGGACAAACTCTATGCCCTGATCACCAATGCCTATCCCTATCGCGATCTCGGTCGCGAAGAGTTCAATGAAATCGTGCGCATGTTGTCTGAAGGTTACTCGACCCGAAGAGGGAGACGTGGCACCCATTTGCACCTGGATGAAATCAATAATCGTGTCAGGGCGCGTCGCGGTGCCAACCTGATCTCGCTCACCAACGGCGGTGCCATTCCAGACATGTTTGACTATCAGGTGGTTCTCGACCCTGATGATGTAGTAGTCGGAACACTGAACGAGGATTTCGCACTCGAGGCACTGCCCGGTGATGTGTTTACGCTGGGCACCCATGCCTGGCAGATGTTGCGGATCGATGGTCTCAAGGTAAGGGTGAGAGACGGTGAAGGCATGCAGCCGACCATTCCCTTCTGGTTTGGCGAAGGACCGGGTCGTACCCAGGAACTCTCAAGTTCTGTATCTGAGCTGAAGCAAAGCATTGCTGATCTGTTGATCAATGAATCCAGCGAGGCGGCACAACAATGGCTGATTGATGAGATTGGCCTGCCCGCCAGCGCCGCCCTGCAGGCCGTGGAATACCTGCAGGCCGGTATGAGCGCACTCGGTGTCATGCCCACTCGTTCCACCATCGTGATGGAGCGCTTCTTCGATGAAGTGGGCGACATGCATGTGGTCATCCACTCTCCCTATGGCAGCCGCCTGAACCGGGGCTGGGGCCTGGCGCTGCGCAAGCGCTTCTGCAAGTCGTTCAACTTCGAACTCCAGGCTGCGGCCAATGAGGACAGCATCGTAATCTCCCTCGGCTCCGTACACAGCTTTCCCCTGGATGATGTGTTTCGTTACCTGAAGACTACAACCGTGCGGGAGACCCTGATTCAGGCCATGCTGGATGCGCCCATGTTTGAAGTGCGCTGGCGCTGGAATGCGACACGCTCACTGGCCATTCAGCGCAATCGCAATGGCAAGCGTGTACCACCACAGTTTCAACGCATGGATGCGGAAGACCTGGTTGCCCATGTGTTCCCGGACCAGATCGCCTGCCAGGAAAATATTACCGGCAAGCGCGACGTTCCCGACCACCCCCTGGTAAATCAAACAGTTCATGATTGCCTGACCGAAGCCATGGACATCGACGAGCTGGAATCACTGATCGATGAGATTGAAAACGAACGACTCACCCTGATTGCCAAGGACCTGCGCGAACCCTCGCCCTTTGCCCAGGAAATTATCAACGCCCGTCCCTATGCCTTTCTCGATGATGCGCCTTTCGAGGAGCGTCGCACCAATGCAATTCGCAACAGGAGCTGGGCAGATCCGGCAGAGGCAAAAGACTTCAGCCAACTGGACGCCGATGCGATCAAGCGAGTGCGTGAAGAGGCCTGGCCTTTCACCAGCAACGATGAAGAACTACACGATGCCTTGCTAACGGCAAACTATTTCACTGCTGCCGAAATGACTGCACAGGATGTCGAGCCTCTCAAGGAGAGGTTACTGGCCGCAGGCCGCATTGCGTGTATCGCACTAAAGCCGGAATCAAAAGTCTTATGGTGTGCAACAGAAAACCTGCCTCGCTTTCGCACACTATTTCCCGATGACATCGACGATATTCAGTTACCGGAATTTCTGGCACAGCAAAGCTGGCAGAAGGAAGACGCCCTGCGTGAAATCGTACGTGGACGCCTCGAATGTCTCGGACCGACAACCACCCAGCGACTCGCCGATGAGCTGGGCCTGGAAGTTTCTCTCGTCGACCAGGCAATGATTGCGCTGGAAGTGGAAGGCTTTGCATTCCAGGGTAGCTTCACGCCGATCAATCCAATGCTGAATACTGCGATAACAACAAAACCTGTTGAGTGGTGCGAACGAAGACTGCTGCAACGCATTCATCGCTACACCATCGATCTGCATCGCAAGGCGATCAAGCCGGTATCCCTGGAAACCTATACAGAGTTTCTGTTCGAGCAACATCAACTGGTGCCGATCAGGGAAGGCGAATTCAATTCTGAACCAGCCATGGACGGGCAGACCCGGCTGGAGAATTGCCTGAACCTGTTAGACGGATATTCAGCGCCGGCGGTGAGCTGGGAATCTGATATCTATCCTGCCCGCATCAGCAACTATGATCCCAACTGGCTCGATATTTTATGTGTCAGCGGCCGAGCTCTGTGGGGAAGATATGTACTACCCCCGGGCCAGAGTCGCATGCGGGGTGGAAAGCGCAACACAGGCCCGGTCAAGAGCACGCCCATCTCCTTGATGCGGCGCAGCAGCCTGGATATCTGGAAGGCACTGGCTACCGCACAATCTGATCGATCCGCTGCAACAGAGAGCCCCGAGCCAGCCCAGAGCAGCGGTGTCGCCCAGCGCATCGAAACCGATCTGCAGGAGCACGGTGCCAGCTTCTTCGATCAGATGCAGCAACGCACGGGACTGTTGAAGACTCAACTGGAAGAGGGTCTGGCCGAGCTGGTGGGTCTGGGCAGGGTGACTGCTGACAGCTTTACCGGCCTGCGAGCCTTGCTCACACCCAACAAGAACAAACCAAATCCCCATCGACGACGCAACAGAAAAGCCCTGTTTGGTGTGGAAGATGCCGGGCGCTGGAGTCTTTTGGATACTTTCCAGAAGTCTCCTGAAGCTGACAAGCCTTCGCGGCAATGGGATGTGCTGAACGAGGAACAGCTTGAACGCCTGATCAGCATCTATCTGCAACGCTGGGGTGTACTGTTTCGAGGTATTCTCGAGAAGGAACCACTGGCACCACCCTGGCGCATCATGCTCTCTGCACTGCGCAGGTTGGAACTGCGTGGAACCCTGCGCGGTGGTCGTTTTATCAGTGGCGTCGGTGGTGAGCAGTTTGCCTTTCCCGAAACAGTAGATGCTATTCGCAAATTCAAGCGCAGCAGTGAAAACAAAACCACGGCGCACTACTACTCGTTGGCTGCGACCGATCCCTTGAACCTGGTTAACCTGATCCTGCCTGGCAAGAAGCTGGCACGGGTGAGTCGTAATCGTGTTTTGTATCGTGGTGGTGTGCCGATTGCCATGTTGGACAGCGGCGAGGTGCACTACCTGAAAGAAGTCGATGCCGAACAGCAGTGGCAACAGCAACAGATGTTAAGCAGGAAAATATTTCCGGCCCGCCTTAAATCCTACCTGGGTAATCGTTAGGGAACATCAGATTTCCAAACCTCAGAAATGAAAAATCCCGCTGCCGACAAGCGACAGCGGGACCTTCTACGTATGGGAAGGAAGATCTATGATCATTCCACTCCAGTTATGCCGTTAGCCAGTGGCTTACTTGCAATAACCGGAGGCTCCCTTAATAGACTGACTATTGATGGGATCACCTCCTTTTAATCTCAGGGTAAGATTTTTGTTAGCAAGTCCCCCCTGTTGAAACCGCTAACCATGTCCTGAGTTTTTTATATAACAGTAGACACATAGAGTAAAGCGTAGATATCGCGAAAAACTTTAATGGCGAATAAAGAACTGTGACGTGGAAAATACTTTTCGCTGAACGAACCTGGCTCGTGATGGAACTGTGCTCTCCGGCACAGTTTGGCCCGCCTTCACTATGCAATAAATGCTTACAGAATCGGTCAATTGTTCTGCCCTTGCCTGGTGCAGGAGACAGAGAAGTACAGGCTGGAAAGTATTATGAAAGACAGAAGAATACATCGACGCGTTGCAGTGGATTTCTGGGCCAGTCTCGACCATCCATTGTTGGGGACAATTACTGCCGACGTACTGGATATGTCGGTGAGTGGTTTGTCCCTGGTCCTGGATGCTGAGATTAGTTGTTTCGTGATGATGGAATTTGATCTACGCATTCACGGGGAGGGCTGGGATGACTCCATGCCAGCTTTGCCCGTACAAGTTATGCGGGTTAAAAAGCGCCAGGTCGGCCTGCGCTTTCTTGATCATTGCGATGACTGCTGGCAACCACCACCTGAGGTGGATTTTCAATCCAACTTGAATGATGTTGAGTTGTGCAGCGATTAATTAGAGAAAGCCCAGGAAGTAACCGAGCGAGAAGTAGAGCACAGCGGCAATCAGGGTGAAGTAGGCGACGAAGCGCCACGGATTCTCATTGAAGCTCTGCCACATGGTAGGCGCCTGGCCAAGGCTCTTCTGCAGTTCATATTCAGCTTTCATGCGCGTACTGCGCTGGGCCTGGTATTCATCGATGAGGTCGCGGGCCTTGTTGAACTGGGATTCGTCCTTGAGCCAGAGAGCCGGAAATGAAATCCCCCAGTTGCCGGCGAAGGTTTCGAAATAGTCGATATCGTGCTGGTCCAAAAGAGCACGTACTTCTTCAGCCTCATCGTCTGGAACGTGTCGCATTCTGAACAACAGTTTCGCCATGGTTCTGTGGGTTCTCTAGTTCTTCGATAGTCTATATGATAAGAAGTCGAGCCTGAGCACTATACAGTCGCAGCGCATCCACAATCCGCAACAGATTCTAATGAGGTCAACATGCCTTACCGATCACTCAGACAATTAGTTTACCGTACGATCCCCGTATTGGCTTCTCTGTGTATCAGTGTTGCCCTGAACAATAGTGCCATGGCAGACACTTCTGTCTGGCGAGTAACCGCCGGCGCTAACACGCTCTACCTCGGTGGCACCGTTCATCTCCTGCGTCCATCTGATTATCCCTTGCCGGAAGAATACGAGCAGGCGTACTCGGACTCTGAGGAGTTGGTGTTTGAAACAGATATTTCTGCCATGAGTGACCTCAGTGTTCAGGCGCAGATGTTGCAACAGCTCACTTATACGGACGGTCGTTCTCTGGCCACCGTCCTCGATGAAGAGGCATACCAGGCACTGACAGACTACACCAACAACGTCGGCCTTCCCCTAACCATGCTGGAAAGTTTCAAGCCAGGCATGATCGTCAGCACATTGCAGGTGCTCGAGTTTCAAAAACTCGGATTCACCCCTCAGGGCGTGGACGCCTACTTCAATACTCGCGCAATGGGTGAAGCAAAAGACATTGGTGCGCT
>Ga0181579_10004014_pt1 | contig 11499 bp, 6 predicted proteins | sample 071ome_24_FD_132996 | JGI IMG/M metagenome (GOLD analysis project Ga0181579, IMG submission 132996) | Coastal salt marsh microbial communities from the Groves Creek Marsh, Skidaway Island, Georgia - 071402CT metaG (megahit assembly) | ecosystem: Environmental > Aquatic > Marine > Intertidal zone... | reverse complement strand
GGACGCGGGAAACGAAATGACGCGCGGAAACGGCGGGGATAAAGGCCGACCGCCGACGGCGGCGGCGGCGGCGGCGGCGGGTGACGCGGACGAGCGACGCGCGACGGTGTCGGCGGCGAGCGGGTCGAGAACACCCGGGGACGTCTTCAACATGGAGCAACTCAAAGCGGCGGTGGATAGGCACCACAAACACTTTTCTTCAGAGGTTGAGCGGGCGTGGAACGCGAGCAACTTTAGCTTTTCGTTCGGGTCCGCCCCGCGGTCGTCGTCTCCCGGGGTGACGGAGGAACTCGCGCGTGGTGGGGACGGAGAGGCGGACGCGGCGAGACGGGCTGGGAGAAAAAAGAAGCTGAGCATTAGCGCCATCACGGAGCTGGCGAGACGGGCGAGTCAGGATTCGTTGGCGAAATTAGACGACGCGCGGTTCATGGAACGGTTGAGAAGACGACCGAGAATGTCGGGGGCGGATGATGTTGACAAGGAGGATGACGAACGCGGGTCAGAGTCGAGGAGGTCGACGCAGGACTTGCAAGCTTTGATTGCGAAATCGATGCCGCGCGCGCCATCCATTCCGAAATGGGGCGAAGAGTGGGACGTTTTCAAGGCGATAAGCGCGAATCAGAGCCAGGAGGAGGCGAAGCAGAAGCGACAACAAAGTGAGCGGTGGAGTGGTAGGCAGATCAACCGTCGACGGGCGCAGTCGGAGACGATTGATCGCGCGGGGATGAGCGTCGAGACGGCTGCGCCGAAACCGCCGACGACGCCCAAGGCGTCTCCAGGAAGACGCCCGGTGTCGCCCGGGCCGCCGCGCATGACGAAGAGCGCGTCCCTGGATGATGTTCGGGACACTGCCCCGTCGACTTCCGAGCCGCCGCCGCCTAGGAATGATTCAATTGTTGTCGAGGGCAGCGACAACGTCAACGTCTTCGACAATTTCAAAAAGGAAATCACGGCGAGGCTTCCCCGACCGCCCAGTCTACCCAAGATGAACGAGTTGCAGAACGAGTTACAGAACGCCGTTCGACGACTCGCCGGTAAATCAGATGAGGTGATGATTTCTTCTCCGCACGACGCCAGTCTGTCGAGCCCCGGGGTCATGCTCAAGAGATCTGAGAGTAAGGAGTTGACGTCTGCTGAGGCGCTCGAGGCGAGGGAGACGATGGCTCGCGCCGCCAACGGCAAGGATATGCCCCGGTCGATTCGCGAGCCCGGACGCTCGGTCGCCATCGTCACCACGGCTACACTACCGTGGATGACAGGAACGGCTGTCAACCCGCTCCTCCGCGCGGCTTATCTCGCCCGAAGAGGCATTCACGACGTGACGCTTGTCATTCCGTTTTTGGCGCCAAAGGAACAAGCCATCGTGCACCCGAACATGATTTTCAACACTCCCGAAGAACAAGGAGAATACGTGAAAAAGTGGGTCGAGGAGCGGTGTGGGTTCAAGCCGGAGATGAAATTGTCCTTTTATCCGGGGAGATACGCGACGGATAAGTACTCCATCATTCCGGTGGGCGACTTGACGTCATACATTCCGGGCGATCGCGACGCGGACATTGCTGTTTTGGAAGAGCCCGAGCATCTCAACTGGTACCACGCGGGCGAGCGTTGGACGGACAAGTTCAAGCACGTCGTAGGCATCGTTCACACGAATTACCTAGACTATGTTCGATTGGAGGAAAACGGACCAATCAAGGAGAAGGCACTGAGATTTGTCAACAACGTCGTCTCGAGCGTGCATTGTCACAAGGTGATCAAGCTTTCGGACGCCGTGCAAGAGTTTCCGAAGAGCACGACGATGAATGTCCACGGGGTATCGCCGATATTCCTAGACGTCGGTTCCAAGAAGGCTATCGAGGCGAGCAAAAAGCAGTCTGAAAATGTGGAAATGGTCAACGGTCCGCTGGCGTCCATAGGGCGGACGTCGCCGAAACCGAAGCTCGCCTCCAAGGCATCCAAGCCAGTCTTCTCCAAAGGGGCGTATTTCCTTGGTAAAGTCGTCTGGGGTAAAGGATACAAGGAACTTCTCGACCGGGTGTCAGAGCACAACGCGAGTGACACCGGGAGAGATCATCCTCTGGAGCTCGACGTCTTCGGCAATGGCGACGATTTCGACGACGTTAAGAGCTCGTCTGAGCAAAGAAATCTCCCATTACACTTCCGAGGACGCAAGGACCACGCCGCCAAGGACATTCACGACTACAAGGTGTTTGTCAACCCTTCACTTTCCGACGTCGTCGCGACCACCACCGCCGAGGCTTTAGCGATGGGTAAGTTTGTCGTGTGCGCCAAGCATCCGAGCAATGAATTCTTTTCGAGCTTTCCAAATTGTCTTGTTTACGACAACCCGCGAGAGTTTAGCGAGTGCGTGCACAAGGCGTTGACGACGGATCCCGAACCGCTCAGCGCGAACGATTCTTACAGACTCTCGTGGGAAGCGGCGACGGATCGCTTCCTCGACGCCGCGGAGCTCACACCCAAGGAGACAAACCTTTCCTTTGGCGACCGTGCCAAGGATAAGTTTGCGCACGCCATGCACACGGCGTTGACGAGTGCTGAACCCATTCGTCGCGCCACGGGCGCGGGTGCGAACACGCTCAACGCACCGGAAAAACTCGATGGAACTTGGGAACCCGAGGCGTGGGATTCCTCGGCGAGAGACTCTCGGAAAAAGTGAGAAGAATCGACGACAAGACAAATCATCACACTTTACTACTGTACCAATCCAAGTTGTACGCAGCCAAACATACACACGCGCGGCGTCTGAAAACGCGGTCGATGAACGCGCTTCTCAGACGCGGTATAACACAAGACAAAAAGCAATTGTAATCATTCACGCACGCACGCATCATCTGAATTCACACGCGAGGCCGCTGAAGAACGTGTGAACGCGAATATAAACACTTCGCCTTCTTTACAAGAGGCCTAACCTAACACAGTACAATAGGCTCTACGCGTCATCACCCACGCCGTCGTACTCCCTCCTTCGCGCCGCCGCCGCCCTCCAACGCTCTATCCGCTTCTCCTGTCTCAAAATTGCCGCTCGCTGTTCGTTTTCTTTATGCACCCGAGCATTCTCCCTGCGAAACGCGTCTCGCTGAGCCATGCGTTTGATGTGATTCTTCCTCTTCGTCGGCTTGGCGCGCGTCGCTGACGTCCGCTCGCTCGTCGACGCGAGCTCCAACTCATCCTCGGAGACGGTATACGCGTTATCGTCGGTGACACCGTAGGCAGATCGCGCGCTCGTCGTCGCGTCGGCGGCAAAACCTCGGTGGAAAGTCGTCAGCGAGCCTGCGCTGGATGCTGCGCGCGCGAACGAGTCCGTGACGCCGACGGCGATGCGCGCGTCGGTCGAGTGCACGAAACCAGACGCCATCGCGCTCGTGCGCGAGGATGACGTGATGACGCGCGCGATGGCGCGGGTGACGCGGGACATGACGACTAGTCTGTTGTGAGGTTTGCGTCAAGGAGGGAACACTTTTTAGAACGCGGCATTCGCGCTGTTCACACCCGACACTCGGTTTCGTCGCGTCTTAAATAACGATGATGTTAATATCGATTTCAATTCTGTTCTCGCTAACGTTTGACCCACGCGAATGATTTTCTCGCCTTGGCCTTGCCCGGTTTCTTACGCTCGACGATGCGCGAGTCGCGCGTGAGAAATCCGGCAGCCTTTAACGCCGGGCGAAACGCCGGGTCGTAATTTTGCAACGCGACGGAAACCCCGTGACGCACCGCCTGCGCCTGACCAGAGACCCCACCACCGTGGACGTCAACGGTGGCTGTGAACGCGCCGAGGGTGTCCGAGACGAAGAAGGGCGCCACCATTACGGCTCGAGAGGCGGGAGTCGAAAAGTACTCGTCGTATGGTCGCCCGTTCACCTTGTGCTCGCCGGTACCGCCCGGGGTCAACCACACCCGCGCGATCGCCGTCTTACGTTTCCCTGTACCGTAGCTTCTGCCCGCAGAGTCCCTGATCGGGACTCTTACCGGCGTCTCATCGCCTTTTCGTCGTCGAACGCCTCCCGCTTCGTCCTCTTCTTCCTCTTCTTCTTCTTCCTCCTCCTCCTCGCCCGTCGACCGCCCGACCGCCATGATTTCCTCCAACGATGGTAAAGGCGACCCCTCAATCTTCCCACTCTGTAAAAACTCCTCGAGTAATGCATCAATCTCATCCATCGCCGTCGTCCCGGTTCCTGTCGCCTCCATCGCGTCCAAGTCCAACGTCGCGCGTTCTCTCTCTTCCCACGTCTCTGGCGGCTCGCCGTACAGCGTTCCATCCGTCGGCGTCAACGACCCTCGTTTCGCCATGTCCGCCGTCACCGGTTCGACGCGGATCGCGTTTAGGTCCTCCCCACGAAGAATCGGACGGCGGTTCGCGGCGCGCTCCGCCTTGGTTGAATAAAACGACGCAGATCCCGAGCGGGGCGTCCAAGTTGGATCTCTCTGAAAACCTCGCAGCGCGGCGAGTTCGTGATGCGTCTGCGCCGGTGACGCCGACGTCGTTGACGCACACGCGGATGAGACGGCACGCGCGCGGGTGAGAGCGTCGCGCGCGAGCTTTCCGGCGCGGCGCATGGTTCGTGGAACGTACGCCGTACCGGCGGGGGCGCGCGCGTCGTGAGAGTCTGTGAATGAGGTATGGCTGAAGGAGCTCGCGTTTGTCGTCAGGGTGGAATTTGGATGGAGAGTTCGGCGTGCGTGGGCGGACGAATCGAGCGTTGTTGAACGGGCGCGGGCAAGGGGGAGGATGGGTAAAACAACACTAGTGGACGTGACGATTAAAATAGTGATGATGAAACGGTCGGGCGCGGGCGTATTCACGGAATGGCTGGCGCGGACCGACGCTTCATTTGGACCCGTCTTTGTCGTCGTCATCTTCTTGCGCTTCGTCGTCAGCGTCGTAATCTTACGCCTTGAGGACGCGACGGCGGAAACGCACGTAGCAACCCTTGTTGGCTTGGTCCGGACCGACAACCATACCGGTGAGATCGGGCTCGGGAGCCTTGGCGTTGACGAGCTCAAACTCAAAGTTACGCAAGAGGATGGACCAGATGGTTTTGATTTGCATGTAGGCAAAAGTCTCGCCCATGCAGCCGTGCCGGCCGCCACCGAAGCCGATGAAGGAGGCGAATGCGCCCTTGTCTTCGGGATTCGGTTCGCGGAAACGCTCCGGCTTGTATTGGTCCGGATCGGTGTACACAGACTCGAGACGGTGAGCGAACGCGGGAGAGGTGGCTACAATGTGACCCTTCGGCACGGTGAACTTCTTACCGGTGGAAGTTTCAACCTCAAACGGAACTTGGGCCATGCGAAGGAGCATGATGAGAGGCGGGTGCATGCGCAACGCTTCCTTGACGGCAAAGTGGAGCTCGTCCATGCCCGCCAAAATATCGAAATCGAGCTCCTTGCCGTGCTTCTTCATGACGGCAATTTGCTCCTTTTCCAAGGTCGGGATCACGCGATCCTTGTTCTCGATGGAGAGGAGACCGGTCCAGGTAGAGGTGATAGAGGAGGTGTGTTGGCCGGCGAAGAGGACGGCGATGAGCATACCGAGGACTTGGTCATTCGTGAGCTTGCTGCCATCCTTGTACCTAGCGTCGATAAAGGTTTGCAACACATCCGGTTCGCTCGCGCCGCTTTCGCGTCGAGATTGGATAACCTTGTCAAAAATCTTGGCCAACTTTTTGCGCGCGGCGTCGCGCTTGCGGTGCGGCTCGATCGGGGCGTACGGGAAGAAGACTGAGAGCGGAACCATGCCCTTGTCCAAGTCGTGTACCAACTCTGTCACTTCAGAGTAGAGCGTCTCGCGAATCTCGCGACCGAGCAAGCATCTCGACGCCGTGAGCACGATGAGCTCAGAGAGTTGTTCCAACAAGTCAATCTCGCCTTCGTCGCCCCACTTGGCGAAAAAGTCCTCCGCCTCCTTGACCATCATGCCGACGTACATGCGCAACCTGTTGCTCTTGAGACTGTCCGCAAAGAATCTAAACTGTTCCGCTCGAGTCGTGTGATCCACGTCGAACACGACCCCTTTCCCAAACGTCGGAACGTTAAACTCGTACACTTCTTTTTGAGACATCTCCGTATCCTTCGCCTTGAAGAAGAACTCGCTCACCTTCGGCCCGATGAGAAACGTGATGCGCTTGTGCAAAACCGGAACGGTGAAAACCTCACCGTACCGCGGCAACGCGTTCTTCATCAGCGAGATCGGTCCGGCGAGGAACGCGAGCATTCCTCCGAACACCGGCGCGACGTTGATCACCGGCGGGGAGTTTCTCGGCTTGAGCGGGCCGTGGCTCAGCTGGTCCAGGAGGAAGATCAAAATCGTGAGCGTCGTCACCAGCGCCGGCAACGTCACGTACAACGGCGACGTCTTGAGCGCGTCGACGATCGCCCCGGCGAGGGAGGCTTCAAAGTTGGACGCCGGCATGGCGTGTCGACGATCGGATGGGGGTCCGCTCCGTCGGCGTCGCGCGGCGCGCAGTGCGCACGAGGCGGATTAATCATCTCGCTTATCCTCTCTTCAGTAGAGCACCCAGCCGCCCACCAGTACCCCTGGATGAGACTGGATGGATTTTATGGAATTTCGGCGTCTTGGTTCGTCTTCTAAACGAACGAACGAGTCGGACTTTATATCGGACCGAGGCGGCAATGAGAGGGACTCATCGACGCCGTGGACAGATCATTGTGAATGGGTAAGGAAAAGAAGAGTGATGAATCGTTGTAAAATCTTATGTTTCGTCCGTCGTCGCGATTGTCGTCGCGGGCGCGGCGCGTAAACTCGGAACGTAAACGCAGAGTCACGCGGCTGGTTGGCTCGACGCCGGTACGGTGTCGGAAAGCTTTTCGTGCACGGCGGTGTGGACGTTGAAGTGACGTAAAGCGTCGTATTGCTCGACGACGGACATCATGAAAGAACCACCGGCGTTGATGCACATGATTGTGTACTTTGGGTTCTTCAAATTCACCTCGTAGCCGACATCCGGAACGTACTTGGCGATTGTACGGTTGACGTCGCTGGCACGAAGGTGGTGTAAAGCGCCGTGTTCTTCGTAGTGGACTTCAAAGGTGATTGGCTCTTCGTCGGCTGAGCGTTTGGGAAAGTGCTTGGCGCACATTTCGTTCGCGAGACGTTCAAAATCGAGTTCGCTCGCCGTCTTTTCTACCGGAACGATGCGGCAAACCGACGTGGGTTGTTTCCAATCGGCGCCCGTCCTACACTCTTCGATGATGGCTTTACCGACGAGGTAGACATTGACGTCGTTATCGTCAGGGCGCAACGCGACGAACGCGCAGTGATCGACGCCAGGGATCCACATCGCTTCGGCTTTGTCATACGGTTTTTCTCCATCCAGACGATGCGCGTCGTAGGCCATCTTGAACCAGTAGTCGTTCAAAATGTTAGACGCCTCCACGGCGGCTTTCACCACCGCATCTTCGCCGTGCTGCATCGTCGTCACAAAGAAGCCTTTGAGCCAAGATGATAGCGGCGCCGTCGGTGGCATGTAGCTCAAGTCATCGGACAGTTTCACAGTTCTGGAGTACTCGTCGGACATGTCGTCGTAATCTTTGTTTTGATTGTTTGCGTTCTTCCCAACCTCGACGTTCGCCTGTCGTCGTAACCGTTGTTTTGATTGTTTGCGCTCTTCCCAACCTCGGCGTTTGCCTGTCGTCGTCAGTCAGTTTATGAGGAATGACCTCGTCGTCGTTTCATCGTATACACGTTACATTTACAGACAAGCCGTCACGGAACTCTAAACCTATCTACGAATCGCTTCTTGAATCTTCAATCTCGGACCCATCGGTATTTTCAACGCGTGGTAATCTTTATCCCTCATCGCGCGAAGGCTGTGCATGTCAATCTCCTCCTTGGCAAACATCGGCGCGAATTTTTCCAACTGAAGTCGACGCAACAGCTGATGCACGCCGCGGTCACACTTTCGATGCTTATCGCTCGCGCCTTTACGCCCCGAGGAGACGACGCCTCGTAAATTACGATCTTTATCATCAACTTTTTTATTCGTCGTCGCCGCTGCTTTGGATCCAGATGAAATACGTCTTCGCAAATCGCCCGACAACAAATCGTCGTCGACGCCGACGATCTGTCCGCGAGGCCAGCGCTCTTGCTCCGACCCACGGGCGTCACCCAATCGAGCGTTGATGCCCACCGCGCGCGCGTGCCGATCGGTAACACGCGCTCGCAGATCACCACCCTGAGATCGTCGTCGGTGACCGCCGACGTTTGAACCAAAGGCGCGCATCTTTGAGCCTAGTCCAGTCATCGCGTTTGAACGAAAGGCGCGTAAACCGCTTCCGACTCGATCGAAAACAGACGACGGGGCGTTTCTCTTGGAGACGCCCGCGCCGGACTTTTTGGTGCCTTGCGAGCGCGACGGCGTCGAGGCCTTCGGTCTTTGAGCTGGCATCGGTGTGAAGTTGTGGGGTGGTTGGGTGGTTGGGCTACATTTTTTGCGCGAATCGAATCGAAGGCGCGAGTACATGACTACGAGTCGTCTCTTTCTTCTAGACTACAACACGAATGCAATTCTAATAAATGTCGCTATGATGCTAATTATTTATCGTTGGCTCGCGTCTCTCGCCGCGACGTCGTCGGCGACGGCGTCGCGTTACGCGCCGCTGCCCATTTATCCATTCCGATTCGGCGCAATGGATCGGTATCCGAGCCCGCGGATGCCAGCGTGACGTGAGTTGGGATCGGCGACAACCGACGGGCGCCCGTACGCATCGGTTTCGGGTTCGTCGTCATCGCTCCACGCGTCACCTGGGATCTCGCGCTCCTCGCCGCGCCCTTCGGAGGATTGCCAGACCAAAAGGTTCTGGTCCTTGCCAACGGTGAGAAGCGCCGCGTCGGCGTCCTTATACGCGCACGCCAGAGCGTCATCCATGTGGCCACGTAATCTGTCTTCTTGTTGACCGGTGTGCGTGCGAAAAACGCGCACTTCTCCTCCGAGACAAGGCACGAAGAGACGCTCGCCATCGCCCGTGATGGCTATTTGACATGCGGACGCCGTGTTGATTGCGCCTTGCGCTTCTTCGTACGGCGTGTACGTGTTCAATCCACTAGATAAATCCCACCTCCTGACGCGTCCATCCGCCCCGGTGGATATGATGAACATTCCGCACGGTGTCACCTTGAGTCCGCTCACTTGTCCGTCGTGCGCTGGGGCAGCAACGGATGAATAACCATCTCGCGAAGGAAAGAGCTTCGACGAGCTCGCGCCTTCGCCGTCTCTCGGCGATCGTTTCGGTCCGCGGAAACCGACGCCCCAGCCACCCCAACCGCCCTCACGCGATCGTTTCAACCCGCCGCCACCGGTACCACCGTCACTGTTCCTACGCCAGCCCGACGACGAGCATCTTCTTACTGCGTCGGTACGCAAATGATCCGGAACGGCGTCGGCGTTCTTCCTCGACGCCGGCTTTGGCCCCGCCTCGATGATTCCACTCGTCCCGCTCGTCCCCGCATACATAGCATCTTTAATAGCGTCCACGTACGCCGTAGGCTGCGTGTTGTGCCGATCGAAAATCATGTACGACCCCGCGCGTCGAATATCCCAGATCCTCACGTCTCCTTCGGCGCCGCCCGTCGCCAACGCATACTCGCTCGACATCAACCACTCGATCGCATGCACGCTTCCACGGTGTCCCGATAACGTATGCGCGATGACGTTCGACGCCGGATCCCAGAGCTTCACCACCGCATCGTCCGATCCAATCGCCACCAACGAGTGTGTCGTCGCTCTCGAGCTCAACGCCACGGCTCGACACTTCTTTTCTGAAGTCGTCTCGCTCGCCACCACCAAACAGTTTGCATCCCAACACTTCACCGCCCCATCGTACGATCCGGTGAAAAACATCCCCGTATCGTTCGGAAACCACCGTACGCACGACGTCGCGTATTTGTGCCCTCGCGTCTCGCTCACGAAGGCGTCTCCATACGCCGAAGTCGTGACGCCGTCGCTTCCACCCGCATCTCTTTCTTCCCGTCTCGTGGTCGTTCGCGCCCCGGCGCCCTCGACGACGCACACTAATTCATACTTCTTTGCTCCGTCGCCCCCATCGAAGCGTTCCGTGTCGTACACGCGCGCACCACCGTCGATGACACCGACCAAGAGGTACCGCTTCTCAACCGAATCGAGGTCGAAACACGTCGGCCCGGCGTCGTCGCCGTCGCGATTGATGAAGCCATCGTCGAGGGTCAGCTGTGCCATCGAACGCTTGCGCTCGCACGCGACGCGGAAGGCGACCGGGGAGGCGGTCCCGGCGTTCCGCGCGCGCAGAAGCGCGTGCATGCTGCGCGCCGACGAGTGAGGCTAACGAGGTCCCGTGAATAGAATTGCGTGGTAAATTACAGCGAAACGGATTCGTGCGAATAAAAATGAAAGTGTACCCGGTACCTTCTAAGGTTAAGGTTTGCCTCCGACAGCTGACCAACTCTTAAACGTATGAACGTGAGTGCAAATGGTTTCGACGACTTCGGCGTTGCCAGCTTCGCCGACGAGCAATCCGTGCACCTTCAAGCCGAGCTCCTCCTTGGCGAGGTTGAGGCTGTCGATGATGCTCTGCTCAGGTGGTGCGATCTCTCCGTCGGTGACGAGAAGGATGTCTGCGTTGGACCACTCAGCTTCGTTTAAGCGCGCGAGGGCGCGATTGAACGGTTCGTCGACGTCCGTGCCACCGTGGAAACTACCAGTGAGAAATTCTAGTAAACCGTAGAGTCCCGAAGAGTTGAGCTTGAGTTCGAGCTCTTGACAATCGCCGGGGCCACTGAATGAGTACAAGTAGCACGCGCGCTGCTGAGAGCGGCTTTGTCTCATGCACTCTAGCACCATGGCTTTGGCGACGGTTTCGCGCGCGCCCATCATGGAGCCCGACGTGTCGAGGCAGACGATGATTGGCCCGGACTCCGCCGCCGGTCGCGTCTCGAACCCCTCGACCGTGACCGCAGTTTCCTCGGCCCAGCCGACGCGCTCATACGAGAGTAAGGTTCTCTCAGCGCGTCGAGCAAAGTGCAAGAGGCGCGCTTGGGGAGACTTGGACGCCAGGAGCACCATTTCGCTCGGCATCATGCGAGACAAATCGTCAGAGCGACACAACCCAGAGGTTTGCTCCGGTTCCACCGGGCTTCGAACGAGACCCATAGGGAAGTTTTGACGCTCGCGTTGCCGCGGCGCGCGACGCAGCGGACCTCGTCCACTTCCTCTGCCGAGACTGCGAACCATGTCGCGCAGCTCTCGCAAATCCTGAAGCTTTTTGCGAAGCGAGTCAAGCTCTTTCCATCCAGTTTGTTGCCAGAGACCACGGGTGAGATCGAACCCTTCTGGTCCATCTGCCAAATCCTCCAAGTCCAGCCCTTCGAACGCTTTCGCCGCCTTGTCAAGCTTATCGACCGCCGGCTCCCACTGTTCCTTGAACTCCTCCATGAGCTTTGAGACGGTTTCCTTATTCTTTTCCTTGGCTCGCTCTGCCGCTTCC
>Ga0181579_10004006_pt1 | contig 11506 bp, 7 predicted proteins | sample 071ome_24_FD_132996 | JGI IMG/M metagenome (GOLD analysis project Ga0181579, IMG submission 132996) | Coastal salt marsh microbial communities from the Groves Creek Marsh, Skidaway Island, Georgia - 071402CT metaG (megahit assembly) | ecosystem: Environmental > Aquatic > Marine > Intertidal zone... | reverse complement strand
TGTCGTCGCCGTCGTCGCCGTCGCGATGGACGTCGTCGTCGCCATCATCGTTCGCGTCGTCTCCGCCCGCCGCTCGTTCCGTCGGTCGCGAAGAAGGGTGTCGATGTGTGACAGCGGTGTCGTCGGTCGTCTCGTCTTCGTGATGTGACGACGAATGGATGGAGTGAGCGAATGGATGGATGTTTTGAGCGAATGGATGGATGGAATGAGCGAATGGAATGGATGGAATGAGCGAATGGAATGGAATGAATGTGTTTATTATGCGCTGTACGTACTAGCTATGCGTTTATGAAGCGTCACACCGCGCTAACGCTTCTTTTGACCGCGCTTGGACGCGCCCGACGAGTTCTTCTTCGACGCGTGCATCGCCTTGAGCGCGCCGGGCGGGTAGGAAACCTTGACGCCGCCGGGAAGGGTGGTCGACGCGTCAGGTTCGGAGATTGCCTTGAGCGCGGCACGTTCGGCGGGAGTCGCGAACGGGGCTCGGATGAGAATGTCGAGGGCGAGCTTGGTGGCTTTGCCTTTTTTCTGAGATCCCGGAGTGAGCTTCATGCGGTATTTGAGCGCGTTGGACGCGACGAGGGGCGCGCACACCGGCATGGCGTAGAGAATCTCGTCATCCTTGAGCGGTGCGCTGACAAGTCTGTTGACGATTTCACGGCGCTCGGCGTCGAGCTTGAGCCGGTCCTCGAGTGAGGTTTTGGAGCGTTCCTCGGCGTCTTCTTCTTCTTCCGCTTCGGCTTTGGATTTTTGCGCTTCGGCTCGCTTTTCGGCTTCGCGGCGTTTGTAAGGCGCCGGTGCCGGCGTCGGCGCGCTCGGTGCGCTCGGTTTCTCTTGTTGGCGCTCTTCAAACTTCTCTTTGGCTTTGATTTCCTTCTTCTTGGCGCCCTTCTTCCCTCCAGCGCCGAGAAACGCCATGGCGAGTTCTCTATCCTCGTCGTCCTGATCGGCGTACTTGGCCTTGGCGCGCTTGAGCTTGGCAGCTTTGCCTCGCGGTAGCGGTTTGTTGTTTGCGGGCTCTTGCGGTGGGTCTCTGGATGACGATTTCTTCGCCGTGAGCTCAGCGAGTGGGTCGACGAAATCGTCATCGTCGTCATCGTCCGAGCGCGCCTTGCCGCCACCCTTCTTCTTGCCCTTCTTTTGCACTTTGCGCTCCTTCGCCGACATCCGAGGCGCGGACGCCTTGGTGGGCGTCGGCTTGGGGGAATCTGTCTCTTCAGAGCTGCTCAACCGCACCGGGGGTCGATCTTCGCCGCCGTCAGTAGTCTTCCCGCCGCCACGATCGCCGGCGAAACCGACGCCGCTATCCAAAAACTCGGCGAGTTTGTCCACTCGATCCTTTGCGTCGGCGTCGACGACGGCGCCGTCGCCCAAAGTGACCTTCTTCATCTCAACTTCCACGTCATCTCCTTCATCATCATCTTCGTCGGCGTGACTAAGATTATCATCATCGCTGATTTCTTGCACGTCGTTATCCTCATCATCCAGCACGTTGAAATCGCTCCGAACGAGTCTGTCATTCTTGTGCGCTTCGGCGTTCTTTTCGCTCACCATGAACATGACACCGAACGCCATGATGAGTTGCGCGTGGGGCAGAAATTGTTTATCCTCTCGCGTGACGTGCACGATGCCTGGAGGCAATTTATCACCCGCGATGGGAGATATCTTACTCACGCGCTCGGATGCGGTACACCAGGCGGACGTCACCGCTCGCGAGTTCCATGCAGAGCTGCGGCACATGACGGCGGCGCCGGCTTGAACGAGCGAGTAGGACGGGACCGCCTTGAAATCACCCGGAGGGGGCTTCACGATGGTCACTGGCGCCCCCGCGATATCGGCGTGCACAAATGCGTCACCGGGCAACATGTATCGCTCGATGAGCATTTCCGCTTGCGTGGCGTCCTTCGCCTGCAGGACGAGACAGTTTTCGCTCGTGATGAACCAATGAAACTTTTCAAACCAAAGCGGTTGTCGAGCTCGGGTAATTTTAACACCACTCGAAGCCTTCTCCATGGCCGCTTTAGCGCGAGCCTCAGCCGCGGCCACAGCCTTGGACTGAGCCTCCATCGTCTTGTCAAACTTTTCTGCGTGCTTCTTTTTCGCCGCAAAGTGCATCGACGCGTTGGCGTGCGCGCTCAAGCCCAAATCGAGCGTCACGGATACGCGCTTCTGCTTGCCTTCCGCCTCTTCCGATTCGTCCAACTCGTCAAGATGGTTCGCAAGCGTCACGGTGATTTGGTTATTCTCAAAATCGAGAGACTTGATCAAACTTGCAACCGGATTACCCATGCGCCGTTCCTCCTTGATCATCGCTTCGAGTTCGACCCAAGACATGCCGCTCGCCAGCGCCGAGTTCACGGCGGCGAGCGCCGTGTCCACAGCCTCGTGGTTGTATTCGATCAACACGGCGCGCTGTTCTTCCTTCTCGCGCTCTTTTTCGAGCTGCTCCACGCGGTTGCGCTGGTCCTTCAACGACTTTTCCAACTTGGCGAGCGCCTGAGCCTCTGCTTTGCGACGCGCTAGCATGCCCGACTGCGCCTCGAGCGCCATGTAATACTCGTCCACCGCGTTGTCGAAAGCAAAGACGGGATCTGTACCCGCGGGAAGCTCGAACGACTTGGTCGGCCGTCCCTCGTTCTGTTTGAGATCGAACGGGGAAAAGTCATCGAACACTTCTATGGCGTCGGTGCCGTCCGCCTTGGTATCCGTCTTTGTGTACACGAAAGGCTTGGCGACTATTTCACCCGTGGTGACGCCCTCAAACCAGTTTTCAATCTCAACCACCGCTTTTGTGAGCGCATCCACGCGTTCGTCGTGCGCGCTCTCATCGAACGGTAGCGTGGCACCGCTTCCCTTGTCGATGCCCGCCGTCAAACACACGTGTTCTGCGATGGAAGGCGAGTACCCGAACGCTCTGCACAACGCTTCTCTCAACGTCGCCGGCACCCGCTCCGACGTCTCCGCCTCGCCCACCTCGCTCGCGATGGTCCCGCGCGATAACGCGCTCGCAACGTCGTCGCGGTCGTACTTTCTAAACCCCTGAAACCGATCGAGTGGGTACTGATGGTTTCCTAAAATTTTCACCCCCTTTTCGTCGTCGCGGTGCGTTCGCAACAAAGTGAGCACGGTGTAATTTTTATCCGTGAGCACAATGTTACCCTGCGAATAGAGCTCTACGATGATGTGGCACTCTGTATCACCTCCACCAAACGTAAAATCAACCGCTCTATCCTTCCCCAACTGTCTAACGTCGTTTAATCGCTTCGTCTTGACGTGCATGCGAAGCTTTGCAGTAAACTTACTCGGCGCCTCCGGTTTCGCCCTCTCATACTTGGTTCTGTGTATTCTCATCCCAGACTCTATCAACACCATGATCTTTTCACTCTCTGCATCTTTTTCATCCAACGCGTCCCCGGCGTCTCTCGCCACGGCGCCCGACGGCTTGTTAAACTTGAACCCAAACGTTCGTCCTCCCGAGTCCAAGTCGTACACGTTCGCGCACCAACATCCCATCGCGCTTCGTCTGAGCGCTGCGACCGCCGCCGCGACGTCATACGCCGTGTACTTTTGTTTCGGCATGTCGACGTGCGAGCGTCAGGGCCAACCTTCACCGCGGTCTTTCGCGATCGACCGGCGACGGCAAAGAACCGATCGGGTCGGATTGGATTGAAAAAGCGTTTCCTTCCCTCTAGACGCACAACCAAACGCGACCGACGGCGACCCGACGGCTTTGGCTACCGATCCCTGCCCGACACGCGCGTCTTCTCGACGAGAACGACGCGAACGGACGCCTCCGCGAAATAATCAATCCACGGCGCGCCCCGCGACGCGGAGTGACGCGGGCCTCGACGCAGTGATGCGGTGCCGACACACGCAAGAAACGTATCGTAAACCCTAAACCCTCGTGTACTGGCATATCGCCTTAAAAACCCCACAATACGCCATAAACGAAACCATCGCGAACCCGGGTCCTTCGAAACGCGTCATAACGCCGCGCGTTTCGCGCGAACGACACCGGCGACGCGATACGATGAGGTGCGACGACGCGATGACGACGACGACGACGACGACGCGCGCGTCCCACTCTCCGGCGACTCGATCGGTTTTGACGCGCGTTGGACAGATCGATCGACGGGGACGACTACGATGGATGCGTGGATCGCGCCCTAGTACACTTTGATTTTCATGGGATTCGATCCGTGGACGACGCGATGATTCGATCCGCGGACGACGCGATGGAGCGCGTGACTGACGACGCCGATGTACGATTTCTCTCTCGCGCGCAGTGGGTTTTTCGATGCGCCGGCGGACCCGTCGCTTTTGGGGGAACTGGGCGGCGACTTGGAGGACGATCTATCGACGCTCTCGCTCGAGCGACCGCAAGAGGAGGTGCACATCATGAGCACGCGAGAAGAGGAGGCGATGATGGCGGGACGCGGTGGTGGAGGATTGCTGCGACCGTCGGATTTGTTGCCGCAGTATGGAACGGCTCCGCCGGTGGGGACGAAGACGGCGGAGGAACTGGAACGAGCAGCGTACGCGCCCGCTCCGCAAGTGCCGCGCCCGCCGTTCGGAGGCATGATGATGCCGCCGGGGATGGGACCGCCACCGGGGATGGGACCGCCGCCGGGGATGCCACCGAGTATTCCGCCGGGGATGCCGCCGGGGATGCCGCCAGGTATGGGACCGCCACCGGGGATGGGACGCCCGCCGCCTCAAAAGTACCGCGGTGAAGAAATTCCTGAGTGGGCGGACGGTCCGATGGCGCACGCGATTCCGATGGATGTGCCGGGCATGCCCGGTGTTCGTGCGTCGCCGCAAATGCCGTCGGCGCCGATGCCGAGCGGTCAGCCGAGAGCGCAGGGCAGAAGACCGAGAGAACAGCGTCCGCGAGGTCGTCCGCACTACAACGGCAAGTACATGGCCAATGATGAGATTGAGACGATTCTTCGTATTCAATGGAGCGCTACACACCCACAAGACAGAACGGCGTACGAACACGATTACTTTTATCAGTGTTGGTTGCGCCGTAACAATCCTTCCAAGTTGAGGGAGCCGTTCTGCCCTGAAACTTTGCGAGAGCTCGCGTCTCACGAAAAGGAGGCGCGAGGACCGGTGACGTTCGTGCCCGGCTTGGCTGGTCTCGGTAAGGTGCCTTTCGGGAACATCAGATCCCCAAAACCATTGTTGGACGTGTCGTCGGGTAACGGCTCGACTGGCGAAGACAACGAGACGGCTGAAGAGGGTACGCAGAGGCGTTTGGAGCAAGAGCCGCTCTTGGCGGCGCGCATCATGATTGAGGATTCCATGTGCTTGCTGCTGGACGTGGATGATATCGATCGCCAGCTCGAGGAGGGTAGACCGAGCGAAACGGAGGAAGACTTGAAGAAGCGCCGCACCTTTCTGTTGGATGGTTTGGTCAGCACGCTTCGATTGCCCTCCGTTCCCGTGCTCGCGGTGGGCGGGGCGGAGCACGACGGCGTCTTCCAGCGCATCGTGACTCTCGCCAAGGGTAGAACTTTGCTCGCCAAGGCTCTTCCGCGCTTCCCTCTCGGATCGGCCGCCGCCGCGACTCTCGTTTGGGCAATCTTGCGTAACGTCGGCATGTTGTTGGGTGGCAAGAACGCTTCCAACAACCCGAGCGCTGAGGCTCTCTTCCGTGCCGCCGCGGATTGCGTTCAACTGATGAACGGCGTCGCCGTTGAGGGTACGCTCGGTGCGATCGCGACTGGTATGAGCGTCGCCGAAGCCAAGCAACAGCTGGCCCCACTTACGACTGCGAGCTCTACCACCTCGGCTCTCGTCTCCGCGCTCTCTGCCGCTCTCGAGCGCGCACACTTGTTGGAGATATCGCCGACGACCCACAAGGCTTTCGGCGCGGCGTTCGGTATGGTGTTCAACATCTTCGATCGCCATGCCGCCACGGCTACGAGTCGCGGCTCGAGCGACTCCATCTTGCCGCGCGACTTGCTTCGCGCGCTCATGCATCACTGCAACGAGCAGCAAAAGGCGAGGCTGAAGAGCCACATCTCCGCCATGGGTTAGAGGAGTTTAACAAGCCGTCCTTTCGAGGGCGCCCGTACCGGTAGTATTCGGAGCGTTGCGCGGTTTTTGAAAGCGTTGCGCTCGTCCAAAAACGAATCCCGGACTTTGTCGTAGACACTTTCCTAGGATGTAAATACAAAAAACAATACGTAAACGTAATCAACGAACGTCGTGGCTGGTTTTCAAAATTAAAAATACATTCTAGCCTGCGAGCGCTAGGGCAGAGGTTCAGCCATGTTCCCTAGCCTATTGAGATGCAAGTATGCGTCCGTGCCATAGTTTTCCATGGATAGCACTTGCAAATCACCTCCAAAGTATCTCGCGTACAAGCGAGACAACGGAAGACCGTAGCCGTAACCAGCCAAAACGACTGGTCCGGCGGAGTCGGCATCCATGTCCTTCAACGGACTTCGCGCCGTACTGTACAGATACGTCCAAATCTTTGCCAAACCACTTCGACGAATGCCACCACCTTCGTCGGAAACTTTGATAGTCACGTCTTCAGCCCCTTCAGCGATGACAATCCTGATCGGTGGCGGTGGTGTATCGCTATTCATATACTTGTCACTCACGGCGCGCAGAGAGTTTTTGATGAGCTCAAACAACATTTGGTGAAGATGGCCCGGCACGTAGGCAAACGTGAAACCTTCTTCGCCAAAAAGCTCAACCTCTGGGGCGTCTCCGTATTCGCGCATGCAAATAGATCTAGCGTCTGCGATGGCGTCGCGCGCCACTTCCAAAGGGCTCAGAGAGGTGCAAATCAATCCAATGTAAGACTCCTTTGGCGGATCGTGGAGTGCTACGTGCTGACCGATGAGCATCCGCATACCGATGCGACTCATGTAGAACCCATCCAAAAACTGATGAACCTCCGGAAACTCGTTGAGCTCCGTCGTCGCGTATGTACCACCGCGCCTGAAGCCGGAGGGTTTGTTCTCCTTTGGGCGCTGCGCCTCGAGCTGCTCCTTGAGCTCGAGAACCGCGCGCGCAATCATCGGCACCACATTTTCGTGCCTTGCCATAATTCGCTTGAGCAACTGCGTAAACTTTTCTTCATCCTCCATGTTTTCAATCGGAGGAAAAGTCCGAAGTTCGGTGAAAGATTCGACGTACCAATCTCGCACGTCGAGAACCTGCGACATGTCGCTCAAACCAAACGGCAAGTTTTCCAGTTCCGCCACTCGATGCGCTAATCGCACCGGTAGCTCCTTGTGAAGAAACTGCGCGCTCACCATGAGTTGTCGATGTATCGGCTGCGAACCAAAGTCCAGCATGTACTTCAAACTCACCCCAGTCTGGCTCCGAAAACTCCCTCGGTAAATATCATCCACCACCTCCTTACCAAACCTCTCCCCGAGCTTTCTCCCCGTCGTCTTCCCGCGCGCCGTCGCCGAAGCCGCCGCCGTCGCCGCCTCACTTACAAACGCCGAAGCCGATGTCCCAGCCCCATCCGTCTTTCTCTCCGCATTCGCCGTCGCGGTCGCGGTCGCTCCGCCCGACGTTCCCTCCCCTCCTCCCGCCCCGCCCGGCGTCCTCGTCGCCGCCGCGTTCACCTCCGCCGCGAACCCTCGCCTCGCGAACGCATCCAACACTACCCGCGTCGTCCCACGCACCGTAGACGCCCGAACCATCGATCGCATCGCGCCCTCACGAACGAATCAAACGAACCGCTTTGCAATTTCGAACCAGTGTTGAACCGAACGCGCACACACACGCTTCCACCGCGTCCACGTCCACGCGCGTCGACCGACCGATCGGTCGCCGTCGCTACCGCGCGCGACGCAACACTCGCCGTCCGTGGGCGCGTCGCGGTGACCGCGCGGGTGACGACGACGATGCGCGTCGGTGTGAGGCGCCGCGTCGTGGTCGAGTCGCTGACGCGGATTTAGACCGAAGTGCTATGTGACGAGTCATTAACTCGTCAGATGGGAGGGGCTCTCGTTTTCCATGGATTGGAGGAACCCCCCTCGCGCGTCGTCGTCTTCGGCTCGCGTCGAAGACTATCCATCGGCGCGCGTTTAAAATCGGAATTGAAACGCGTGATCGTCGCGGTCGTCGTCGCGAAATGGATCGCTTTAAATATTACACGCACGCGCAATCTATCTCGGGTTGTTGAGCTTGGATGGACGCGCGGCGACGGGCGCGGAGAGCCTGTCGACGAGACCCGTGCATCGACGGTCGACGCCGTGCGCATCGATGGCTGAGGAGAGCGCAGAGCGCGGGGCGATGATGACCAAGAGTTCCTTTGCGCGAGTGACGCCGGTGTAGAGGAGTTCTCGCCTGAGCAAAGGTTTGTGGGCGTTGGTGAGGACGAGGACGACGGCTTTGTATTCGCTGCCTTGCGCCTTGTGAATTGTCATGGCGTACGCCGGAATGAGGTCGCGGAGCTCGCTCTTGGTGTAAGAAACCTCCTTAAAGTCGGCACCAAAACTCACGGTGGCGGTGCCGTCTTTGTCTTCGATGCGGCGGATGATTCCCAAGTCGCCATTGAATACTTCCTTGTCGTAATCGTTGCGCTGTTGGAGCACTCTGTCGCCCTCGCGAAAGGTAATGTCGCCGTAAAAGCTACCTACGGTAACCTCCGCCTTGCTCTCGCAGTGTGGATTGAGAGATTTTTGGAGCCAGTTGTTCAACGAACCCGTGCTCGCGACGCCTCTGCGCATCGGTGAGAGCACTTGCAAGTCGTTCGAGGTGAATCCACGCTCGGGAAGGATATCCGTCAAGACGTGCTCGAGCACCGCCTCGACGCTGGCATTCGTCTCGCTCGGCAGGCTCACCCAAAGACAATCCGGTTTGAGTTCGGGATCGCTCGGAACCTCAGTCGCGGCATCTGGCGAAGCGATGACTCGAAGTTCGTTCAGCGATGGATCGTACCGCTGCTCTCTGATGTCACTCGGGAGGAAAGCCCCCGAGTTGATGGCGTGCGCCGCTCGCACAATGCCGCTCGCCGCCGCCTGTCGGAAAATATCAGTCAAGGCAATGCTCGGCACGTTGTGCGCGTTCAGCATGTCCCGCAAGAGGCTTCCTGGCCCAACTGAAGGTAACTGATCGGCGTCGCCGACGAAGACAACCTGTGCCTTGGGTGGAACCGCGGCGAGAAGAGCCGCGGCGAGCGGCAAATCGAGCATGGAGCTCTCGTCGACGACGACGACATCTGCTTGGATGGGATTCTTCGCGTCTCGGAAGAACCGTCCCTTGTACGACAGCGCTTGCAACGGACCGTCGTCCTCCATTCCCTCTAAAGCATCCGCCGCCTTGAACTCGAGCAAACGGTGAATCGTAGAGCTCGCTATTGGGTTGGCAATGTCTCGGCCTGCCGTCGTGATTTCCATCAGGCGTTGCGCCGCTCGGCCCGTCGGCGCGCACATCACGACGCTCTTGCCCATCGCGCGCCATAGTCGCACGATGACGTGCGTCGCAAATGTCTTCCCGGTACCGGGACCACCGGTGAGAATGGTGACCGGGGACTCGAGCGCGAGACGCACAAAGTCCTTTTGCGTGTTGCTCAAAGTTCTCCATCCTTCCTTTTGCGCGGCGGCTTCGAGCCAACGCTCCACGCGCGCCGCGTCAACCTTGATGTTTGCGCGCCTCATACGGTTCGTAATGTCCGACGCGATGGCGACTTCGGCGCTGTGCATCGCGCTCGTGTACACGGCGGCAGCGCTCCAATCTCCATCGAAGAGCTCAATCGTGCCAGACGTCGTCGTCGCGTTGGCGTCTGGCAAGCGCTGCACGCGAATTTCACCCTTGCGTCGCATCTCATCCGCCGCAGCTTGCATGCTGAGCTCGTCCACCCGCGTCGATTGCCCAAGAAGCGCCTTGACACCTTCGACGATTTTGCTCCACGGTAAATACGTGTGTCCGCTGCTCACGGCTGAGGCGCTCAACACTTCGATGATGGCTGCTCCGAGTCTCGCCGGATCGTCCGGCGCCTTGCCCAGGCGAGAAGCCAGCGCGTCGATGCGATGAAAAGTGGCGCCACGAACGTTTCCGAGCGTCTCGAACGGGTTGCCCCGAATCAGATCCTCCGTCATCGGACCGTATTGCGCGGCGGCGCGTTGTGCCAGGGCGACGGGCACGCCGTGCTTCTCCAGAAAAACGGCGGCGTCTCTCTTCCCGCGGCTCTCGTCCCAATTCGTCTTGAGCTTGAGCGCCGTCTTCGCGCCGATCCCATCGCACGCGACGAGCTTCTTCGCCGCATCGGGAGCATTCAGCACATCCATCAGGTTGACGCCAAAATGATCGACGAGTCGCTGCGCTGTAACCTTGCCGCATCCAGGAAGCGCTCCGCCGCTCAAGTACCGAAGCATTCCGTCCTCGCTCGAAGGTTTCAACTCCTTCGGCGCGCCCGAGATGACAAACTCGACGCCGTACTTGACGTTTTCTCTCCACGTTCCGGTGATTTCGAGCATTTGTCCCTCGCTCGCGCCCGGAAGCGTCCCGACGATGGTCACCGTGGGCGTCGGCTTGGTTCCTTTTCTTCGTCGCTTTGGCGTCGCCAACGCCCCGGGCGGCAACTCGCACGACCCATCCACCTCCATGCGCGCCACCGTGTACCCATTCTCTCTCGAGTGAAACGTCACGCGCTTAATCTCACCTCGAATTCTCCCTCCATCGACCCCGACGAGTGCCGCCGCCGCCTCGCCGTTCCCTCCGTCCTCCAGCGGCGCCGCCTGCGAGGCGAAACCTCTCGTCGCGTTGGCGTTCCCGCTCAACGACAACCTCGACAACCCCGCCGCGAGCCGACGGACGTCATCCGACCCACCCGGACTCGACGTCGACGCGGTTCCGCTCGACCGAGCGGCATCCCCGGTCCCTTCGTCCTCCCGCATCGCGCTCCAAACCGCTCGAAAACGCCGCCGCTCATCCGCCTCGCTCCTCCGCCCTCTCGCCGCGTTCAGCGCCCGCGCCAGCCGCCTCGGCGCCAACACCGTTCCTCTCCGACGAATCATCATCGTCGTCGTCGTCGCCGTCGTCGTCGTCGTCGTCGTCGTCGTCCCGACGCCCCGCATCCACGCCAGCGCCCGCGTTCGACCGAAAGCCGCGTCGAGCGGATCGACCAGAATCAATCGGAATCAATCGGAATGAATCGGAATCAATCGGAATCAATCGAACGAGTCGACGAAACGAAACCACGGGCTCGGCGCTCGCTCGCCGCGATCGGTGACGTCGACGACGCGAGCGAACGCGCCTTCGCGTCGCGCACTGCGCGAGCGACCGAACGACCGAACGACGGAACCGATGGAACCGAGCGAACGCGCGTTCGCGCGGGAAATCTACCCATACCAAAATCCGCGGTTCACGACTCGTCAATCACGACTCACGTCGCGCGGGTCCGTTTTTCCCAGCCCCGACCCGCGCGCGGGTTCGATCGAAATCAAAGACGTTTTGTATCGATCGAATCGAACGATGTCTTCGGATCGATCGGGGATCTCACCCGATCGATCGATCGATCGTCGCG
>Ga0181579_10003995_pt1 | contig 11527 bp, 11 predicted proteins | sample 071ome_24_FD_132996 | JGI IMG/M metagenome (GOLD analysis project Ga0181579, IMG submission 132996) | Coastal salt marsh microbial communities from the Groves Creek Marsh, Skidaway Island, Georgia - 071402CT metaG (megahit assembly) | ecosystem: Environmental > Aquatic > Marine > Intertidal... | reverse complement strand
TTGTAAAGCCATCGCTACCACCTGCGCTCGAAGCGTCGCCGCAGAACGACGGCCAATATGTTCATTGCAATCAAGAATGCCAGGAGGACCATAATCGCTGCGGAGGTCCGCTCAACGAAACCGCGCTCGGGGGCATCAGCCCAAAGGAAAACCTGGACCGGCAGCACTGTGGCGGCATCGGTAAACGATCCCGGCACGTCGACGATAAACGCCACCATGCCGATCATTAGAAGCGGTGCCGATTCGCCTAATGCCTGCGCCATACCGATGATCGTGCCGGTCAAGATGCCCGGCATCGCAAGCGGTAGAACGTGATGCAGCACGGTCTGCACCGGCGACGCGCCCATCCCCAGCGCCGCCTCGCGGATCGACGGCGGCACTGCCTTGAGCGCCGCGCGGGCAGCGATAATGATCGTCGGCAGGGTCATGAGCGCCAGGACCATGCCGCCGACCAGCGGCGCCGATCGTGGCAGGCCAAAGAAATTGAGGAAAACGGCCAGCCCCAGCAGACCGAAGACGATCGAAGGAACCGCCGCCAAATTGTTGATGTTGATTTCGATGAAATCGGTCAGTCGGTTCTTGGGCGCGAATTCCTCAAGATACACGGCGGCCATCACGGCGATCGGGAACGACAAGACCAAGGTGACGATGAGGGTCAATAGCGACCCCACCACCGCACCCAAAATGCCAGCTTGCTCGGGTTCGCGGCTATCGGCCGTGGTTAAGAAGCCAACATTGAACTTCTTATCAACGAGACCCTGGGAGTCGAGTTGATCGAACCAGCCGATTTGTTTGTCGCTGACTTTGCGTTCATCTTGCGGCACGTCACGTGGAATCTGACCCTTGGCAAAGCTATCGATGTCGGCCGCCGCCTTGAACCAAATGGTCTGGGTCGACCCGATCAGACTAGGGTCGTTCAGCACCATATTAAGAAGCCGAATGTCGGCGCCCGAACTGATCATTCGCGCCAATTCGCGACGATCTCGCCGCCCACTCGCCTCAGGAAAGACTTCCAGCAAACCATCGCGCACGAGGGTCTTGTAATTGGCCAAGCGAAGGTTCGCCTCGGTCCGGGTGCCTTGGGGATCGATCACCTCTTCACGCAACTCGACGGTGAGTTGGATGTGCGTTTGCTGGAACGCCGACAAACCACTGCTGACAATCGTGATCAGCAGAACCGCAAGAATGCTCAGGGCCGCAACAATGGCCGCAAGCCCGTAGAGCTTGAATCGCCGTTCCGCACGGTGGCGGCGGGCGAGACGCTGCGTCGCCGCAGCATCGGTGAGAACGCGGCCTGCCAATAGATCAGTCATATTTTTCTCGGTAGCGTCGGACCACTCGCAGCGCAATCACGTTGAGCCCGAGCGTGATGATGAAAAGCACAAGGCCAAGCGCAAAAGCGGCCAACGTCTTGGCACTGTCGAATTCTTGATCGCCGGTCAGCAGGTTGACGATTTGGACGGTGACGGTGGTGACCGCCTCGAAGGGATTGCCCGTTAGGTTGGCCGCAAGGCCGGCCGCCATTACGACGATCATGGTTTCGCCGATCGCTCGGCTCACCGCCAAGAGGATGCTGCCGACAATCCCGGGAAGCGCGGCCGGGAGTATGACTTGGCGGATCGTTTCGGACTTGGTCGCGCCCATGGCGAACGAGCCGTCGCGCAGGCTTTGTGGGACTGCGTTGATTACGTCATCCGACAAGGACGAGATGAACGGAATGATCATCACCCCCATCACCAAGCCCGCCGCGAGCGCGCTTTCGGAGGCGACGTCCAAACCAAAGCCCTCTCCAAACCCACGAATCGCCGGGGCGACCGTCAGCGCAGCAAAGAAGCCGTAAACGACCGTCGGAATGCCGGCCAGAACCTCGAGAACCGGCTTGATCACCGATCGAAAGCGCGGGCTCGCGTACTCTGCCATATAGATCGCGGAGAACAACCCGATCGGTACTGCGACCGCCATCGCAATAATGGTGATCATCAACGTGCCGGCAAAAACCGGCACCGCGCCAAATGCCCCGGACTGCCCCACTTGGTCGGCGCGCAAAGCGGTTTGCGGGCTCCATTGCAGGCCGAACAGGAATTCCAGGGGCGACACTTGCGCGAAAAAACGGATCGATTCGAAGAGGAGCGAAAGGACGATACCGACCGTGGTCAAAATGGCGATCGACGAGGCGATGATCAGGACGACTTGAATTGTTCGCTCGACGTGATTGCGCGCGCGGAAGGACGGCGCGACCTGACGCCAGCCGACGATGAGTCCGCCCAGGCCGGCCGCAACCGCCGCAACACCCATGCCGAAGAACCCAACCCCTCGCAGCGCGCCGTAGTACTCGGCAACCTCCTGCATGCGAGGACTCAGTTCGGTGCTGGTAATCCCGCCTGCGGCATGGTTCTTGATGTCGTTAATTCTAAGCCCAAGCTCCGCGGGACTTAGGTTGCGAATGTCGTCCGGCAGCGCCGCCACCAATAGCGCATTGATGATCTGCGGCTCGAAAACGAGCCACAACGCGATGACGATAAGCGCCGGAACGCCGACCCAGAGGGCGACGTAGGAGCCATAGTAGGTCGGCAGCGAGTGAAGCGGCGCAATCTGACCGCCGGTCGCCCGCAACGCTTTCGTGCGACCTGCCTGAAACGCGATCGTGGACAGCCCTAACAAGACAACGACCAGAAGAACTACGCTCATGTTTCAGGCTCGGTGGCTTGAGAAAAAAAAGATGGCGGCCGCCCAAGAACGGGCGACCACCATCGGTAAACCAAACTACATGCTAAGCGGTGCAAGCGCCTGCGCTTGTTGCGCAATGCTGCGGCGATCGGCGTCGGGCAACGGAATGAGGCCCTTGTCGACTAGGTATCCGTCCGGACCCCAAGCCCGTTCGCTGGTGAACTCGCGAACGTATTCCTCGATGCCAGGAATGACCCCAACGTGTTGCTGCTTTACATAGAAGAAGAGTGAGCGGGAAATCTTGTAGTCGCCCGCAGCAATCTTCTCGAATTCAGGTGCAATCCCGCCAACCGAGGCACCCTGAATCTTGTCAGCGTTTTGATCCAAGAAGCTGAAGCCGAAAACGCCCACCGCCGCCGGGTTGGCCACCAGCTTCTGGACGATCAGGTTGTCGTTTTCGCCTGCGTCGATGAAGGCGCCGTCTTCACGGATCGTATGGGCCACTTTCTCGAAAGCCTTCTTATCGGCCTTACGCATGTCGGCAAGCATTTTGATCTGCTTGGCACCGCCTTCCATCGCGAGCTCGACGAAGGCATCGCGTGTGCCGCTGGTCGGCGGCGGACCCAGCACCTCGATCTTCGCATTGGGCAGCGAAGAATCGATATCGCTCCAGGTCTTGTAAGGATTGGCAACAAGCTTGCCGTCGACCGGGACTTCTTTCGCCAACGCGAGCCAAATCTGCCCCAGAGTTAGGCTGAGCTCAGGCCCCTTTTTGGAATTCGCGAGCACGATGCCATCAAATCCCACCTTCACCTCGGTGATGCCGATGCCGTTCTCGGCGCACTTCTTGAACTCCGAGGCCTTAATCCGGCGCGAAGCGTTGGTGATGTCGGGGTGGCCCTCGCCAATCCCGGCGCAGAACAGTTTCATGCCGCCACCGCTCCCGGTGCTTTCGACAACCGGAGTCTTGAACGTTGTGGTTTTGCCGAACTGCTCGGCAACCGCGGTGGAGAACGGGAACACGGTAGAGGAGCCGACGATACGAATTTGGTCGCGCGCCTCGGCCGCACCGGCGACCATTGCGCTGGCGGCCATTGCGAGTACGAGAGATCTTCCGATCATGAGATAAACCTTTGTTTAATTGTCCAAGCCGCGGCCAACCATTTGCGCGGCACGACCCGACCCTAGTGTCGGCTGGCGACTCTTATATGACGTCTATATTTCGGTTTTGTGACAGCCGAATTTGGCTGAAAACGCAGGTTTATAGGCCGATCAGGGCTTGGCCGGCACCGTCACCGTGAACGCCGATCCCTTGCCCAGCGTGCTTTCGACGGTCAGCGCACCGCGGTGCCGGCTGACGATGTGTTTGACGATGGCAAGCCCAAGGCCTGTACCACCCATGCTACGGGGCCGTCCCTTATCGACCCGGTAGAACCGTTCGGTGAGCCGAGGGATCTGTTCTTCCGGAATGCCCTCACCTTCGTCGCGGACCGTGACGGCCACGCCCAAACCTCCGATCCGCTGCATCCGATCGAGTGTCCGAGCGCCGATCGCGATGGTCGTTCCTTCGCGTCCATAGCTGATCGCGTTGTCCACCAAGTTGCGAAACACCTGGTGCAGCTGATCTGGATCCCCGATCGCCACGGGAAGGTCGTCGACAATATTCAGATCAATAGTCATGCCGCGCTCGGCGGCCCGCGGCGACAACATCTCTTTCAAGCTGTCAAGGATCGCGCGGATGTCGGCAGCATTGGTCGGCGCGATGTGTTCGTTCACTTCGACCCGCGAGAGCGATAACAGGTCTTCGATCAGGTGACCCATTCGCTGGGCTTCGCCTTGCATGATGGCGAGGAACCGCTCGCGTGCCTCTTGATCTTCCTTCGCCGGGCCCCGCAGCGTTTCGATGAAGCCGATCATCGCCGAAAGCGGCGAGCGTAGTTCATGACTGACATTGGCAACGAAATCCGCGCGCATCTGGTCGGACCGCTTGGCCGAGGTCACTTCGCGAAAAACGAGCACAGCCTCTAGGCGGTCCGAAGCATCGTTCCGCAAAACAAAAACCCGTAGGTCGAACACCCGAGGGACGGTGCCCGGCAGGGTGATCTCACGCTCCTCGTCACCACCCGTCGAGAATGCACCTGCAACGGCCGCCAATATCTCGGGATGTCGCAACGATAGCGACAGGTCACGACCAAAGTAATTGGTCGGTAAAAGCTCTCGGGCCGCTTCATTCGCGGCGACAACCAGTCGTCCGGAGTCAACAACCACCACAGGATCCGGAAAACGCTCAAGCAGTCCACCTTCGATGGGACTTAGGCTGTGTTCGTCGGACTGATCTCCAGTACTCAATGGACGGTCCCGTAGTCATGCCACGCGGTAGAGGCCTTCAATCAACCACACGGTCTTCGCCTCATCAAGGCAACGCGCTAAGCTGGCGCGTTCAATTGAGGAGGATCCATGCCGCGAGTAGCGCGTTACGACGCATTCGGCGACCCCCGCGAGGTCGTCAAGATCGTCGATGAAGATTCCGGTCAAATGGGACCAAGCGACGTTCTCTTGGGCATGGAAGCGGCCTGCCTCCACATTGCCGATATTTACAGGATCACGGGGGTTCGCCCCTTTTCCGGGCCCAGTCCCGGCGGCACCCCAGGTGCCGAGGGTGTCGGCAAGGTCCTCGCCGTCGGCGAGGCGGTGACGAGGTTCAAGATCGGTGACCGGGCGATCCCGCCGCTTTCGTCCAGCACCTGTCGTGATGAAATGCGCCTCCCGGAGAGCGATCTGATCAAGGTGCGCCCCGAGGGAGATGCGCTCCAGCTCGCGATGGCAACCGTGAACCCGGTGACGAGTTGGCTTCTCATCAACGCCTTTGTCGAACACAAGCCAGGGGACTGGATCGTCCAGAACGGCGGCAATTCGGCCTGCGGGCGGTACGCGATCGAATTGGCACGGGAAATGGGCTTGCGCACCGTTTCGGCGGTCCGACGCGACAGCGTCATCCCGGAACTGCAAGCCATCGGCGCCGATGCCGTCGTGAAGGACGGACCCGATCTTCACGAGCAAGTGGCCGAGGTAACCGGCGGCGCTGATATCAAGCTGGGATTCGATGTCGCGGGTGGCCAAGGGACCGCGTGGATCGCGCGCTGCCTCGGCGAGCTGGGGTTGATCGTCAACTACGGCCTTATGAGCGGCGAAGATCCGGTGATCCCAAAGGAGCTCTCCCTCGGTCGCGGCCTAAGGTTCCAGGGCTTCATGATGTCGCGCACCTTCAAGACTTTGTACGGCCCCGAACGCGAACGCACGATTCGCGAGGAAGTTGCCGACCTCGTCGGCAAGGGAGCGCTTACCGCAAAAGTCGCGGCGGTCTATCCGCTTGAGAACGTGACCGAGGCACTGGACCATGCGAACCGGCGCGGCGGCGATCGCGACGGCAAGATCCTCGTGACCTGCGGGCACTTCTCTGGCTAACGCCAATGAACGAATATCATCTCGCACAGTTCAACGTTGCGACGATGCGCTACCCGCTCGATCACCCTGAAATGAGGGGCTTTGTTGACGCTCTAGATCGGATCAACCGGCTCGCCGATGTCTCCCCCGGTTTTATCTGGCGTTTGCAGGACGAGTCGGGCGACTCGACGGACATGCGCCCGGTGGGCGATACGGTGCTGATCAATATGTCGTTGTGGGAGTCCGTCGAAGCCTTGCACGCGTACACCTACAAAAGCGACCACCGTTTTCTCTTTGCGGCGCGCAAGGACTGGTTCGAACCCTCGAAGACCCGCGACCTTGTGTTGTGGTGGCATCCCGCCGGTTCGACCCCCACGGTGGCCGAAGCTTTGGTCCGGCTGGAACAGATTCGCCTATTCGGGCCTTGCGAGGGAGCGTTCAACTTCAAGCATGCCGAGCCCCCGCCAGGGTCGGGAGAGACTTAGCGGCAGGTCGCGAGAACGAACTCGTCGTCCGGGAGCTTGGTATTTTCGTCGCCGCAAGCATCTTCGAGCTGCCGCGCCTTGAGGCCGCGCACTCCTTCGAGGTTGGCGCCGCTGAGGTTCGCGCGCTTGAGGGTCGCCCCTGAAAGGTCGGCTTCCGTGAGATTGGCGCCGGTGAGGTTGGCGCGCTTGAGTTTCGTATTCTTCAGGACGGCGGACGACAAGTCGGCGCCGCTAAGATCGGCGCGATCTAGCTCCGCCCTGGTTAGATCCGCCTGCAAAAGATTAACATTGCGCATCACGGCGCGTTCGAGATTGGCGCGCTCAAGCTGCGCCGCATGCATATCGGCGCCGGTCAGATTAGACCGCTTGAGATCGGCTCCGCCCAGATCCGCCTCGACAAACTTCGCGTCGACCAATGACGACTCACCAATATCCGCATTGCGAAAGTCCGCCCCCGACATATCGATGCCGTCGGCTTCGGATTTCTCCATATCCACCCCTGCCCCGTTGGCCCTGACGAAATTAGCGTTTTTGAGGGTGGTCTTTTCAAGGTCCGCTCGGCGAAGATCCGCGCCCGACAGATTGGCCCCAGTCAAGTTGGTGCCCTTTAGGTCGGCATCGACGAGATCGGCGCGGGATAGATCGGCCCCTTGGAGGTCTAAATCTTTCAGCTTGGCCTCAGCCAAGTCGCACCGCGGACAAGCGTTGGTGTCGTTCAACTGCCCGACCTGCTTGGCGTCAAACGCGCCGGCGCTGGTGCCAACTGCGACGCCCACGACGACCACCGGCACCACCAGACCAAATTTCCTGAACCTACCAATCACATTCGCCTCCTACAGACCAATAAGGGGGGTCGGCCACCTCAGCTGCACAATTGGCCCCACGTTGACGGCAATCAAGGCCTTATCACACTAGACATACGAAATTTTCACTATGACCGGGGTCACAAATACGCGGGCTATGGTGCTGCGGGCACCCCGTACCCCCCTCACGCTTGTCGAACGACCAATACCCGACCCAGGACGTGGGCAAGTTGTGATCGACGTTCACGCTTGTGGCGTATGCCGGACCGATCTTCACGTGGTCGATGGAGAGCTGGAGGAGCCGCACTTGCCGATCGTCCCGGGCCATGAAGTCGTGGGGCGGGTTCGTGCGGTGGGCCCGGGTGTGGATACCCTCGCTGTCGGCCAACGCGTCGGCGTCCCTTGGTTGGGCAGCACTTGCGGTACATGCGCGTTTTGCCTGGCCGGCCAGGAGAACCTCTGCATTCAAGCAGGCTTTACCGGCTACACGCTGGACGGGGGCTACACCGAGACGATGGTCGCCGACGCCCGTTACTGCTTTCCCATCGAGGGGGCTTTCGACGACGCTGAAACCGCGCCGCTTCTGTGCGCCGGTTTGATCGGATACCGATCTCTCCGAAAGGCCGGCGACCCCGCGCGGATTGGGCTGTACGGGTTCGGTGCAGCAGCGCACATCGTCGCCCAAATCGCCCGTTACGAGGGACGAGCGGTATTCGCGTTCACCCGACCGGGCGACCGTGCCGCCCAAGACTTCGCGCGATCGCTCGGCGCGCAATGGGCGGGCGATTCGGACACCGCCCCGCCCGAACCGCTCGACGCCGCGATCCTCTTTGCCCCGGTCGGGGCATTGGTGCCTCTTGCGCTCAAAGCGGTAAAGGCGGGTGGACGGGTCGTTTGCGCCGGAATTCATATGAGCGACATTCCCAGCTTTCCTTATCAACTGCTTTGGCAGGAGCGCGAGATCGTCTCGGTCGCGAACCTGACGCGTGAAGATGGGGTCGCATTTCTTCCATTGGCCGCAAAGATTCCAATCAAGACGTCGGTGACGCGATATGATTTAGCAAAAGCCAATCAAGCACTCGACGATCTACGCCATGGCCGCATCAACGGCGCCGCCGTCCTGACGATGTAAGGAAAAAGGAACGGCGCCCGACGGTTCAGCGCGGCAAACAAAGGGAGGAGTTGGCATGACATACTTAGTCAAACGCGCTTTGGTTCCCTGGCTGTTATTGCCGGTTCTCGCCGTGTCGATGTCTCTCGGCGCGCGCGCCGATGTCGCACAGGGCGTCGACGCCTTTCTCGAGGGCAACCGCATCATCGCCTGGCGGGAGCTCTTGCCCGCCGCAACCGAAGGCGACGCAACGGCGCAGTTCTATGTCGGCACGATGTATCGGCATGGCTTCGGCACCGAACGCGATGCCGAGGAAGCGGCCTTCTGGTTGCGCAAGGCTGCGGTACAAGGCCACGGCCTCGCCAAATTCGTCCTGGGTTTCGATCTCATCCAACGCGAAGACTTCGTCGCCGCGGCGCCACAAATCCTAGACGCAGCACGCGCGGGGATTGCAGCGGCGCAGTATTACGCGGGACGAATGTTGCGCGACGGCAGCGGCGTCGGGAAAGACGTGCTGCAGGCCTTAGGCTGGTTGTTGCTGGCCGCCGAACAGGACTATGTGGCCGCTCAGTACGAAGTCGCAGGGTTGTTGGCCAATCCGCCCGAAGACGTGACGTTGGACCTCGTTTCGGCCTACCGATGGTTCGATATCGCAGCACATGCCGGGTACCCCGCGGCACGCGAAAGCCGCGATCGCGTCGGAAACGCCCTTTCCCCTCAAGAAGTCGCCTCGGCGCAGGCGGAAGCCAGCGCATGGATTCGGTCTCATCGTTGACGCCGCTCAACGAGGTTGGGCCATGGGTACCCTAATCTGGAACAAGGACAGCAAGGGAGATCCGTCGTGACCATAAAGACAATTCTACTTCACCTCGCCGAAGACCCTCGCAACGCCGCCCGCACGGCTGCGGCCGTCGCCCTTGCGGAGAAACACGACGCGCATCTCGTCGCCCTTTACACGGTGCCGCCGCTCGTCGTTCCCGGTTATGTGGGCGCGGAACTGCCGGCGCAAGTCTATGCCGATTATGAGGCCGATTCTGAAGCCAAGGCCGCCGAAGCGAGAAAAGCCTTCGACGACACCGTGCGCAAAGAAGGTGTCTCGGCCGAATGGCGCATGGAACGTGGTTTTGCCCGAGACATCTTGATGGCCCATGCGTTCTATGCCGACCTGGCGATCGTCGGACAGCCCGCGTCGGATGGCGGTGTGCCACGTGGCGCAGAAGGACTGCCCGGGGACCTGACGCTGGCGTCGGGCCGCCCGGTTCTCACGATCCCTTGCGTCGGCGACTACCCGGTCATCGGTCGAAAGATTACCCTCGCGTGGAACGGTAGCCGCGAAGCCGCGCGCGCCACCGCCGATGCCCTACCCCTTCTCGCAACCGCCGACGAAATCCTCGTGGTATCGGCCAATCTGCAGAACAACACGTCATCGATGGACATCGGCACACACCTTGCGCGTCATGGGATCAAAGTCGAAACCAAGGATGTTCACGTTAAGGACCTGCCGATTGGCGAGGTCCTGATCAACACCGCCAACGAGGCCGGCAGCGACCTGATCGTTATGGGCGCCTATGGCCACAGCCGGTTGAATGAAATGGTCTTCGGCGGTGCGACGCGAGACATTCTACGGCATATGACAATGCCGGTCCTCATGTCGCACTAGCGTCTTGGACGACTCCACAGCTGGTGCGGCGTCCGAGGTCGGCCTGCGGCGTGCCCTGTCGTTACCACTGATCATTCTTTACGGGGTCGGCACGACCGTCGGTGCCGGGATTTACGTTCTAGTTGGCGAGGTTGCCGCGCTGGCTGGCCCTACGGCACCGTTCAGTTTCTTGGTTGCCGCGGTCCTTGCCGGACTTAGTGCGTTCAGTTTCGCCGAGCTTTGTGGGCGCTACCCCAGAAGCGCCGGCGAAGCGCTTTACGTCCGAACCGCCTTCGGCAAGGCCGGTCTTTCGACCGCGGTTGGCCTGCTCGTAATTGCCGCGGGGGTGATATCGGCCGCGACCGTGATCCGCGGCGCAACCGGCTACATCGGCGTGTTCGTCGACCTTCCCCTCGTCCCGACACTACTGCTCCTCACGGCCATGCTTGGCTTGACCGCCGCGTGGGGCATCCTCGAGGCGGTGAGCGCCGCAGCCTTGCTCACGCTGATCGAGCTTGGTGGCCTGGCATTGGTGATTTGGGTCGGCGCCCCGGCCCTCGTCGAAGTGCCGACGGCGTTACCCACCATGATCCCGACCTGGGAGGCCGCCCCCATCGTTGCCGTGGTTGCCGGTGGTGTCATCGCCTTCTTCGCGTTTATCGGCTTCGAAGACATGGTCAACGTCGCCGAAGAAGTGAAAAACGCACCGCGCAACATGCCGATTGCCATCGTGACGACACTGGTCGTCACGACTACCCTTTACGTGCTGATCTCGGTGATCGCGGTTCTTGTCGTGCCGATGAGCGAACTCGCCGGGTCGGGTGCCCCACTTGCCCAGGTCCTGGAGCGCGGATTCAGTGGCGCGCCGCAGATCATCAGCGCCATCAGTCTTGTCGCCGTCGCCAACGGCGCCCTGATTCAGATGATCATGGCGTCGCGCATCCTCTACGGCCTTGGACGAACCGCGCAATTGCCCAAAGTCCTTGCCACGGTCAACCGTCGGACGCGGACGCCGCTATTGGCGACCTTCATCGTTGTCCTTGCCGTCGCGCTTTTCACCACCGCCCTCCCCCTCATCACATTGGCCAAGGTCGCATCGGTAGCCATCCTCATCGTGTTTGCCGTCGTGAATTTGGCGTTGGTCGTGATCAAACGCCGAGAAGGCAGTCCGTCCCACTCGTTTTCGGTCCCCCTCCTCGTGCCCGTGCTCGGCTTTATCGCCAGCACCGCGATCGTCGTCTTTGAAACAACGCGTTGGGCTATTGGGTCGGGGTAGCTTGGTTGGCCGTTGGCGTAATCGTGCAGGCAACCGCGATCGGATTGGTCTGCGCCTGGGGGTCCGGCCAACGCTCCAGCAGCCACGATCGGTCCGGCGGCA
>Ga0181579_10003993_pt1 | contig 11536 bp, 9 predicted proteins | sample 071ome_24_FD_132996 | JGI IMG/M metagenome (GOLD analysis project Ga0181579, IMG submission 132996) | Coastal salt marsh microbial communities from the Groves Creek Marsh, Skidaway Island, Georgia - 071402CT metaG (megahit assembly) | ecosystem: Environmental > Aquatic > Marine > Intertidal zone... | reverse complement strand
TAGGCTGGGTCTTGGAGGGTGCGGCATGACGACGGGGAAACCTCAGAAAACGCCAAAGCTGTCGGTGCTTCAGGCCAAGACTGAGGAAGACCGACATCGGATTTCTTTGTTCCGGTATCGCACCCTGGTGCAGGAGATGGGTGGTGATTCGGTCCATGCCGATCACGACGCCAAGACCGTTTCGGATGCGCTGGACGAGAAAGCCATCCACCTCTACCTGACAGCGGACAACCAGGTCATCGCCTCGATCCGCATCAACTCAGGAAAGATCGCCAAATTTCCCAATAAGGTGCGCGAGAACTACCAGCTCGATAACGTCTCGGATTTCGACGAGAAAAGCCTGAGCCTCACCACCCGTTTCACCGTCGCCAAAAAGTGGCGCCAGAGCCAAGTGATCAGAGTGCTACTGGGTGCTGCCTACAAAACGCAGCGTCATCTCGGTAGCCGATTCGACTTTGCGAGCTGCCCACCGGCGCTGGTCCCGCTCTACGAGCAAATGGGCTACCGACGCTACGGGGAAAATTTCGAAAGCGACGATCGCGAATACCAGGTGCCTCTAGTTCTTCTGATGGAGGATGTCGCCCACCTCCGCGAAACCGGGTCACCCTTCCACAAAATTGCTGAAGAATACGAAAACAACGGCACGACGGCCGCATGGTTCGAGAAGAAATTCCCCGACGCCGTCAAGCAGGGTGCTGACCGCGGCATGGATGAAGAGCGGTTCTGGCAATTTCTCAGCGAGAAAATGCACCAGACACCGCTTGAAGGGATCCCGCTCCTCCACAGCCTCAACCACGGCGAGGCGAAGAAACTGGTCCGCGAAGGCAATCTCATCCGCGCCAAGAAGGGCGATACCATTGTTTCCGCCGGTCAGCGAAGCCGGGAAATGTTTGTGGTTCTCCAGGGCGAAGTGGCCGTCAAAGCCAACAATCGAACCGTCGCCACCCTAGGAAGCGGTGCAATCTTCGGCGAAACCGCACTCATTACCGCTGCGCCACGGACCGCCGACGTGGTTGCTGAAACCGATGTCGAGGCTTTAGTCCTGACCGAGGATTTCCTGCGCAAAACCATGCGCGCCATGCCAGATATCATGGTGCGGGTCTTGTTTAACTTGTCGATGATCCTGGCCGAACGACTGGCCGCCAGTACCCAGCAGATCGGCGACGCTTCGCGCGCGGTCGACCCGCCCAAAGCGGCGGCAAAGCCCGTCGTGAAAATCAAAGCAGCGGCGAAACCGACAGCCGCCTGAGGAGACTTAGGGCTTTTCGCCCTCTTTCGGTTCCGGAACCACGACGCGTACCGACAATTCGCGCAGATGTGCCGGCGCCGCATCGGAGGGCGCGCCCATCATGAGATCTTCCGCCCGCTGGTTCATCGGGAATAGGGTCACTTCACGTAGATTGCTCTCGTCGGCCAGCAACATGACGATCCGTTCCATCCCGAAGGCCATGCCACCATGCGGCGGCGCGCCGTAGTGAAAGGCATTGTACAGGCCGCCAAAACGGGCTTTGACCTCGTCTTCGCTATATCCTGCGATTTCGAAGGCCCGCACCATGACGTCGGGACGATGGTTCCGAATGGCGCCGCTCGCCAATTCGTGCCCATTGCACACGAGATCATATTGCTGGCTCAAGATGGTTAGCGGGTCTTCCGCGTCGAGCGCTTCGAGCCCACCTTGCGGCATGGAGAACGGGTTATGGCCGAATTCAACCTTCTTCGCCTCCTCGTCGTATTCGTACAAAGGGAAATCCGTAATCCAGCAAAAGCGAAAAACACCTGACTCGAGGAGGTCTAGATCGTCCCCCAATCGATTGCGCGCCGCGCCCGCGAGGAGTGCCGCGCCATTGGGCTTATCACAGTAAAAAAATACAGCGTCTCCATCACTTATGTCGGAAAGTTCACGTATTTTATCAATGCGTTCGGTGTCAAGATTCTTTGCAATGGGACCCTTTGCTTCGCCATTGTCGAAGACGATGTAGCCCAAACCGGCGGCCCCTTGGTCGCTACGCGCCCAATCGTTCATCTTGTCGAAAAAGCTGCGCGGTTGATTGGCCGCACCGGGCGCTGGAATCGCGCGAACGACAGACCCTTTTTCAATCGCCCCGGCAAAAATCTTGAATCCCGAACCCTTGAAGGCTTCCGTAACATCGGAAATGACGATCGGGTTGCGCAAATCGGGCTTATCGCTGCCGTACTTGAGCATGGCTTCTGCATGCGGGATGCGTTTGAACGGGGCGGCATCGACGCTCCACGTACCATGCTCGGAGAAAACCCCCCGCACCACGGGTTCGGTCGCAGAGAACACGTCGTCCTGTTCGACAAACGACATCTCCAGATCCAGTTGGTAGAACTCGCCCGGCGAGCGATCGGCGCGCGGGTCTTCGTCGCGAAAGCATGGCGCGATTTGGAAGTAGCGGTCGAAACCCGCCACCATGACCAGCTGCTTGAATTGCTGCGGGGCCTGCGGCAGTGCATAGAATTTGCCGGGGTGAAGACGGCTAGGCACCAGGAAATCGCGGGCGCCTTCGGGCGAACTCGCCGTTAGGATCGGTGTTTGAAACTCAGTAAACCCTTGCTCGCCCATGAGCCGGCGAATGCCGGAAAACACCCGAGATCGCAGCATGAGGTTGTCGTGGAGCTGTTCGCGGCGGAGATCGAGGAAACGATACCGAAGGCGCGTATCCTCCGGGTAAACCTGGTCCCCGAACACCTGCAACGGTAATTCTTCGGCGGCAGAAAGGACCTCGACGGCCTCTATCCGTACCTCGACATGCCCGGTGGGTAGCGCGGTATTCACCGTATCGGCACTACGCGCCACGACCGGCCCGGTCACCTTGATCACGCTTTCAGGCCGAACACGCTCTAAAACCTCGAATTGCGCCGCGCCGGTTTCGATCACGCATTGAGTGAGACCGAAGTGATCGCGCAAATCGATGAAAAGCAGGTTGCCGTGGTCGCGCTTGCGGTGGACCCACCCGGACAGGGTCGCCGTCTCACCGACACTGGATTCAGTTAGGTCGCCGCAGGTATGGGTCCGATAGATACTTTTCATGATCTTCCGGCAGTTTTCGGGGAGAAAGCGCGCGCAAATGGCCATGCCCTCGCCGGCTTGTCAAGCAAGGGAGGACCGCGCGACAACCGAATAGATCGTGTATACAGCCCCCATGACGACGGTACTCTCTACTTCCGCCGACCTGAAAGCGCTTTGCGACCGACTTTCCACCGCGGCGTATGTCACGGTTGATACCGAATTCATGCGTGAAAGCACCTATTGGGCCAAGCTTTGCCTGGTGCAAATCGCTGGGCCCGACGAATCCGCGGCCATCGACCCGTTGGCGCCCGACATCGAATTGGACCCGCTGTTCGATCTGATGGCCAACCCTAAGGTTCTGAAGGTGTTCCACGCTGCCCGTCAGGACCTGGAGATCTTCTATCACCTGTCCGGCGAAGTGCCCCACCCGATTTTCGATAGCCAGGTGGCGGCGATGGTGTGCGGCTTTGGCGATTCCGTCGCCTACGACACCCTCGCCTCACGCTTGGCTGGTGCCCATATCGACAAGCACTCGCGGTTCACCGACTGGGCGCGCCGCCCACTGACCGAGCGCCAAGTCGGCTACGCGCTTGCCGACGTAATCCACTTGCGCCCAATCTACGAGAAACTGTCGCGCATGCTCGAAAAGAACGGGCGGCGGCATTGGCTGGGCGAGGAAATGGCGATCCTAACCGACCGCCAGACCTATGAGGTGAACCCCGAAGAAAGCTGGCGGCGCCTCAAACTCCGCAATCCCAAACCCCGGATGGTCGCCGTCCTGCGTGAGATCGCCGCTTGGCGCGAACGCGAAGCGCAGGCGCGCGACGTGCCCCGCAATCGCATCATCCGAGATGAAGCCCTTCTCGAGATCGCCGCCCATCCGCCAAAGAACCGACAAGATCTCGGGAGAATTCGCGGGTTCCCGAAAGGTATAGCCGAAGGCGCCCGGGGCGATGCCATCATTGCGGCCGCCGCCAAGGGGCTTTCGCTACCGAAGTCGGCTCTTCCCGAGGTCCCCAATCGCGCGCAAAAGCCCCAGGGCATCGGCCCGCTCGTCGAGTTGTTGAAGGTGTTGCTGCGGATGAAATGCGAGCACCATGAAGTCGCTCAAAAACTGATCGCTAACGTGAGCGATCTGGAACAAATCGCCGCCGACGACGAGGCTAATGTTCCGGCCCTTCAGGGCTGGCGACGCGACGTATTCGGGACCGACGCGCTTCGCTTAAAGCACGGAGAGCTCGCCCTTGCCGCGGCTGGCCGAAAAGTTCGGCTTATCGAGGTAGAGACCTAGGTCGCGATTTCGACCTCCGGCCGCGCCTCGAGGTGGCGCGCTAATTTGATGTGCCGCTTGCGCACAACCTCGCCCGCAAAATCGACCAAATCGGACGGCAATGTCAGCGTCAACCGGTCCCCGATCAACTTGAGACTAGTGCGGGGCAAGAGACCCGGCGCGCCACCGCTCAAGGTGTGACCAAGATCGAGAAGCTTGCCCAGGGTCAGCGCGCGACCAGCCTCGGTATCGTCCAGTAGTTTCCGGGCCTCGCCTGCCACAACAAAACCAGGGTCGCCACGGTAACGTTCGTACACCGCCAGGGCGACGAGTGCCCGCCCCCGATGCCCGACGCCGACGAACGGCCCATGGAGAATACGAACCAACGCCTGTTCGGCGCGGTAATCGGAATGGCCGCGCCAAGCCAACTCGCTCAGCAAAATGGCGGCTCGCCGAAGACGAAGGGCGCTGGAGTTCGGTGCGCCGAGTACGGGCTCGAGCCAGGCCAGGACCTCTTCCACGTGCGGGGCAAAGCGCGAACTGAGCGACGCCTCGTCCTCGCAGAATGCGATGAACGGATCGCGCTGTTGTTCGGCCTCGGGCAAACGGCTGTGGACCAGCCCTTCTCGCAGCCCGTAGCCGCAGAACACCAAATCCGTCGGTCGGAACGCGGCAATCAAGCGCTTCAACACCAGGGCACCGACCGGGACAGCCGGCGCTCTCTTGCTCGGCACGCCCTGGAGCGCGGCAAGCGACCCAGGACTGAGGTGCACGAGGAGATCGGCAAACTCGGCGAAGTCGGATGCCTTGACCCGGTACTCATGGATGATCTGAAGCGGCGCCTGGCGCTGACGGATATGAACCCGCGCCAGTGTCCGCCAAACGCCCCCCACGCAATAGAGGGTCTGTCCCCTCCTGCCTTTCAGCCATTTCGCCTGACCGAGAATCTTGTCGATGTGTACGGCTTTCGGCAAATCACCTGCAAAGCGCAGCGGGCCCAGCGGAAGGGTCGTCGGATCTCCGGGTGCGCCATTATCCAGACCCACCAATTCCAAGCTTCCGCCGCCCAGATCGCCGACGACTCCTTTAGCCTCGGGAATGGCGGCCGCCACACCGAGCGCCGAGTAGGCCCCTTCCTCGGTCCCGGACAAAACGCGCACCGAAATCCCGCAGGTCTCTTCGACCCGTGCGACGAAGTCCGGTCCGTCGGATGAGTCGCGGATCGCCGCGGTCGCCACGGCCTCAATGGCCCCCACACCCATCGCCTCCGCAAGGGCGGCATATCGCTTGAGCGTGTGGAGCGCGATGTCGGCGGTTTCGGGGTCAAGCCGACAGTGCTCGGCAACGCCACGCCCTAGCCCGCACAGAACCTTTTCGTTGAACACCGGCAGCGCCGCACGCTTGAGAGCCTCGTAGACCACCATACGAACGGAGTTGGATCCGATATCGATGACCGCAAACGGCTTGCGATCTGTGGCCTTCGCCGCATCCGTAACACGCGTTGCAGCGGTCATTTCTCGCCTTCGTCGATCACCAAACGCGGTAGGGTCTCGCCACGGAGCGCCTTGCCGCGACCCGACAGCGAGGGGTTCGTCATAAAATAGGTATGCGCTGCGAACGGCTCGTCATCGGGCTCTTCTACCCGATGATAGGTGCCGTCAGATGTAAGCTCCCAAGCTTGTTGATTGTCTTTGATGTTCGCGATCATGATCTGACTCAATATCTGTTCGTGCACCGTCGCATTCTCGATGGGCACAAGCGTCTCGACACGGCGATCGAAATTGCGCGGCATCCAGTCCGCCGAGCTGATGAACACCCGCGAGCCTTTCGACGGCAGGCCGTGGCCGCTTCCGGCGCACAGAATGCGGGAGTGTTCGAGAAACCGACCGATAATGCTGCGCACACGGATGTTCTTGGACAGGCCAGGGATGCCGGGTCGCAAACAACAAATACCGCGAACGATCAGCAATATTTCGACACCCGCCTGCGATGCGCGATAAAGCGCGTCGATGGTCTCGCCGTCCACCAAGGAGTTCATCTTCGCCCAAATCGCTGCCGGACGACCGGCACGCGCATGCTGAATTTCATCCTCAATGATCTTCAGAATCGTCGGACGCATGCTTGCGGGAGAGATCTTCAACTTCTCAAGGGACACAGGTTCGGCATACCCCGTCAGGTAGTTGAAAAGCAGAGCAGCATCGCGACACAACGCCGGATCGGTCGTGAAAAACGATAAGTCGGTATATATACGTGCCGTCTGCGGGTGATAGTTGCCGGTGCCGAAGTGGATATACGTCCTCAGGTCCGCCCCTTCGCGACGCACAACCGAAGAAACTTTGGCGTGTGTCTTGAGTTGAACGAAGCCATACACGACCTGCACGCCGGCACGTTCCATGTCACGAGCCCATTTGATGTTGGCCTCTTCATCGAAACGCGCCTTGAGTTCGACCAAAGCCGTCACCATCTTGCCGGACTCGGCCGCGGCGATCAGCGCCTGGACGATGGGGGAATCGTCGCTGGTGCGGTAGAGAGTTTGCTTGATCGCGACAACATCTGGGTCTTGCGCCGCTTGCCTAACGAATTGCACGACGACATCGAAACTTTCGTAAGGATGGTGAACGACAATATCTTTTTGTCGAATCGCCGCGAAGCAATCGCCGGCCACTTCGCGAATTCTCTCGGGAAACCGCGCATGAAACGGCGGAAATAGAAGCTCGCGACGCTCTTGAACGATCAACTGGTCGACATCCGAAAGGCCGACGAAACCGTCGACTACGATCACCGAACGTTCGTTTAGCTTGAGCTCGCGCGACAGGAACTGAATGATCTCTTCCGGCAGCCGGTTATCGACCTTTAGCCGAATGACACTCCCGCGACGGCGCCGCTTGATGGCGGTCTCGTACACCCGAACGAGGTCTTCGGCCTCTTCCTCCACTTCGATGTCGCTGTCGCGAAGAATAGCGAAGCATCCCCGGGCCTCTAGGCTGTAACCCGGAAATAGCCGGCCCAGGAACAGCTCTACAATGCTCTCGACCGCGATGAATCGTGTCCCAGCATGCGTCTTGGGGAGGGTAACGAAGCGTTCCAAATGGCGCGGCAACGGCACCAACGCGTTCAGGTCGCCGCCATCCGAGTCCCGTCGCAAATGCAGCATCAATCCGAGCCCGAGATTGGGCAGGAAGGGAAACGGATGCGCAGGATCGATGGCGAGCGGCGTCAGAAGAGGAAAATAGCGCTCCAAAAACCGGTTTTCGAGCCAGGCAACTTCAGCCTCTGTGACGTCGTTCGGACCGACCAATAGGATGTCGTTCTCCGCGAGCTCCTCTAGGAGTTCCTTCTGGACGCGCTGCTGTTCGGCAAGGAGCCTTTCTGACGCCTCCCAGACATCGCTTAGCTGACGTTCGGGCGAGCGACCATCTTGACTGAGTTCTTCGACCCCGGCCGCGACCTGCCCCAAAAGACCGGCGACCCGAACCATAAAGAACTCGTCCAGGTTATTTGCCGAGATCGAGAGGAAGCGAACCCTTTCCAGTAGCGGGTTGTGGGGATTCTCGGCTTCACCAAGGACGCGTTCGTTGAACGCTAGCCACGACAACTCTCGGTTGATGAAACGCTCTGGTGAGTTCGCTAAGGACTCGCCCGCTTGATCGCTTCCCGAATTATTGGCGGCTTGCTCGACCATTCCCTATGTTCCCGTCTTGAAATTGCGGGAACCGTTCGTTGCACGCAATGATGAAACCGCGGCGGCACCTCAAGATTGGTACGGTCATAGTCGACAGGCTACGAAGGCACAAGATGGTCAGGTTGTTTCTGCTCCGACATGCGAAGGCTTCGCAGTCGTCTCCGGATGGCGGTGATAAATCACGCCCCCTCAATCGACGTGGTCGAGGCGCTTCCACGACCATGGGCCGCTATATGCGTGATCAAGGATTCCGCCCCCAACTGGTTCTTTGTTCGACGTCCCAGAGGACGAGAGAGACCCTTCAGCTATTGTCCGACGCCGCCGGGTGGACCGAACATGCTCCGAAACGAACCTTCGACGACAAGCTCTACTTAGCCCCACCGGGCGAGATAGTTGAGATATTACAACAACTTGATGCCTCGGTCTCGGATGTGCTGGTGATTGGCCACAACCCCGGAATGCACGAATTGGCCTATGTCTTGGCCGATCCACGCGGGGCCGATTACGGGCGTCTGTTGGAAAAATACCCAACCGCCGCCCTCGCCGTGCTGAGCAACGATTCAATCGGCTGGCAGGATATCGACGCTGGGCGCCTATCCTTGACCCACTACGTGGTTCCTCGCGATCTAGTCGGTTGATCGAATCCAGAACTGCGTTTGGCCTAGCGCGGGAAGTCCTACGTATCCCCGAACCTTAAGGGTGCCGTCATCCATCAGGGTGAGAACGGCTTTGTAGAGTTTGCCGTCGCGCGGGTTGTAGATATTGCCACCGCGATAGGTGCCGGGCTTTTTTTGGGTAAAGCCGCGCAGCAATTCCATCCCCAAAATCGGACGTCCTCTCAACGAATCGTCCCGGTTGTTCCGGTCAACCTTGGGATTTCCATCTTCATCCAACGGCTCGTTAAGTTCGATGACACGCCCGCAAACCTCTTCGCCACAGGTGTAGATTTCGACCACGGAGTCTTGCTGGGGTGGAACCCAACGACCCAAAACATCGGATTGCGCTGCGGCTTGGAAAGACAACGCGACGACTAGCCATACCGCTATGGCTACCGCATGAAGGCACGTTCTTGCGAGCATGATTCCGACCCTCCTCAACTACCGACGGGCTCTCAGCCGTTCAACACCTCAGCTGCCAGCCGCACGGTGATAGGGCGACCCTTTTCAAGCGCGTATGCGTCTAATTCCACGACACTTTGCCGGGCCGCATCCAATGACCGTTCCAGACGGCTGAGCATAAACGAGATCACCTCTGGCGGGACTGCCAATTGACGGTCGCCAAAAAGCTTTGCGAGAACGGCCGCCAGTAATTCGTCGTCGGGCTGCCCGATGCCGACCGACGTGATGGCGCGAAGCCGAGAACGTAAGTCGGGCAATGAAACCGGCCAGCGAGCCGGCGCCTCAGTTCCGGTCAGAAGAAGCGAACCGCCGGCTTGCCCGATCGCGTTGTAGAGGTGCAGCAAGCCTACCTCGTCAATCGAACCGCTATCGCATTCCACCACCAAACCGACGCTAAGACCCGTTGGAAGCCTGTCACGGTCGACCTGCGAAGACTTCAGCTGCCCCGCCCCGCTTCGTGCACGCCAAACATGCGCGAGGTGGGACTTGCCACTGGCCCTCGGCCCATAAATGGCAAGCGCATGCGTCGGCCAGTCAGGCCATCGGTCGATCCACTCGACCGCATCGACGTTACAGGGCGCCACCAGAAAGTCTTCGCGACCCCGCGCCGCCCGGATCGGAAGATCGAATGAAAGTTGGGCCGCCACGCTACCCTCTTGTGCCTTCGAGAAAAGCGATTCTCGACCACCTCAAAATGTACTGCCCGCCCGACACCACCGTAAGGACGCCGACAACCATCGCGCCCAGGGTGCTCGCCGCCTCGAGCGGCCACCCCAACCCGTGAACCGCGAGAACGACACCAGCAAGGCCCATTTGGGCACCTGTATTGATCTTGCCTAGAATCGATGGCCGCGCGCGAAGTGGCAGGGACAAGGCAAACGAGAAAATGACGCCGCCAATAATCAAGGCGTCACGCGATACAACAAGAATGACAAGCCAAGGCCAAACAATATCTGTCGCGCCGAGCGCCAGGAATACGCTGACCAGCAGCGCCTTGTCTGCCACCGGATCGAGATAGGTTCCAACCTCGGTGACGGCATCGAATTGCTTTGCAATGAAGCCATCAACCGCATCCGACACGCCCGCTGCGAGAAAGACCCAAAAGGCGCCGCTCATCTCGCCGATGACGATCAGCCAGACGATCACCGGCACCATCAAGATACGGGTCAGCGAGATAATGTTAGGAAGGTGCTTTATCACCAAGGCGCTACTGTGGGCGCGAAGCCTCGGTTTGGCGGAGCAGACGCAATACCCAAAATCCGTCCTCTTCGACCAAATCGATATCTCGCTGCGCCAAGGCCAGCCCTAATTGTTGCGGACCGCCAAGATAGTGGATGACGACCTGGGCGTCCGACTGCGTAATGCTTGCAAGTTCGACACGCTGAATGACGGCGGAACCACCTAACCGACGACGCATCTCCAGCCAATCCGACAACGTGCTCAGCGCAACGCTTGCACTCAGTCGAACCGGTTCGTCGAAGCGTAAGAAATTGTCCCGCTTCCAGTCGTCTTCCAGCCTTTCGACGGTCCGCTGAACCGCTTCGGCCAACAGTTCTCCGACTCTGTCGCGGGACTCGCCGGTGAAGGTTTCAATCGTCACCGCCCCACTGGACGGGCCAATGTGCCTTAGCGAGACATGGACCAGCGGTCGATTGGCGGCCAGGTCTTGAACCAGCGTGGCATGAGCCACGAGGACGTCGCGCACTCGATACCGCGTAGCAATCGCCTCCAAAGGGCGCGCCTCCGCTGCAAGCGCCTGGATCGGCCCGATCGAGCCTATGTCCTGCAGGTCGCCCTCGGGCAGGACCAGAGGCACGATCGTGTCCGGATTGGCCTGTCGCGCCTCCCAGGCAGCCCGCCAAGCATTGGGGGGGTCCCATAGGTTGATCGCCCCAGCCGCTTCGAACACCGGAAGCACAAGCCTTGGTCGGCTGACCGTTTCGGAAAACCGCAGGCCGGCCGCGCGGAGGTAGTCTCGAACCGAATCGGGCTTGAATGCCACCGTCATGGTGGCGAGGTATCGAGTCGCGGACGTCTTCTCGTCGGACAACTCGATATTCTGGACTAGGCTTGCGATGTCCTGGTCGGTCGGCTGCGGCAGTAATCGCTGGTCGGCACGGACGGTGAGGCGACGAAAAACCCGCCGGACTGCCTGGCGCTGGCCATTGGCGAGCGCGATATCACGGGCATCCGACGCCGAAGCCGCGGTTTCATCCACCGCGACGCCGCCAATAGTGAAGACGGGGTTGCGGTCTTGAGCCGACGCGGTCGCGACGGCCACGTGAAAGACAAGCGCCACGACCAAGGCCGACGCACAGGGCGCAAATAGGCGGTGCGGACGTTGTCGAGCGATCATTGAATTGCGACGGTGATGGGGTATGTTACCGACCCTTTCGCCGAGAATACTGATGCCCCATCGTGGCTTCAACAAGGCG
>Ga0181579_10003992_pt1 | contig 11539 bp, 9 predicted proteins | sample 071ome_24_FD_132996 | JGI IMG/M metagenome (GOLD analysis project Ga0181579, IMG submission 132996) | Coastal salt marsh microbial communities from the Groves Creek Marsh, Skidaway Island, Georgia - 071402CT metaG (megahit assembly) | ecosystem: Environmental > Aquatic > Marine > Intertidal zone... | reverse complement strand
TTAAGTCGTCCGTCAGATAGGAGATCTCTTCGGACTCGTCGAAGGCGCTCCAATCGCGTCGCATCTTCTTGTCGAAGCTCTGCTTGTCCGAAGGCCAGTAGGTACGGGAACCGCCTAGGAATCCGTAAAACTCGTCGAAGCCTCGGTTCATTGGGTAATACTGAGGCAGCTCACCCAAATGCCACTTTCCAATTGCGATCGTGCGGTAGCCCTGCTTTTGCATCACGTCGCCCAAGGTCTGCTCTTGGGTATCCAAACCCAAATCCTCTTCTGTGTATCCAGGGGTTGGATGAATGGGTACGTTGCACTCGGCCCCAAACTTTTGCTGATAGCGTCCTGATATCAGGCCCATTCGCGAGGGCGTGCAGGTGGAGGCTGTCACGTAGCCTTGATGGCAAATGATTCCGCTCGCGGCAAGACGATCCAAATGGGGAGTCGGAACAAGGGCCCCATCCGTGAATCCGAAATCGGCGTAGCCCGCATCGTCCGCGAGTATGACCACGATGTTAGGCTTTGATCCTAATGCGGAGGCAGCAGCTAGAATGAGTCCTACAATCGTCAATACAAACCTCCACGACATAATGTGGGGCATTTCCAAATGCAGGGAGGATCGGCTCGATTCTCCGGTATGCGAAGAAGCAGGACAAAGACGGTCCTCCCTAGCTGGGAACCGAGACAACGGTGTTCGTCCCCGAAGTTGCGGTGCAGCGCCGCATCGAGAGCTTTGGGGGGCTGAACTCAAAACGAAGAAGGAGCCGACAAAGCGTTTCATATGCTTTTTCCCAGCTAGCGCTCCCAGCCATTCATCCGCAGTACCTCCTCGACGGATACCGGAACGCCGCCACGCCGCTTGCTTTCGTCAGCCGCCTCCATGAAGGCGTAAATTTCGATCGTTTCTTCCAGCGAAACCGGAACCTCCCCAGTGCGAAACCCCTTGACGATTTCTCTCAGCATAGGCGTGTAATCGCCCCCTCGCTCCTGCTCGACGATCGCCTCCGTGCCAAAAGCGGTCACTTGGTACGCTCGTTTCGAATTCCGTATTCCGTAGACCACTCCCACAGCTCCTGAATCCCAAATTCCAGTGATGACATCGTTGTCCGGCGTAAACGTGCGCGTCACTGTCGATACGCCCGTTCCCATAACCGTGAATAAGGCCTCGGTCGGATGGATGCCATACCAGAAAAAATCGGGATGAGTGGGCTCTACTGTAGCGGGACCGTAGGAAAAGGCCCCTTTCAGATCGCCCTTCTTGGCTTCAGCGACATCCACCACTCCCGGGTAAAAGCGAAGCGAGGACGAACTCCAGCAATGAACGTCATGCTTTTTGGCCAATTTATAGATCTGGATGGCGTCTCTGAGGGAGCCGGCAATCGGCTTATCGATAAACACGGGTAGTCCCGCTTCAATGACAGGAATAACTTGCTCCAAATGAGGACGCCCGTCCACGCTCTCCAGCAAAATGACGTCCACATTCTGGCACAATTTCTCGATCGAGTCGTAAAGCTTCACGCCATAGTCATTCACTAGGGTATCGGTAAACCCATCGATCCGATCCGCGCTCGACGCGATATCCGGGCTGCCTCCTTTGAACGCGGCCACCACTCGGGCCCCTGGCACGTGCGATTCGTGGTCTGGGTTGTTGAATCGGCTAGTAAAAGCCACGACGTGCGACGTATCCAATCCAATAATACCCACCTTGAAGGCCAGCTCGGGCATGGCTAGATCGATGGCATCCGCCACTTGCAGCCCAATAGCCTGGGAGCCCTCCTTCGTATAATGCACGTCACCCGGAGCTCTAAAATAATCTGCTGGGAAGGATGCCGTGAGCGATCGGATATCATTGGTGGGCACGCCGTAGCGCTTCATTACCTTTTCAGCTACAGCGTTGTATCTCAGTTCGTCTCCTATCTTTCGCCCAAGTTCTCCCTCTGGCACAAAGGAAATGTTTCCCCAAACGAGTCGGGCTCCGGTCCGCTTCAATCTCCTAACGAGCGTATCCAGATTCGTTTCGTACTGCTCTAAGCTCGTCGTTAGGAATCCAAGCTCCTTGTCTCGCCGCCCTTGATTCGGGCTGTGCGGATGCCGGTAGCACAAATCATGGAGACCCCAATTAAAATGAATCAGGTCCCAATCCCCTTCCCCGAGCCAATCGTCCAGCTTCTCTAATCCCGTGCCCGTGTGCTGAGCATTTCCCGGATTGCGTACGACTTCGGCCCGACCTTCGTAAATTTTGGAGACGAAGGGCGTGTAGCCAATGGAGATGGAATCTCCAATGATCAAGATGCGAGGCAACGAGCCTGTTTCAGACCAGCCAGCGGTCTTGAAAATGCAAAGGACCGGAAGCAACGAGAGAAAGCGTTTAGGAGACATATGTGAGTAAACTATAGCTTATGAGTCAGCTGACAAGCGCCTAGCCTTTACGATAAGGCATTTTCCTTGTGGCGACGGATTTCAGATAGTAGATCTTTCGCTTGAAAATCGTAAGTACATCGGACCAACAATCGACCCCTTCGTATTATGCCTGATTCCCCTTTCACTCGCCGCTCTTTCCTCAAGCAGGCAGCAGCCATCGGCGCCGCCTCCTACGCTGCTTTTCCTAACATTCAAGCCCAAGGCTCGCCCTCGCGAAAGCTGCGAGTTGGCGTCATGGGACTTAAGCGAGGCACGGCCCATATACGCGGTTTTCAAGCCGTGCCCGAAGTGGAAATCGCTTATGTTTGCGACGTCGATCAAAAGCGCCTGGCCGAAGGCGTTAAACTCGCGAATGCGGGCCAAACGACCAGCGTCAAAGGGGTGACAGACTTCCGCAAAATCCTCGATGATTCCTCAGTAGACATTCTTTCCATCGCCACCCCCAATTTCTGGCACGCCCCAGCGGCTATTCTGGGCTGCCAGGCGGGTAAACACGTGTACGTGGAGAAGCCCGGAAGCTATGATCCCCAAGAGGCCGAATGGGTCGTTAAAGCGGCTCGTAAGTACGACAAGAAAGTTCAACAAGGCACCCAACGCCGGAGCTACCAATCAATGATCGAAGGGATGGCCAAGCTGCGAGACGGATTGATTGGCGAAGTCCGATTCGCCCGAACCTGGTACAACAATTCCCGCGGTTCGATCGGCAAAGGCAAACGAGCCACGCCTCCCTCCCATCTCGACTACGATCTTTGGCAAGGGCCCGCTCCCCGGCGGCCCTATCAAGACAATCTAGTTCACTACAATTGGCATTGGGTTTGGCATTACGGGGGCGGGGAACTCATTAACAATGGCGTCCACGCTCTTGACCTGGCTCGCTGGGGGCTCGGCGTCGACTATCCCACCAAGGTAACCTACCTGGGCGGGCGCTATCACTTCGACGACGATCAGGAAACTCCCGATACCGCTGTCGCCCAGTTTGATTTTGGCGACAAAGGAGCCACTTGGGATGGGAGCAGCTGCCTGAGACGCAAGGATGAAAACTTGGCATTTTGTTCCTTCTACGGAGACGGCGGCACCATGGCCTTCGATTTTTCTGGATACAAAGTCTATGATACGGAAGGCGCGCTAGTTGAAGAGCGCGAGGGCACGCCCGGCGACGTTCCTCACTTTGCGAATCACTGCGACGCCATACGCGACGGCGTAGCCTTGAACCAAGACATCGAGGAAGGGCAAAAGAGCACACAGTGGTGCCACTTGGGCAATATCGCCTACCGGACTCAATCCGTGCTAGAAGTCGATCCAAAGACAGGCCGCATTCGCAACAATCCAGCAGCCCAGAAGCTCTGGGGCCGCTCCTACAACAAGGGCTGGAAGCCAAAGGTCTAAATAGGGAGAGCTAACCTGGCATTCTTGAAGGTAGGGAGGACCGGCTCGGTCCTCCATATTCCAACCCGAAAACGGAGGACCGAGCCAGTCCCCCCTACCGATAATTAATGCGCTCGTAAACCGTATGCCGCCTCGCGCTCATGGTCCCAGCCCTCTTTTTGGAAAAGCTGCCATTCATGTGTCCAATTAGACAACTAATCGCTTAACTAACTAGCAATTCTAAAACCCAGGCATCACCCCATGTCTAAATTATCGCTAGCGCTCGCTACAAGTAGTTTATTCCTGACCCAACTCCCTCCTGGCTCCTATGCCGAACTCAAACCGCTGTTGGGACTCCCTAAAGACATTGCCCTCCAAACCGATTTTTCCCGGCCAGAGCCTCTGAAGAAAGACGTTTGGCAGCAACGCCAGCATACCCGCTGGAAAATTGAAGACGGTGTCATGAGAGGCATTCCCTCCACCAAAGAATATCAGGCATCGATTTCACATCACCGGGGTCTGGAACCGAGAATCAGCTGCCCTGCTACACCCCCAGAGTTTGTCGCTAAATTCTCAATACGTTTCATCGATGGATCGGAGACCCCAATTGCTCCCTTCGTTGAGTTCGGTCACCACATCGCCCGAGTCAAATTCAGCGAATCCGGCATATCCCTGATCGCCGACGGGGAATCCGTCAAGCTCGATGAAGATCGAGACTTTCGATACGTTCCAGGAAAGTGGTATCACGCCTTGGCGGAACTAAAAGGCGACGAATTCGTGATTCAATTCGAAGGCGGACCTACGCTCTATGGAAAACATCCGCGATTCGCGTTGCCCGTCTCCAAAGGCGGAGCCGGTTTTGGAGTCGCTGGACCGAGAGGCGGCAAGGTGGAAATCGACAACATTTCGCTTTGCACAGTTCATGCGAAAACAAATCCAGGTTGGGCAAAGTCGCGAGCCGCCATTCCCAGTTTCAAGCCGACCGTACTAAAGGCGAAGAATTAGACGCGGAAGCCGTTCCGCCTCTACATCGTTCGCCCACCGTCCACCACTAGAAGTTGCCCGGTTGTCATATCGGTTCGAGTTGCTAGGTAAAATACGGTCTCAGCGATATCATTTGGATCGGATAATCTTGGGATGGGGATGCCGGCCACTTTCTCTTGGATCTGATCTTCGGTCATTCCCCTCCGCAGCCAACGACTGTCAATGGGGCCTGGGCAAACGGCGTTCACGCGAATTTTCGGGGCCAAGACTCTTGCCAACGATTTTGTCAGTGTATTCAACGCGCCCTTACTAACGCAATAGGCTATAGAAGAACCGGATCCAGAAATCCCCGCCACTGAAGACACCTTGACCACTGCGGCAGATTCTTGCAGCCGAAGCAATCGAAGGGCGGCTCGAGTCACAAAAAAAGGCCCCTTGGCATTAACAGCGAAAGTCGCATCCCATTGGTCCTCGGAGAGGCTATCCAGATCTTCATGAGACACAAAGTGGGTCAATCCCGCGGCATTGACGACCACATCCAAGCGCCCGAAGGCCATTTCGATCTCGGCTATCATGGCCACCACTTCTTCATCCAGACTTACATCGCATTTGGCCAGTATAGCCTTAGCGCCTTGCTCAGCCACAAGCCCTGCCGTCTTTTCCGCTTCGTCCTCGTCCTCTCCGGGGTAGTTAACCACGACATTGAAGCAGTTTGCAGCGAATTTTGCTGCGCAAGCTCTGCCAACGCCAGTCGCGGATCCGGTTACCAGAGCTACTTTCTTTTCGGAGACAATCATATCTTCTCAAGAATACATTCCAGGCCAAAACTTCCACTGCTTTATTCCCGGCAAATCAAAAAATAGCGACGATCCGGTTTCCCGGATCGCCGCCGTTTTCCTAGTACTTTGATCAGCCTAGAATGCCTGCGATTACTCGCAAACGATCCTATATTCGTAATAGAAATTCCATTTACGCGGATGGAAGATCGCGATAAATTAATTTATGTGGGTTGCGAACGAGGTTTTCCACGCTCTGGCGTAGTCTCTCCCTCAGAAAATGAAAGTCAACGGATTTCCGGAAAAATCTTCCCTAATATCGCTTATCTTGTTGATTTTGCTGGGCGTGCGAGGGCAAAGGCAGGTAGTCGTGCTGACGTATCATCCAGGCCTCTAGAGCCTGTCGAAGCCGCTCCAACACCTCTGTATGGGCCCCGCTTTCAGCTAAATTGTTCAATTCATAGGGGTCGCTCTGCAGATCATATAGCTCCATAATCGGGCGAGGATTCTGGAAATACAGACGTTCGTGAAGTTGAGAAAGTTTTCCTCCTGCTCTAGCAGCATGAATCGATACCCAGGCTTCCGAACCTGGCATGTCCACCGGCGTGTAGCTCCGGTCAGGAAGAGCATTGTAGATCAGCCGATAGTGTCTCGACGTAACAGAACGGGAAAAGTCCAATCCGTCCGTTCGAGTGATCGGCCCCCAGTGCCACCCGCGCTCCGCGTAGACATAGTCCCTGGAATTCATGGAACGCCCTAGTAGTTCCGGGAAAAAACTCACTCCGTCCATCTCCTCAGGAATGGCAACACCCGCCGCTTCCAAAAACGTGGGGGCCAAATCAATTCCGCTGATAAGCGAATCGCTCGCAGACGCTGGCCGAATCCGTCCAGGCCAGCGGATGATTAGCGGTACATGTGTGCCCCGATCAAAGAGCGTTCCCTTTCCCCGCAATAAGGCTTCCCCATTGTCGCCCATAAACACGACGAGCGTGTTTTCCTTGAGCCCTTGGCGATCGAGCCAATCCATGATTTTTCCGAATCCGTAGTCGAGCTCGCGAACGTCGTCTATGTAGCGAGCATAGTCTTCCCGCACCTCTGGCGTGTCTGGCCAGTCCGGAGGCAGGGTTAGCTCGCTGGGATCGATTCCATCGTGCTCTGGCCCGAACTTCCGGTGAGGCTGGTTAAAGCCGAAATAAAGGAAAAACGGTTTCCCCCTGGGAACTGTAGCCAGGGCCGAGGCCACGGCTACATCGACCTTTTCGAGATCCTCCCCTCGAGTACGAGCGCTCCGGACGAAGTGATCGAACCGCGTATCTAAATTTTGCATACCTTCCTGAATCAGAACTTCGTCAATGTGAGGTGCCTCTCGATTACGGCCATCCAAATGCTGGTGTCGCCCAGCCAGACCCACCCAGTAACCACGTTCTCGAAGAAAATCGGTAAAAAACGGAACGTCCGCCCGGGCTGGTTGAGCGAACCGAGTGACTCCTAGCTTAACCGGAGACTGGGAGGCGAAGATTGAAATGCGCGAAGGGGCGCATTGGGGAGCGGCCGTGTAGGCCCGATCGAATCGCATACCTTCCGAAGCAAACGCATCCAAATTCGGGGTGATACTATATTTCAGAAAATCCGCATTTCCATAGCAGCCCACGTGGGGAACGCTGTGATCGTCGGAGAGGATTAGCAGTATATTGGGCTTGGATTCGAGCGCCTGAACGGAGGCCATCACTGAAAACAGGCAAATCGATTTCTTAGCCCAGCTGATATCAAAACGTGACCATCTAGATTTCTGGCTTGTGCTCGGTAAGCGAATCATTTCCTGAATATTGGTATCTCTTCGCGGGGGGCAATCTCTCTTGGCGGCAAACCGAGTTTCAAGCTTCTCTAAACGCATCGAATCCCTAGGTTAGAAGACTGTGAGATCCTCGGTTCTAGTCCTTACCCTTCTGGCAACTTGCCAAATTGCGGCAGTCTGCCTAGCTCCCATAGCTTTAGCCCAAGCTTTTGGGCCGCCGGAGGGGACGCCATGGAAACGACACGCCATAGACTCGAGTTCACGGGGAGCGGATGGAATCCGTGTGGCGGATATCGATGGGGACGGCCTCTGGGATCTCACAACCGGCTGGGAGGAAGGAGGCCGAGTTAGCGTCTACATAAATCCAGGATTTCAAAAATCGCCCGATACTTGGCCCAAAGTGATTGTCGGAAACGTTCCTTCACCCGAGGACGCCGTTTTTATCGATCTAAATTCGGATGGAAGGCTGGACGTAGTTTCCTCCACTGAAGGAGAAGAACGCACGGTTTACGCTCATCTGGCTCCGAATCCCAGCCAGTCGCTGAGCTCGGAATCGGGATGGAAGACCTTGCCTTTTCCTGCGACTGTGAAGCGAAATCAGTGGATGTTCGCCCTCCCTCTGCAAATCGATGGGCGCGATGGAGAAGATCTGGCGCTAGGCTCCAAAGGGGCCAATGCCCAAATCTGCTGGCTGCAAGCCCCAAAATCCAGCTCGGACCTCGACGCTTGGCGACTGCGAAAACTTTGCGATGCCGGATGGATCATGTCGTTAAAATCTAAAGACATGGATGGTGATGGAGATCCGGACATCCTGCTCTCCGATCGCAAAGGATCCGACACGGGCATCTGGTGGCTGGAGAATCCCGGTCCCGAAAAGGCTGCTTCGTTTCATTGGCCGAGGCGATATGTAGCAGGATCCGGCAAAGAAGTGATGTTTTTGGATACCGGGGATATCAACGGAGATGGACTCGAGGATATTGTCGCCGCCGTCAAAGGAGGCGATTTCGTGGCCGCGATTCGTCTGCCTTCCAAATCGCCTTCATGGAAAGAGTCGAGCATCCCCTACCCTTCCGGTACTGGCACTGGTAAAGCAGTGGCTATCGGAGACATCGATCAAAATGGGAAAGCCGACATCGTAGCGACTTGTGAACATTCCGAAAACGCGAGCGGCGTATTTTGGATACAAGAAAATGCCAATGGTGAATGGTCGGCTACAGAAATAAGCGGAACCAAAGAAGGTGTGAAATTCGATCGAATCGAAACCATCGATCTCGATGGCGATGGCGACCTTGATGTCATCACCTGCGAAGAGCGCGACAATCTCGGAGTCATCTGGTACGAAAATCCGCTACACTAGGGTTACAGCTTCCCCGAAAGTCAAAATAGTAGGGCTGGCTCTCGCGCCATGCCGAGAATAGGGCGTGTAACACATACCCCTCAAACTATCCACACGAACAAGGTAAACTCGTTTCGTTGCGAATTGTGGGAGCGGCTTTACGCCGCGATTTTTATTTCGGTTGCGATAGTTTTATAGCCGGATAAACCGGCTCCTACGCGTCCTGATGAATTTGCGATACCGGCGTCGAGAGAAACTTCCGTGACAAAACTCTCCTCGGAGCCTATCACCATCTCTATGAAAATCTACCCAATTCTCTCCCTGGCCACTGCCCTAATCCTTTTGTCCCCTTTCGGCTCAGCCAAACCTCCCAAAGGCTACACGGCTATTTTCGACGGAGAGACCTTAAATGGCTGGTTCTATCTGCCTGACAATCTTCCCGAAACCGTATGGAAAGTGAATCCCAAAAACGGTACGCTTGGTAGAGAATTGAAGGGAGGATCCATCTGGACCAAGGAAACCTACGGGGACTTTGTTCTCGACCTGGAATTCAGACTTAACCCCAACTGCAATAGTGGCGTTTTCGTTCGCAGCGATCCGCAAAATCCCGTGCAAGGAGGCTTCGAAATTCAGCTCTACGACTCCTACGGCAAAAGCGAAATTGATTCCCACGATTGCGGGGCTCTCTATGACGCCGTCGTCCCATCAAGCAATGCCGTCAAGCCAGCTAAAGAGTGGAATCGCATCACCATCCGCTGCAAGGGGCCCCTCATTCAAGTGACGCTGAACGGCGAGCGCATCGTCAATGCCAACCTCGATCAGTGGACAACGCCCCAGAAAAACCCGGACGGCTCCAAGAACAAGTTCAAGACCGCTCTAAAAGACCTTCCTAGAACCGGCCACATCGGCTTCCAGGACCACGGGCACAATGTCTGGTTCCGCAACGTCTATCTGAAAGAGCTCAAATAATTTAAGCCTAAATCATTCGTATTGATAAAATGGATTTATTGAAGCAAACCTGCCTAATTACTACAATCGCCTTCTTGCCCCTCGCTTGGAGCCAATCCGAAAGCTTCGAATCGGACAAACCGAACATCGTGCTTCTAGTCGCCGACGATCTGGGATATGGAGAGCTTGGCTGCCAAGGAAACGATGAGATCCCCACCCCGCATATCGATTCGCTGGCCGAAAATGGCATTCGATTCACCCAGGGCTACGTGACCGCTCCCTTTTGCAGCGCCTCCCGAGCCGGGCTTATGACGGGACGCTATCAAACGCGTTTCGGCTACGAGTTCAACCCCATCGGCGGCAAGAACGAGGATCCTCGAGCAGGACTTCCGCTCGGAGAAAAGACGATCGCTGACCTACTAGTAGATTCTGGATACATAACTGGATTGTTCGGCAAGTGGCATCTTGGCGGTACAGCGATGTACAATCCCATTCGCCGGGGATTCGACGAATTCTATGGATTCATGCATGAGGGGCACTACTTTGTTCCACCGCCCTACAATGGGGTGACCACCTGGCTGCGCCGCAAGGTTTTGCCTGGCGGGGGAGAGGGACTGTGGATCTCGCAAGACGGCAAGCTGCTCTACACAACGCACATGGGGAATACCGAACCCGATTACGACGCCGACAACCCGATTTACCGCGATGGCCAGCCTGTATGGGAATCCGAATACTTGACGGATGCCATCACTCGGGAATCGGTCTCTTTCATCGAGCGGCACGCCGACAAGCCGTTTTTCCTCTACGTCCCCTACAATGCCGTCCACAGCCCCTTGCAAGGAGCTGACGCTTATATGGAGAAGTTCAACCATATTGAGAATATCCAGCGACGGATTTTCGCTGCCATGCTCGCTAATATGGATGACAGCGTAGGCGCCATCCTAGCGAAACTCCGCGAAGAAGGGATCGAGGAAAATACCCTCATATTCTTCCTCAGCGACAACGGTGGCCCCACCCGCGAGCTAACATCGAGCAACTTGCCTCTGCGCGATGGCAAAGGCAGTGTCTACGAGGGGGGCAATCGCGTGCCGTTCCTCGTTCAGTGGAAGAGCGTGTTACCCCAAGGGGAAGTTTACGAAAAGCCCGTTCTATCCCTAGACATTTTCGGAACCGCTACTGCCGTCGGTGGAGCCCAGCTCGACGATCGCAAGAAGTACGATGGAGTGAATCTGATTCCCTATCTGCAAGGCCAGGAAAGCGGCAACCCTCACGAATCGATCTTCTGGAGAATCGGCCAGCGAGCGGCTATCCGAGTCGGCGACTGGAAGCTCCTGCGCAATACGCGACGGGGTCAAGGAGACCAGTGGGAGCTCTATAATCTCGCTGAAGACATCAGCGAATCCAATAACCTCGCCGAGGCGATGCCGGAGAGGCGGGCGGAGATGCTAGCCGCTTGGGAAACCAAAAACGCAGAGATGATCGATCCCGTTTGGTCGCCTTGATCTAACGATTGCTCTCGATACTTTCGGGTGCCGCTAAGGCCTCGCCTGTCTCCCTATCCCAAGCTTTTGGATTGCCCCGGCATGTCGCTTCGGGTTTGTTCTCGTTCGTGAAAAATCTAGCGCCCCTCTTCGTTTTCTTCCTAGCCATGTTTCGCTTAGGAGCCGCCGATAAACCCAACGTCTTGTTCATAGCCATCGACGACCAAAATGACTGGATCGGCTGCATGGATTTCCATCCGAAAGTGCAGACGCCGCATATCGACAAGCTCGCGGAAAGGGGCACGCTGATGAACAATGCTCACTGCCAAGCCCCTCTGTGCAATCCCTCTAGAACCAGCCTAATGGTAGGGCTCAGGCCCAGCACGACCGGCATCCACGGGCTGGCTCCCTGGTTTCGCGACGTACCTCAATGGGCCGATCT
>Ga0181579_10003990_pt1 | contig 11541 bp, 9 predicted proteins | sample 071ome_24_FD_132996 | JGI IMG/M metagenome (GOLD analysis project Ga0181579, IMG submission 132996) | Coastal salt marsh microbial communities from the Groves Creek Marsh, Skidaway Island, Georgia - 071402CT metaG (megahit assembly) | ecosystem: Environmental > Aquatic > Marine > Intertidal zone... | reverse complement strand
CGCCATGGCCAAGCGGATGGCCACCGATATCGGCTCGGCGATCTGCAACGAGGCGCTGCAGATTCACGGGGGCTACGGGTACCTGAAGGACTTTCCGTTGGAGCGACTGGTCCGAGACCTCAGGGTGCATCAGATCCTGGAAGGCACGAACGAGATCATGCGGGTGATCATCTCGCGGCAATTGTTGCGGGATTGAGGGGGCTGTTTCTTGGAGGCGGGCTTGTGAAACATGGTTCCGTCCTCTCTCATGACTGGTCGTCCTCGCGTAAGCTGGGACCTTTGCTTCAAAATGTCGGTTGTGCCTGTTTCACCCAACCTGCTAGAGGTCCCCGCTTGCGCGAGGACGACGCGGTCAAGCCGGTTTTCGGTTAGGACGGCGTCTCATCGAAGTCCCGCCAGAGATGGAGTGGCCGCGCTTGCCATGCCTCGACGGTCGGAAAATCAAGGAAACGAAAGCGAGTAGCGTTCATGGAGCCTGAAGTTCTGTTCGACGAAGCCGACGGGATCGGCACGATCACCCTCAACCGCCCGCACACCCTGAACGCGCTGACGATGAACATGATCGCCGAGATGCGGACCCGGTTTACCGCCTGGATGGCCGATGACGCGATCAAGGCGGTGGTCATCAAGGGCGCCGGGGATCGCGCCTTCTGCGCCGGCGGCGACGTGCGGGCCGTGCGCCAGTCGATCGTCGAGTACGAGGGCGATACCAATCCGGAACTGGCCCAGGAATTCTTCTACGAGGAATACATCCTCAACCATCAGATCCACACCAGCGCCAAGCCTTATATCGCGCTGATCGACCGGGTCTGCATGGGCGGCGGGGTCGGCCTGTCGGTGCATGGCTCGTTTCGCGTGGCGACCGAGCGTACCCGGGTCGGCATGCCCGAGACGACGATCGGCCTGTTTCCCGATGTCGGCGGTGCCTGGTTCCTCTCGCGCCTGCCTGGAGAGACCGGCACCTATCTCGCGTTGACCGGGGTGCCGGTAACCGTCGGGGATTGCGAGCAACTGGGTATCTCCACCCATGTGGTCTCGTCTGACAATCTGGAGGAGATCGAAACCAAGCTGCACGCGGCGGATCTGTCCGGCGATGCTCTCGGCGCGGTCAAGGCGGTCCTGGACGGCTATGTCATTGACGGAGGCGAGGCGCCGACCGCGGCCGCGCGGGCCGAGATCGACCATTGTTTCTCCGCCGACACCATGGAGGAGATCATCGCGCGGCTCGAGGCCTCTGGCTCGGAGTTCGCGTCCCACGCGTTGGAGACCCTGGCCTCGAAATCGCCGACAAGCCTGAAGGTAACCTTGGAACAAATCCGCCGGGGCGGGCGCGCCACGACTTTCGGTGAGACCATGACCATGGAGTACCGGATGTCGCAGCATTTCGCGCGCGCCAATGATTTCCCCGAGGGGGTGCGGGCGCTCCTGGTCGACAAGGATCACAAGCCCGACTGGAAGCCTTCTCGTCTGGAAGATGTTTCCGAAGCGGCGGTCGCGGGCTATTTTGAGCCGGTGCCCTGGCGCGAACTGACTTTTGACTGAATCCCGCCTCGAAGCGGCACGAACGAGACACGACTATAGGGAGAGCCGTCATGGCGCGCATCGCATTCATCGGGCTCGGCAACATGGGATTGCCGATGGCCAAGAACCTTCTCGCCGCCGGGCACGAGGTCGCGGGCTTTGATCTGGTCTCCAGCGCCGTCGAGGCCTTTGGCGAGACGGGAGGCGCGGCTTGTGGCTCGGCGAGCGAAACCCTGCCCGGTGCCGAGGTGGTGATCACCATGCTCCCGGAGGGACGGCATGTGCGTGATGTCTACGGCTCCTGGATCATCACCGGCGCGCCGGCGGGGGCCTTGTTGATCGATTGCTCGACCATCGATGTCGACTCGGCGCGGGCGGTCGAGGCTAATGCCCGCGAGGCGGGTTTCGAGATGGTCGACGCTCCGGTCTCGGGTGGTACCGGCGGCGCCGAGGCGGGAACCTTGACCTTCATGGTCGGCGGCGCCGATTCGGCCTTCGCGCGGGCCAAGCCCTTCCTCGACGCGATGGGCAAGAATATCGTCCATACCGGCGGTCCGGGGAACGGGCAGGCCGCCAAGATCTGCAACAACATGATTCTCGGAATCTCGATGGTCGCGGTCTGCGAGAGCTTCTCCATGGCCGAGAAACTCGGCCTGGACGCTCAAAAACTATTCAACGTGACCTCGACATCCTCCAGTCAGTGCTGGGCCATGACCAGCTATCTGCCGGTGCCGGGGCCGGTCCCCGCCTCGCCCGCGAACCGGGACTATCAGGCCGGTTTCACCGCCGCGATGATGGCCAAGGACATGAACCTCGCCCAGGATGCCGCGCGCTCGACCGGTCATGACGCGCAACTTGGCGCGCATGCCTTGAAAATGTACGAGAAGTTCTGCGAGGACGGTAACGGACCGTTGGACTTTTCCGGGATTTACCGAATGATCCACGGTAATTAAGTTGCGTTGCCCAGCGAATCCACGGTAAATGCAAACGTTAGGTTTCCGAACGTACATTGATCAAGTAATCTAGGATCCATGGCTGATTCCTCCACAGACACCGCGCCCGCGTCTCAATCGACACGCGAGGAGTATCTGGAAGCGATCAAATTGATCAACCGGCTGCACCGTCAATTTCTCGAAGTCGTGAAAACCGAGCTTGATCGGCGTGGTACCGAGGATATCAACAACATCCAGGCGCTGATCCTGTTCAATATCGGTGACGATGAAGTGACCGTGGGAGAGCTGACTAACCGCGGCTATTACCTTGGTTCGAATGTCTCCTATAACGTGCGCAAGATGGTCGAGAACAACTATCTTATCCAGGAGCGCTCGACCCATGATCGCCGGTCGATCCGGGTGCGTCTGTCGGATAAGGGGCTGGAGCTATGCGGCCAGATCTCCGACATGTTCGACCGTCACGCCGATTCCCTGGAGCAAGCCAATATAAACCGGGGCGCGTTGCGGGACGCCAGTGCCGCTTATGGTCAGTTGGAGCGATTCTGGGTCGGCCTGCTGAACTACAATCTCCGCGGCGCCCTGCCACCGCTTTGAGATTCGTCTTTGGCGCGCGGGCCTTTTTTCCGTCATGATTGGATGGTAGCGAGCGCGAGAAGATCGCTGTTCGTGTTGTCGTGATTCATTTGGACAGCGCGGGGTCCAAACCCTAAAGTCCGCTCGTTTCAGGGCCTGGATCCCGAGAATTCCTTTTACCGAGCGAGGACGCCCATGCGGCTTTCCAACTATCTGATCCCGACATTGCGCGACACGCCCAAGGAGGCGCAGATCGTCTCGCACCGTTACATGCTACGCGCCGGGATGATTCAGCAGGCCAGCGCCGGCATATATTCCTGGCTGCCCATGGGCTATCGGGTGCTGCGCAAGATCGAGCAGATCGTCCGCGAGGAACAGGACGCCGCCGGCGCCCAGGAAGTCCTGATGCCGACGATCCAGTCCGCCGATCTCTGGCGCGAGAGTGGGCGCTATGACGATTACGGCAAGGAGATGCTTCGGATTCAGGATCGGCATGAGCGGGATATGCTCTATGGGCCGACCAATGAAGAGTTGATCACCGACATCTTCCGCACTCATGTGAAGAGCTATCGCGCGTTACCGCTCAACCTCTATCACATTCAGTGGAAATTCCGCGATGAGGTGCGTCCCAGATTCGGCATCATGCGCGGGCGCGAGTTCCTGATGAAGGACGCCTATTCCTTCGACGTGGACTACGCGGGCGCGGTCAAGGCCTACAACAAGATGTTCGTGGCCTATCTGAAGACATATGCGCGGATGGGCCTGCGGGCGATCCCGATGGCGGCCGATAGCGGGCCGATCGGCGGCGATATGAGCCATGAATTCGTGATCCTCGCGGAAACCGGCGAGAGCGAGGTCTATTGCCACAAGGATTGGCTCGAGGTCGACGTGCTATCCCAGGATATCGATATCAACGGGGACCTCCAGCCGGTCGTCGATTCCTTCCTGTCTCGCTATGCGGCGACCGACGAGAAGCATGACCCCGCGAGCTGTCCGGTTCCCGAGGGTGACTTGATCACCACGCGGGGCATCGAGGTCGGCCATATCTTCTATTTCGGCACCAAGTATTCAGAACCCTTGAACGCGCGGGTGACCGGGCCGGACGGTAAGGATGTGCCGGTTCACAGCGGCTCCTACGGCGTCGGCGTCTCCCGTCTGGTCGGAGGGATCATCGAGGCGAGCCATGACGATCGGGGGATCATCTGGCCGGAATCCGTGGCGCCTTTCCGGGTGGGGCTGGTGAAAATCAAGGTCGGCGACGATGCCTGCACCGGGGTTTGCGAGGACCTGTACCGAGGCTTCAACAATGTCGGCGTTGAGTGCCTGTACGACGACCGCGACGAGCGGACCGGCGCCAAGCTCGCGGACATGGATCTGATTGGCCTGCCCTGGCAGGTGATCGCCGGCCCGCGTGGGGTAAAGAACGGCGTCGTCGAGGTGAAGAACCGGCGGACGGGCGAGACCGAGGAAATGTCGCCGGAAGCGGTGCTTAACCGCTTTTCGGGCTAGCCCTCGATAACCAAGATGGGAGAAAGCGGTGTTCGGATCCTTCGAGCGGCTCGTGGCACTGCGCTATCTGCGCTCCCGCCGCCAGGAGGGCTTCATTTCGGTGATCGCCTGGTTCTCGCTCCTGGGCATTGGCCTGGGGGTGGCGACGCTGATCATCGTCATGTCGGTGATGAACGGCTTTCGCACCGAGCTTCTGACCAGAATCCTGGGACTGAACGGGCACGCCACGGTGCATGGCGCCAGCGCGCCGATGACCGGTTATGATCAGCTCGCGGTCAGAATCGGCGAGATCCCGGGCGTGCTGTCCGTGACCCCACAATTGCAAGGGCAGGTTATGGCGATGGTCAACGGCGCGGCCACCGGCGCGCTTGTCCGGGGGCTGCGAGCGCCGGATCTGATGGCCCGCCGCGTCATCCCCGACAATGTCATCGCGGGTTCCCTGGAGAATTTCGCCGGCGGCCCCTCGATCGTCGTCGGCTCGCGTCTCGCGGCGCAGCTCGGCGCCCGGGTCGGCGACAAGATCACCCTGATTTCCCCCGCCAGCACGCCGACCGCCTTCGGAAGCGTGCCCAGGATGCGGGCCTTCACGGTCGTCGCGCTGTTCAATGTCGGGATGTTTGAATACGACAACAGCTTCATCTACATGCCGCTCGATCAGGCGCAGTTGTTCTTCAAGAGCGGCGACACGGTCAACGCGGTCGAGATCATGGTCGGGCATCCGGACCAGGTCGACACGATCCGCGACCCCCTGGCCCTGGTTGTCGGCGCGGGTCGCTACGCGGTGGATTGGAAGCAAAAGAATTCCAGCTTTTTCAATGCGCTACAGGTCGAGCGCAACGTTATGTTCCTGATCCTTACCCTGATCATCCTGGTTGCGGCCTTCAACATCATTTCCTCGATGATGATGATGGTGAACGATAAACGTTCCTCGATCGCGATCATGCGGACCATGGGGGCCTCCCAGGGCATGATCACGCGCATCTTCTTCATGTCCGGGGCGAGCGTCGGGGTGATCGGGACGGTGTTCGGATCGCTTCTTGGCTTGGTGTTCTGCTGGAACATCGAATCGATCCGCCAGTGGTTGCAGAACTTCACCGGCGCCGAGCTGTTCAGCGCCGAGATCTATTTCCTTTCGACCCTGCCCGCCGAGGTTGATTCGCTGGAAGTGGTGTTGGTGATCGCCATGGCTTTGTTCCTGTCGTTCGCCGCGTCGATCTATCCGTCCTGGCGGGCATCGCGCACCGATCCGGTCGAGGCGCTTCGTCATGGCTGAAACCGGGGACGGACAACTGGATCTGGAGGAGATCGTCGCCGGCGGCGCCCTGCAACACGCGGCCCTGGAATTGCGGGGCGTGGTGCGCCGCTATCACCAGGCGGTCGAGGACCTCGAGATCCTGAGCGGCGTTGATTTCCGCATCGAGCGCGGCGAGATGGTCGCCCTGGTGGGGCCGTCGGGTTCCGGCAAGTCGACGCTTCTGCATATTGCCGGCTTGTTGGAACAGCCGACCGAGGGCCAGGTGCTGTTCGAGGGTAGGGATTGCGGCCCGCTTTCGGATGCCCAACGCACGCGAATTCGGCGCGACGGCATCGGCTTTGTCTATCAGTCCCACCATCTGCTGCCGGAATTCACGGCGCTTGAAAATGTCATGGTCCCGCAAATGATCGCCGGGCTCGACAAGGGTGAGGCGATGGACCGGGCACGTCAGTTGCTGGATCTGGTAGGGCTCGCCGACCGTGTCGATCATCGCCCGGCCCGACTGTCGGGGGGAGAGCAACAGCGGGTCGCCATCGTGCGGGCGATCGCCAATGTTCCGGCGGTCATGCTGGCCGACGAGCCGACCGGGAATCTGGATCCGCAAACTTCCTCGGAAGTGTTTGGGCAACTCCGGCGCATTGTCGAGGCGACCAGGATCGCCGCGTTGGTCGCCACCCACAATCTGGATCTCGCGCGCCGGATGGACCGGATCGTGACCCTAGAGGGTGGAAAGCTGGTTCCGCTCCACTAGCGTCTCTGGACCTCGACCGCGATCGCCCTCGCCCCCGCCCCCGTCCCCGTCCCCGTCCTTGAAATCATCCACAAGATACTGTGGATAAGTCTGGTTCCAATGCCAACATAGTGCGTTCGTTCGCGACCTGTTCCCGCTGACCAAGTTCACGGTTCATGGCATTATCCTGGTGATTGGGAGAACCCGCCATGTCGCACGCCGATTTCGTCCACTTGACCACCCGTACCGCCTATTCCCTCGCCGAGGGGGCGATCAAGGTGAAGGAACTGGTCGGCCTGTGCCAGGACGCGCGGATGCCCGCCGTCGCGGTCTGCGATAGCGGCAATCTCTTCGGCGCGCTGGAGTTCTCCGTCACCGCCGCCAAGGGAGGCGTGCAGCCGATCGTCGGCGCGACCATCAATATCCGTCGCGGCGCGAGCGACGACGCCGGACGGCTACGGGTCGTAGGCGGCACCAGCCATATCGCCCAGGCGCCCGACCACCTGGTTCTGATCGCACAGAATGATGCCGGATACCGCAATCTTCTGGATCTGGTCAGTCAGGCCTTTATCGAGGGGGATGGCTCCGAGGCGCCGCAGATCAGCATGGCCGACATGGAGGGTAAAACGGCGGGCCTGATCGCGTTGACCGCGGGTACCGGCGGCGCGGTCGGGCGCTTGCTGCTGGAGGATCGAAAAGCCGACGCCGAAGCCATGCTGTTGGATCTGCACCGGCTTTTCGGGGACCGGTTGTATATTGAGCTACAGCGTCACTTCATCGAGAGTGAGAGGCGCATCGAGCCGGATCTCGTCGATTTCGCCTACAAGCTCGAGATACCGTTGGTGGCGACCAATGATTGCCACTTCGCCGGCGAGGATATGTACGAGGCGCATGACGTGCTGCTCTGCATCGCCGAGTCGACGACGATCAGCAATCCCAAGCGCCGTCAGGTCACGCCGCACCATCGCTTCAAGTCCGCCGAGGAGATGCGAGAGCTGTTCGCCGACCTGCCGGAAGCGGCGGACAACACCCTGGTGATCGCCCAACGCTGTAGTTTCATGCCGACCACCCTGGACCCGATCCTGCCGGCCTTCACCACCGGCGAGGGGCGCGACGAGGCCGACGAGTTGCGGGTGATGGCCGAAAAAGGCCTGGAAGGGCGGTTGGAGCGTCACGTTTACACCGAGGACATGGACGAGGCGGCCCGCGCCGAGGCGGCGGTGATTTATCGAGAGCGCCTGGCCATGGAACTCGGCGTCATCAACCAGATGGGCTTTCCGGGTTACTTCCTGATCGTCGCGGATTTCATCCAATGGGCCAAGGCACAGGGCATTCCGGTCGGGCCCGGGCGTGGTTCCGGCGCCGGCTCGGTGGTGGCCTGGGCGCTGTTGATCACCGATCTCGATCCCTTGCGTTGGGGCTTGCTGTTCGAGCGTTTTCTCAATCCAGAACGCGTGTCGATGCCGGATTTCGATATCGACTTCTGTCAGGATCGCCGGGGCGAGGTGATCGAATATGTTCAGCGTAAATACGGTCGCGACCGGGTGGCCCAGATCATCACCTTCGGCAAGCTGCAGGCCCGCGCGGTCCTACGCGATGTCGGTCGGGTCCTCGAGATGCCGTACGGCCAAGTCGACCGGATTTGCAAGCTGGTGCCCAACAACCCGGCCAATCCGGTAACTCTCGGCGAGGCGATCGAGAGCGAGCCAGAATTGCGCCGCCAGCGCGACGAAGACGAGGCGGTTCGCACCTTGATCACCATCGGGCTCAAGCTTGAGGGCCTGTACCGCAACGCTTCGACCCATGCCGCGGGCGTGGTGATCGGTGACCGGCCGCTCAAGGAACTGGTTCCGCTCTATCGCGATCCCCGTTCCGAAATGCCGGCGACCCAATTCAACATGAAATGGGTGGAACCCGCCGGGCTTGTGAAGTTTGACTTTCTGGGATTGAAAACCCTGTCGGTTCTCCAGAGGGCGGTCGAGATGGTCGCGGATCGTGGCATCACCATTGATCTCCAGGCGGTGCCGCTGGACGACGCCAAGACCTATGAGATGATCAGCCGGGCCGACAGTACCGGGGTGTTCCAGCTTGAAAGTTCCGGCATGCGCGACGTGCTGCGCCGCATGAAACCCGACCGTTTCGAGGACATCATCGCGCTGGTCGCGCTGTATCGCCCCGGACCGATGGCGAACATCCCGAGCTATATCTCGCGCAAGCACGGCGAGGAGATCGTCGATTACATGCATCCCAAGCTTGAGCCGGTATTGGCCGAAACCTTCGGGATCATGATCTACCAGGAGCAGGTCCAGCAGTCCGCCCAGGTTTTGGCGGGCTATACCCTCGGCGGCGCTGATCTGCTGCGCCGGGCCATGGGCAAGAAGATCAAGGCCGAGATGGACGCGCAGCGTGAAACCTTCGTGAAGGGTAGCGTCGAACAGGGAGTAGACGAAGCCAAGGCCTCGTCGATCTTCGATACCATCGCGGCTTTCGCCGGATATGGTTTCAACAAGAGCCACGCGGCGGCTTATGCGCTCGTCGCCTATCACACGGCCTACATGAAGGCGAATTATCCGGTGGAGTTTCTCGCCGCCTCAATGACCTATGACATGGGGAACACCGACAAACTGAACGTCTTTCGTCAGGAGCTACAGTCCCAGGGGATCACCCTGCTGCCGCCGGACGTCAACAATTCCGGGCGCGACTTTCTGGTCGAGAAACTTCCGGACGGAGAACTGGCGGTGCGCTACGCGCTGGCGGCTATCAAGAATGTCGGTGGCCCCGCGATGGTCTCCATGGTCGGTGAGCGTTCCCAGAATGGTCCCTATGCCTCGCTGGCGGACTTCGCGACCCGGATCGACAGCCGGTCGGTCAACAAGCGGAGCCTCGAGAACCTCGTTCGTTCCGGTGCCATGGATAGTCTGGAGAAAAACCGCGCCCGGCTGTTTGACGGCGCCGATGTCGTCCTGCGTCACGCCACCGTCGCCGCCGAGGAACGCGCCTCGGATCAGGTGAACCTGTTCGGCGGGGACGACGCCGCGAACGAGGTTCAAATCAACCTGCCGGCGCGTCATGATTGGTCGGCGATGGACCGGCTTCAGCATGAGTTCGACGCCATCGGCTTCTATCTCTCCGCCCATCCGCTGGACGCCTATGGCCGGGCGCTGGAGCGGGTAGGCGTGGTTGAGTCCACGGGTGTCGCCGCCACATTGGCGGCCAAGGGAGGGACCGGCCGGATTAACCTGGCTGGTATCGTCGGCGCCAGCCGCGTTCGGACCAACCAGCGCGGTAACAAATACGCCTTCGTGCAGATGAGCGACCGCTCCGGCGTGTTCGAGATCACCGTTTTCTCCGAGGTGCTGGCCGAGGCCCGCGCCCTGCTGGACAGTGCCGAGCCCCTCCTGGTCCGCGTCGACGCGAAGGTGGAGGAAGGCTCGGTCAGATTGATCGCGAGCCGGATTCAGGCCTTGGACGGCGCCATGCAGCAGGCGGCCAAGGGGCTGAAGGTCTATCTCAAGGACGTGGGTACCGTCAGCCAGTTGAAAACCGTGCTCTCGCAGCACGGTCGAGGGCGTGGGCAGGTTAAGCTGGTCGTGCAGACTCCGCTACAGGAGATCGACATCCCGCTGCCTGAGTCCTATCAGATTGACGCGCGCATCCGATCGGCGGTGAAGTCCCTGCCGGGGATCGTGGATGTTCGTGATATCTAGGCGTGACATCAAGAAGCGTGACATCAAGAAAGGTTAGCCACATGCGGGATATCGTCGGGACGTGGAGGCTGGTGGATGGTGTCGCGACCACCGACGCGGGAGAGCCGATGGCCCCGCCCTATGGCGGCGAGAAGGCGATGGGGCGGGTGACATTGAATGCCGACGGGCGAATGGTCGCGGTCCTGTGTGACGGCCGCGTCGATATCCCCGAGGGAGAAGCCCGCGACTACACGTCCTATTGCGGCAATTATACCTTCGACGGCAAAACGCTTGTTACCAGGGTTGATGCCTGCTCCGACCCGGCGCGCTTCGGCACCGATCAGGTGCGCCAGGTGAGTTTCGACGGCGATCTCATGGTCCTTCGTCCGCCGCCCAGGGAGATCAACGGCGTGATCCAACATCGCGTCCTGCGCTGGGAAAAGATCGCGGATATTTAGTCGCTTTCGTCGTTGTCGGTAAACGCGGCGATCCGTTGACGCAGAGTGGCCACTTCATTGGATAGCGCGGCGCGTTCCCGATAGGCTTTCCGCGTAAGCTCGAACAGCAACATGTACTGGCGAGGATGAATGACCGAAATTCGCTCGCGATCGGTGGCGTCGGCCCGTTCCCGCAATTTGGGATTGGCGGCGAGAGCCTCGGCGGACGCGAAAATCAGAACATTCTGCTGATACCACCAGCTTATCGACAGATCCCGCCAGACCCGCGAGCGGATCGCATCGATGGTCCGGTAACCCCGCCGCTCGAAACGCTCGGCCCAGACGTCCTGCCATTCCAGATTGATATGGCCGTCGCCGAGTTGTCCCGGGGTCGCGGCGGAGAACAGGACCACCGGGGCCAGCGCGATCAGCTCCTCGACGATGCTCTCGGCCCGCTCGGGTTGAAGATGCTCCACGACTTCCAAGGTCATCGCCAGATCGTGGCACTCCAACGCCGGTAGCGGTCGGCTCAAATCCATGGCGATGAAATCGTCGGCCGGGATTTCCAGCATGCTCCGATCAACGTGCTCTCCGTCGATACCGAGGGTCCGGGTGGCCCCTAGTTCCCGCCAGACCGACAGCCAGATCGCGTTGCCGCAACCGATATCGACGACCGATGAGATCGGGCCGACCAGGTCCAGCACCATGGGCGCGATGGTGCGCGCGGCGTGGCGCGAGGTCTCTCGGATTTCGTCATAGAACTGTTTGTCGTAATGCGCCATCCCGGCGGGATAGCGAGGCGGGGGAGGAAATGCAAGGCCTTGGCCCTCGCCGCGGCGCGATGCGTTCAATCCAGATCAAGCGCCATGCGGTAGTT
>Ga0181579_10003986_pt1 | contig 11548 bp, 11 predicted proteins | sample 071ome_24_FD_132996 | JGI IMG/M metagenome (GOLD analysis project Ga0181579, IMG submission 132996) | Coastal salt marsh microbial communities from the Groves Creek Marsh, Skidaway Island, Georgia - 071402CT metaG (megahit assembly) | ecosystem: Environmental > Aquatic > Marine > Intertidal... | reverse complement strand
GGTTCTGACCTGACCGATCACCTGGATCATCCGGCGACCGGACAACATGCTTTGATGGACCCACCCCTCGGTTCCCTCGAAATCACGGATCTTTCGCCAAGTGTCGAACTCCGCAACGACCTCGACCGGAAGATTGCGACGCTTGAACACCCATTCAATGGGATAGCGCGAGCCGGGACCCGCCCGAACATTCACCTCGCCGGACCGCAAGGACACGTAGCGGGGCACCGGTAAGCCGGTTTCCTTGCCGATCGTCGCCGCCTCGGCAAGCGACGCCGACACCAATGCCCCAGGGGATCCGACACCAGCCAGGGCCGGGGCCATCACTAGAAAAAAGACGAGAACTCGGATCGCTCGCGACATGGTTTGCTCTCAAGGTGTTCGATGAGTGTACCACCATATCTAGCGTGTTTTAAGTAAAATCCATGCTAGATCACGTGTTTAGCCATAATGCGTCCGGACCGCCAGCGCTATATCTGGACAAGCCGCCGCGCCGCTGATATCTCCGGCGAAGGGCCTGTTATGGCCCAAACGAAACGCGCGGAAATCGCCAAGGCGACAGGGTCGCGCGCGCAGCCACGAGGACTTCCGCCCATGGCGTCGAAAAAACCGCTGGTCATCGTCACCCGAAAGCTTCCGGATCCGATCGAAACCCGGATGATGGAGTTGTTCGACACTCGGCTTAACCTGACCGACGCGCCCTTCGACGATGATGCCCTGAAACAAGCCTTCGCCGAGGCCGATGTTCTGGTGCCGACGGTCACCGATGAGATCAACGCCGGCGTGCTCGAGGCCGCCGGTGATCAATTGAAGCTGATCGCCTCCTTCGGCACGGGCGTCGATCACATCGATCTTTCCGCCGCCAAGAAACGCGGCATTACGATCACCAATACGCCCCGGGTCCTGACCGAGGACACCGCCGATATGACCATGGCGCTGATCCTGGCGGTGCCGCGGCGCCTGGTCGAGGGCGAGCGTCTGTTGCGCTCGGGCACTTGGGCCGGCTGGGGCCCGACCCTGATGCTCGGTCACCGTATCCACGGCAAGCGTCTGGGCATTGTCGGCATGGGCCGGATCGGCCGCGCCGTCGCGCGACGGGCCCGCGGTTTCGGGCTCTCGATCCACTACCACAACCGCAAACGCCTGCATCCCGAGGTCGAGGAGGAGCTGGAAGCGACCTATTGGGACAATCTCGACCAGATGTTGAGCCGCATGGACATTATCTCGGTCAATTGCCCGCACACGCCGGCGACCTATCATCTGATATCCGGGCGGCGGCTCGATCAGATGCAGCCGCACGCCTATATCGTCAACACCTCGCGCGGCGAGGTCATCGACGAAGCCGCGCTCGCCAAGGCCCTGCGCAACCGCGATATCGCAGGCGCCGGCCTGGATGTGTTCGAGCATGAACCGATGGTCAATCCCGAGCTTCTGGAACTCGACAACGTCACCCTAATGCCGCATATGGGCTCCGCCACCTATGAGGGCCGGGTCGACATGGGCGAGAAGGTCATCGTCAACATCCGCACCTTCAGCGACGGCCACGCCCCACCGGACCGGGTCATCGAGACGATGTTCTGAGGGCGGCGATTCACCCCCATCCCCCCGAAAAGAAGCGGGCGCCGCTTGGGCGCCCTTGAGGTGGGGACTCGGGAGGAAACTGGGTGGCCGTCGCGCTCGTCGTTCGGGCCGGGTCGTGAACTCTCTGTCCCCTTGGATATGGAGCGATTGGGACGCCGATCAAGGCGGGTGGGTGTTCGCTAGTGTGGAATGCCACATCGACGCCGGGAGACAGCGTCGACTAGCCCCGCGCCGCTCTACCCCGCGGCAATCTCCGTAATCGTCGGCTCGTCGCCACAGAGCGGGCAGGTCGGGCTGCGCTTGAAGCGGATCTTGCGGAAGGTCATGCCGAGGCCGTCGAAAACCAGGAGATGGCCGGACATGGTCTCGCCGAGCCCCATCAGTTCCTTCAAGACCTCGGTCGCCTGAAGGGTGCCGATGACCCCCGCGACGGCGCCGAGAATGCCGGCTTCCTCGCAGCGGGGGATGGTGTTCGGCGGCGGCGGGTCGCGGAACAGACAGCGATAGCACGGCTCGCCCTCGTGGCCCGGAACGCCGCCTCTAAACGTCGTCAGTTGCCCCTCGAAACGCAATAATGCCCCGGAGACCACGGTTTTCCCTGTGAGATAGGCCGCATCGTTGATCAAGTAGCGGGTCTCGAAATTGTCGGTGCCGTCGACTATGAGATCGTAGTCGGCGAAGATTTCCCCAACGTTCTCTCGGGTCAGCCGAATCTTGTAGGGAATGACGGAGATCGTCGGGTTCACCCGCGCCAAGGTTTCCGCCGCCGACTCCGCCTTGGAGATCCCCACCGAAGCCGTCGCGTGCACGATCTGTCGTTGCAGGTTCGAGAGATCGACCTCGTCGTCGTCGATGATCCCGAGCGTGCCGACCCCCGCGGCCGCCAGATACATCAGGATCGGCGAGCCGAGACCGCCCGCGCCGACGCACAGGACCTTGGAAGCGAGCAGCTTCTCCTGCCCCTCGTCACCGACCTCGTCGAGAATCAGATGCCGCGCGTAGCGCTCGAACTGCGCGTCCGTCAGTTCCATAATCTTGCCCTCAAGCCTCGTTCGCGCCGGTTCCGGTGGAGCCATAACCGCCGGCGCCCCTCGGTGTCGGCGGCAGATCGCCGGTCTCCCGCAACTCCGCCCTGGGGACCTGGGCCAACACCATTTGCGCGATCCGATCGCCGCGCCTGACCACAAATGGGGTCTCGCCGTGATTGATCAACACCACCGAGACCTCGCCCCGATAATCTGAATCAATTGTTCCCGGCGTGTTCAACACCGTGACCCCGGCATGTAGAGCCAGGCCCGAGCGCGGGCGGATCTGCGCCTCGTAACCCGCCGGTATCGCGAAACGAAACCCCGTCGGGAGCAGCGCCCTCGCGCCCGGCGCGATCTCGATCGGCTCGAAATTGGCGGCCGCCAGGTCCATCCCGGCGCTACCGATGGTCTGATAGGCGGGGAGGTCAAGCCCCTGGCCATGCGGCAAACGATTTACCGGAACCTCGACGCGCTCCATGGTTCAGGCCGCGAAGTCGGGGGAGAAATGCGCCGCGATACGCTCGGCCAGGCGCGCCGCGACGGCATCCTTGCCCATTCTCGGCCAATGCTCGGCCCCGGTCTCGGTGACCAGATGCACGGTGTTCTCATCGCCGCCGAAGGTGCCGGTTTCCGGGCTTACATCATTGGCGACGATCCAGTCGCAGCCCTTGCGCAGGCGTTTCGCCGTGGCATGTTCGACCACGGTCTCGGTTTCCGCCGCGAAACCGACCACCAGGCCGGGCCGCTTCTCTCCCACCGCTGAAAGCGTCGCCAATATGTCGGGATTCTCGGTCAGCTCAAGCGCCGGCGGCCCGGCATTGCCTTCCTTCTTCAGCTTCTGGCCGGCCTCGCGCGCCACCCGCCAGTCCGAGACCGCCGCCGCGCAAACCGCGATATCCAGGGGTAGCGCGCTGGTGCAAGCCTCAAGCATCTCGCGGGCGGATTCGATATGCACGGTTCGCACGTCGACGGGGTCCGCCAGCCGGGTCGGCCCGGTTACCAGGGTCGTCGTCGCGCCGAGCCGGGCCAGGGCCGTCGCGATCGCGTGGCCCTGCTTGCCGGAGGACCGATTGGCGATGTAGCGCACGGGATCGATCGCCTCATAAGTCGGACCGGAGGTCACCAACGCCGACCGCCCGCTGAGCGGCCCATCCGCCCGGGTCCCGGCGTCCCCGCCAAGCACCGTTTCGATCGCCGCGACGATTTCCTCGGGTTCGACCATGCGGCCCGGACCGAACTCACCGCAAGCCATGTCTCCCTCGGTCGGACCCACCACGGTCACGCCCCGGTCTCTCAGTACCTCGATATTCTCCGCGGTCGCCGGGTGCAGCCACATCCGGACATTCATCGCCGGCGCGACCATCACCGGCTTGTCGGTGGCCAATAGCACGGTCGAGGCTAGATCATCGGCTATCCCGGCCCGCATCTTGGCCAGCAGATTCGCGGTCGCCGGCACCACCACCAACAGATCGGCGTCGCGGGAAAGTTGGATATGCCCCATTTCCGATTCATCGGTCAGGGAAAACAGATCCCCATAGACCTTGTCCTCGGTAAGAGCCTGAAGACTTAACGGCGTCACGAATTCGGCGCCCGACTTGGTCAGCACCGCGCGTACCCGAGCGCCTTGTCCACGCAACAGACGCACCAGTTGCAGGCTTTTGAACGCGGCGATGCCACCGGCGACGATCAGCAGAATGCGCTTGTCACGGAGCATGTCGGCTCCTTTCCGGGGCCTGTGGTTTCAACAGGATCAAAAGACCGTCCAAGACGCGTCCGCGCGGACCGGTTACGCGCTCCCGGCCTCAATCCGCGGCGTCGCCGATCGTGGATTGACGATATTGATAGAGCCGCGAGCAATACGGACACATCACCTCGTCCTCGGCGCCGATTGTCAGAAAAACCCGAGGATGTCCGAGCGGCCCGTTGCCGCCGTCGCACGCGACCCGGCGCTTGTTGGTCTGGATGATTTCGGTTGGCCTTGCCATCGCCTATGTCCGCCTAGAATTCCGAGATATTCGCGTCTACGGCACCCGACAAGTGGACCGGATGCAAACGCCATGATACGCCAGAAACCATGATTTTCAATGGATCAGAAAGGCGACCCGAACGCGGGCCGATACACCGACCCGCCTTTCGCTTCCGAACCAACCCGGCATGGCGCGTGGCCGGCTTGTCCTCGTTCTGGTTTCTGGCGTCGCTCTTGGTGCTCGGCGCCTGCGCCCCCCGGGTGCAACAGCCGCTCAACGCGCACCAGCCACCGAGATTGACCGATACCCACGCGGTGATGCGCGACGGCGCGCGCCTGCCTCTCGCAACCTGGGCTCCGGCCGCGCCACCCAGGGCCGCCCTGGTGGCGTTGCACGGCTTCAACGATCATTCCGGCGCCTTCGGTGACCTCGGCCCGACACTGGCGAAGGACGGGGTGGCGGTCTACGCCTATGACCAGCGCGGGTTCGGCGGCGCTCCCGGACGCGGCATCTGGCCCGGCGCGACGGCGCTGGGACGCGATCTGGCGGAGGTTGTCCGCCTGGTCCGCGCCGAGCATCCCGGCATTCCCGTGCACGCGCTCGGCGAAAGCATGGGCGGGGCGGTGATCATGGCCGCGCTCGCCGGCGATGCTCGCCCCGCGATCGACGGCGCGGTGCTCTCGGCCCCGGCGGTCTGGGGCCGAATTACCATGCCACCCTGGCAGCGCCACGCCCTGGCGGCGGCGACGGCGGCATTCCCCGCGATCCGCCTTCGACCTCAGGGCATCAAGATCACCCCTTCCGACAATATCGAGATGCTGCGGGCCCTGGGGCGCGACCCCCGCTTCATCACGGAGACCCGGATCGACGCTCTGTCCGGCCTGGTCGATCTGATGGACCGGGCGCTTGATTCCTCGCGGTCCTTGCGCCTGCCGCTCCTGGTTCTCTACGGCGAGCGCGACGAGATCGTGCCGAGACGCCCGACCTGCCTGATGCTCTCGCGCCTGCCGACCCCTGGCTCCGGAAGACGCTGGCGCGCGGCTCTCTATCCCCGGGGCTATCACATGCTGTTTCGCGACCTCGCCGGCGATTTGGTCAGCCGCGACATCGCCGCCTGGCTGGTCGATCCCGCCGCCGCCCTCCCCTCGAGCCACGAACGCCACCCGGACAAGACAACCGGCAACCCGCTCCCCGGCTTCTGCCTCGCGGCGCGGCCAAAGCGAGAGCGGTAGAGCCGGCGCTCGTTTCAGCCCATCACGAATAGGTCTGGAGTTTTCACCGGAACATCTTGCCACCCCGGCCCACCGGCGTTAAACAGGCCTCGGATCAGCACCCGTAGCTCAGCTGGATAGAGCGCTGCCCTCCGAAGGCAGAGGTCACAGGTTCGAATCCTGTCGGGTGCGCCAATTTTCTCCAATTTATTAGCAAGTTAATTTATCGCGATTTTTCCGTATGGAATGAGCACGGAAAACAGGGGTGTTCTTTATTAGCGTAGCCCCAACATTGCCTTAGTGTTTGCCGCTAGCAAATTGGCTTTCATGGCATCCTAATACTTACCGTCAATGTCTTCAGCCAGCCTTTGGGCGACCCTTCCCGCCTATTCATCGGCCAGATCCCGGTCTTCGGATTTGAGATGTGGCTTGGACGCTTGCAATGGTCTGGCGGAAAACCGATCAGCGCGAGTTCCTGAAGCACACGATCGGCGGCAATTTCCGTGCGCTTGGATCGCGCATCCTGTGCTTCCGAAATAACAGCGGCAACCTTAACATTTCTTAATCTGGACCTGCCCGACGTAATGCCTACTTCGCGGAAAGGGTCAGCCTTTTTCTGTATCGGGATCGTGCCTTGAGATCCGTCAGTCGCCGCAGATGTCTCGCGTGACAGTCACGACACCTATCTCGCTACCATCGGTTCGCCAGTAGACATGCTCGACGGTTGCGCCGGCCTCGATCACAGGGCGCAGAGCTTCAAGGGTGCAGTTGTGCAGCACGAGGTCCGTTTGCATCGACATGGGCAGCTCGTCAGGGTTCGTTGAGACCTCATAGACGTAACGAAGGGTCGAGCCATCGGCCACGACGCGCAGCAAGGTTGTCGTCTCGTCAACGCGCTGGCTCGGCACCTCTGCCGCCATCTGGCGAAGTGTTTCTTCGATCCCCTGTCCGCGCAGCATCATGTTTATGCCCGCCCGCTGCATCGCAGGATCGTTCTCCGCTTCCGCGACTATGCGGCTTGTTGCCATCCGAATGAATTCGCCCAAGGCGACGCCCGCGATGAGAAGGACGAAGCCAGTCAGCACACCAACAGCGCCAGACAGGAGTGGAATCGTTGGCGTGCGATTCGCTGACACTTTGTTCGTCGACGGAGTGAACAGCAACCAGAAGTTCACGAATGGTATGAAGGCAAGGAAGGCCATCCGCGCGTGACCGTAGGCATCGCGTGACCGAGCCATCGCAATGACGCCGACGGCGTAGCCGACGCCAAGGCTGACAACGACGTCCACGAGCATGAAGACCCATAGAAATCCGCCCGCCATGGCCGGGATCGAGCCGAGCCAGACAAATTGCGAGGCGGCGCCTATGAAGACCAGTGCCCCAGAAAAGGCGAAGTAAGGAGCGCGCTGAAGTTCAGCGCTACTGTTGTGAACTATCATCGCGACGATACCGCCCGCCCAGGCCAATCCATAGGAGACCAATCGCTGGCTATCCTCAGTAACGTATTTAATCGCGGAAAACCCGGATCAGGTTGGCAAGGGACCGTTTTAAGGCGGAAAAAGCATTTTGAGGTAAGGGTCGAAAAAACTCTTCCCATCTTCATATACAAATAAATGATCGGCTTCCTTAATACATTTTATTTTTAATCTTTATTAATACTGAATCGTGTCTTGATATTTGAAAATATCTCTCGATCTGTTTCGCGTATTATGATCGCATCACCTGAATAATATTTTATGAATTGTTCAAATATGCAACTCAACAAATCGAAGTTCACGTGAATTGAGGAGCCGTCATCATCTCCGAAGGACCTTTGGCGATGAGGAGCAATCCATTTCACAATTTCGAACGACGGCCAATAGGAAACGTTGATGGGACCTTTAGATATCACTTCGTGGGTAGCCGCACGCATGATGCTCTTGGAAATGCAATCCGCGATGATCGCCGAGTCCATTTCAAAAGTTGCCGTCAGTGGGATTGGCGAAACGCTCAACACAATATGAGTATTGGGATTGACTTCGCGCACGAGTGCGATGATAGACTCTAAATTTTCGACGTTTTCACTGACTGTTGTAGTTCGGAATTCGCAATCACGGATTAACGAAATGGCATGCGCATCTCCAGTAGCGATTACATGATCGCCGGTTATACGATCAAAAAAAGCGGGTGACACCCCCATCGTGTAAACTAAAACATTGCAATTAGAAATTATATTCTTCAATTTATTTTTAGCATTCGTTTCTATCAATGTTTTAATGCGATCAAAATTTGAATCTCTCTGATCCTTCAATATCCAACGCAAAAAAGTTAGGTTTGCTCCACTACTATTGAAGTTTTCGGACATGGGAAGGTAGGTCGTTGAGACGCCTTGAGCATTGAGTACGTGCGCAATATTTTGAGCAAAGCAAGAACCGAGCGTAAAGACTGTAGACTTCGATGTTAGCGGTGCAACGTTCCACGGTGAAAGTCGTGGAAGGCAATCACGAACTATCTTACCTACATCTTCAAAAGCTTTCGTATTTTGAGGCCATCGATTAATTTTCACCCTACTCCGTGTCTCTCGATTTTGAACTGTGGTTTGAGCCAGTGCAATTCCCTTTGTCAATTCAGGGTGTTGAACGCCTATGGCCGCAGCCCTTCGGTAGCTATTCAAAGCCACATCAGATTCATCCATCACAAGTTGTATTCCGCCCAACCGCAAATAAGGATCACCCAAGACTGGAAGCAGAACAGCAGTCGCACGATAAAATCGTTGAGAATCTTCTGACCTTCCGGCATTGCGCAGAAACTCTGCTAAGAATAGATGGCTTAAATGATTGTTTGGTTGGACAGTTATCGCCCAAACGCCAAACTTCTCGGTGGTTGTAAAGCCGGCGCGGCTCGATGCCCGCTGGAGCGAATTGTACGCTTGGGGTCGTGAGGGCGACATTGCGATGGCCTTTTGGGACCATTGCATCGCTTCAAGTGACGCACTACCCTTGGCAAGGATCTGAGCAATTCCGGAAACGACATCGTAATTTGCGTTGTCAAGATCGTTGGCACATTTCAACAGACGCAAGCTTTCGTTGGGGTCTAATGCCCGAATCTTGCGCGCTTCCAAGACTAGGTTTTTAACCATCCTGTGATCTATCGACGCTTTAGCCATCAATTTTCCATCGCTAATTGCCGGAATCGTGTTAGAAAATTAATTACATATAACATGTTTTCATTCGTTCGGTAAGTCTTTGCGTGTCGGCCTTTTACAACATTGCGCCGTCAACAAATTTTCCCAATAGTATTTTACAAAAGTATTGGTTCTACGGCAAACATATTGACAGTAACTATAGCAGGTTTATCCCTCCCAGACGGGGCCAGCGTGTTGAACTTAACCGACATTTCCCAGATGGGCGACCCATCCACCCTTGGCTGACGGCAGAGTAGCTAGATTCTGGCCCGACCAGAAGGTGGAAAGACTCGGCGACAGCCTCCGTCGCAACAAAATCACCAAGCGGATGGCCATGACCAGCCTCAGCAGCACGATTCCAGCCCGTCCTGCAACGGTGCGGGCGCACCTCCCCTGTAATGGGTCCCGGGCGATCTACCCCCGCCGTCAGCATGGTGCAGGCTCTCGTGGTCGCAGATCGTCGATCATGTCGAGGATACGCTGGAACAGATCGCGCGGCACGGCAACCTCGGCCATCTGGAAGATAGTGTAGCGGGCGTGGGTGATGACCTTTGCGCCGATCTTCACCACCTTCTCGCGGATGGTGGTCAGCGACCAGCTTCCCATCTCGTTCGGCAGGGCCAGGGTGCGCAGGAAGTTAGACAGGTTGTAGGCCAGGGCGTGGAGCTGAAGACGCACCGCGTTGGCCTTCATCGTCCGGCAGGACAGCCGGGTCCACTTCACCGCGTTCTTGCCCTCCATGATGTACTGCTCGGCCGTGCCCCGCTGATTGTAGAAGGCGACCACGCGGGCGGCGGGCCGGGTCAGACTGGTGACGATAAAGCCGACGCGGGGATACAGTTCGCCGGGATGCCATTCGATCTTGGCGACCACACGGCGCTTCCGGCTCCATGATTTGGCCTGATAGCTGAAGCTGGCGTGGAACCGCTGAACGTGCTTCGGCGGGCGACCAGCCGGGCGCTTCAGCAGAGGGGCGATATGGCCCTGGAGGACCGCGTTCGCCTTGAGGCGGATGGTGTATTTGTAGCCCTCGGCTTCGAGGTAGTCGTAGAGGTCAGGCAAGGCGAAGGCGGCATCGCCCCGGAAGAACCGCTGCTTGGTCCTGTCCCGATACCGTGTGACCACCGGTTCCAGCACCGAGCGCCAGTCGTCGGCGCTATGGACGTTGCCGCAGCGCAAGGCGCTCCTCTCCAGGTCGCCGAATTGGTTGAAGACAAACAGCGGGTGGTAGCAGGTGCAGCCGAAATGGCCGTTGTAGGCAGTGCCTTGCTGCTCGCCGTAGGTCGGGCTGACGCTTGAGTCCATGTCCAGAACCACGACGTTGGTCGGGCGGCGAGCATGAACGGCGTCGATCCATTTCCCTGACAGGTCGGTTAGGGCGGCGAGGTTGGCCTTGCCGGTCAGAACCTCGGTCTCGTACCGTCCCATCTGGCTGGTGGAGGCCGCTTCCTTGGTCACCGCCCTGCCGCCGACGATCCAGCGCATCGCCGGATCGTGACCGAGGCGGTCGGCGTCGTTGACATCCTCGTACCCGGCAAGGCGACCGAACACCGATTGCCGGAACTGTGTCGTCAGGCTGTGGCGGTTGTTCTTGCCGGTCCGGCTATCAGCCAGACCCAGCCCGGCCATCTCGATCAGGCCGAGAGCATCATCGAGGTCCCGAAAAGCGAGCAGTCCGGCGTCGGATGTCACCTTGGAGCCACGGAACTCCAGCTTCAGGCGGCGGTCGAAAGCGACCCGCAGATCGGCCGACCCACCGCCATCTCCATCTCCGTCTCTCCAAGCGCCATCACAGCATTGATTTTTATACCATATTCGCCGCCAGGCGTCACCAAACGGCGCGGTCATATGGGAAATGCGGGTTAATGGCAATTTTTTCAAGCATACTGACACCATGGAATATGAACGCATGTCCCGTCAAAATGTTTTTGATAGCGCCAAGGCGTTCTCCAACGCCGTGCGATCGGCGATCAACGCGCCTCAAAAAGCTCCTTCCGCCTCGACAGGTCCGCCGACTTTTCCGACGGAAACAGCCCCGCTCGCATGGTTTCAGACCGTCTTTTCATAGGGGATCAAGCCACCTCAGATTCCCGCACGAACCGAGCCATGGCTTTCAGATACTGCGCCGCGTTCTTGGCTTCCGCTGAATAGCAGCCATGTTTCCGCGCGTTGCGATTGCCTTGTGGTGCACCCGGATTCGTACCGCCGTGCATCCTGCAGCGACGTTTTCCTTTTACAGCTGGAGATTGGCACTCGCCTCCCGAACGAGTCCGCGCTAAGCAACGCGGCGCTTCAGCAAGCTGCGCTGGTTGCATCGGATTGTTTGATCGAATTTTCATTTTCGCGTCCCCCGGGATGATGATGGAATTGATCCGCAACGATGGCCCGACCTCCACCGTTGACACGCACATGTCGTACGGTTTGCTCGCGCGGTTGGTGAATCTTGACGAGAGTGTCTAGTGTTGCTCGACATGCCTGTCTGACGTCAGCGTTCCTGGGACAAATTGGGCAGTTTTCGTAAGGGAGGATTTCTGGCTCATCGTAGAGACCGAAGGGAACGAAGATGAGGCAGAAATCCATGACATCGAAAGACCCGGC
>Ga0181579_10003984_pt1 | contig 11550 bp, 7 predicted proteins | sample 071ome_24_FD_132996 | JGI IMG/M metagenome (GOLD analysis project Ga0181579, IMG submission 132996) | Coastal salt marsh microbial communities from the Groves Creek Marsh, Skidaway Island, Georgia - 071402CT metaG (megahit assembly) | ecosystem: Environmental > Aquatic > Marine > Intertidal zone... | reverse complement strand
GCTCCCTGGAAGGTGCCCAAATCGTATTCATAGTCGTTGCGGGTATCGATGAGGGTGACCTTGGGATCGGAAATGAGATCATTCCATTTCTCGGGATCGACATACTCGCCGACTTGGTCATTGGGATTAACATCCGGTCGCCCCAGACGGACGATTTCCTTTTTCAGCCGGACCTTCATTCGATAAAAAGGGATTTCTGAAGCCTTGGAATATTTGATAGACAATCTTCCGATGGCGGGATCCGACTGAATATATTCCAAGACTTTCTCGAGCCCGTCGCTTGGCCCAGCGATGGTGGAATTGATTCCTTCTTCAGCCAAGAGTATGGTTCCTCTTACGCTCAGGGCTTCGCAAAATGCCCGCAGCGGCTCCCGGCGCTCCTGGTAGTCGGGCAAGGAAACGAATTTATAGAAAGCGGCGATTTTGTAGGTCTCACGACTCATGGAACCAAGGTTTTTGCAGCGACTGAGCATTGAAATCAACTTTTTTGGAGCCGTGGATCGATTGGCGGCAAGCGGGCTTCAGTTGACTGAGCTATCAGAATCGCTCAATGAGAAAGGCGATGATTGAATTGTCGAGCAAGGAAAAGGCCGAATTGAGAAGCGCTGCCCAGCGTTTGAAGCCGGCGATACATATGGGAAAGAATGGGCTAACGCCTCACTTGCTAGAAGAGCTCAACAAGGTTCTCGATTCCGATAAGCTGGTCAAAATCGCCTTTAAAGAGGGTCGGGATGCTATGGAAGCTTTGGTCGGGAAGATTGAGGCGGCAACGGCGTCGGTGTGCGTGGGTGGCGTTGGGAAACGGCGCAGCTTTTACCGGGAGAAATCCGATGCGTAGTGGCAATCTCAGCTTTCGCATCGCTAGCAAGCGAGCTTCCGACACTAGAAATTCTGGGCACTAAAGCACTTCCAGAGCCAGTAGGGTTTTGTCATCCTGGGAGGCGCCTCCTTGGGCGTGAGTGGCAACGACAGCGAAGGCGTTTTCAGGCACGTCTTCGAAGCTTCCTCGCCAAATTTGGGGAAATTGTTGGGCGAAACCACTGAGCCCCAGCATCTCTCCGGCCTGGTTTTCCGCTTCATAGATCCCGTCGGTTATAAATACGAGACGTTCGCCCTGCGAGAGTTTGAAAAGGCGTTCCTCGTAAATGTAGTCGGCCTGAATTCCTAAGGGAAGCCCCTCGGCGTTTAGTTGTTCCGGGAGGTGCTCGGTCGCTCGGCTAAGAAAGGCGGGACAATGCCCGGCGCTAGCGAGTTTGAGGCTCTTATCTAGATAGCAGAAGTAGGCCGCTTGAGCGGTGATAAACATGTTAAGGTGGCCGAGTTCGGAATGGAATTGCTCGTTGATTTGAGATAGAAGCCATCCGGGGGTTTCAGCCAAGTTGAGGCGAGATCGTATTGCTGTCCTAAATATAGTTGCTAGCAGGGCTGCTGGCACTCCTTTGCCCATGACGTCCGCTATGATGAGCAACAGGCCATGGCCTTTGATTTCGATGCTGTCTATGTAGTCGCCTCCTACCGCTTGGGCGGCTATGCATCGGCCTGTAATGCGGCAGTGATGGCTCTGCGGAAACTCGGACGGCAATAGAGATCGTTGGATCTCCGATGCGATCTCGAGCTGGGCTTTCGAGCGCTCGATCTCTTTGCGATGCCTTTCAGAGTCGGTTTTGGCGATGGACAGGGCTAGCAATTGATTGAAAATGCGAATCGATCGGGCGATAGTCGTTTCGATTTCGCCTATGCGGTCTACAGGTAATTGAATCGCCGTCGCTCCCAAGTGGTCTCCTTGGCAGGAAATGGGAGCGATAAGAGCGCATCGGTTTGGAGAAAATAGTGGATCTTTTGGGTCAAGCGCCTGGCAATCGACAACGATTTGCTCCCGTTGATCGCGGTAGGCGCGGGTAATGGGAAGGCTAGCGTGCTCCACCAGAGAGATCGAATCGGTTTCTTCGCTGAAAGCCTTTACCAGCCGGTTTCCGCGTAGCAGCCAGATATCGGCTCGCGGCAGCTCAAAGGTGGACCGCAAACGCTCCAGGCTTCGGCTGAGAGCTCCGTCTAGCGTGGAAGTCGAACAGATGTCGTCGGCAAACCCTTGCAGAGCGGATAGCTCGGCGTAGCTTTGGTTCAGTTCGCTAGAAAGGTTTTGCAGCGACTCGTAGAGCTCTTGCATCTTGGTAAGGGCGTTGCGCGGAGGGGAAAGCGATTTGCTCAGACAAATCTTGTGTCCATGTTCTGATGACGCGTGTTCCACTCGATCGAAAACGGTATCGATTAAGTAAAGACCCCTGCCGGATTCGTTCAACTGGTTTTCGGGCAGGCTGGCTCGATGGTTCCCAGGGTTAAAGCAGCCCGGATCTTCGATTTCAATGGCTAGATTTTCGTCGCTCCATGTCCACTCTACGAATACAGTTTTGGTTGGGTCGTTTTGGCAACCGTGCTTAATGGCGTTATTGAGGGCCTCGCAGAAACCGAGTTCCAGTGAAGCCCATTCGATAGGATCCAGCAATCTGAGCTGGCAATACTCTTTCAGGAGTTTGGCAACCGCGGAAACGTTTGCCAAGTCTGCCGGGACTTTGCACTGGGACCTGTTTGAGCACTGGAGCCGATCCATGGATTCAGGCGAATCGTTTGAAGGCCAGTTTCCAGAAGTTGCGGCGAATCATTCTGGAAATATTCTTTTCCGCTTCCAGAGCTTGGTAGGAAGCGTGTATCCATTCGTTTGTATCAGACGCCTCATGGCATCCGTGGAGATCCGCTAGGGATAACAGGCCCGGAGACGACTCCTTGAGGCGCTGTCCCAGTTCGGGATCGTTTTCGATCTCCCATTCGATGGGGCGAGGCAATATGCCGATTAGCCGCATTCGACCTTTGAAGACCTCCTTTAACCAGTGCCAGCGACGGCATAGGAGACGCCCATTGGCTCCTGTTTTCAACCGCAGTTTACCTCCGCGACCATCGTGGGCTTCGATGGTGATCCAATCGATTCTAGAAAGAGCGATTAGAGGAGAAATGAAAGCGAAAAGGAGAATCGCTATAATCCGCTCCTTGATAGGCGCCTTCTTCGTTCGGCCAGCCAGGTCGCTCAATATAAAACTATCCGATATGTTTACGCGGCAGCCGCGTTCGATGTCCATCAACAACCGGCCATCGACTGCGACTTGACGAAGGTTCGTGTTTCTACCGACCAGGGTTCCAGGGAGAACGACGGAATCTCTGACAATAGCGTTGCTGTCGATAATCGTGTTTTCGGCGATACAGGCGTTGGGGCCGATTTGGGCGCCATCGGCAATGTCGCACTTTCCTTGAATCCAGTAAGGCGCCTTGAGGATGGCTTTGGGGCTAATGCGTGACTGCGGCCCCACCCAGCCTTGCGGGCATTGCTGATTCTCAATATGAAACTCGTGCTCGTCGATACGTTCGAGCCAGGCCATATTCAATGAAAGCCAATGCTTCTGCAAGTCGGCAGGGGATTCTAGTGATCCCCAAATCTTGTTATCCTGGGGCAAGCCAATTGCGGGAATCGCATCCTCCGGAGCCATATCATCCGAGGCGATGGATGTGATAGAAAGGCTGCGCGACCAATAAGATCCGTCCTTTAGAAAGCGCCTTACTTCAGTTGGCCGATCGGATACGAACAATTCAACCCGCTCGACACTGCTCGATACGGCGTGATCCATCCAATGGGCAATAAAAGGCTGATTCCCGATTGGCCAGAGGCAGAACGGTTCCGCGTTGCGCCAAATTACGTCGAGATGGCTCCAATTAGGAACCAGAAGCGTCCATCCTCTTTTCATGGGATTAGTAGGCCCCTTTGCCCAATAGAACGGCGGGCACGGTTAGGAAAAGGAGTTTGATATCAACCCAGAGATTCCGCGATTTGATGTATTCAATATCCAACCTCACTTGGTTTTCGAAAGCGAGGTCGGTTCGTCCGCCCACTTGCCAGAAGCAGGTAAGGCCTGGTTTAGCCAGAAGCCGGCGCCGCTCTTCTACCGTGTAGTCGGCGACCTCTGCGGGCACGACAGGGCGGGGGCCGACAATAGACATGTCGCCCAGAAACACATTCCAAAACTGTGGCAACTCATCAACTGAGTACTTGCGAATGACGCGCCCTATTTTCGTGATGCGAGGATCGCCGCTCAGCTTCATCTCGATGGTGTCTTTAGCCTTGTTTTCCTCGATCGTTTTCTGGGCTACCGCTTCCGCGTCAATCACCATAGAGCGGAATTTCCAAATGAGGAATGGGTCGCCTTTCAGCCCGATCCGCTTTTGCTTGAAAAAGATGGGCCCTCGATCCTCCAGCTTTATGAGGATGGCAGTGGCGGCGAAAACAGGGGTAAGGCAGATCAATGCAAGTCCGGACCCGATCATGTCGAATAGGCGTTTTAGGGTGGAAGCTCCGCCAACGACTGCCACCCAAGTGAATCGCTTGAGGCGAATCCTCAGCGTATTACGGAGCTTGCCAGACGGGGTTGCCGCGTCTGTCCAATAGGCCGCGATTTCCGAATCCGATTCATGGGAATTGTTGTTCATACTGACCGTTCTTCTTTCGTAGATCGGCTGAAAATGAGTATTCAAAAGCTATATTTCTCGTTCAAGAGAGTCTGCGATTCCGCCGTTGTAGGAATACGAGACCTCATCTCGAGAGAGAACATTCCAGCTAAACTAATTCCTAAACCTGTTTTAAATGAGTCCAATAATTGAAGGCAAAATAGAAGATGGCGTTCTACACGCTGCCCTAAGCATCAATCGTCTGGACGCGTCGTCATCGCAAGATTTCAAAAAGCAAGTTGAAGCGATTTGGTCGCCGGAAGTGAGCCGAGTCGAACTCGACTTCGAAAAGGTGGATTTCATTGATAGCTCCGGCGTGGGGGCCCTACTGGGTGTCTACAAGCGTTTGCCGGGCGACGAGCCGAATGTGCGACTCAAGCGTGTGCAGGCTCCAGTCCAGTCGGTCATTGAGCTCTTGCGCCTCCACCGAATCTTCGATATCTCAAACTAGTGGGCAGCCTCAGGCCCGTGGGATCCCCCGTTCGGGCGTTCTCTGCCGCGGATGCGGCGAGCCCAAACTGGCCAGTAGACGGTATTGAGTTAGAATCTCTAAGGTCGTTGATGTTTTTGTCGAAAATAAGGGGAGTCTTTCGACGGACCGAAGAGAGCGTTCCACAGGCGTCATATTCGGGTCCGCTGGGGAAAAAATAAAAAACAGCGACGTCAACAACTATCGCAGCGCCTCATGGAATCCACAGGCCCACAATTTAAAGAGATCTTCCTAAAGTCTCCTTCGGCTCAGATTGTCACCAAAGCCGGAAGGATTCAATTAGCCAATCGGGCAGCCAGCGAATTATTGGCCAGTTCATCAGACCCGGATTCCTTGGTAGACACTCCCTTGGAAGCCTATTTCAAGCGTTGGGAAAACTCAATTGAGGCCTTCGGAGGGTTGGCGACTATACCTTTGGCATCGCCGACTGAAAAAGGCCCGCATACTTGCGAGGTCCATCGATCAGCCTTAGGGGCCGGTGAGTCTCTTTGGATTCTGCAACCTACTGGATTGGAGCCATCGGAAGCAGAGTCAGCTTTGTCCGGCGCTTTGGATCGGTCGACCGATGGAATTGTTAGCCTTGTCTGCGCGGAGAGCGCTAACCCTGAGTCGAAAAACTGGCGTATCCGCTTCATCAATCGGGCGGCCCGAAAGATTCTCGGCATTGAGGCTGTTAGAGTTGAGGGCAAGGTTTTGGGAGCCGTCTGTCCGACTTTCAAAGATCTTGAACTAGAAAGGTTCCTCGATCAGGCGATTGCCAAGACTGGAACGTCCAGTCGTGAATCGACATTCAAATTGGACGACGAGTCTAGGACGGTTGTCTTGTCGACGAGAAATGCTAGCGAACGCGAAACAATCCTTGTGGTCGAAGATGTAACGCGGGCTCGACGTATCGAGCAAGAGCTGGAAAGCAGTTCTAATGAGCTCGAGCGTTTGAGTGCCCAGGTTCCGGGCGTTTATTTCCACTTGGAGATCGACCAGGAGGGAGAGCCTTCCTTCCCCTTTATAAGCGAAAAGATCAAGGATCTCCTTGGGGTTGAGGCCCATGACGTCATGAAAGACGCGTCCATTGCCATGGGCGCGGTGTTTGTTGAAGATTTGGAGCGCGTTTACGAAGGCCTGGAGGTTTCTTCCAAGCATCTAAACCCGTTATATCTTGAGTATCGAGTTAAGGGCCCCAATGGAAAACAGAAATGGGTTTCCACAAAAGCCATTCCCGAGAAGCGGCAAGATGGTTCAACTATTTGGTATGGAATTTTTGAGGACGTTACGCTTCGAAAGGAGTCGGAAGAGCGATTGAGGATGGTGTCTGCCGCTGTGGAAGTTTCCAGCGATTTCATTCTGATGATAAATCTGGAAAGGCAGGGCGTCTATCACAACAATTCGTTTGTCAGTGTTCTTGGATACGATACGATCGATCAGTTGAATAGTTCGGGTGGAGCCGTGGTGCTATTCGAGGACCCGGGAATTTTCGAGAAGGTCGTTCAGGAAACCCAGGAATACGGCCATTGGCAGGGCGATGTGCAAATGTCCACCGAGTCCAGTCGCGTATTGGACGTCTATTTCCGGACGGTGGCTGTGCGTGACGAGAAAGGCCGGATCACAACCATGGTTGCGACAGGAACGGATGTCACCCATAGCAAGCGTCGCCAGAATCTCCTCAAGCGATACAATTCGGTGCTCAAAGCGCAATCGGAAGCATCCACTGATGGCATCCTCGTGGTGAATGAGCGAGGTATTGTTTCCAATTACAACAAGCGTTTTCACGAAATCTGGTCGCTGTCGCCGAGCGTAATGGATGCGGGCGATCCGGAAAAGATCTGGGAGATGGCTTCGCACCTTATGCCAGAGCCGCAAGTTTTTCTAGAAAAGGCGCATTCGATTTCGGCAAGCGAAACCGAGACCATCAAGGATGTCCTCGAGCTGGTGGATGGTCGTATTTTCGAACAAGCTTCTTTCCCAATTTGCTCGCCACTAGGCGAGTCGTATGGGCGCGTTTGGTTCTTTCACGAGATCACCGAGCAGAAGCGATCCGAGGAAAAGCTCCGGGCTGCCATGCTGGAAGCCGAGGAGGCTAATAAGTCCAAAAGCTACTTCCTCGCCAATATGAGTCATGAGATTCGCACCCCGATGAACGGCATTATCGGGATGACGGGCTTGGTTAGCGATACCGTCCTGACGCAAGAGCAGCGTGAATGCGTGGATACGATCCGCGCTAGTAGCGAAGCTTTGCTGGTCGTCATAAACGATATTTTAGACTTCTCGAAAATCGAGTCTGGGAAGTTGGAACTGGAGAGCATCCTCTTCGATCTGAGGGACTGCGTGGAAGAAGCGGTTGATACCTTAGCCCTTCAAGCCACCGAGAAGGGCCTGGATATTGCCTACGTTATTGACAGCGGCATCGAAACATCGCTGCTCGGCGATCCCACAAGATTGCGCCAGGTTATTGTCAACCTAGTGGGCAACGCGGTGAAATTCACGTCCAAAGGCGGCGTTTGCATCAAGGTGGGCAAAGTCGAGGAGGATGACAACAAATTGTTGGCCCAGTTCTCCATCCAGGACACGGGTATAGGCATTCCGGAAGATCGTGTTGGCAGGCTGTTCGAGTCCTTTAGTCAGGTGGATGCGTCGACTACTCGGAAATACGGTGGTACGGGTCTGGGACTATCGATCAGCAAGAATTTGGCGGAGCTCATGGGTGGCACCATGTGGGTTGAGAGCGTCATCAACGAAGGATCGACCTTCCACTTTACTGTGGCATTCAGCAAGTCCGCGATCGGAGCCTTGTCGTCGGAGTCGGGCTCTACTAACGCTTTCGATGGAAAGCGAGCCTTGGTTATCGATCACAAGGAGTTTAGCCGAGCATCCCTGTGTAGCCAACTGGAATCCGTTGGGGTTACGCCTATTCCTCTCGAATCCGTTGCGGGTATTGAGGAAGTGGATATTGAACGCGATAAACTGATTCTAGCGTTTATTGAATCCGGTATAGACGGGCTGAGCGGAGACGAAGCAATCGAATCCGTTCGCAAGCAATGTGGGGTGGCCGAGTTGCCGGTCGTACTGTGCGGGCCCTTGGGATCCGTTCATACCAGCGGCAATCAGCCAGTCAAAGTGATGTCGCAGCTCAAGCCCTGCAAGTTGGCCAGCACCAAGCGCCATCTGCTTGAATCGGTTGGCAAGGCGGAACCTACGGTTAAGAAAGCCGAGAAGTCTACCGAGAGACTCGGCGAGCGCATGCCCATGTCTATTCTCCTTGCGGAAGACAACCTTGTGAACCAGAAAGTGGCTACACGGTTGTTCAAGAAGCTGGGCTACAAGATTGACGTGGCCAACAACGGTTTAGAGGTTATCCGATCGTTGGAAGAGGGGTCCTACGATCTCATATTCATGGATATTCAAATGCCTGAGATGGATGGTCTTGAAGCGACCCGACAGGTGATCGCCAAGTGGGGCGAGGAAAGGCCGCGTATTATCGCTTTGACAGCGAATGCCATGCGAGAAGATAGGGAGAAGTGCTACGAAGCTGGGATGGACGACTACCTGACTAAGCCCTTCAAGCCTGTTGAGTTGGAAGAGGCTATTGCCACGACTTTCGAAAAGAGATTTACCGAAGGACGCTCGGCGACTGAGCCCGCTGCAGGATTCGATCCGTAGGGGATTTCGGTTTTTAAAACTCCGACCGGAAATCGCCTGCTACCTAAAACGCTTTGGGCAATTTTTCTCAGTCTGAAGGAAGGAGAGATCTAGGCTTGCAAGTAGATAGATGATTGGTGGGATCGCTGCGTCGACCTCTCCATGACAGACGCTGCTCCCAACTATTCTACCGACTGCGAGAATCTATCGCTCGCTCCTTATCAGGCGTTTCTGAAATCGGGCCAGACGATTAGTTTGCCTGAACCAAGAAAGCCCAGCGTATCCATAATCATACCGCTACGCAATTCTCCCGAATATTCATTGAACGGGCTACAAAGTTTGGCTCACAGCGGAAGCGAATATTTTCAAACGATCGTCGTCGTAGAGGAAGGCTATCTGCAAAAACATCCGGAACTTGAGTATCGAGTGCGCGGGGTTCGCTTTCGTAGAGTGGAAAGAATCGGGTCGTTCGCCCAAGCATGGAATAGTGGAGCGGAATGGGCGCTTGCTCCGTCTCTACTCTTCATCAAAGACGATGCTCAATTGCTGGACGGGTCGTTGGCGGCCGTTGAAAAAGATTTTTCGAGTCACCTGGAAGTGGGGGCGGTCGGAGGAATGCTTATCGACGACGAAGGCAGTTTAATCGAGGCTGGAGGGTTGCTGTTCAAATCGGGGTATTGTCGGTCGTTTGGGCGTGGTTGGAATCCCGATGACTTTCCAGTTCAGTATCAACGCGAAGTCGCTTATTGTTCAGCAGCCGCTCTGCTGGTTCGTCAAGATTTGTTCCAAGAATTAGGGGGTTTTAGCTCGTCTTACTCAGATGAATACTATGAAGATGTGGATCTTTGCCTGCGTATCGCAGAGGCAGGGAATACAATTGTCTACAATCCCGAGTTTCGGGTTCGACGCAGCTTGGAATACAGATATGGTTGGGAGCATTGCGCGAAACTTCTGGAGGCCAACCGCGCAACCTTTGCTCAAACGCATCAGTCGGCTTTGGCATCGCTCCCGGCAGCGGATGCTTTCTTAGGGGAAGTTTTCTTTGAAAAGGCGTCAGGCAAGAGAATTCTTTGGGTTGAGGATGCTCCACCATTTTCCCACATGGGGGCCGGCTTTCCTCGGACTCGAGCCATGCTGGACGCGCTCATTGAGCTGGGGCACTCAGTGACGCTGTTGCCAACTTTCTGGACGACGAGCGACTTCGAAGATCTATACAAAGACACGCCAAGAGAAGTGGAGGTGGCGCTTGGAGTTGGGAATGCGGGATTCCTCGATTTTTGGAAATCTCGAGAGGATGGTTACGACGCGGTTATTGTCTCGCGTCCAAACAATTTGAAGGCCCTGGGCCCCGTGATTTTCGAGTCAAAGCGAATGCGCCCGGATTTAACGGTTATTTACGATGCAGAAGCGGTCTTCGCGAATCGGGAGATAAATGAAAACCGATTGCGGGGAACGCCGCTCCCGCCAAGGGAGTAAGCGGCGTTATTGAAGAAGGAGCTAGGAGCGGCATTGGAGGCGGATTGCGTTTTCGCTATATCGGAAGCGGAACGAAAGCAGTTCCAAGCTTTGGGCTTTCCTCGGATACGCATGTTGAGACACCACTCGAAAGCTAAGTTATCTCCTAACGGGTTTGAGGAGCGAAGCGGCATTCTGTTCGTGGGGGCCGTGCATTCCGATAGCGCTCCGAATGCATTGGGGTTGATCGACTTTATCGAGAATGCTCTCCCATCGATTCGCGAAGGGCTGAATGAAAATATAACTCTGTACTGCATTGGCAAATACAACTCGGAGAGACTGCTTGGATACGCAACGGAGACGGAAAAGTTCTTGGGATTCGTCGAGAATCTGGACGAATGGTACAATCGGTGCCGTATTTTCATCGCCCCAGCTCAATTTGTAGCGGGAATCCCGTTAAAGATTATCGAAGCGGCATCTCGAGGAATTCCTGTGGTTGGCTCTTGTCTAGCCCGAGAGCAACTTGAGTGGAGCTCTGAAGAAATGCTGTCAGGAAATTCTGGAGACGAATTTGCCCAGGCTTGTGAAAGGCTTTACACGAATGAGGATCTTTGGAGCGGATTGCGTTCTCGCGCGTTGGCCCGGGTTGAAAAGGAATACAGCCATCGGAGCATTGTCGAAGCTCTCCGGGGCGCTCTTGATTAGGCCGTGTTTTTAGCGACTGCTCAGCTAGATGCGGCAAGGAATGGGCTCAGTAGCGCAGCGCTTCACTCCAGTCCGCTTCAATTAAAGTTTCTGTTCCGAAACGGGGCTGAAGCGCGCGAGCCCTTAAACGCCTCGAGACTGGCTTTGAAGATTCTATTACTCGAGCAATTTGACGTAGTCCAAGGGTAGCCCCACTTTTTCCGCGACTTCGGGGATCAATTCGTCGCCGTAGTAGAAAGGCACTTCGTGCTTAATGTGAGCGGCGCAGTTGGCGAAGTGCAGAAGGTTGACATAGCAAAATTCGTTAGTGGCGAACTCGACTGGCTCGTGGTGCCATGCGGTTGCTCTCACGATGTTTTCCGGCAAGCCCCACACGGCGAAAAGGAAAGCCCCGATGGAGGCGTGGTCGCATTGGTAGATCGCTTGCTCCAGATGCCATAAGGGTCGATTGTTCTCGATTGATCGCCCCATCAGATCGGCGTAGTCCTCACCCTTGTTGGCCAGCAGGACTAGTTTGCCCAAATCGTGAAGCAGGGTGATACTTGAAAGGGTTTGCGCTTGCTTGGCGGAAACGCCAAATTGCCGCATATGAGAGCCGCAACGGCTGGTCTCTACGCAGTGTTTGAGGACACCATTAGCGATCTCCTGCATTCCTGGCGACAGCTCGAGCTGTTTCTTGGCGAGTTCGGTTATGGCGAGATTGCGGACATAGTCCATTC
>Ga0181579_10003978_pt1 | contig 11563 bp, 7 predicted proteins | sample 071ome_24_FD_132996 | JGI IMG/M metagenome (GOLD analysis project Ga0181579, IMG submission 132996) | Coastal salt marsh microbial communities from the Groves Creek Marsh, Skidaway Island, Georgia - 071402CT metaG (megahit assembly) | ecosystem: Environmental > Aquatic > Marine > Intertidal zone... | reverse complement strand
CCGGGTCTTTCGATGTCATGGATTTCTGCCTCATCTTCGTTCCCTTCGGTCTCTACGATGAGCCAGAAATCCTCCCTTACGAAAACTGCCCAATTTGTCCCAGGAACGCTGACGTCAGACAGAGATCGACACCGACGACGACGGTAATACCGACGTGACCTTCACGGTCGCGGCCAGCGTGCTTTCGGTGGGCACGGTGACCGACGCCTCCGGCACCACGATCACGCTTCAGGATTTCCCGGTGATTGCCGGCACCAACGGCGACGACACGCTCTCCGGAACCCCCAACGCGGATACGATTGTCGCTTACGACGGTGACGACCGGGTAATCACTCGGGCTGGCGACGACCTGATTTACGGCGGGGCCGGAAACGACACCCTGTTCAGCCAGTTGGGCCAGGATACGGTCCATGGCGGCGCCGGGTCGGATGACATCGCCGGTGATGTCGGCAACGACACGCTCTGCGGTAATGACGGCAACGACTGGGTGCGTGGCCAAGGCGATGACGACTCGGTCATGGGCGGCAATGGCGAAGATACGCTGTTCGGTGGCGAGGCTTTGGCCAATCAATCCGGAACCGGTGTCGACACGCTGATTGGTGGCGCCGGAAACGACATCGCCTATGGTGGCGACGGCAATGACGTGGTCAACGGGGATGACGGCGCCGACACTCTGTACGGCGAGGCCGGCGACGACATCCTCAACGGCGGGGCCGGCATTGACAGCCTACTTGGTGGATCCGGCAATGACACCCTTGATGGCGGCCCTGGAGACGACAACCTGTTCGGCGGAGCCGGAAACGATCTGATCTCCGGGAACGAAGGCGGCGACAATATCGAAGCCGGCGACGGCGACGACACTCTGGTCGGCGGCGGCTCCGGGATCAACTTCATCTACGGCGAGAACGGTGACGATGTCGCGACCGGCGGCTCCGGCCTCGATTGGATCGAGGGCGGCGCGGGCAACGATACGCTGTCCGGCGGCGACGGTACCGATTACCTCTGGGGCGAGGATAGCAGCATCAGCACCGGATCCGGCGCGGATCTGATTCTCGGCGGCGGCGGCGACGACACCATCGATGGCGGTGTCGGCGATGACACGATCGAAGGCGGAGCCGATAATGACTCGATCGCTGGCGGAAGTGGTTCGGATGTCTTCCGCTTCGAGGCGGGGAGTGGTCAAGACACGATCGGTGACTTTGCCGACGGTGTGGACCAGATTTATCTCGGGTCGTCCCTGAGGATCAATTTCGGCGATCTTCAGGCGCTCGATGATCTTGTCCAGACCGACGCGACCACGGGTGACGCCTATCTCGATTTCAGCGCCACGGGGGACCGTGTCGATCTGGTCGGCGTAACCAAGGCGCAACTCGACTGGTCGGACTTTATCCAGGGCAGCTAAGCCTGGGAGACCGAGGTGCGTCGCGCAAAACGGCGTGGGTAATCGGAACAAGATTGGGCGCCCGCGGTTTTCGCTTCCGCGGGCGCCTTTTTCTTTCAGGTGGTCGAAGCCTCCCGGATCGCCCGCCATACGCGCTCCGGCGTGGCCGGCATGCCGAGATGGCTCACGCCGAGCGGCGCCAGGGCGTCGAGGATCGCGCTGGTTAGGCAGGCGACCGCGCCGACGGTTCCGGCCTCGCCGGCGCCCTTGATGCCGAGTGGGTTGCGCGGGCTCGGCACGGAGCGGGCCTCGATTTCGAAGAACGGTACATCGTCGGCCCGCGGCATCGCGTAGTCCATGAAAGAGCCCGACAGTACCTGACCGCTCTCGTCCCATTCGATCCGCTCGCCGAGGATCTGACCGATCCCCTGAACGATGCCGCCATGCATCTGACCCTTCAGGAGCATCGGGTTCATCACCGTGCCGACATCATCGACGGCGACATAGCGGATGATCCGGGTCACGCCGGTATCCGGGTCGATCTCAACCTCGGCCACGTGGCAGGCATTGGGGAAGGTCGGCCCGGGTGATTTGAAGGTGGCGAATCCGGTGAGCCCGCTCTCCATCCCCGGCGGGAGCATCGCCGGCTGAAAGGCAAGCGCCGCGACTTCCTTCAGCGAGATCCCCCGGTCGGTGCCGGCCACGGTGAAGCTTCCCTCGGCGAATTCGATATCCTGTTCCGGCGCCTCGAGCGCGTGGGCGGCGATCAGGCGACCCTTGTCGAGGATCTTCACCGCCGCGCCGGCCAGCGCCCCGCCGCCGAGGCCGGAGACCCGGGAACCGCCGGTTCCATGGCCATAATTCACCAGATCCGTATCGCCCTGAACATAGCGCATGGAGTCGAAATCCAGCCCGAGCTTGTCGGCCAGGAGCTGACGGAACACGGTCTCGTGGCCCTGGCCGTGGGAATGGGTGCCCATCAAGATGGTGGCGTTGCCCTGGCGGTCAAAACGGATCTCGCCACCTTCGTCGAACATGCCGGCGGCCTGCTCGATGGCGTTGATTATCCCGATGCCTCTGAGCTTGCCTTCGGCCTTCGCTGATTCTCGCCGCGCCTCGAAACCGCCGGCTTCGGCGAGCTCCAGCGCCCGGTCCATATTGGCCTCGAACTCGCCGCAATCATAGTGATAGGTGAGCGGTGTCTGATACGGCATCGCCGAGGGCGCGATGATGTTGCGGCGGCGAAGCTCCACCCGGTCGATGTTGAGTTCCCGCGCGGCCTGATCGATCGCCTGTTCGATCGCCGATGTCGCCTCTGGCCGCCCGGCGCCACGATAGGGCCCGGTGGGGCTGGTGTTGGTGAAAACACCGGTGATCTCGGCGTGGATCACGGGGGTGGTATAGACCCCGGCGATGCCGCCGATATTGCCGAAGGCCGGCAACGGGCCGAAATTCGAGAGATAAGCTCCCATGGCCGCCACGCAGCCGACCCGGAGACCGGTGAACGTCCCGTCCGCGTCGAGCGCGAGTTCCACCGTCATGGTCATGTCGCGCGCCTGCTCGTCCAGCATCCCGTCCGAGCGCTCATTGGTCCATTTGACGGGCCGACCCAACTGTCGCGCCGCCCACAGAACCAGCGGGAACTCGGGAAAGATCGTCGCCCGGAGCCCGAAGGAACCGCCCATGTCCGGGCTGACGATCCGAACATGGCTTTCGGGCACGCCCAGCACCTCCTCGGATAGCCAGGCGCGGATATCGTGCGGGAACTGATTGCCCGAGGTCAGCGTGTAGCGATCCTCGAAGCGGTCATAACTCCCGATCGCGGCGCGTGGCTCCATGGCGTTGATCGCCACCCGGGGCATCGGCAACTCGAGCCGCGTCACATGATCGGCCCCCGCGATCGCCGCGTCGGTGGCCGCCTTGTCGCCGAGTTCGTGCCGGAAGCATATATTGTCCGGGCAATCCTTCCACAGCACCGGCGCGTCCGGTGCCAAGGCGTGGTTCGGGTCGACGTTGACCGCGAGGCTTTCGTAGTCGATCTCGATCAGTTCGGCGGCGTCGCGCGCCTGGGCCTTGGTCTCGGCCACCACGAAAGCCACGGGATCACCGACAAAAGCCACCTTCTCGCCGGCGAGAGCCGGTCGCCGCGGCTGAAACATCGGTTGTCCGTCCGGCCTTTTGAGCGGCATCACCTTGGCCGCGAAACAGGGCAGATCCCCCAGCCCCGCCGCCGCGATATCAGCCCCGATATACACCGCCAAGACGCCGGGCGCGGCCAGCGCCGCCTCGGTCTCGATGCCGTTGATCCGGGCATGAGCGTGTGGTGAGCGCAGGAGATAGCCATGCGCCTGACCCTCGACGTTGATGTCGTCGGTGTAGCGGCCTCCACCGCGCAACAGACGAAGATCCTCGACACGGGGAGCGGATTGTCCGAGACCGAATTTCATGGGACGGGTCCTTGGGGTTGTGGGCTCGCGGTTTGGATAGCTAGCAAAGCGCAAACCGCCATACCCTTTCAAGCGTCCGCGCGACGGCATCGGGCTCGTGCTGGATCTCTCGAAGCTTAGTGGGCGACTCCCTCGGTTTTTCCCGACAGACGGCTTCCCATTCATCCGTAAAAATCTAATCCAAATCCGGGATCCGATAGGCCCGGGTCGCCGCGCCGGCGAACAGGTCGCGCTTTTCGTCCGGCGATGCATGCGCGGCCAGGCGCTTGAAGGCGTTCCAGCAGACCTGATAGCTGCACCAGCGCTTCTGCACGGGGAAATTCGACTCGAACATCGAACGCTCGGCGCCGAAGGCGTCGATGCAGGTCTCGATCCAGGGCCGCCACGCCGCCGCGACCTCCTCGGAGCCTGGCGGCAAGCTCCGGTCGCCGTCGAAGCCGGGCATGCGGATCGGCAAGGCGCCGAGCTTGACGAAAACATTCTCGCGTTCGGCGACCCGCCGGAGCCGCGCGCGCCAATCCTCGAACACTTCCTCGGTCCGGCCGCGATAAGGCCCGCCGAGGATCGGCGTGCCGACATGGTTCAGGATGATCACGAGGTCCGGACGCGTGTCGGCCAGGGCCGCGACCTCCTCGAGTTGCGGATGGTAGAGCCAGAGATCGAGGGACAGGTTCAGCCTTTCCAGAACCGCCGCCGCGTCCGAGACCGATTGCTCCAGCAGCAGGCCTGGTCGCTCGGCGACATTGTGGATGCGCGGATCGGCGTCCCAGCCGGAGGACAGCCTGAGGCCGCGAAAACGACCGCCGGAAGCCTCGATATGCCGTTCCACCAAAGGTTCGATCGCGGCGCCCAGGGTCATGTCGATGTTGCCGAACATCACCGCGCAGACCCGGGCCGGCCCGAAGCCGCCGCTGGCGCTCATCGCCGCCTGGCCGCGAACGAACTCGGTCTCGCCGAGGCTCCGTTCCGCCTCGGGCCCGGTCTCGCGATACATGGAATGACACTCGGCGAAGACCGTGGCGACGACATTGTGACCGCTCGCCAGATCGGCGGCGAATTCCGGCATCAGATAGCCGTAGCCACCGCGCAGCCAGAGATGATGATGAGGGTCGATGATCGCCAGGTCCGGCTCGAGAATCGCCTCCTCGTGCTTGGCCAACCAGGCGTCATCCGGCGCCGTTTGCCCGGTATTCGCCGCCATCTTGTCCTCCCCCTTGTCCTGTCCCGAGCGGGCGCCCGGCCAGCGGGAGCCTGACGCGGAACCGCGGGGATGGCAATGCACAGGCGGCGAGGCGATGCCTCGTGGTTCCCACTTTCCTGGGGGCTTTCACGCGAAAAACGGGTGAAAACAATCCAAGTTTTTCAAAACCCAGAAGGCGATCTCGCGTGAGTGCGTAACCACGCGAGGAACAGAATTTGACGAAATCATCGGTCCCTAGAAGCGGACAGGCGATCAACCGGGAATTTTCAACAATCTTCCGCCCGATGTTGTCAGGGATTGAAAGGAGTTCGGATTTTTGTTGCGAAGCCGAGATTTTCTCCTCCAGTTCACTTTCCCGCTTTCCAGGTGATCTAGCAATCACCGCCCCCGTCTTCGCTTCCCGCTCCGCCCCTGCTTGGACGGCGGGCGGCCACTCGGAGGTTGGACCGGGGCCTTGATCCGCACCACCGCGCCCTTCGGCAGCGGCTTGCCTTCCGGGGTCATGCCGAGGTCGGCGGCTTCCAGGCGCTTGATCTCGTCGCGCATGCGGGCGGCTTCCTCGAATTCCAGGTCGGCGGCGGCGGTGCGCATGCGGGCTTCGAGCTCGCGGATGATTTCCTTGATGTCCTTGCCGACAAAGGCGCCGTCATCCTCGCCGGTATCGACGGTGACGTGGTCGCCGCGCTCATAGACGCTTTCCAGGATATCGCCGATGGATTTGCGCACGCTTGCAGGCGTGATGCCGTTGGCCTCGTTATAAGCCTGCTGGCGCTCGCGGCGGCGGTTGGTCTCGTCGATGGCGTATTGCAGGCTGTCGGTCATCTTGTCGGCGTAGAGCAGGACCCGCCCATCGATGTTGCGGGCCGCCCGGCCGATGGTCTGGACCAGAGAGGTCTTGGAGCGCAGGTACCCTTCCTTGTCGGCGTCCAGGATCGCCACCAGCGCGCATTCCGGGATGTCGAGCCCCTCGCGCAGCAGGTTGATGCCGATCAGCACGTCGAAGACCCCGAGACGAAGGTCACGGATGATCTCGATCCGCTCCAGCGTGTCCACGTCGGAATGGATATAGCGGACCTTGATCCCGGCTTCGGCCATGTATTCGGTGAGCGCCTCCGCCATGCGCTTGGTCAACGTGGTGATCAGCACCCGCTGACCCTTGGCGGCGCAATCCAGGCATTCGGCGATCACGTCGTCGACCTGGCTTTCGGTCGGGCGGATAATGCAGGTCGGGTCGATCAGGCCGGTGGGCCGCACCACCTGTTCGGTGAAGACGCCGCCGGTGCGTTCAAGCTCCCAGGGGCCGGGGGTGGCCGAGACGAAGACCGTCTGCGGGCGCATATCCTCCCACTCCTCGAATTTGAGGGGGCGGTTATCCATGCAGGAGGGCAGGCGGAAGCCGAAATCCGAGAGGGTGGACTTGCGCGCGAAGTCACCCTTGTACATGGCGCCGAGTTGGGGAACCGTCACGTGACTCTCGTCGACGATCAAGAGGGCGTTTTCCGGCAGATACTCGAACAGGGTCGGCGGCGGTTCGCCCGCGGCCCGGCCAGAGAGATAGCGGGAATAGTTCTCGATCCCGGCGCAGGAGCCGGTGGCCTCCATCATCTCCATATCAAAGGTGGTGCGCTGCTCCAGGCGCTGGGCCTCCAACAGCTTGCCCTGCTCGTGCAGATGGGCGAGGCGCTCCTTCAGCTCCACCTTGATCTGCTTGACCGCCTGGGTCAGCGTCGGCTTCGGCGTCACGTAGTGGGAATTGGCGAAGACCCGGACCTGATCCAGCTCGGCGGTCTTCTGGCCGGTCAGCGGGTCGAACTCGTGCACCGCCTCCAACTCGTCGCCGAAGAAGGAGAGCCGCCAGGCCCTGTCCTCCAAATGCGCCGGGAAGATCTCCAGACTGTCGCCCCGTACCCGGAAGGTACCCCGGTGAAAGGCGGTGTCGTTGCGCCGGTATTGCAGTTCGATCAGCCGGCGCATCAGGTCCTGAATGTCGATGGTCTTGCCGACCTTCAGGACCACCGTCATCTTGCCATAGGTCTCGACCGCGCCGATGCCGTAGATGCAGGAGACCGAGGCGACGATGATCACATCCTCGCGTTCCAAGAGAGCCCGGGTGGCGGCGTGGCGCATCCGGTCGATCTGCTCGTTGATCGAGGCTTCCTTCTCCACATAGGTGTCGGTGCGCGGCACATAGGCCTCGGGCTGATAGTAGTCGTAGTAGGAGACGAAATACTCCACCGCGTTATTCGGGAAGAAGCTCTTCATCTCGCCATAGAGCTGAGCCGCCAGGGTCTTGTTCGGCGCCAGCACCAGGGCCGGACGCCCGACCTGCTCGATCACATGGGCCATGGTGAAGGTCTTGCCCGAACCGGTGACGCCGAGCAGGACCTGGTCCCACTCCTTGTCGTTCAAGCCGTGGACAAGCTCCGAGATCGCCTGGGGTTGATCGCCGGCGGGCTTGTATTCCGAGACGACCGTCAGCGCCTGTCCGGCATCCTGGGCGGCAACGTCGGATTTCAGATCCGGCGCCTCGGACCCGACCAGTTTTGCCAGATTCCGCTCCTGCCGCCGCGCCTGCATCTCGGCGGAGGAATCCGCCCGTGTCATGGTTTGCGTGCTCATGCCCCGAGTTTAGGCGCGGTGGCGGAACGGGGGAAGGGGGAGGATTTCATTTCCAACAGCTCTTTCCGAGTTCCTGACGCGAGCTTGTCGGACCGATGCTTGGCCCTGCCTTGCGCCAGGGCGACGGTGAATGGTAGGCGGTGTGTTTGACGTCCCCTGGGAACCCCGGCAAAGACCGTGAGCATAGGAAATGTTGGGCTTGAAGCTGGTCGCCGTGAAAAATCTTTCCCGTCGCCCTGGCGCAAGGCAGGGCCAAGCATCGGTGGGATAACTTGACGGGTTCGGGTGTTGCCGGCGTGATGTTACATGCGGAATCTGTCGTTCACGGACGACTCGCCAACCCCTCCAGCAGCCGCGCCACCGCCTCGGCGCCCGGATCATTGTTTCCCCGCAAACTCGCCTCCGGGACATAGGCGGCGCGGCCGGTCTTGGCCTTGGTGATGGAGGCGGTCGAGTCGGCGCCGGCGCGGGCGGCCCCGGCGGCGGCGGGAAGGCCCCTGGGGAACGCGGCGAGCGCCGGGGCGAGGGCGTCGATCATTGTGCGGTCACCTTCGCGCGCGCCGCCGACCTGCTTGATGCGCTCGAGGCCGCGGGTCAGCGCGTCGCCGACCGGCTCGTCCTCGGTCGCGCCAACCGCGGCCGCGGAGAAGAAGATCGCCAGCAGGACGCCGGAAGAGCCGCCCATGGTCTGGGACAGCTCCATGCCGACCGCCCGGTAAAGCTCCGGCAAGGATGCCAAGGGCAGCCGGTCAACGGCGCCGGCGAGCGCCCGCGCCGCGCCGGCGAGGGTGGAGCCGGTATCGCCGTCGCCGGACTTGGCGTCGAGCGCGTTGAGATCCGCCTCCGCCGCGATAAGGATCTCGCATGCCTTGAGAAGGAACGCGTGCCTTTCGTCGTGGGCCGAGGGAGCCGGACGCTCCGGCGAGAGCCCGTCCGGGAGCAGCGCGACGGTGGGAGCCTTTATATCCACCACGCCCGGCCAGGCGGCGGGGCCGACCGACGCGCGCAAGGCCTCGGCGTCGCCCTCGCCGAGCGGCAGAACCGACACGGAAAAGCCGCGCATATCCAGCGACGTCATCAGCGGCGCCGGGCCGATCATCATCGAGAGATTGGACGCTAGCGGCGTTTTCATAAGCGCGCCGGTCAGGATCGACATCTCCAGGGGCGTCGCGCCGCCGAGATTGTTGATCAGCACCGCGTGAGACCCTTCGGCCATATGCGGCGCCAGTTGTTCGGCGACCAGTCGCGCCGCCTCGCCGGCATCCGTGAAATCGACCTGGCTTACCCCCGGCTCGCCATGGATGCCGAGACCGAGCTCGGCCTTGCCCTCCGGGATGCGTGCCTCTTTCTCCGAGCCTGGCACGGTGCAGGTATCGAGCGACATGCCGATCGAGGCGACACACTTGATCACCCGTTCGGCCGCCGCCGTCACCGTCGCCAGATCCGCGCCACTCTCGGCCAGCGCGCCGGCTATCTTGTGCACGAACAGGGTTCCCGCCACCCCGCGCGGCTGGGGTATGTCGGGTAGCGCGATGTCGTCATCGACGACCACCATCGACACATCCAGGCCTTGGGCCCGCGCCCGTTCGGCGGCGAGGCCGAAGTTCAGCCGGTCGCCGGTATAGTTCTTGACGATCAGCAGGCATCCCGCCGGCCCGGTCACCGCCAGAATGCCCGCGAGCACCGCGTCGACGGAGGGCGAGGCGAAGACCTCGCCGCACACCGCGGCCGTCAGCAATCCCTTGCCCACCAGCCCGGCATGGGACGGCTCATGCCCGGATCCGCCGCCTGAAACCAGGGCCACCTTGGAGCGGTCCCAATCGGCGCGGGTGACGACCTTGATATGCGGATAGCCGTCGAGCCGCGCGAGGGTTCCGCCCGAGCTGGCCAATAATCCGTCGATCGCGTCGGTGACGATGGTCTCGCGGGCGTTGATGAACTGGCTCATGCTTGTCTCACTTGATTTTCCTAGAAGAACAGATCGCTCATGAACTTGCCGTAAAACCAGAGTCCGGTCAGGCAGATAGCGATCAGGCTTTTGCGCACCGGGCTGTCGCGAACCCGGCGCAGGGCAAGGCCGATAACGATGATCAAGGGGCCGCCCAGATTCATGACCAGCATGGAATGGACCATCGCCTCGGGAAGCGGCCCGTCGCCGACACCGTGGGAGCGGCCCACGAGCGCCGCCCAGGACGCGGTGATGACGAGAACCATCGCGCCGGCCGCGGTCACCAGGATCGCGGGCACCCGATAGCCTGGATCCGGGGTTTCGATATCCTGGGAGGGGTCGGGCGGAACGCTCATCGCGCGGCGAAGTCCGAGACTGTGACGGTGGCCTCGCGACTGTCGCATATTCCGAGATGTCGGACAAAGCCCGTCGGCGCGGGACGTGGTGGGCGCCGCTCTCCTCTCCGTCGCGGGATATGTTCAAGCGCCACTCAGAGCGGGCCGATGCCGCCGGTGCTGATCGCCTCCAACAGGGCCAGGGAAGCGCCGCCGAGGAAACCGCCCTTGCGGCGCACGACGGCCACGGGCACGGATACGCGGAGATCCGGGACCTCGATCACCGCGAGGGTGCCAAGGCGCAACTCCTCCTGAATGGCGCTTTCGGGCATCAGCGCCAGACCGAACCCGGCTTCCACCAGGCGTTTCTGGGCCGTGAGGCTATCGATCAGGACAATCTCCGCGTGACCGAGACCGGCGGCGGTGAGTTGCCTGGACAGCGCCGCCTGGCGGTCTGGCTGACCCTTGGCGCCTTGGCCTCGATCGGCTGGAAATCCGACCCAGCGGTCTTCGCTCAGAACCGCCGCTTCGTCCAACGCCTCGCCGGCATGGGGGTGATCGGGCGAACAGACGACGCTCATCGCTTCGGCCGCAACCTCCTCCGAGATCAGGTCCGGGGCTGTGTCCATGTAGTAGCGGAGCCCGAACGTCGCCTCTCCCTGTCGCACGAGGTCGCTTACCTCTGTGCTTCTTGCGGTGCAAAGCTCGACCCGAACCCCGGGATAGGCACGGCGAAACGCGCTTATTTGGCCGATGATGCCGGTGCTGGCCAGGGTGCCGACCAAGGCGACCATGACCGAGCCATGGGTCCTGTCGGACAGGGCGCGTACCGCCTCGGCGCCGTCCTTGATCGTCGCCAACACGGCTTCCGCGTGGGGCAGGAAAACCTCCCCCGCTTCCGTCAGCTTGGCGCGGCCCCGCACTCGTTCTATCAGCGGGGCGCCGAGACGATCTTCCAGCAACCGCATGCGCCGGCTGATCGCGGGCTGCGAGCGATGCAGGTGGTCGGCTGCGCGGGTAACCCCGCCCTGGCGCGCGACGGCCACGAAGGCCTCGATTTCCTTGATATCCATTTCATCAGCTTAACTGATGATATCAAGAAATACTATGCATTGGAATTATGTTGGGCGTTGATCCACTCTCTCTTCACCGGTCGCGCTCGGCCAACGAGACAGGAGAAGGGTGAGATGGAACGGATTGACACATTACGAGAGGACGCGGCGAGATTCCGCGAGATGCATCTCGGTGGCGAGATGGTGGTGTTGCCGAATGCCTGGGATCACGCCAGCGCGGGCTGATGGTGGAGGCCGGCTATCCGGTGATTGCCACGACCAGCGCCGGGATCGCGCTTGCACGAGGCTTTCCGGACGGCGAGCGGATGACCCGCGAGGCGATGCTGGAGATCTGCGGCGAGATCGCGCGTCAGAGCCGGGTGCCGGTAACCGCCGATCTTGAGGCCGGTTATGGTCCGGCGCCGGAGGACGTGGCCGAGACCGTGCGTGGCGCGATCGATGCCGGGCTGGTCGGCTGCAATATCGAGGATGCCAACCCGGAGACCGGCGCGCTGTTTTCGCTGGAGGACGCGGTTGAACGGGTCCGTGCCGGCCGGGCGGCGGCCGACGCGCTCGGCGT
>Ga0181579_10003974_pt1 | contig 11568 bp, 10 predicted proteins | sample 071ome_24_FD_132996 | JGI IMG/M metagenome (GOLD analysis project Ga0181579, IMG submission 132996) | Coastal salt marsh microbial communities from the Groves Creek Marsh, Skidaway Island, Georgia - 071402CT metaG (megahit assembly) | ecosystem: Environmental > Aquatic > Marine > Intertidal... | reverse complement strand
CTGGTTGTCGCCGCTACCGGTATTGCCCAGGGTAAAGCCATTGCCGCCTCGTGGTAGTGGACCCACATCGAGTCGGGCCCTGGTCTGTTCATCGACAGCCGAACTCAGTGGATGGCGAATCAGGGCATGCTTGTAGTCAGCCTGGCCATAGACCCAATTCTGCATGTTGGGTCCCAGTTTCTCGCGCAAGTCCGCGACACCCTGGGCCAGGGTCTGCAACAGGAATTCATTGCGCCCATTTATCGGGTCACTGCCAAAATCCCCGTCGGGCGCCAGCAGCATATCGATGGTCGTCTTCATGCCAACACCCAGGTAGGGCTGTGCTGACTCCGGCACTTTAAGCAGCTCGATGTTATCCAGCAGGCGCCGCTCGAAGGCCACATAGATACCCGCTTCGATTGAATCCCTGTCCAGCACGAAATCCCAGTTCAGCAACATTTGCCTGGCTTGCTCTACCTGTTCGTCCTGAGCGCGCAAGTCCCTGAAGAATGGCACCAGGCTGCGTGCCGGTATGGAAAGATAGTCATGCTGCAGTGCAATCATGTCTGTCATATTGAATTTGCGACCGGATCCCAGCACTTCACTTCCCCGCGCCCAGCGATAAGGGTCTGTCCAGGTAAAACCAATCGCATCGAGGTATTCGTAATCCGGCGCCGTATAGTTGCTGTTGGAAGTTTCAATAAAGCCGCGCGCGGGGTTGTATTCGTTTGGCTTCGCCTTGATCGGCAAGTAGCCATCCCATTCATAACGTCCGTCACCGGGTACCGGCACCATGCCACTGAAGTTTCTGCGGATTGGAGCAATGCCGACTGCCTGCCAACCGATATTGCCCTTGCGATCAGCCCAGATCATATTTTCGCCGGGGATGTTGCTGTAATTGGAAGCCTCGCGAAACTCTTCCCAGGTCTTTGCCTGATCCATGCGCAGGGAGGCGAGGTACGGTGCACCACCAAACTCCATCCACGCTGGACGTACTGCGTAGGCCAGGTTCTTGTCTTCATCTTCGAAGGCCACAGGTCCGTGCCGTGTATATTTCAGCTCAACTGTAACCGGGCTCTGCCCTTTAACGTTGATTGTTTCCTCGATGATGGACATGGGCTCCCAGCGACCGTTGTAACGATATTCATTTGGATTGTCAGGATTGGTCTCATAGACATAGAGGTCTTCACCGTCTGTATTGAATACAGTCAGGCCCCAGGCGCCGTATTCATTGTGACCGATAGAGATGCCCGGAATTGTAGGTTCGCCACCTCCCAGCACATTCCAGCCGGGACCTACCAGATGCGACCAGTAGCGCAGGGAAGGAACCGATTGCGCACGATGGGGATCATTGATCATCAACGGCCACCCGTCCTGGGTAAGATCACCACTCACCACCCAGTTGTTGCTGCCGATATTGTCCAGATCGTGCTTTTGAAGATCGGCTTGCTCAGTATCCAGAACCGCTGCCAATTGCTGAAACGCAGACTCATCGTTGCGCGCATCTGCGAGAACAATATCCGAAGGCTCAAAACGCAGGGTGCCACGATAGGCGTTATATAAGTGCAGGATGTCGTTTTCTATCAGCGACTCGCAGTCGATCAGAGGATCGAGTTCGAGATCGGGCTCATGGGGATGGTAGTACTGCAATTCTTTTACCGCTTCCGCACCTATCTCACAGACTGCACGACCAGTGCGCAACTCAAGCCCGATATTACCTAGCAGACCCTGGTGACGGGAGATCACCACTTCTTCTGACCAGTGTTTGGGCAGGATGCCAAGCAGCTGAAATGGCAGCGGCAGCTCTTCGGGATTGTCCAGCGCCTCATCGATATAGGCATTCACGCCATGCACGAATGCGCCAATGATGTCGACGCCGCGAGGATGATAGTAATTGAGCTCTTCCGCCATGGCGCCACGAAACTTGAACAGACGCGTGCCGTGATCCCTGTCGATGGCGCGAGGACCAAGAATTTCCGCCGTGGTGCCAGTAGCCTGGGCACGCCAGATTTCAAACTGGAATAAGCGATCCCTGGCCGCGCTATAGCCCTGGGCAAAGAACAGGTCGTGTTCTGTCTCTGCATAGATATGGGAGATTCCCCAGCGGTCTTTGAGTATTTCGACGCTGGAGTCCAGGCCTTCAACCTGGAGACGCTGGGTTCCCTGCGCGAACAACATGGCCGGCCACAGGCACAGCGCAATAATTGCAGGAATCAGATACTGGTGGCGAGTTTGCATGGACAGCCTCGTACTTGTTTTGAAGTTGTTATTGAATCAGGCGTAAAACCACTATAACCCAGCCCGGCTGGAGACAGAATCGATTCTGCGTCGAATTGGGGCCTCAGCCGCTCAACTCGTTGAGTAGCTGTAAGGCCTGCTCCGCCTTGTCGGCAGGCACAAAGACATGATCGTGATAGTGGGCGGCAATTACGTTGGCGGGAATGCCCTGAGCCGCCAGCCTGCCAGCGACAGCGGCAGTCAGGCCCACGGCTTCAAGACTCGAATGCACCGACAGGGTGATGCCCCTGAGCACAGAAGAGTAGTTCAGGCCGGCATCTTCAGCCTGGGACTTCTCCACCAGCATGCTCATGCCCTCCTCTTCCTTGAACGTTGCCAGCGGTTTAAGGCTGCTTACCTGAGAACCAGAGCCTTCCGGCATAGTGCAGAATACATACTCGCCCTCCAGCAGCCTGGGCTGCGGGTGGGCGAGCAATGTTTCAAGGTCGGTAACTCCAGTCATGGCTCATTCCATTTGCATGAGCGGGAGGAGACTTGAGTAGAGAATAGAGTAGCAACTAGAGTTCAGCAGCAACCTCTGCGTAGAAGCCAGGAATGCTGCGTTGCATGAACAGTCCGTTTTCAGCCTGCGTCCAGCTCAACGATGAATCCTGAATCGCATCTGCCGCATCGTCCGCGCTCAAGCCACCACGAATCAGGTCGGCCATGCGCTGGCGAACAGCTTCCATCTGGTTACGAAAGCCGAGCACAAAGCGACGATCACTCACAGGTCCGTGCCCGGGTATCGCCGTATCGAAGTCCAGCTTGAGCATGTTGTTTATGGTGCTGACCCAGCCACGACTGCTGCCACCGTTGCCATAATCGATAAAGGGTGCAGTGGTGTGCAGAAGATCGCCACCGTGGATGGTCTTCAGATCGGGGAAGTAAACCACCGTGTCGCCATTGGTATGACCGGTGCCCATGTAGAAGGCCTGTACCTCAACACCACCAAGAAATACTGCCGTCTCGTCTACGTAAATGATGCGCGGAGCTCCGTCCTGGTTGTTACGAATGATGTTGTCGCGTGCGTTCTTGTGGGCGATCACCTCGGCGAATTCGAGAAAGCCGGCATTGCTGCCACTATGGTCGCCGTGGTGGTGGGTATTGATCACATACTTCACTGGCAAGTCGCTTACCGTGGCCACCAGGGACTGAATCTCTTCGAAGTCCTGGGGAAACTTGTCGTCGATGAGGATCACACCATCATCGGTGAGGCGAACACCAATATTGCCTCCGGGCCCGGTGATGACGTGAAGTCCGTCTTTGACTTCCTCTATCGCGAGCCGATTCTGCGCGAACACCGTCAGCGGCAAGGAGACCAGAAGACCGACCAATAACACAAAAGATTTTCTCAAGAACAGTAGACTGTATTTCATTGCTGCGACCCCTGTAATGTCGAATCGAGTAGATTGGCCCAATAACAGGCCTTTTTCTTATTTACACTGCTAATAAGTACACTATTTATCAGCGCTCCGCCAGTGCGCGGGTGGTGATGCCAGCAAGCTATCCCGCTGCTTCCATGCGCTCCTGATTGAGTTGCTGCATGCGAATCAGGGCTGGTCGAGCCTGCAGGACTTCTGCATAGGACTCGAATATTTCGCGTTTTTCCATAGTCCCGAACAGCAAGCCCCAATACACATGTGAACCGAGATAAACGTCCGCCGCGGTGAACTGTTCCCCGCAAATATATGGCCCACCCTGCAAGGCGAGTTCCAATGTATTCAGGGTGTCTTCGTAAGTGCCAAATCCCAGCGTGCGACTGCTGTCCTCCTCGGTCTCCAGTTTCAGCGAACGATAGGATATCGCCTGCTCCAGCGGACCGGCGGCGAAGAATAACCAGCGATAGTAGTCTGCCAGTGCGGGATCATCGCCTGCAGGCATCAGGTTCTTTTGCGGAAATGCTGCTGCCAGGTATGCGCATATGGCAGGACACTCAGTGATAACCTTGCCCTTGTGCTTGAGCGCAGGAACCTTGCCCATGGGATTGATGGCGAGATACTCATCTGCCTTCATCTGCTCCCCGTAATCAATCCACTGGGTTTCGTAGGGCTCGCCCAGCTCCTCCAACATCCAATGGGCTATCTGACCCCGGGATTGGGGATTGGTGTACAACACCAGATCACTCATGTCTCACCTCTTTATCACTTCACGCCATCACTTCACGCCGGCAAACCAGTATAGAGAACTATGGCGATGCTAAAAAGCGCTGTGCCAGATCCAGCACGTCCTGCGGGTCCCAGAGTCGCCACCCCTGCTCGCCGAAACGGTCCAGGTCTTCCTCACTTGGGAAGCTGTAGTAGTTGCCTTCCCCCTGTTGCGGACTCGCCGGCAACCCCTGTTGTTGGCTGATGGCTTTTGCAGCCCGGATCATTTTCTCACATCCATCGCTGTACAGGGAGAGCACATGCCAAAGATAAGAGCTCTGTCGATCCACCTTCAGGCGCGTAGTGGCAACCACCCTGCCCGTATCGATACTGGCGTCGTCGATAAAATGCAGCGTGGTACCAATTTCCGATTCGCCATTGAGCAATGCCCAGAAACTGGCCATTACACCCTTGTAGTCTGGCAGTCGACCAGAATGCAGATTCAGCACTCCGTGCCCCGGAACAGACAAGGCGGCCTCTTTGAGGATCACTCCGTAACGAATCGATAACACCAGGTCGGGCTCAGTTTGTGCGAACTGAGCCAGTCCAGCTTCCCCATTGATATCGTTCAGTTCAGCGCAGCGATGGTCTACAGCTTGCGCCAGTTGCTCAAAGCCAAGCAATTGTTCGGGCAAGATATCCCGCACGGCCTGTGCCGGAAACAATAATTGGTTGAACAAATCCTGCTCAATGAATTTCAGTTGCTGCAAGGCGGGAGGCAGTGGCTTGCTGCCAACGCGGGAAGACAGAAAGATGGAAAGCTGGTGTTGCTCAAGACCGCGTAGTAAATAATTCAGCGCCAGACAGCTCGCAACATCCTTATTGGCCAACAGAGTTATATTCACGACAACTAATATAGAGGGATTTATTCGACTAGTGCCGAAAGGCGACGTACCCAGCCATCTCCTTTGGTCAACAGGTATAGCTCTCCCTCGGCGTCTATACCCAGGCGCAATCCAGCACGATTGCCGCGCGCATAAGTGTTGGGAAAACCCACCGCCTCGGCCAGATTTACCTCCTCACCATCCAGTATTACCCGAAGCTCTGATATTTCCGCTGGATTGTCAGCAGTGAGCCCATCCACATCTATATAAAAAATTCGACCTGACACCATATCAGTGAAGAGATACTTGCCCAGCAACTGCGGAATCGCATTACCCTGGTAGACAAATCCGCTGCTGATGGCATTGCCTTCATCATGATCGAACTGGGCAACCGGGTAGGTAAAGCCACTATCGTCAGCCGGACGCGGATACACGGGATTTGGTCGCACACCGCCAATGCCGAAAGCAGTGGCAAACGTGCCTTCTCTCACTCGCCAGCCATAATTGGCACCAGCCACACCGATATTCACCTCTTCAATCTGGGCCTGGCCAATATCATTGATATAGAGGGTCCCGTCCGGCCCAAACGAGAAGTGTTGTGGATGGCGAAGTCCATAGGCCCAGATTTCTGGTGCAACACCTGCTTCACCGACGAAAGGATTATCAGCAGGAATCCCATAGGCCGCCCCGTTGCTGCCACCGAGAGGATCGATGCGCAACATGCTGGACATGGGCTCGGACAGAGATTGCCCGTACTCACCGGGATCGTTGGCGCCGCCGCCATCACCGAGAGTGAAATACAACATGCCGAAGTCGCTATCGCCCACGCGCGCACCTGGATTGAATGCCAGGTTGCCAATATTGTGGTTCTGGGCAAATTGACCAATCCGAAAGATCTCCCTGCTTCTGCCGGTAAAGCGCGAGGCGCCTGGATCGTCAGCAGTCCACTCCCTCACCACACTCTCATGATTCTCAGCATCATCGTCCAGGTAGTTGGCAACCCCGCTCGCCGAATCCGCACTATAGGCTGTGTAAAACTTTCCAAAGCCGGGCGTGCCTGGCTGGGAGAACTGCGGGTGGAATGCAAATCCCGCGAGACCAGTCTCGTTGGGAAACATGGTGTCATCGAATCCGATGTCGTGATCCCTCACATCCAGGTAGACACCAGGTTCAGAACCGTCGTGGTCGGTCAGGTAGAGCAGGCCACGCAGATCGTTGATGACCAGTCGTCCCGAATCATCCGGAATCGGATACATGTACTGCAGCCTGGCCCAGGCAGAATTAGTGGAACCCGGCGAACTGGAATCAACAGTCCGGGGAAGACGTACGAATTGTTCAGCAACAACGCGTATGTCGCCTTTCTCGATAGCCTGTGGAATTGGGTCGGCAAGCGGCTCTACGGTGGATTGCGCGGTGGATTGTGCGGTGGATTGTGCGGTGGACTGCACGGTGAATAGTGCGGAGACGCCCAGTGACACAGCGGCGAGCGCAAAAAGGAGGCTATTCCTGCTTTTTCTTTTCATTCTATGACGCCCCATTGCTTTATGGCCCAGTCCGAAGTATGCATCAAGGCAGGGCCGCTGCACAGGTGCAGACAGCGCCGAAAATATGCGAATATCGGGGTAACCCGAGTGGATTAGTTGCTGTCACTCGCCTTGATAAGAACAATTAAGAGGTGAAATATGCATACGATTCAACAAATTCTCAGCCAGAAAGCCATCAATGAAATCTGGTCTATAACTCCCGACGCAACAGTTTACGAAGCAGTGCAGATGCTCGCAGAAAAACGCGTGGGCGCGCTTCTGGTCATGGAAGGCGACAAACTGGTGGGTATCCTTTCAGAAAGGGACTATGCCCGCGAGGTAATTCTCAAGGATCGTTCATCCAAACAAACCCTGGTCAAAGACATCATGAGCAGCAGTGTGATTTCTGTTGCCTCCAGCGACGGGGTCGAGCAGTCTCTCTCCATCATGACCAGGAACAAGATCCGACATCTGCCTGTCGTCAATGATGGCAGAGTCGGCGGTATGGTATCGATGGGTGATCTGGTGAAAGACATCATCGATGATCAGCAATCGACCATCGAGCATCTGGAGAACTATATCCGGGGTTAGATCCTGGTCTGCTCCAGGGTGAAACCCCCGCTCGCTGCTGGAACGAAGCGCAGGCGTTGGGTCGCGAAGGCCGGCTCCTCATCACTCACATGACTCACGTAGATGATGCGGGTTCGGGTTTGCCCGGCAATCGTATTGAGCGTGCCCAGAATTAATTGCCGGTGGTAGTCATCCAGACCAACACAGGGCTCATCCAGAATCAGGATGGTCGGATGTTTGACCATCGCGCGAGCCAATAAAACCAGGCGCTGCTGGCCAAACGAAATTTCGTGGTAGTAATGTTTCTCCAGCTCCCCGATGCCCAGAGTCCGTAACCAGGCCCGAGCTGCATCCCACTCTGCAGAGCCACTGTCGTCATACAGGCCTACCGAGTCGAAGAAACCTGAGACCACCACATCGAGGACCTTCCAGCCTTTCACGTACTTGTTGTGCAGTTCATTGGACACGATGCCGAAGCGGGATTTGATATCCCACACAGTTTCTCCACTCCCCTTGCGCGCACCAAACAGGTAAACATCCTGACCATAACCCTTATGATTTTCTCCATCGATCAGGCTGAGCAGCGTGGATTTGCCGCAACCGTTCGGCCCTTCGATCAGCACGTGATCATCTGCAGTCATCTGCCAATCAACTGCATTGAGTACCAGTAGATCACCATAGCTGGCACTCACCTGTTTTAGTTCTATATAGTGACTGCCCGATGCTGTGCTCTCTTCTTCGCCATTGCCTGGTGGCGAAGGCAGCTGTGCTGGAATCTCTGGCTTTCTGCTCACCAGCTGTTCGAATGCTTGCGATGTTTGTATCTCTCCTGTTGAGCCTTGCGCGAGCAATCGCAGCTCATCCATCAGGGCAAGGTGCGTCGTGCCTGGAAGAATATCCTGTTGCCTCCTGCTCAATAAAAGGCTGGCGAATCCAGAGCCCAGGTATTGCTGTATACAATTCGCTATACGCTGCCGTGAATCTCTATCAATAGACTCAAGCGGATCATCAAAAATGACAAGTTTGTTTTGCTGACCAGAAGCAGCATACAGCGCCCTGGCGATAAGTACTTTCCTGATTTGGCCGGAGGAGAGAAAGCGAATACCTTTCTCCAGAAGTTCGGCAAGACCAAGCTGAGTAACCAGGTCGACAAACAGCGCTTCGTTTTCCGCTTCCTGCCGAGGTGACTTGATCAGGTCTGCGACCAGGGTGCCCCGATCTTCTGCCCGCTCGCTGTATTCGCTCATATCCAATCGATTGTCCAACTGCCAGAGCCGCTGTTGCTCCTCGAAGGAGACCAGCAGGCAGTCCCTTGCCGGCAGAAAATCCGCTGAGTAACTCACGTAAGTAGCTGACTCTCTGCGCTTGTTAGCGAGCAGCGCCGCCAGCAGGGACTTGCCTGCACCGTTTGGGCCGAAAACACACCAGTGCTCGCCGGGAGAGATAGCAAAAGAATCTACATTGAGTACCGACTGGCGATTGACTCGACAGAGTGCATCGTCGATTCGAACAAGAGAGTGATCAGACATGAGTTGACCACATCATGAGCGCCCAAGCAGGCGACCGAGCTTGTTGCCGGCCCTTCTCCACAGTGGCAACTCATGCGGCGCCAGGGGCGGCTCAAAGTATTCTGAATCCGGAATCCAGAACGGATGTCGGAATGAAGGTTTACCGGGTTTACTTTCCATCGGAGTGTAGTATTTGCAGCCTTCAAAGTAGTAGTGTGTTACCTGCGAGTGTCGAGTGCGGGCAATATCCTTGCGGGAAGATCCTCCGTGCAGAAGATTGGCATGCCAAATGATCGCCTCCCCTTTGTTGATTACACCGTACTCAGGCTGCAGGTTCTCATCGGCAATCAGATTCTGAATGCATTGCTCATACTCATGATAGTGCGCGTAACCAGGTTCAAGACCAAGATCCTGCATTGAGTAATAAGGTAACTTGTGACTACCGGGATAATAGACCAGAGCGCCGTTGTCCAGGTCGATGTCCTCCAGTGCCACCCAAACACCGGCCATGTAGCCTTCCGGCATGGTGTTGAAGTGAATCGTATCTGAGTGTGCACACTGGGTTGTACCGATGGGAAAGTTCAGCGTCTGAAACGGTAGCGCCTTGCGACCGACCAGCTGCTCCAGTGCCGCAAGCACGTTTCTATCCACCGCCAATTGACGAACCTCATCCACCTGTTTCCATGCATCCTGCACTCGCGTGGGTTGCAATGGATTTTCCCGATAGGGGTTTTCATACAGCGAATCTACTTTGCGAACAATTTGATCCGGCAGTTCCGCCGCAAAGCCAAAATCAACCTTGAGCACACCACGCTCATGAAACTCGGCTATTTGTTCCGGGCTTAATATTTCCTGCTGCATTATTTTTGTATTTACCTGACCACTACCAGAATGTTCTGCACTCACGGGCGATTGCCAAGTGCCCTCTCCATTACCTCATACTGAATCGCCATCATATGCCCAATCGAACGGCGCCAGTATTCAGAATTGTGCCTGCCCCGCGATTGCATGTAGTCAAACGGCACGTTGTTAAGCATAAGAATCTGCGCCAGCTCCCTTGCTTCGCGGATCAGGCCATCCTCGGTTCCGGAGTCGATGTAGATATGCGGCATCTGGCTCCTGGGCACATTATAGATGATCTCGAAAGGATCATAGGCTTTCGCTGCTGCGGCATCCTCGAATGGTTGTGACGCCGGAGTTCTCTCCTCCTGGGTGCTGAATCCGGGAATATCGATAATCCCGGCAATAAAGGCATCACTCAATCGCCTGCAGGCTCACCCTGTCATGTCAGGAGCGGTCACTCAATACAAGGCATTTTCGACGGTAGCAGCGAGCACCCATGCCACCGGAGGCAGCAAACCAAACAGGATGATCTTCTGGATATGGGGTCCAACCGGCCACTCCTTCAGGTTGTCCAGGATGTTGAGATAGGCGAGCAACTCTGCCCGGTTGAAGTCACTTGCCTGATGTGTTGTCTCCAGCGCGTCAAGATCTCCTCCCAGGGCTGCCAGCACTGCTTCTCTCTCATGACTGATCGCAGCCGCAAAACGGTTGCGCAGAATCAGCGCCGGCACACATAAATTGGCCGTTCCGAGCAGGGCAATGGGCAGAAAAATTGCAAGCGTGGTGTTAACGGTGGTTCGGAACTCGTCAACTTGCAGTACCTCGGAGAAGACCAGCAGCAGGCCGGTAATCAGGCAGCAGGTGATGAAGACAATCACAGCCGGGTGGATGATCGCGGCATAGTCAGCGACGCGAAGAATGTCGATGCGCACCCGTCTTGCGGTCTCCTGCAGAAATTGATCGTAATAGCGCATGGGGGCCGTAAACTGTGCGAACGAGATGCCGGCAAGAGGATAGAGAATGAAAAACAGCAGAGCCGGGCCCGGGCCAAAATGGATGATGGATCCTGGTTCTGTATAGGAAATGTTGAACCTGCGGAGCAGGCCTACCTCAAGAAGGAACAGCAGCAACACCGTCATCAACACAACATTAAAGAGGCGCGCCCAGGTCGGTGGGCGCAGAATCGGCAGCCGTTCATGGAAGCTGTCATCCCGCTTTGCAAGACCTGCTACCAACGCATCCTGGATACTGCGTGAGAAGATCACGAAACCTGCGATATAAAGCGCCTGCAGGACGCCCATCCAGACAAACAGGCCGAGGTAACCATATCGGCCGATGGAAGCCACCATCTTCTCGCTACCCTCGAAGCCACCGGTGAACTGAAATGCCGCGAGGTGCAACAGGATCGCCGACGCCGTAACCACCAGCATGAGACGTAGAGGCGACCAGTTAAGCCTGTCCAACTGATCGTAGAAAGGCAGACCGCTGATGGCGTAACAGGGCAGCCGCGGCGCTTTCATACCGTGGTCTGCCTGTAGCAGCAATGCACCCAGCATGGTCCGCTTCGAAACTTGCACTGAGGATCGGCGGCGATAGTCGTCGCCAGAAGTTCCGGTTCAATCACGCTCAGCCTCTTCATCTTCGCGAGAAATCGCGCCCTGTTTGGGAGAACAGGAATTAACCACATTTCTGCGCTGTCAGCCAGGCACATCCTTGCCCAGTGCAGCGTTCATGCTGCAGGGACGTCAGGGAAGCTTCATCATCTCCGGCTGCAATCCCCGAGACCGCAGCCAGTCAGAGTATAAGAAATATAAACGCTATATCCCATCCTAAATCTGATCGTACTACCTAATTTTTTAGTCTGTGGACATCCCCTCGTCTGCCGAAAAGGAATCCCAAT
>Ga0181579_10003968_pt1 | contig 11576 bp, 10 predicted proteins | sample 071ome_24_FD_132996 | JGI IMG/M metagenome (GOLD analysis project Ga0181579, IMG submission 132996) | Coastal salt marsh microbial communities from the Groves Creek Marsh, Skidaway Island, Georgia - 071402CT metaG (megahit assembly) | ecosystem: Environmental > Aquatic > Marine > Intertidal... | reverse complement strand
GGACCAGCACCATCATTTCGTAAAGCTCGCGGAGCGCCGTGTCGTCGAGGTTCGGCTCGGGCAAGTCGCCTGTCAGGTTGCCCTCGGCATCCATCACCTGGCGGATGCCGTTGGCCTTCGCGTCGGCCAGCGGACAGGGCTTCGGCGCCGGGTCGGGCTTGCGTCCCGATCTGGCGCCCTTGGCCTTGGCGGCGGACGGCTTGCGGGCCGCGCTCTTGCGGCCCGGTGTCTTGTTGCTGGTCACCCGTGGTCCTCCCGTAGCGTTTCGACGGGTGCGTCGAAATCCATAAATTATATTAGTATACTTTAATACTAAATGCAATACGGGAGGAACCCACACCAATGGTGCCACGCGTCGCGGGAATTTCAAAATGATACGTCAGACTCTAAGCTGGCGTCCCGAGGCCGGGCCCGCGAGCGGGTTCAATAACAGGATCAACGGAACATGCTCATCGCCCAGATCACCGACACCCATATCAAACCCGGCCGCAAGCTCGCCTATAAGCGGGTCGAAACGGCGGGATACCTGGAGGCCGCGGTCCGTCATGTGAACGCCTTCGTGCCGGCAATCGACGCGGTGATGTTCACCGGCGATCTCGTCGACCTGGCCAGCCGCGAGGAGTATGCCATCTTCCGCGAGATCGTCGGGGAACTCGCGGTGCCGTGGTATGTTCTGCCCGGCAACCACGACGACCCGGCGGTGATGATGGAGGTTTTCGCCGACCGTCCCTACGTGGCGGGGCTGAGCGACTTCTTCCATTACGCCGTCGAGGAATATCCGGTGCGGCTCGTCGCGCTCGACACCGTGGCGCGCCAGAAGCCGTTCGGACAGATGTGCGAGGCCCGGCTCGCCTGGCTCGATAGAACGCTCGCCGCTGCGCCCGAGAAGCAGACCCTGATCTTTCAGCATCATCCGCCGTTCCTGACCGGCGTCCGGCATATGGACGTGCAGAACCTGCTGGACGCCGACGCTTTCCTCGCCGTCGTCGGCAGGCACAAGCAGGTCCGCCACGTCGCCTGCGGACACGTGCACCGGGCGTCGGAGGCGAGCGTCAACGGGGTTGCGTGCTCCATCGCGCCGAGCCCGGCCCACGCGGTGACGCTCGACCTCGTTCCGGACGCACCGCCGAGCTACACCATGGACCCGCCGGCGGTGCGGCTGTTCAACGTCGCGGTGGACGGTGCCATCGCGTCGCATCTCAGCTATGTCGGTGACTTCGACGGTCCCCACCCGTTCTTCAATGCGGACGGCTCGTTGATCGACTAGGCGATCAGCACCGGGCCTTCGGCCTGCGCCGCCGCGCCCAGGACGTGGCCGGTGGCGAGATCGATCAGACGGCCCGCCGGCGCCGCACCGCCGAACAGCGCCGTCACGGCGCCGGCGGAGATGCCGCCGCCGGTAACCAGCGCGATGGTTTTTCCATCCGCTTCGGCGGTGACGGCGCGGAGACCGCCGGCTTCGACTGTCTCGACGGGCGCGATAGCCGCGAACCCGTTCAACGCGCCCAGCAGATAGCGCACCACGTGGAAACCGAGGCGTGGATTGTTGAGCCGGTCGAGCGCGCCGTTGCGGACGAAATAACCGCGGTCGTTGTCGATGAAGGTATCGCCATAGACGGTCGTATTGCCGAACGCGTTGGCGGCGAGCGCGGCTTCCGCCAGACGAGCGGCGGCCCATGCGTCGTCCTCCTGGGCGATCGCCGGGTTGGATCCGCACATGCGCAAGTGCACCGAGGCCTGCACGCCCATGGCGTCGGCAAGGGCCGACGCCTCGGCGACGCCGTCCCAGGGCGCGCGCTCGTCGGTCAGGCGGAAGACGAACCCGGCCGGCCCGCCGGCCAGTTCCGGGCGCGCCAGCAGTCCGCGCATTTCGGCTTCGTCGGCGGCGAGGAAGCCCTGATTGATGACGTGGTAATAATGTCCGGCCTCGGCGCGCAACTCGTCGACGGAACGCAGGCGCGAAAGATAGACGGGCAGGGAGATATCCCTGGCGGCGTCGCCGATGCCGGCGATGTCGCGCTCCAGCACGTCCCTGTTGTAGCCGATCTCCCAGGCCGAGAAGATGTCGGCGTTGGCGGAAACGAGCCGCCGGTCGCGGTCGCTGGGCGCGCCGAACGTGAACAGGGTGAATTCGTGGCCGAGCCGAGTCAGCGTGCGCATGCGTTCGCGCACGTCGTCGACCAGCAGGTCGCGCAGCGGCACGCGCAGCTTGCGCACGCCCATTTCCCAGAGCGCCATCAGCGGGTAGTCGTTGCGCACCTCCTTGCGGTCGAACTCGTCGAGGCCGCCGGTCGGTGGAATCTCGACGATCTCCATCCAGTTCTGGCGCATGTCGAAGCCGAAGCCGCCGTGCCGGTTGAGTTTCGGGTGCACCGGCTCGATGCGGGCCGCGGGCGGCGTGTCCGGGGCATCGGGCGCGACGGTGGCGCCATAGGTGCGCACGACCTCGATGACATGGCCGTTTTCGTGCACGTGCACGACGAAGTACCCGAGCTTGGGACGATCGTTGCGGCCGGCTTCGTCTTCGGCGCCGGGGCGCGCGCGGTACATCTCCGAATAGTCCTGACGGACGAAAGCGGTGGACGGCAACAGATAGCAGTCGGTTTCGGCGTAGCGGTTGTACCAGAAATTATGCACGTGCCCGATGAACAGCGCCTCGACGCCGTGTTCGGCGAGCAGGCCGAGCATCCAACCGCGGCCGGGTTCGCCGATGTTGTCGTAGTTCTCCTCCTCGTCCGGCCGTGAGAAGTAGGGGGGGTAGTGGCTGTGCATGAAAATGCGCTTGCCGCGATTCGCCTCGAGGTCGGCCTCGAGCCACGCGCGCTGTTCGGCCTCCTTGGCGAGGCCCGAGTTGATCAGCTCGGCGTTGATAATGACGAAATGGTCGCCGTCGTGATCGAACGATTGGAACTGCGCACCGAAATGCTCGTCCCAGAGCGTGAGGAATTCGTCGCAGATGCTGCCGGTCGGCGCCCAGTCGTTGGGCTTGTCGCCGATATCGTGGTTGCCGGGCGTCAGGTAGAGCGGGTGGCGCAGGTCGCGGACCTGTTCGTGAAAGCGCTGCGCCGCCTCGCGGTAGAGGTGCGGCACCGCCGGCACGGGATGGATCAGGTCGCCGACGTTGACGACGAAGGCGAGGTCTCTCGCGTTCAGGTCGCGGACCACATGGCGCATGCGGGCATTGGCCAGCATGTTGACCGCGAAGGGTGAGTTGCAGTCGTCCTCGCCCTGGTTGAGATGCGTGTCTGTGATCACGCCGAATGCATAGCGCCGCGCGCCGAGATCGTCGGCCATGGTGGTCCTCCCTAAACCAAGGCGGCGTTCATGCGCCGCTGAATTTCGGTCCCTTCTCGCGCCGGGCGCGTATGTGGTTGCGCACCAGCAGGAAAATGGAAAGTGCCGTCAGCGCCCAGAACACGAGGCAGATTCCGTTGCGGAAAAAGATGGTGCCGCTGCCTTCCGACATCAGCAGCGCCTGGCGGAAATTGTCTTCCAAAAGGGGCCCGAGAATGAAGGCGATCAGGAACGGCGCCGCCGGAATGTCGAGGCGCAGCATGGCGAAGCCTAGGATGCCGACGACGAACATCACCAGGATGTCGAACAGGTTGTTGTTGATGGCGTAGCCGCCGTAAATGCACAGCACCAGCACCGCCGGATAGAGAAGGGTATTGGGGATGTCGGCGATGCGGCTGATCAGCCGAATGGACAGCTTGCCGATGACGAACAGGTAGATGGAACTCAACATGATGCCCATGAACAGCGCGTAGATCAGGCTCAGGTTCTGCTCGAACATCACCGGGCCGGGACGCAGGCCATGGATCATGAAGGCCCCCAGGATCACCGCGGTGATGACGTCGCCGGGTACGCCGAGCGCCAGCAGCGGGATCATGGTCGCGCCGGCGACGCCGTTGTTGCCGGCCTCGGCGGCCGCAACGCCTTCGATCTCGCCCTTGCCGAAGTTGTCGCGGTTCTTCGACGTGCGCTTGGCCTCCGAATAGGAGAGGAAGGCCGACGGCGAGCCGCCGATGCCGGGAATGGCGCCCAGGATGACGCCGATGATGGAACCGCGCAGGATCGATTTGAAGCACTTGCGGAACTCGGCGAAGGTGGCGTGTCCGGCGCCGAGCGAACCGGCCACAGCGCGGCGCTCGTATTTCTTGGCGAACTGATTGATGATTTCGGGCAGCGCGAACAGGCCGATCAGAACGGGGATGAAGTTGAGCCCGGCCATCAGCTCGGTTTCGCCGAAGACGAACCGCTCGGTGCCGTAGATGATGTCGAGACCGACGGTTGCCAGGATCAGCCCCATGGCCGCCGACGCAATGCCCTTCGACAGCTTGTCGCCGGAAACGCCGGCGATGATGGTCAGCGAAAAGACGATCAGCGTGAAGAACTCCGGCGGGCCGAACTTGAGCGCGAAGCTGGCAAGCAGCCCGGTGAACAGGATCAACGACAGGTTGGAGACGAAATCGGCGAAGCATGATGCATAGAGCGCCATGTCGAGCGCCCGGCGCGCTTCGCCCTTCTGCGCCATGGGATAGCCGTCGAGCAAGGTGCAGGACGCCGCCGGCGTGCCCGGCGCCTTGATCAGGATGGCCGTGATCGAGCCGCCGTAAAGTCCGCCCTTGTAGACGCCGAGCAACAGTAGGATACCGGTCACCGGATGCATGGTGAACGTGAACGGCAGGACCAAGGCGACGCCCATCGGTGTGGTCATGCCCGGGACGGCGCCGACGAAGGTGCCGATGAAGACGCCGATGAAGAGGGCGGCCAAATTGTCGACGCTGAGAAAAAGCGAAAACGCTTCCGTCACGAGTTCGAGCACGGTTGTTCCTCCCCCCAGAAGGTTTAGCTAGCGCAGCACTTCGAAAACGCCGAGCGGCATCGGCACTTGGGCGACGTGCACGAAAAAGAAATAGAGCACCAGCGGCAGCGCCACCGCCAACGGCAGGATGTACTTCCATTGCCGCTGACCGAGCACGAAGGTGAAGATCACGATGATCAGCGCCGAGCAGACGACGATGCCGAGTTGAAAGATGCCGGCGTAGAAGACGAACAACAGCGCCAGCGCAAAGATGACGCGCCCGGCGAGAACCGCCGGCGGGTGCTCGACCGTTTTTTCATCATTGGCCGGCGCGTTCTCCGGGTCCGCGCCGCGGCTTTCGAAGAAGGCTTGGATGGCGATGACCGCGCCGGCGATGGCGAGGATCGCCATGACGATGCGCGGCCAGAAGTCCGGTGACAGTGCCGTGATCTTGATGTTTTGCGGAACTTCGATGCCCAAGGGAATGACGACGAACCAGCCGATCGCGGCGATCGCCGCCGCGGCGATGCCGACGGCGACCTCGCGTTTATGATGCGCGTTCAAGATGCCTCCTCAAGACGCAAGGCGTCAAAATCCAGATCCCGGTTGACGAGAAATTCGCTGATGGCGAGCTGACGCGCCGACGCTTGCGGCGAGGTGGCGCTGAGTTTGAATGGAATGTCTTCGATGTGGTCCGCCAACAGGCTGTCCATTCCCTGTTTGGCGCCCGCCACGTACGCAGGTGCCGAGGCCATCGGCCCGGCGAGCATGATGAGCTCCGGTGCCACCAGCCCGGCGAACTGCGCGAGTGTCGTGCCCAGGGTGCGTCCCGCCGCCGAAATTGCGGCAACGGCGGCCGGATCGCCATCGTCGGCAGCGGTGACGGCTTTCAGCAGTTCATGCGCCTCGACGTTGCCGGGCAGGCGGCGCCCCGTGGCGCTCGGCGAAATCCCCATTCGGCGCAGCACGCTCAATCCGCCGGCAACATCGTCGAGGCAAGTGCCGGGCAGGTCGTCGGCGCGGGCCGGGATATTGACGCCGATACCGGTCGCGTAATTGCGGCCCTGGAGCAGACTGCCGTTGGCGAAGTAACTGACCCCCATGCCGAGCGCGCAGTTGACCATCAGGACGTGCCGGAAGCCGCGGGCGACGCCGAAATGCGTCTCCGCGAGGACCAGCGAGTTGGGCAGGTTTTCGACGATCATCGGTATGCCGAGCGCGTCGGAAATCCGCCCGCCGAGTTCGACGTCGCACCAGCCGAGGGTTGGCGAGTCCTTGACGGTGCCGCGTTCCGGATCAATGGCGCCGGTGGCGGCGATCGAGCCGCCGAGCAATCGCGCACGGTTGCCGCCGAGGCGGCCGAGCATGGAGCGGGCGACTTCGACGATGCGGTCGATGACCGTATTCGGGTTGCTCAGTGACGGCAGGCCGAGATCGACACGTTCGATGACGCGGTTGCTGAGATCGGCGAGCGATACGGACTGCTGAAACAGATTGAGCCCGATCCCCAGCACATATCCGCCTAGCGGGTTGACGCTTAAATCGACGAAACGGCGGCCGGGGCCGGTGGCGGCGTCCTTGCTGCGCCGCTCGGAGATCAAGCCGGCATCGAGCAGGTCGCGGGTGATGCGCGACACCGAGGCGCCGGTCAGCCCTGTCCGCGACGCGATCTCGGTTCGTGACAGACTGCCGTGAAAAACGATTTCACGGAGCACGGCGCGGCGGTTGGCGCGGCCGAGATCTATCCGGGTACGGGTGGTTGCTTCCTGGATCATGGCTGCATCATAAATTAGTTGCTTACTGTAATCAATTATGATTTCATAATTCGTGCATTGTCCGGTCGCCGTCTGTCGGCCCGGAAACATGCCCGGAAACACGCATTGACAGGGAGGAGCCTCAAATGCTTTCCATCCGCGGCGCCGTCAAAGGCGCTCTGAAAGGCACATTGGCCGCATTGGCCACGATTACCGTCGTCGGTGCCGCGCAGGCGGAGTATCCGACCAAGCCCGTCACCCTCGTCGCCCCCTACGGCCCCGGCGGCGCCTCCGACCTCGCGGCGCGCACGGTTTCCGCCACCGCCCCCGGCTATCTCGGCAACGGCATCCTCGTCGTCAACCGCACCGGCGCGGCGGGCGTCGTCGGTTCGACCTTCGTCGCCAAATCGAAGCCCGACGGCTATACGGTGCTGCTGTCGCGCGTCGGCTCGCAGGCCGCCGTGCCGGCGATCAACACCAAAATTCCCTACAAGTGGGACGACTTCACCTTCCTCGGCCTGTTGGAGCAGAATCCCTTCGTGCTCGCAGTCAAGGCAGACAGCCCCTACAAGACCTTCGACGACCTAAAGGCGGCGATCAAATCGGGTAAGAAGCTGTCCTATTCGTCCGCCGGCGTCGGCACGCTCCTGCACGTCGCCATGGTCATCGTGCTGAACGACCTCGGCCTGCCGCCGGACGCGCTGACCCATATCCCGTTCAAGGGCGGCGGAAAAGCCGCGGCGGCCGTTGCCGGCGGTCACGCCGACATGATCTTCCAGAACCTGTCCGGCGTTATCAGCCAGATTCAGGGCAAGAAACTCCGCGCTCTCGTCATCTCCACTTCGGAGCGCGCGCCGACGATTCCCGACGTGCCGACCGCGACCGAAGTCGGCCATCCGAACCTTCACGTGGTCGTCGGTTGGTCTGGAATTTGGGGGCCGAAGGGTCTGCCGGACGATGTCGTCGCCAAGTGGACCGAGGTGCTCGGCAAGCTCAAGGGCGACAAGGCGTGGAACAAGCTGACCAAGGGTTTGGGCTCGATCCCGTCGATCATGCCGCCGGCCGAGACCAAGGCCTTCGTCAAGAAGCAGTACGAGACCTTCAAGGCGGTGGCCGAAAAGGTTGGACTTTCGATCAAGTAGATAGCCTCCTCAACCGGGCGGCGGCATCACGCCGCCGCCCGGTCATTTTCAGAATTTTTCGCCTGGAGGCTCTTGCATCGAGGTGGCCGAAAGGCTCAGATCGGGGGAGGTTCAGCGATGTCGAATTCAACAAATTACAGTTTCGCCGTGCCCGAGGGCCCGATCGAAAATCCCGGCCTTTGGCATGCCGGCGATTTCTGCGACAGCGACCACTGGGTCGCCCGTTGGTCCGGCCAGGCGCTTGCGGAATTGACCGCCGCCGTCGACGCGGTGGCGCGCGCCGGCAAATCCGCGCCCAATTTTTCCGAGGACGATTTCCCGCTGCCGTCGATCAGCGCCGAGCTGCGCGAAACCCTCGACGACCTGGAAACGGGCAACGGCTTCCGCGTCGTTCGCGGCATCCCGCTGGACGACTTTTCCGAAACGGAGGCTGAAATCCTGTTCTGGGGCCTGATGATGCATCTCGGCCAGCCCATGACGCAGAACGCTTCCGGCCATCTGCTCGGACACGTGCGCGATCTCGGTTACGACGTCAACGACACCAAGGTCCGGAACTACCAGACGACGGCCGAGTTGTTTTTCCATAACGACGCCTGTGACGTCCTGATGCTGATGTGCAGGCGCGTGGCGCGTACCGGCGGGCGCTCCCGCGTGGCCAGTATTCCGGCGATGTTCAACGCCATGTGGGCGGAAGACCCGGACCTTACGCGCGAACTGTTCAAACCCTTCGCCTTCGACCGGCGGGGCGAACCCGGACGCCCCGACGAGGGCCCGGAACCCTATTTCGTGTTGCCGGTGCTGAGTTACCATGGCGGATTACTGACCTGCCGGATGCCGCCCCGCGCATATGTGGAGTCGGCGCAGCGTTTCGATGGCGTGCCGCCGCTGACCGAGAAGATGTCCGCCGCCCTCGATCTCATGGACCGTACCCTGGTGCGGCCCGAAATCAGCTTTGACTTTGACATGCAGCCGGGCGACATCCAGTTGATCAACAACTATTGCGTATTCCATTCCCGCACGGCCTTCGAGGATTTCGACGTGTTCGAGCGAAAACGCCATATGCTGCGCGCCTGGTTGAGCGTGCCTAACAGCCGACCGCTGCCGCCCTGGTTCGCGGAACGCTGGGGCTCGGTCGCTCCAGGCGTGCCGCGTGGCGGCATCTACGCCTCGCAACCGCAAACCGCCACATAGCGCAGAAGGAATTACAATGCCCGACACGAAAGGCGCGCAGAAGAGCGCGCCAAACATTCTCGTCATCCAGGCCGATCAGCTGACGCCGGGCGTGTTGCCCGCCTACGGCCACCCATTGGTCAAGGCGCCGAATTTGGATGCCCTCGCGGCAAGCGGCGTGGTGTTCGAAAGCGCCTATTGCAACTTTCCGCTCTGCGTGCCGTCGCGCGCCTCCATGCTAGCCGGACGCTTCGCCCACAACATCGCGTCGTGGGACAACGCCATGGAGATGCCGGCGCATATTCCGACGCTGGCCCATTACCTGCGCGACGCCGGCTACCATACGGTGTTGTCGGGCAAGATGCATTTCATCGGCCCCGACCAGCTGCACGGGTTCGATGAGCGCACCACCACCGACATTTATCCCGCCAACTTCACCTGGACGCCGGACTGGATCGTCGGCGAGCGCTACCGGCCGACGGGCATCAACCCGTCGGGTATCGTCGAGGCGGGCCAGTGCGTGCGTAGCCTGCAGATCGACTACGACGACGAAGTCGAGCACGCCACCGTGCAGAAGCTGTTCGACCTGGCGCGCTTCAACAACGACAAGCCATGGCTGCTCTGGGCGTCGTTCACGCATCCGCATTCGCCCTTCGTCACCACCAAGAAATACTGGGACCTCTACGACCACGACGACATCGACATGCCGAAGGTCGCGCCGATCCCGGTCGAGGAATTGGACGAGATGAGCCGCTGGCTCTACTACGCCCACGCCCAGGACCGCATGACCATCAAGGAGGAACACGTGCGCAACGCGCGCCACGCCTACTACGGCATGACCTCCTACGTCGACGACAAGGTCGGCCACATCATGACGACGCTGGAGGAACTGGGGCTGCGCGAGAACACGGTCGTGGTGTTCATCGCCGACCACGGCGAGATGCTCGGCGAGCGCGGAAAGTGGTTCAAGCAGTACTTCTACGAGGGTTCCGTGCGAATCCCGATGATCGTCAGCTATCCCGGCACCTATGCGCCGGGCCGGGTCTCGGAGCATGTGTCGCTGGTCGACCTGCTGCCGAGCTTCATGGATTGGGCCGGCGCGGACTGGACGCCGGTCAACCCCATGGACGGCCACTCCCTCGACGGCCTACTGTCCGGTGACGACCCCGGCTGGGACAATACGGTAATATCCGAATACACCGGCGAGGGCGTCATCGCGCCCTGCCGCATGCTTCGCCGGGGTGACTGGAAGTACATCTACACGCATGGCCATCCCGGGCTTTTGTATAACGTCACGGAAGACCCACTCGAGCTCGACAACCTGGCGGGCCTGCCCGAGGTTTCGGCGATCGAGAAACAGCTGGCGCAGGATATTCTCGTCGACTGGGATCCGGACGCCGTCAACGACGCCTGCATCCAGAGCCAGAAGGAGCGGCTGTTCATCCAGAAGGCGACCGGCGGCGAACCGACCTGGGCCTATCTGAGCCGCCAGGGCGATGCCGGGCGCTACGTGCGCAACGCCGGCGCCACCCAGGCGAAATCCAAGGCGCGCTATCCCTTCGTCGAGCCGACGCCGTTCGAACGGTGACGCCGGCCGAGAGACCTAGATGGTCTTGGCGTGCTCGATCAACTGATTGAGCGCCGTGCTCCAGCCGTCCTCGAAACCCATGTTCTTGTGGGTCTGGCTGTCGGTTTCGGAGTTGTGCAGCGCGATGGCCGTGTAACGCGTGCCGTCGCCTTCCGGCGTGAGGAACACCATGGCGGTGAAAAAGAAATCGCCGCAGCCTTCCGGCTTGGCCGCCGGACGGTAGCCCGGCAGCAGGGCGTTGGTCCAGGTGAGCTTCCGGTACTCCTCGACTTCCAGATAGCAGCCGTCGCCGGAAAAGGATTCGCCTTCCGGCCCCTTCATCTCGGTGTGAAAAAGACCACCCGGCCGCAGGTCGATCTTGCATGCCGTGGTCTGCCAGGGCTTGGGCGTGAACCAGCGCACCAGGTGCTCGGGCTCGGTCCAGCACTTCCACACCAGCGCCGGCGGCACGTCGACGACGCGCTCCAGCATGAGGTCCAGTTTCGGGTCGATGTCGGGGATTCCCAGGGTCATGTCTTCGGCTCCGTAATTTCTTTCAGGTAGGCGTCGAGGGCATCGAGGCGCCGCGCCCAGACGGCGCGCTGTTCCTCGATCCAGTTCTCGGCCCGGCCCAACGGCGCGGGCGTCAGTTCGAAGGTGCGGACGCGGCCGCGTTTTTCCGAGCGCACCAGACCGCAGTCCTCCAAGACGCCGAGATGCTGCGTGAACGACGGCAACGCCATCGGGAACGGCTCGGCCAACTCGCTGACCGGCGCCGGCCCCGCCGCGAGGCGCGCCAGGACGGCGCGGCGGGTCGGGTCGGAGAGTGCGTAAAACACGCGGTCGAGGTCCGGTTCTTGATTAGGCATATGCCTAAGTATTTCATTTCAATACTTAGGCATATGCCTAATTAATGGCATGGGGCCTCGAACTTCAGGCGATCGGTTTGCCGTCGCTGCGCGCGATGTTGACGATGCAGGACCTGGGCGTCGACGCGCCGCCGTCCGGGAAATGGCTGCCGCCTTTTTCCCCCGGATGCTGGATGCCGACGAACACGCTCTTGCGGTCCGGCGCCCAGGCGAAGCCGGTGATCTCGCATTCTTTAGGTCCGACCATGAAACGCCGGATCTCGCCGGTGT
>Ga0181579_10003966_pt1 | contig 11579 bp, 13 predicted proteins | sample 071ome_24_FD_132996 | JGI IMG/M metagenome (GOLD analysis project Ga0181579, IMG submission 132996) | Coastal salt marsh microbial communities from the Groves Creek Marsh, Skidaway Island, Georgia - 071402CT metaG (megahit assembly) | ecosystem: Environmental > Aquatic > Marine > Intertidal... | reverse complement strand
CTGCCGGTCGAATCCGGAACACCCCCGAGTTGAAAATGTCGAAATGACGAAATACCCAAGTACCGAAATACCTAAGTACCCAAAACTTAATGGATGGGTTGGTGACAGAGTGGGGAAGGTAGGGTTGGTTTTGCGATCCCTGAGAATGAACGAATCTTACAAGCTACGATGGAAGTAGGGTGGTTTTCAAGAGGATTTCTCAGTAAAGTTTGTAGTGGCGAGGATATAGGTCGTATAGGGCATACAAGACTTATAGGACCTATGGAGGATATATGCGTGACAGGTCTTGTGCCTGTTTCCTGGGGAGAGTTGGCTTTATTTGGGGGTTGCCTGGGACATGAGATAGAGCATTTCTCTTGCGATTTGGCGGCAGCGGGCGTCGTAGGTGTCGGATTCCTGGGGGGTGTTGTCGGAGGCTTTGGGGTCGAGGTAGGGGATGGCGAAGCGTTTGTCAGCACCTCGTACGATGGGGCAGTTTTGGTCAGCGTGGGAACAGGTCATGATGGCGAGGAAGTCTTTGTTGGGATTTCCTTCGGAGTCGTAGACTTTGGAGTAGGCGGTGAGTGGGGGGAGTTGGTCGGAGTATTGGATGAGGTAATGGGGGTTCTTGGCGTCGGGGGTGGGGTTGATGACGGAGAAGCCGGCTCGGCGGAGGGCTCGGACGGTGCGGGGGTTGCAGGCGGTGGCTTCGGTGCCTCCAGAGTAGGTTTGGATGCCGGGGATGTCGTAGTAGGTGGCGGCGACTTGGGCCCAGATTTGGGAGAGGTGACTGCGGCGGGAGTTGTGGGTGCAGATGAAGGTGAGGGCGGTGTTTTGGCCGGGTTTTCGGTTTTGGAGGGTTTGGGCGACTTGCTGGAGTTGTTCTTTGCGGTCTTCGGGAATTTGGTCGAATTCGGCAATGGCGTTGCGGATGGTGGGTAGGAGGGGTTCCAGAATGTGTTCGGGAGCAGCGGGAAGGGTCGAGCTGAGGGTGGTCATGAATAGGAGTGTAATGAGGGAATGTGTTTTGTTTCGCATAGCAACGTGGCGTTTACGCTGCTTGCGTGTCGATTTTGTGACGCAGGGGTGAAGTTTGTGTTAGAGGACTTCGAGTTGGGCGGTGCCAATGGAGAGGGGGCCAGTTTTGAGGATGCGTGCCCGGAGTCCTCCTCGGCCTTTGAGAAAGTCTTCCATTCCGGGGGCGAAGACTTGGTCCATCCAGTAGCAAGGGGCACATTCTACGGTTCCGTAAAAGTGGGTGTCGCCGATGCGGAATTCTTTTTCGATGAGGGTGTTGAGGTCGATGCCTTGGGTGAGGATGTTGCGGCGTAGAGTTTCGGGGGGGCGGTCATGACATTGGAGTGCGTCTTGTGCGGCTTTGAAGACGTCGATGTCGAAGAAGGTGATCTGGCCTTTGAAGTTTTCTTTGTAGTCGTAGAAGCGGTCGCCTACGATGCCTTTGCCTTCCACGCATTCGATGGTTGTCGGTTTGTGGATGGGGTTTGTTCCGGGTGGTTTGCCGTGGTGGCCTTTGAAGTTGTGTCCTGGGGAGGTGTAGATTTCGAGGATTTCGATTTGCATGGGGAGGGGTGCTTGGTTCTTGGTTCTTTGTTCTTCGTTCTTTGTTTTTTGTTCTTGGTTTGGGGTGTTTTGGATTTTTTGATGGGGAGGGGCAAGGGTTTGTTCTTGTCGGTGGGTAGGGAGTTGGGTTTTGTGGTTCGTATGTTGAGTAATCATGAGAAGGCTTTGCTGGTGCTGAATGGGTTGCCGCATATTGGGCCGATCACTTTGACGAGGTTGTTGAAGAAGTTTGATGGGGATGCGGTGGCGTTGATGCAGGCTTCGGGGAAGGATTTGCAGAGTGTGGAGGGTGTGGGGAAGAAGATTGCGGAAACGCTAACAAATTGGCGGGAGCATTTTGATTTGAATCGTGAGTTGAAGGGGATGGGGGCGTTGGATGTGGGGTTTGTGGCTTCGGGAAGTGCGGATTATCCAATGCTGTTGGAGAGAATTGATGATCCTCCGATTGGTTTGTACAAAAGGGGGGTGCTTTCGTTGGAGAGGGTGCGGTGTATTTCGATTGTTGGGACTCGTCGACCGACTTTGTATGGGCAGAGAATTGCGAAGAAGCTTGCCGGGAGGTTGGCCCGGGCGGGTTTTTGTATCGTCAGTGGTTTGGCCAGGGGGGTGGATGCGGCGGCGCATGAGGGGGCTCTGGAGGTGGGAGGCAAGACGGTCGGTGTGTTGGGGTGTGGGATTGATATTGTTTATCCTCCGGAGAATAAGGAGCTGTTTGAGCGGATGGTTCAAGAGGGGGCCATTTTGTCGGAATTTCCTCTTGGGCGTCGGGCGGACAAGCAGACTTTTCCAATGCGGAATCGGATTGTGGCGGGGATTTGTGAGGCGGTGATTGTGGTGGAGTCGGCTCGTAAGGGAGGGAGTCTGATCACGGCCCGTATGGCGGGAGAGCAGGGGAGAAATGTGTACGCGTTTCCAGGTCGGGTGGATCAGGAAACGAGTGCGGGTTGCCACGAGTTGATCCGGGATGGGGCGGTTCTGGTGACGTGTGCCGAGGATATCCTGGAGGATTTGGGGGCAGAGGGGCAGGGGTTGCTGGATTTGCAGCTGGATGTTCAGGAGAAGCGGCGTGAGGCGGTGGATGTGGAGGGCCTGTCGAAGGAGGAGCAAGCTATCTTCGATGTGCTCAAGCAAGGAGAAGCTTTAAATCAGGAATCCATCATGCAGCAATGTGATCAACCGGCTCATGTAACCGCTCCAACTCTAATGTCACTTGAGCTAAAAAGGCTCATCTCCAAGCGACTAGATGGGAAGTTTGAGGTTCGGTAATTATTAAGAAAGAATTGAAGAGGTTTCCTTTATCTCTTCATGTATCATCTGTGTAGGCCCAATCTTCCTCAGATTCACTAATTGCCGTGTTCTTTAAGAATAACCCCATATCTAGTTCTTTATAAAATAAAGGGACTTCATCATAATCATTATTGAGCATGCCATCAGTTACTGTAAATAGCTTTCCGTTGGAGTAGTAGATATAAAAGGTCAAGCATAGATAGTGAGCAGGGACTAGGATGGAGTGTTCGGAAATTTTTATATCATATTTATCTCTGCAATCATCGCAAAAGGAAACGCTCATACAAGAGGAGTTTGGGACTGTCTGAAGGAGTTCTGCTGACAGTGAAGATAGGAAAAGGTTTTCACCCTTCTTGATTTCATCAAAAATAGTGTTTGGATGGATATGATATATTGCCTTTTCAGATTTTGAAACCAATATATCTGAATCCTCAGGCTCTTTAGCGGTATAACAGATAGACAAGGTTGAACGGTCACTTCCATTCCCTATATTTATCGATTCCACCACACTGGATTGTAATCCAATTTCTTCTGGGTAATGAGAAGATTCTTTTTCTTTTTCAACACCGCTGGACTCATCTGAATCCTCGCTGCTATCTATGATTATGGTTTTATTCTTGCTCTCAGAGCCTAATCTATAAAGAAAAAATGGGAGGATAAGTATAAGGCGGATCAGCCAGTAGATGTGGGTGAAGAACTTGAAAATAGCTTTCACTGATAATTATATACTATGTTCAAAGATCGAATGGTCACCCTGGGGGCCAGGTTAGGGAGCGGCCTCCGAGGAGGTGGACGTGGAGGTGGGGGACGGCTTCGCCGCCGTCGGGGCCGTTGTTGATGATGAGGCGGTAGCCTCCGTCGAGGTTGAGTTTTTGGGCGACTTGGGCGGCGGTGAGGAGGAGGTGGCCGAGGGTGCTTTGGTCTTCGGGGGTGGCTTCGCCAACTCTGGGGATGGGTTTGCGGGGGATGATGAGGATGTGGGTCGGGGCTTGTGGGTCGATGTCGCGGAGGGCGATGCAGTGTTCGTCTTCGTGTTCGAGTTGGCCGGGTATTTCGCCGTCCATGATTTTTTGAAAGAGTGTTTTGGCCATGAGGAGAGGTGCTTGGTTCTTTGTGCTTGGTTCTTGGTTCTTTGTTGGGGGGGGGAGGGGGGAGGAGGGATGGGATAAGAAGTTTAGGTCATGGTGGGGTTGTTGGGGGTGGAGGGGTGGTTGTCTACTTCTTTGAATTTTCTGTATTTGCTGGCGTAGCGGACGTAGGCGATCCAGTCGATGGAGCGGAGGCGGGTCATGATGGCGTCGGCGATGGCACGGGAGGGGATTTCGTTGTCGAATTCGCCTTTGAGGTGGTCCATGGCTTCCTGGACGAGGATGCGAATTTGTTCGCGGTTGTGGGGGCGTTTGCTGAAGGCTTTGCCGAGGCTGAGGACGAGTTTGGCGGTGTCGAGGGGTTCGAGGGAGCCGTCGCTTTTGTGGACGTGTGCGTCTTCGGTCAGGAGTTGTTCAAGTGTGCTGAAGCGGTGACCGCAGGAGGTGCATTCGCGGCGTCGGCGGATGTTGGCTCCGGAGGTGGGTGTCCTGGAGTCGACGACCCTGGTTTCGTTCGATGAGCATTTGGGACAACGCATGGGAGTGGGGAGTGGAGAGTCGAGAGTGGAGAGTCGAGAGTCGAGAGTCGAGAGTCGAGAGTGGGGAGTGGGTGGGGTTAGAGGGTTAGGAAGTTTTGGAGGAGTTGTTTGCCGTGTTCGGAGGCGATGGATTCGGGGTGGAATTGGACTCCGTGGATGGGGAGTTCTTTGTGGCGGATGCCCATGATTTCGCCTTGTGCGGTGGTGGCGGTGATTTCGAGGCAGTCGGGGGAGGTTTCTTTTTCGAGGAGGAGGGAGTGGTAGCGGGTGGCCTGGAAGTTTTTGGGGAGGTCTTTGAAGAGGCCTTCTGCGTTGTGGGCAACGGGGGAGAGTTTGCCGTGCATGATGTTGTCGGCCCGGATGATTTTGCCTCCGAAGTATTGGCCGATGCATTGGTGGCCGAGGCAGACGCCCATGATGGGGAGTTTGCCTTTGCAGTGGTCAAGTATGTCGAGGCAGCAACCGGCTTCATCGGGGGTGCAGGGACCTGGGGAGAGGAGGATGCGGTCCGGGTTTAGGGCAAGGGCTTCTTCGGGTGTGATTTCGTCGTTGCGATAGATTTTTTGTTCCACTCCAAGCTCGCCGAAGTACTGGACGAGGTTGTAGGTGAAGGAGTCGAAGTTGTCGATTACGAGCATCATGGTGGTTTGAGCAGAAATTTTGTTCTGAAAATGCAAAAATGGTTTGGGGTGGCAAGGTGAGAAGCGAGGCTGAGGGTGGGTTTTGTGGATTCAGGGTTGCCAGAGTGGTGGTGGGGAGTTGTAAGGGTGTTTGATATGAATGGTGTTTTTGATGTTCTGAAAATGGATGAGGCTAGTGGTGCCCGGCGTGGGCGTTTGACGACTCCGCATGGGGTTGTGGAGACGCCGATTTTTATGCCTGTGGGGACGCAGGCGACGGTGAAGGGGGTGACGCCGGAGCAGTTGTGGGAGGTGGGGAGTCAGATCATTTTGGGGAATACGTATCATTTGAGTTTGCGGCCGGGTTCGGAGTTGATCCGGGAGATGGGTGGCTTGCATAAGTTTATGGGGTGGAGTGGTCCGATTTTGACAGATAGTGGCGGTTTTCAGGTGTTCAGTTTGAGTAAGTTGCGGCGGATTTCGGACAAGGGGGTGATGTTTAAGTCGCATTTGGATGGGCGTGAGGTGTTTCTGGGGCCGAAGGAGTCTTTTCAGATTCAGGATGATTTGGGTTCGGATATTGCGATGGTGTTGGATGAGTGTCCGCCGCATGGGTGTACGGAGGAGGAGTGTGAGGAGGCGGTAGCGAGGTCGACGAAGTGGGCGGGTGAGTTTCAGGAGATTGCGAGGGAGGCGGGACATGGGGATGATGGGCGTTTGGTTTTTGGGATTGTGCAGGGGGGGCGGTTTGAGGAGTTGCGGAGGCGGTCTGCGGAGGAGTTGGTGGAGTTGGGTTTTCCGGGGTATGCGATTGGGGGGGTGAGTGTTGGGGAGCCGGAGCCGGAGATGTTGGCGCAGGTGGAAATGACGGCGGGTTTTCTGCCGGAGGAGAAGCCGCGGTATACGATGGGGGTGGGGACGCCGACTCAGTTGTTGAAGATGATCGGGCTGGGGGTGGATATGTTTGATTGCGTGATGCCTTCACGGGCGGCTCGACATGGTACGGCCTATACTCCGGATGGGCACATCAATTTGCGGAATGAACGGTTTTCCAGGGATGAGGCTCCTGTTGTGGAGGGGATGGAGAATTATACGTGCCGGAATTTTAGTCGTGGGTATCTGCGGCATTTGGTGAAGTCGGAGGAGTTGTTGGGGAAGATTTTGCTGACGATTCACAATCTACATTTTTATCTGGATTTGATGAAGCAGGCTCGTGAGCACTTGGAGGCGGGGGATTTTGTGTCGTGGTCAAAGGATTGGATTGACCGGTACAATGCGAAAGGTGATTAATGCCGCAGATGGAAAATCATAGAATTTTAGTATTGGGTGGGGCTGGCTTTTTGGGGAGCCATTTGTGTGCGAAGTTATTAGATCAGGGGCATGAGGTCATCTGTCTGGACAATTTGTTTACGGGGCGGCGGAAGAATATTCTGGGGTTTGCTTCGAATCCGAATTTTGAGTTTATCCGGCATGATGTGGTCGATCCTTTCAAGGTGGAGGTGGATCAGATCTACAATTTGGCGTGTCCGGCTTCGCCTGTTCATTATCAACATAATCCGATCAAGACGGTGAAGACTTCAGTGATGGGGTCGATCAATTGTCTGGGGTTGGCGAGGCGGATCCGGGCCCGGGTTTTCCAAGCATCGACTTCGGAGGTGTATGGCGATCCGAATGTAAATCCGCAGCCGGAGGCGTACCGTGGGAATGTGAATCCGATTGGTTTACGAGCCTGTTATGATGAGGGGAAGCGTTGTGCGGAGACGTTGTTCTTTGATTATCATCGGCAAAATGGTGTCGATATTCGGGTTGTGCGGATTTTTAACACTTATGGACCACGGATGCTGCCGAATGATGGGCGGGTAGTGTCGAACTTTATTGTTCAGGCTTTGAAGGGGAATGATATCACGGTTTATGGGGATGGTCAGCAGACGCGTTCTTTCTGCTATGTGGATGATCTGATTGAGGGCTTTGTTCGGATGATGGCACAGGATGAGGAGATTGGGCCTGTGAATTTGGGAAATCCCACGGAGTTCACGATTCTGGAGTTGGCGGAGAAGGTTATCACGTTGACCGGGAGTGCGTCCAGGATTCGGTTTGAGCCGCTTCCTGCGGATGATCCGATGCAGAGAAGGCCCGATATTTCCCTGGCGAAGAAGGTGTTTGGTTGGGAGCCGAAGATTGAATTAGAGGAAGGTCTTCAGCGGACAATTCAATACTTTCGGGATTTATGAGGGGACCTTGAAGTTAATCGGCTGATGCGAGGTGGCGAAGGATTTCAGCTTTTTCAATGCCTGTGAGGGACGCAATTTGGTCAACATCCACGCCGGACGCATTCATTCGGAGTACGATTTCACGGTCACGTTCTTCCCGGCCTTTTTGTAGACCTTCTTGTAGACCTTCTTCAATAAATTGTTCGGCAAGAGTCATGGCGGTTTTCTCCAGTTGTGAATTTTCCAGTATTTTGACACTATTGACTGCCTCTCTTTTGTCAATGGATGTGTCGATGAGAAAGAAGTAGCGAAGTAGAACATGGGCGATTTCGGTCTCGGTCTTTACTTGCAGAAGGTCTTGCCACAAGGGTTTGGAGGTTTCCATGTATTCCTTCATTCGGTTTTCTGCCGCAGCTTTTAATGCCTGCATGGTCAATCTTCCCAATATGGTTCCCCGGATCTCTGTAAAAGGGATGGCGGCCAAGTCGACCAGGTTGAAGGTGAAATCGGTCAGCATCGGTTGCAGATCTTCCTTGATCCCTTCAGGAATGTTGAGGAGTTCGGCCAATGTTTTTGCTGTGTTCCACCCATGTTTGCCCTGGTGGAGAACCACTGGAATGATCGGTGGGATTTGTCGGGCGTTGGGGTGTTGTTGCAGATAATGATCCCAAATCCGGCACATGTATTTCAACAATCGGAAAGGCATCCAGTGGTCTGGTTGGCTTTGGTGTTCAAGCAAGCAATAGAGGAAAAACGGATCTTCTTCGTCCTCCACTTTGTAGAGCAAGTCTGCCATGCTCCCACGTAGCTTTTCGTCAATTAAGGAGCCGGATTCACAATGTAAGTTTTCTGCATGAATTCGCCTGGCGATGGATGGGGGCAAGTACGCTTGAAAAAAGCCCGCAGCTTCCTTGGCCCTTCCGAAAACTTTTCGGGCAAGGTGGTCGTGAGGATTGTGCTTGGGATCTTCCTTCATTGTTGAAGCAAGCTTGTATGGTAAGTGGGGTGATACAAGTTTATCGTGTAGTGCTTTTGCTTTTATTTGATGATGGTGGTGGACTTTCCGGCTTCCGTGCTTGCCATGGAGGTGTTGGGCTATTTACTTCCCACACCTTTTTTCTGGCCACGAAAATGGCCTACTTTCGCAAGACACAAATACCATGATTGGCAAGATCCTGAAGAAATTTTCCGGTAGTCACTACAAACGCTACATCAAGAAGAAGCAGCCTGTTATCCAACAAATCAACAAGATCGAGGAGGGGTATCAGTCCCTTTCTGAAGATCAATTGATTGGGAAAACCGGGGAGTTTATGAAACGGGTTCAGGATGGGGAAACGCTGGATGATTTGCTTCCGGAAGCCTTTGCTGTGGTGAAAAATGCGGCTCGTCGGCTTTGTGGGAGATCCTTTTCGGTCTGTGATCATGATCTGGACTGGAACATGGTGCACTACGATGTGCAGCTTCTTGGAGGCATGGCCTTGCATGAAATGCGGATTGCGGAAATGGCCACTGGTGAAGGTAAGACGCTGGTCTCCACGTTGCCGCTGTACCTGAATGCATTGTCGGGACGAAATTGCCAACTGGTCACGGTTAATGATTACCTGGCCCGGCGGGACTCCCAGTGGATGGGGGCTTTGTTTGAATATTTAGATCTTACGGTGGGATGTATCCAACAGGGAATGGGACCCTCAGAGCGCCGTGAAGCCTATTCCAAGAACATTACCTATGGTACGGCATCAGAGTTTGGCTTTGATTACCTTCGCGACAATGGCATGGCCAACAGTCAGGAGGACCAGGTGCAGAGTGATCATTACTACTGTATCATTGATGAGGTGGACTCGATCCTGATCGATGAGGCTCGTACACCGCTCATCATCTCTGGCCCGATGCAGGAGGATAATCCGTTGCCGTTTGGTGAATTCAAACCTGGGATCAATCGCCTTGTTCGACAGCAAACCAATTACTGCAATGAGATTGTCAATGAGGTCGACCCCGAGTCGCAGCCGCACGGTGACGAGCTTGATGCGATTCTGGAGAAACTCTACCAGGTCAAACAGGGGATGCCGACAAACCGCAAACTTCTGCGTTTGATGGAAGTGGGTTTCTGGCACCGGGCTATGGACCGGTTTGATTTGGATATGAATCAGGATCTGAACAAGGAGCGGGCCTACGATCTCAAAGAAAACCTCTTCTACATGATTGACGAGAAGAACCACCAGGCAGATCTTACGGAGAAGGGGAGAACGACCCTTCGCCCAGATGATCCCGATGGTTTTGTCATTCCGGACTTGCCGACCCGTTACATCGAAATCGAAAAGACAGAAACGGATCAGACCGCCATTGATCAGAAAAAGGCGGAAGCTCAGGCTCGGTTTGAGAAGGTGAGTGGAGACATTCACTGCATCAGCCAGTTGCTGCGTGCCTACAGTCTTTACGAAAAGGACAAGGAATACGTCGTCCAGAATGGCAAAGTCATGATTGTGGACGAGAACACCGGTCGTCTCATGCCGGGACGTCGTTGGAGCAATGGACTGCACCAGGCGGTGGAGGCCAAAGAAGGCGTTACCATCGAGAAGGAGACCAAAACTTACGCCACCATCACGATTCAGAATTATTTTCGGATGTATGACAAGTTGGCCGGAATGACGGGGACTGCCGAGACCGAAGCTTCCGAGTTTAATGAAATTTACCGCCTCGGGGTCATGGTGATTCCGACGAACCAGCCCTGCCAGAGAGAAGACCAAAACGATATTGTCTACAAGACTCGTCGGGAGAAGTTCAACTCTGTCGTGGATCACGTGAAGGAAGCCCACCAGAAGGGGCAGCCTGTGCTGGTCGGTACGGCTTCTGTGGAGGCATCCGAAGTCCTGGGGCGGATGCTCAAGCGGGCCAACATTCCTCACAACGTTCTGAATGCGAAATTCCATGAACAGGAGGCGGAGATTGTATCCAGGGCCGGCCAAAAGAAGGCGGTCACCATTGCGACCAACATGGCAGGCCGTGGTACGGACATCAAGCTGGGCGAAGGCGTTCCTGATTTGGGGGGCTTGTTGGTTTTGGGAACAGAGCGGCATGAATCCCGCCGGATCGACCGCCAGCTTCGTGGACGTTGTGCCCGTCAGGGTGACCCTGGTGAATCCAAGTTCTTCATCTCTCTTGAAGATAACCTGATGCGACTTTTCGCTAATGCGGGCCCCATTTCCAAAATGTTGGAAAACTCCTTTGAGGAAGGTGATGAGCTGGAACATCCCCTCCTGAACATTTCAATTGAAAATGCGCAGAAGAAGGTGGAGCAGCAGAATTTCTCCATCCGGAAACGATTGTTGCAATACGACGATGTGCTGAACAACCAACGCAGCATCATTTACGAAATCCGCAATCACGCCCTTACCAGTGACACTCCCAAGGAAATCCTTGAGGACATGGTGGAAGAAGAAGTGGTCTCCCGCCTCGAAGCATTACCGCCCAATATGTTGGCGGAGAAATCCCATGCGGAATTGCAGCATTTTGTAGACTGGGCCAACAGTACATTCCCCATCGGGTTGCATCTGGAGGAGTTGACTGCGTTGGAGAAGGCTTCCTCCAAAGATGACGAAACCTTCGAAACGATGCGGGAATTCATCGTAGGCAAAATCAAGGATGCTTACGAAGTAAAGTCCTCCATGGAAGACCCTGAGTCACTGGTTGGCCTGGAACGTTTTGTCATCATTCGAGCGATCGACCGGCATTGGCAGGATCACCTTACCGAAATGGAAGACCTTCGCAAAAGTGTGGGGCTTCGGAGTTATGGCCAAAAAGATCCGCTTAACGAGTACAAGAGTGAAGCATTCAATTACTTTGAGGAACTCATGGCCAATGTGCGGGAGGAAATCTGTACCGCCCTTTTCCGTTCAGCCTCCAACTTTGAGGTTTTCCAGCGTACCCTTTCCACATTGGGCAAAAATGTGAAGCAGGAAGGCCCGACCGAAGGTGGTGGCAGTTTCATCGACCTCATGAGAGCGGCCGCCCAGGAAGAAGCCCGTCAATCTTCCGAGGATATCGAGCTTCCCAAACCCCAGGATGTGCCTAAGCCCGTGCCGATCCAGCGGGATCAACCCAAGGATGGGCGAAATGAGCCCTGTCCCTGTGGCAGTGGGAAAAAATATAAGAAATGCTGCTGCCAGGGGTGACGTCCTGAGGACTCATTTGCAGTAGCAGGTTGCGGTTCGGTTCCCAATGGCTCTTCGCTCTCAGTTTGATCCAGTTTCTTTGTGGAGCAAATTCGGAGTGCCTGCG
>Ga0181579_10003965_pt1 | contig 11580 bp, 9 predicted proteins | sample 071ome_24_FD_132996 | JGI IMG/M metagenome (GOLD analysis project Ga0181579, IMG submission 132996) | Coastal salt marsh microbial communities from the Groves Creek Marsh, Skidaway Island, Georgia - 071402CT metaG (megahit assembly) | ecosystem: Environmental > Aquatic > Marine > Intertidal zone... | reverse complement strand
TCGAGATCTCATGGTACTGCCAGCCGTCCATGTCTCGGGGGTTCTCTGGGGCTTGGAGCCACCCGAGCGTTCCGTTGGGGTCCTTGGAACCTACCACCAAGTCGATGCCGTGACGGCCGTCGATGTCCATGGGTTCAGCGAACATCCAGCGGGTTTTGCCTACCGTTGCGGGAACGTCTCGCGTTTTCCAATACGCGACGTCCTTGTACTTCGATCGGCTCGATGGCGCCCAATGGAAGGTGACGCGTTGATAGTCGCCCTCGGAGCAGGTGACGATATCATGATACCCGTCACCGTCCAGGTCGATAGGCAGGGCGTCTTCCACGTCGGGGGCTGGAAGGCTTAGGAATGGCCAGCGTTCGTTGGTGTTTCCAGGATCGAAGTAGAGCCGAGCGATGTTGCCCTGTTCCCAGCCCGCAACAATGTCCTCGTCGCCGTCGCCATCGAGATCGACCAGTTTAGTCCCATCCGCGCCAGCGGAGGTGTTGTCGATGACGTGCATAACCCATGGACTTTCGCCTTGGGCGGGAAAATTCGCTAGAAGCGCGAAAAGGGCGCCGATAGCCAGTCCGTCTGAAATGCGGCGGATCATTGTTCGGTGTCCTTCAGATGCTTCGTGAAGGCCTCCAGGGTTTCCTCTGCGGATTGGTGGTTCAATTGATTTTCCTGGTAGCCGTCGACGAGATCCTGGAGGAATGGCGGATAGCGCCCCGTTTGCTTCCTGCCGACCAGTGGCATTCCCTCCGTTAGCGGTTCCACAGCGATAGTTAGGGCGGAAAGGATTCTAAGATTGAACGACGGCATGGCTGTTTTGGATGGGGCAGTAGGGTGGGGAAAATTGAACGCTGTCAGAGAAGTCATAAACCTATAGAAGAGCGTACTCGGGATGACGAGCTCGAATGTCCCAGAAAGGGGCGCTTGGGTGGTTTTTCGAGTCGCATGGAGGGTTTCCTGCCTTTTTAACTGATGAGTAATCATGATAAAGCCTCTATTTTCTGCCCTCGTTTTCGTTTTTTCCTTTTCGCTTTGCGCTGATGAACCCGGCTTTAGACCTTTGTTTAATGGCAAGAATCTCGATGGTTGGGACAGCAAGCCAGGGGCTTGGGAAGTCCGCGATGGGGAAATTTGGTGTACGGGAGAATCGGTCGAGCGGAACTGGTTAATATGGCGTGGAGGCGAACCGTCGGATTTCGTTCTCAGGCTGGAGTTTCGATGGGATAAAGGAAACTCGGGTGTTCAGGTTCGAAGCGATGACCTTGGTGAGTGGCAGATGTTTGGATACCAAGTGGAGATCGCGAGAAGAGAAGTGATGGGGCTCTGGCACCATTCGCTCATCGCTAAAGACCATCCCAAGCGTGAAGCGCGATTTCTGATGACGACCGCTGGGGAGCGAGCCGTCATCGCTAAAGATGGAACGCGTGTGAATACCAAGCTGGAAGATGCCGCCAAGGTACAAGCCCACTATGATGAGCATGCCTGGAACACCATGGAAATTATCGCTAGCGGAGATCAGATCATTCAGATGATCAACGGCGTGCACTTCGCGACACTCATCGACAATGACGAGAAGATGAGCCGTCGAAAGGGCTTCATCGCTTTTCAGGATCATGGCAAAGGCTGCACGGTCGCTTTTCGCAATATTCGGATTAAGATGGTGGATGGTCAGTAGCGGATGGTAGCAGCCGATCTCCGAGCGGCCACTTAATCGTATGTCTATAAAATGGCCGCTCGGAGATCGGCCGCTACCTTTTAGAAATGGCTGGGGGAGGTGATCATTGTTGAAAAGAATATGTTTTCTATCCTTCTTAGACACTCTCTTAGATTTCTCCACTCGCTATTCACTATTCTTTCGATGCTTCGATTACTAGCCACTCTCTCGCTTATGACAGCTTCCGCTATCAACTCGATCGCTGAAACGCCTAACATCCTTTGGATCACGGCCGAGGACATGAGCCCAACTCTCGGCTGCTACGGCGACGACTTTGCGATCACTCCCAATATCGATAAGCTGGCGGCCGATGGCGTGGTTTATACCAATGCCTTTGCCACCTCCCCTGTATGTTCGCCTTCGCGTTCCTGCATCATAAATGGATTGCCCGCGACTTCCCAAGGAACGCAGCAAATGCGGTCGGCGTTTCCAATCCCTGAATACATGAAAGGGTTTCCCAGTATTTTGAGAAAGGACGGTTTCTATACCTCGAACAACGTCAAGACCGACTACAACAACGGAAACTGGAAGGAGATCATCGCGGCCTCGTGGAATGAAAGCAGTGATACCGCTCATTGGAGAAACAAAGATGCGAATCAGTCTTTCTTTTCGGTGTTCAACCTAATGACTTCCCATCAGAGCCGTTCAATGGTGTGGCCTTATGAACAGTTTGTTTCCGAAGTGCAAAGCAGGCTAGATGCGGATGAAATTCATGATCCAGATGAAGCTCCTTTACCTCCTTACTATCCGGATACGCCGATCGTCCGTAGAACCGTGGCTCGCTTCTACGATTGCGTTACGGCGATGGATAAAGAAGTTGGGGACATCCTCCAGCAACTGGAAGATGATGGGCTAGCTGAAGACACCATCGTGTTTCTCTATTCGGACCATGGGTCCGGTATGCCACGACATAAGCGGGCCTTGCTTGATTCCGGAATGAATGTGGCCTTGATTGTTCGCTTTCCGGAGAAATTTCGCCATTTCGCCCCGTCGGGTCCGGGCACGCGTACGGACCGTTTGGTGAGCTTCGATGATTTTGGACCGACCGCGCTGAGTTTAGCGGGGGCTGAGATTCCCGAATACATGGAAGGAAAACCGTTCCTCGGTCCTGAAGCGGTACCCGCCCGCCGTTACACTTATGGCCATCGCGATCGAGTTGATGAGGTTCATGACTTGGCTCGATCCGTTCGCGACAAGCGCTATCTCTACATACGCAATTACATGCCGCATCTCGGCTACAATCAGCCGACGGCATGGCCAGATCTTGGGGAGATCCGCCACGAATTCTACAAATTGGCCCAAGACGGTCGCATGACGCCTCCGCAAGAGCATTTTGCAGGTCCCAGGAGACCGCTCGAGGAACTCTACGATTGCCAATTGGATCCTCAGAATCTGGAAAACCTCGCCAGCTCTTCAGAGCATAGCGGCATCCTCGAACGGATGAGGGGCCAGCTAGCGAAGAATCTGGTGGACAGCCGCGATCTCGGTTTCTTGCCGGAATCGCTGGCTTGGCAGCTGAGTGAAGGCACCACGTCTTATGAGCTCGCTCGATCTTCGGGTGATTATGATCAATCGATTATCATCGAGGCCGCCTCACAGGTGGGGAGCTCTACGGAAGCGGAACTCTTGGCGAATCTGGCCCACAGCGACCCCGGTGTTCGCTATTGGGGCGCGGTCGGATTGAGCGCGGCGCCATCGCTTTCCGAAAAGGCCATCGACGCATTGACGGATTCCCTCGATGACGCATTTCCCAATGCTCGCATCGAGGCAGCCAATGCGCTCGCCCGTCATGGAGAATTGGAGCAGTCGATTCCAGCCTTAGCGGAAGCCCTGAGCGATGAGGATTTGATCGCCGTTCAACACGCGGTTCGGGCTATTGAGCTGCTTGGCGAAAAGGCGATCGACGCTTTGCCGGCGGTTCAAGCGTGCGATGCCCGTATGAAAGGTATCCGTCCTCCGGGGACATCGCCCGTTGTCGTCGATCCAGAGAAAGACCAAGCCATGTTTGTAGGCTTTTCCACCGAAGCGTTTCTTGCCCGCTTTGGGACGAAGTAGAGAAGATTAAACTGCTAGAGGAATTAATTGATTAAGATCCGTCTTCGCCCAAAGGGCTGCGCCGAGACAGGTCGGCTCGATTTGTTGGGACTGAATCTCTGCTAAAGTAGGGCAATGAACACTCCACTTCGTTCCGTGGCAGGATCTCGGAAGCGGATCTCGTTCAGTTCAATTGTAGGAGCGGGTTGATCCCGCGATATACCCAAATGCTCCTATAGAAATCGCGGCGTAAAGCCGCTCCTACTATGAATCGATCCTGTTCACGCGTAAGCGTGATCCCGCTCGCCGATAGGCGATCCTGTTTCAGAATCTTGATTTCCCTAGACCAAGCCGAAGATAGACTTGTTGGTCATCCAGGCGCCGTCGGTAAAATCGGGGAAGGCGATGGGAGAGCTGCCGGTAGAGATAGACGCTTCCGATAGGGGAGCGATGGCCATCCAGGCAGCTGCGTCGTAAGCATCGATAGGCGTTGTCGTTTTATTGCGGATACAAGCCACGAACTCTTTCAGTTCAAGGTAATCGGTTCCGCCATGCCCGGATGTTTCCGCTTCGTGCAGGTAGTCTTTCCAAAGGGGATGCTCGTACTTCTCCTGGTAGGAGTCGAAGGACTCCCATTGGTGATGCGGGCTCTTGCCGTCTAGATAGATGACGGATTTGTTTCGAGAGGACGAGTCCCCGTCCTGCATCCACATGCCAGCAGTACCTTGCACTTGATACATGAAACTCATGGGTCGGGGGAGACGGGTGTCGAAGGTGAGGACGACCGTTTCCCCATTGTAGCATTTGAGCGTGGTGGTGACAATATCTCCTTGGGTCCAGCTGATGTCTCGGCGCTTGTGGCCCGGTTCGAGGTTTTCCTTAGACCATTGGCTTAAGCCGCGCGATTTAGAAGCGGTGGAGGTGAGGTGTTGAAAGCGATTGCCCCGCTGAATATTCAAGCACTGAGCAATGGGTCCCATTCCGTGGGTGGGATAGAGATCGCCGTTGCGGAACTGATTATGGGTGGATCGGTAATCGCCTTCGCCTTTCGGGTTTGGACCGGTTCCTTTCCCTAATACGATGCGTTCCCTGAGATCATGTCCGTATCCGCAAGTACAGTGGATGACCTCGCCAAATAGTCCCTGTCTGACCATGTTGAGAACGGCCATGTTGTAGCGAAAATAGCAGTAGTTTTCCAGTAGCATGCAAGGCACGCGGGTCTCTTCATAGGTATTGACCAACTCCCAGCATTCGTCGACGGACGAGGCGGGACCGACTTCGGTGGCCGCGTACTTGCCGGCTTTCATAGCGGCAATGGTCATGGGAATGTGGAGTTCCCAAGGAGTGGCGATTACCACGCCATCGAGATCGTCTCTTTGCAGCAGATCCAAGTAGGAAAACTCGTGATCGCCGTACCCTGACGGTCGGGCGTTTTGAGTCTTCTCAACGAGGTCCTGGGCAGCTTTGAGATTGGGAAGATGAGTGTCGCAGACGGCAGTGACGGCTACGTGAGGCAGGCGCATGGCTGTTTTGAGCAGGCCCGTCCCGCGACCACCAATGCCGATGAATCCGAGTTTTACAGGGCGGTCGTCACTAGCATGGAGGATGGCAGGGGCGGCTGAGAGGGCGATCCCTGCAGCCAATCCGTTTTTGATGAATGCGCGTCGTTCTATTGGGTTACTCATGGGGCATGGAATTGCAGTGAATGGGATTGGAAGTATTCTGAGCGACTAGGTCATCCCATTGGTCGCTCCGAATCAAAGAAAAAAGTAGAAGGGACTTGGATATAAGGGTAGAGGTATGGCTGGTCCCGTAATTGCCCAAGGGATTCAAAATATTTCAATAAGCAGAGGGCTCTGTGTCATTGGTTGGTGGTTTGCAGGAGCGGGTTTATCCCGCGATTTTGATAGCGTGGTTGTCGGATTATCGCGGGATAAACCCGCTCCTACGCTCGACTAGAGCTTAAAGTTGGCGCGAATGCGCGATTGCAGGACCAACTGCATGGGTGGTAATGCGGCTGCTAGTCTTTCAGCCGGATCCTGTCCTGGGGAACGTAACCGAGAATCTTAGCAGCGTTTTCGATATCCACCCATCGGTACTCGCTATTGGAAAGGCCATAGAAAATTTCGAATCTGACAGTATCGGGCGCTTGTATACAAAGCTCGATGAGTCGGGAAACGTCGCCGCGCGAGCAGGCGTTGGGAATGATCGCCTGAGGGAATTTGTCCACAGACTGAACGCCACCCAAACGCAAGCAGATGCAAGACATGCCAGATTCGCTGCTGTGCATACGGGCGAGGGATTCTCCAAACACTTTGCTTGATCCATAGGGAACGACCGGCCAAGTGGGGTCGGCTGTGGTGATGCGCTCAAAGGCATTTGGAACCTGATCATACTTTCCTTCCCGGATACTTCTATAGGGTTCCACGTTGAAAAAGTATCCGAAGCTAACGTGTATCGAACTGGCGAATATCACGCGTCGGACTTGAGCCCGTTTGGCTGCTTCGAAAACATTGTAGGTACCTTCGACGTTATTTTTGCGAAGGCTTTCCCAAGATGCGTCAGCGTTCGGGTCGCCTGCCAAATGGATAATGGTATCCATTCCTTGGAACGCTTGTTCGAGCTGATCAATATTGGATAGATCGGATTGGAAGAAGCGATCATCAGGAACGCTAGCCAGTTCGTCGGGGTGGACTCTTGGGGAGGGTTCTTCATGGCGGTCCATTCCGTAGACGTCGAATAGGTCCGGCTTTCCAGTCAAATGGCGATAGGCGCAGCTTCCCACCAATCCGTAAACACCGGTGATCAAAATTGCTTTCGTTGCCATCACGCATTAATGTCGCCATAAAAAGACTGCTGGCAAGCGTTAGAGAGCGTGTTGAATAGATCCGAAATTTGTAGATTCGATTTCATCTACTCATTGAGCACGCTCCTAGGCTCGCACACGCCATCTTGATCAAGGAAAAGGCGATCAGGTTTCGCGCGATCATTTCGCCGCCTTCTGGCTGGACGCTTTTCGATTTTCGCTCTCTAGTCGCGCCTTCTCTATCTGCCGGAGCGTTCCCGGGTGGACCCCTTAGGCTGCAGTCAACTTTCCTACTTCATCGACTTTCCACTATTTCCTGCATGAGCAACGCGAATGATACCGATTCGTGGTTTTCAGTCGTCCGCGATTCCCTGTCGGGCAAGCAGCGTGACTACACGTCTGGGAACGTTCGCAAAGCCGTGGTTTTATTGGCCATTCCCATGATGTTGGAGATGGCGATGGAAGCGCTCTTCGCCATCACCGACATCTATTGGGTTTCATCTATTGGCAAGGAAGCGACTGCGGCAGTGGGTCTCACCGAATCCGTATCCACGCTGATTTACGCGGTGGCGATAGGGCTTTCCATGGGATTGACGGCAACGGTTGCTCGCCGGATAGGGGAAAAGAACGCGCGGGGAGCTTCGAAGGCCGCTGCTCAAGGCCTCTACATTGGGGCGGCCGTGGCGGTGGTGACGGGTCTCCCTGCCTTCGTCTTCGGTCAAGAAATCCTACTATTAATGGGAGCCGAGCCGGCCGTTGCGGAAATGGGGGCGGGATACACGTCCATTCTGCTGGGAACGAACATTGTCATCATCTATCTGTTCCTCAACAACGCCATCTTCCGCGGGGCAGGCGATGCCGCTTTGGCCATGCGAGCGCTGTGGCTGGGGAATGGCATCAACATCGCCCTCGATCCCTGCCTGATATATGGCTGGGGACCTTTCCCTGAGATGGGACTGACTGGGGCGGCGCTAGCCACGGTCATTGGTCGAGGGACGGCAGTGCTCTACCAGTTCTGGGCTTTCTACCGGCAAAAGAGCCTTATTCAGCTGGATAGGGAAGTTTGGGCATTGGACATCCAGGTGATCGTCAGAATGATCCGAATTTCTCTGGGCGGCATTCTGCAAATGCTTATCGCAACTACTAGCTGGATCGCCCTCATGCGAATTATGGCTCCCTATGGCAGCGCTGCTTTAGCGGGCTATACCATAGCTCTCCGAGTGATTCTTTTCACCATTCTACCAAGCTGGGGCTTGTCGAATGCTGTAGCCACTTTAGTAGGACAAAATCTAGGCGCGGGATCCTCTGATCGGGCAGTGGCCTCTGTGCGAGAGGCAGGAATATTCAATATGGTATTCCTCACTTTGGTCATGGTCGGTTTTCTTTTGTTTGCCCAACCCATTGTGGAGATCTTCATCGATGATCCCGATGTCGTTGAAATGGGAGTACTGACGCTTCGGCTCATCAGTTTTGCCTATCCGTTTTACGCCTGGGGAATGATTCTCGTGCAGGCGTTCAATGGAGCGGGCGATACGATGACGCCTACCTGGATCAATGTATTCTGCTTTTGGCTGTTTCAGATTCCTCTCGCCTGGATGCTCTCGAAATATCTCATGAGTCCGAACGGAATCGTCTGGGCGATTTTGGCTGCCGACATAGCCATGACGGTCGTCGGAGGAATCCTTTTTCTCCGAGGCAAATGGAAAGAAAAAGAGGTTTAGCGATTTGGTACCAATTTTGAAAAAGAATGAACGGACGGCATCTCTCCATTGCTAGGTTGCCTAGGTAATCCTTATGAATAGGGGTATGAAAATGCCTCTTCTTCTCGTTTCCCTTTTTTGCTTCCCCTGGATTTCTGCTCTGGCTCAGGGGATCATTCGAGCTTCCGATTTCGATTCTCTGCAGGCGGCATTGGATGCCGTTCCTGAATCGGGTGGGGTTGTGCAAATTCCGCCGGGAGAATTCGAATTGCGGGAGCCTTTGATTTTCAGGACGGAGAATACGCGTCTCGAGGGATCGGGAGCGGCCAGCCACCTGATCAATTTGAATGAAGATGGCCAGGCGGCCTTGATCGTCCGTCCCGACGGGTACGTGACCGATCCCAAGACCCGCATGTGGCGAGTGCAGCTAGGGAATTTCCGGATCAGCGGAAATCCCAAAAGTGGGCATGGCGTTCACGCTCAGGGAATCCAGGAAATCTTTATTCACGGGCTTTCCGTTGACCGCAACGGTAAAGATGGCGTGTATCTTGAAAACTGTTACGAGGACCCGCGGGTATCGGATTCGATCTTAACCTACAATGGGCATTCAGGACTACGTCTGACGGATTGCCACGATATCGTGGTCAACGGTAACCACTTTGAAGAAAACCGGGATGCGGTTCGCTGCGTCGACAGCTTTAACCTCTGTATGAATGGAAACAATTTGGATGATCACTTGCGGCACGGGGTTGTGATCGAAAACACTTATGGCTCGGTGCTCTCCGGAAACATGATCGAAGAATGCAATGGGACCGCGATCATTCTCGATCGGAATTGCTATGGCATTGCCATTAGTGCCAACGTGATTGCCCACGAGCTCGAGGGCGGTGTGGATTTACGGGATGCTCACGTCTGAGCGATTTCCGCGAATACATTTGTCATAGTTCACGAGTTTGGAATCCGAGTGGGGCCCAACAGTGGGCGAATCACTATCTCGGGAAACAATTTCAGCAATAGCTACATGGGAGGCGGAAAATTGAAACGGGTGGTCGAACATGAGAATCCGATGCGACGGGATACGGGGATCGGTATTTAGATATCGGATACATCCGATATCAATATTACCGGAAATTCGTTCTCGGGCCTTTCTGAGAATGCGGTGGAAGCGGTGGGAGAATGTGGACGGCTCATAATTTCCTCGAATCTAGTCACGGATATTCACCGGCGAAGCGTGGCCAAAAAACCGGCCTTCAATTTGGGAAAGGCCTACGCGTCGAGCATTGTTAAGGACAATATCGTGCAGTGATTGGAATCAGCTTATGTCTTAGGATGCGGTCACGCCGTATGACACTTGCTGGAGAGTGTCTAGTAGGTAGATGATATTGAAATTTTCGAAGTAGGGGTCGCCACTTGCGGCGACCGCGGGAGAGGCGGATTTCTACTTACGCGGTCGCCGCAAGCAACGACCCTACACGATTCGCAGTTTTGAACGCCCTCATAGGCGCGACAGCTTTACGCCTGTGGAAAATGGCCAAAACCGATAAATTTAGAATAAATCCGGATCCGGAACGTCATAATTTCCGTATGATCTACAGGTGGGTTGGAAAAAACCGATTCTTCGGTGGGTTTGAGTCAGAATAGTTGTGAGGTGTTAGAAATTATGAAAACGATTTCCTGTCTACGGTTTGTTCTCTTCAACAAGATAGCGATCGGCTCCATGCTACTGGGGGCGAGTCTCTTGATATCCGGATGCGCATCAACTGGGCATCACGAGGATCGCGGGACATTGGCTGGGGCGGCTACGGGAGCTGTGTTGGGGACGATTATTGGCAATCAGTCGGGCGAGCCCGGGGAAGGCGCGGCGGTTGGAGCCATCGCTGGAGCATTGATTGGCCGCGAGTTGGGCCGCAAGCGCGATCAGACGGATTATGGTTCCAGGCCCCCTTATGATGGCCCATCAAGTGCTCCTGTCTATGATGCTACTCGAGTTGACTACGGGGCTTTGATGACGGAAGACGAGAAGCGTCGTATACGCCAAAGAGCGGGTAGGGATGATATTGCCGATTTCAGTGACTATCTGACGCCTGACGAGAAACGCCGCTTGCTAGATCGAGCCGATCAAGGAGTGGGCTTGTAATACCACTCACGAAAAGGAATGAGCCTATGGCGCGGGTCCAGAATCAAGCAGCAGAAGACGGGGGCTCTTCCGTTTGGCTAAAGGTGAGAGAGGGTAGAGCCGTTAGGTTTCGCCCCATCTGCGACGAGTTTTCCGCGCTACGATGACGGTATCTCTAATCGTCTTCGTCCTCTGATCCGTCCTCGCGAGTTTGTTTAGCGCGTAGCTTTTCTTCTCGGGCCGCTTCGCGGGCGGCTCGTTTTTCCCGCTTTTTTTGTTCTCGCTCGAGACGTTTGTAGTCTTTGCTCGGTGTGGAAGCCATCTTGATTCAGGAGTTTGCGTTTTAGGATTGTCAGTTTTTGAACTGAAGAGCCCAAAAGGGGGAGAGCTCTGTGTCAACGGGGCAATTCAGTTTTCTCGCTAGAAAGTTCTGACGGTAGCCATCAAACAAAGAGGGTCCTGACTAATAGCTACTAGCGTCCAAATCCACTGCGACGAGCTTGTTGTCGTTGCGGACATAGAGGGTTCGATTGGCGAAGGCTGGATGGCTCCAGACGACTGAGCGGGTACCTCCCGCGTTGGTGGTATTGGATGGCTCGATGACTTGCGTCCTTCCTTTTTCGCTGTATTCTTTTGGGGTCAGTTCCGCGATAATCAGCTCACCATTCTCGTTGAGAATATAGTAGGTATCCGTATTTTTGTAGCGGACGGGAAATGCGGTGCCATGGCGACCTCGCTGGTTAGGGTCTGCCAGCACGGGCTCTGTAGTTTCCCAAAGACGTTCTCCATTTTCGATGCTTACGGCAGTCAGAGCGCTAGTTCCGCTATCGACGCTGTAGATCGCTTCTTGGGTAAAGATGACGGAGCTATTGACCGGATAGACGGCGCTTCGGGAATTGCCTTTCCACAATTGCCTGGCGGATGGAGAGCCTGATTGATTCTCGAGCTGAAACAAGGAAGCGACACTAGGGCCGCCGACAAATAGACGAGCGCCTCGCTTGCGGGGAACCTGAATCGATCCTCCCCAGTTTGGTCGCAGCGGCTGAGACCAATAGAGTTCGCCCGTATTTGGATTCAATCCGTTAACCGCTTCCGCGTGCCAAATGATGAGTTGTTCGACCTCGTTGTGGGTTATGATCGATGGTGGGCAGTATCCTTGGCTGCTTGCTGACAAAGCTTTCCACTTTTCCTCCCCCGTATCCTTGTCGAAAGCGAC
>Ga0181579_10003950_pt1 | contig 11598 bp, 11 predicted proteins | sample 071ome_24_FD_132996 | JGI IMG/M metagenome (GOLD analysis project Ga0181579, IMG submission 132996) | Coastal salt marsh microbial communities from the Groves Creek Marsh, Skidaway Island, Georgia - 071402CT metaG (megahit assembly) | ecosystem: Environmental > Aquatic > Marine > Intertidal... | reverse complement strand
CGATCGGACTGAATTCGAAGATTGGCCGGACGACCCCAAAAGAAAGCGCCACCTATTCCGACTGTGGTTGTGCACGCGTAAGGGCAGGGAGCTCCCACCATCGTACCTCGACCGCCAGGAGAGCATCACCGTGGGCGACCGCGGCGGGATTCACGTGCCGGGGACGCGCCTCAACGTCAACCTAGTACCGGGCTAGCCAGCCAACGCCACGTCTACAAATCGGGATCGTGCCGGGTTCGCGTTGTCGCTTCGCCACGCGGCAACTGTTTGCACGTTTGGTGCCGCGGCCAGTTCCTTGATGACGATTCCCTTGCGGCGCAGGTTGGCGGCGCTCTCGCTATAGAGCGAAATACCGACCCCGGCGGCAACCAGCCCGAAGATGCCGTCGCTGTTGGTGGCTTCTTGCACAACGTTGGGGGCGAAGCCGTGTGTGGCGCAATGGTCGAACACGATAGCCCGAAATGCTTCCCACGGATCCGGAGCGCCGAGCACCCAAGGCTCCCGGGCCAGTTGATCGATCGTGATCGCGCGGCGCCGCGCCAACCTGTGGGTGCGCGGTAGCAACACCGCCAGTCCCGCGGTGTCGACGACATGAGTTCTCATACCTTCCGCCGCAAACGGCCCAATCATGAACCCGATATCGAGGCTGCCATCGAACAGTGCCTCGCGTTGCGTATTGGTCGGCATATAAGAGAGATCGACCGCGATCCCCGGCGCCGCGGCACGAAAGCGTTGCAGCAGGTCGGGCAGGGGGCCGTTGATCGCGAAATCCATATAGCCCACCGTCAGACGACCGGTTTCCCCCGCTGCCGCCCGTTGCGCGTCCGAGACGCTGCGGTCCAGCGCATCGACGATCGCCGGCGCGCTTGCCAAAAAGGCGCGGCCCGCTTCGGTCAACGTGACCTGTCGGGTGGTGCGGACGAACAGCGGTGCGCCGATCTCGTCTTCCAGGGCGCCAATGGTGCGGCTCAGCGACGGCTGACTTAGGTTCAGCGCCGCCGCCGCCCGACTAAAGTGGAGCGTCCGCGCGAGGGTGAGGAAGGCGTCGATATGGCGAAACTCGACCCGGGTTGTCATCACCTACTAATACATCATACGTATAAATTGATCCATTATTGATATTTCTCCTGGTCCAAGCGCTTGGCTATCGTGGGGCGTCGCGTCACCACCGGAGAAGCCCTGAGATGTCCCTCGAGAACCTCGAAGCCACGCTACAAGAAGCCTTCGATGCCAGTACCAAAATCTACGAAGAGCGCGGCTTTCGCCGGCGCATTGGGTTCGGCAAGAAGCCCGCACTAATCAGCGTCGATCTCGCCAACGCCTGGACCCGTCCCGGCAACCCCTTCACCTGCGATCAAGACAAAATGGATGAGGAAATCATTCCGGGGATGCAGCGTCTCCTCGAAGCTTGCCGCAAACAGAACCACGTCGTCGTACACGTTACGACCGCCTATCAAATGCCCGATCGCAACAACCCGCACACCGACATGGGGCTATGGCACTGCAAAATTCCGATGGAGGCCGTCGACCTTGCCGACGAATCGCTGTGGCAAATCGATAGCCGCATCGCACCCCTGGACCACGAGTACGTCATGATGAAAAAGCGGGCGAGTTCGTTTCACGGCACGCCGCTCGCCGGCTACCTACGAAGCTGCGGCGTCGACACGATCATCGTAACCGGTGTCACCGCCACGGCCTGTGTGCGGACCACCATCTGCGACGGCCTCGCGGACGGGTTCCGCACCATCGCGGTGCGCGAATGCATCGGCGACCGCGTCCCGGGTGCGGTGGCGTGGAACCTGTACGACATCGATTCCAAATTCGCCGATGTCGAATCGGTCGACAACTGCGTCGCCTACCTCGAAAAGACGCCCGGCGCGGCGGCGTAACCAGCCTTAGACCGTGCAACGCTTCTCGGCACTTTCTCTTTTTACCAAGGGCCTTCGCAGCCATTCCGGTTGGTCGCGCCAATGGCGTGCGGCCAGCCCGAAGGACTCATACGATGTCGTCATTGTCGGCGGCGGCGGTCATGGGCTGGCGACCGCGTATTACCTCGCGCGCAACCACGGCATCACCAATGTCGCGATCTTGGAAAAAGGCTGGCTCGGCGGTGGCAACGTGGCGCGCAACACCACCATCGTGCGGTCCAATTACCTCTGGGACGAAAGTGCCGCGCTCTACGAGCACGCGTTGAAGCTGTGGGAAGGCCTATCCCGAGACCTCAACTACAACGTCATGCTCAGCCAGCGTGGCGTCCTCAATCTTGCCCATTCGCTGCAAGAGGTCCGCGACAGCCGTCGCCGGGTCTATGCCAACCAACTCAACGGCGTTGACGCCGAATGGCTCGACCCTGCCGGGGTCAAAGACTTCTGCCCCATCCTCAACGTCGACGATTCGCTGCGCTACCCCGTCCTCGGCGCCACCTTGCAACGCCGCGCCGGGACCGCGCGGCACGATGCGGTGGCGTGGGGCTATGCGCGCGCCGCCGACGCGCGTGGTGTGGACATCATCGAAAACTGCGAGGTCACCGGGTTCGATATCACCGGCGGACGCGTCACCGGCGTGCAAACCAGCCGCGGCAGTATCAAGGCGCCCAAAGTCGCCATCGTGGTCGCTGGGCACGGTTCGGTTATGGCCGAAAAAGCCGGCTTCCGTTTGCCGCTCGAAAGCCACCCGCTCCAAGCCTTGGTTTCCGAGCCGATCAAGCCGGTGCTCGATTGCGTGGTGATGTCGAACGCCGTGCACGTTTATGTCAGCCAGTCCGACAAGGGCGAGCTCGTCATCGGCGCCGGCATCGACGCGTTCAATTCCTATGCCCAGCGCGGCAGTCTGCCGGTCATCACCGGCCAGATGGGGGCGCTCGCCGCGCTCTTCCCGATGTTCTCGCAGCTCAAAATGATGCGGAACTGGGGCGGTATCGTTGACGTCAGCCCCGACGCCTCGCCGATCATCGGCAAGACGCCGGTCGACGGGCTCTTCTTCAATGGCGGGTGGGGCACCGGCGGGTTCAAAGCCACGCCGGGCTCGGGCCATGTCTTCGCCCACACCATTGCGCACAACGAACCGCACCCGCTCGCGGCACCGTTCAACCTCGATCGTTTCACCTCCGGCGCGCTCGTCGACGAGCACGGCGCCGCAGCCGTCGCGCATTAGGCCCGCTCATGTTGCTCATCAACTGTCCCCACTGCGGCCCGCGCGACGAAACCGAATTTCATGCCGGTGGCGAGGCCCATATCGTTCGCCCTGAAAAACCAGCCGACCTCACCGATGCCCAATGGGCCGACTATCTCTTTATGCGCAAGAACACCAAGGGATGGTTCGCCGAGCGCTGGGTCCATGCCGCGGGCTGCCGCCGCTGGTTCAACGTCGAACGCCACACCGTCACCCATGAGGTCCGCCGGATCTACCCGATGGGCGATGCCCCCAGCGACGACATCGCATGACGACCGCAACCTATCCCATGCGGGTCTCCAACGGCCGGAACGAGGGCGCCGCGCAGCCCGTGCGCTTCACCTTCGACGGGCGTGCCTACACGGGCCAGGTCGGTGACACGCTCGCCTCGGCGTTACTTGCCAACGGTGTGCGCGTCGTCGGGCGCAGCCTGAAGTCCCACAGACCGCGCGGCATTCTGTCTGCAGGCTTCGAAGAACCCAATGCCTTGGTCCAGCTTGGTTCGGGTGCCTACGCCGAACCCAACGCCCTGGCCACCCGCGTCGAAATCTACCCTGGCCTTGAGGCCACCAGCGTCAACCGTTGGCCGTCGCTGTCGTTCGATGCTTTTGCCGGTTTTGGTCTTTTGTCGCGCTTCATGCCGGCGGGCTTTTACTACAAGACCTTCCTTGGCTCGCAAGCGCTGTGGCATCGCGTCTATGAACCGATCCTACGTCGCATGGCGGGCTTCGGTCGTGCCCCGACAGCCGCCGATCCCGACGACTACGATCAACGTCACTTGCATTGCGACGTCTTGGTTGTCGGTGGCGGTCTCGCGGGGCTCGCTGCCGCCCGCGCCGCATGTGAGTCCGGCGCAAAAGTCGCGTTGATCGAGGATCAGCCGACACTTGCCGCGCAGCCGACGGGGTCGCGAACGCAGGCTTGGGTAACCGACGCCGTCGAGATCGTACGCGAACAGGCCACGGTGCTGACCCGGACGACGGTTTTCGGCACCTACGATGGCGGGTACGCCGCAGCCCTGGAGCGCGTCTCCGATCATATTGCCCCATCGTCGCGAACCGGTGTGCGTCAACGCGTCTGGCTCATCCGGGCCAAACAGACGGTGTTGGCGACCGGTGCGATCGAACGGCCGCTCGTCTTTCCCAACAACGATCGGCCGGGTGTTTTTCTTGCTGGCGCCGCGCATACCTATCTCGACCGGCACGGCGTTCTCGTCGGGCGCAAGATCGTCGCCTTCACCAACAACGACGAAACCTACGCGGCGGCCGTCGCCCTCAAAAAGGCCGGTGCCGACATCGTGGCCCTCGTCGATGTCCGAAAGACATTGATCGGTGGGTTGGTCGCCTCGGCAAAGAAAGAGGGCATCCGCGTCCTCACCGGTCATGCGGTTACGGATGTTAAAGGCGGTAGCACGCTGCGTGCTGTGACGGTGGCCGGCCTCGACGGCGGCACGCCGGAACGCCTGTCGTGCGATGCCCTCATTATGTCCGGCGGGTGGTCGCCCGCGGTGCATCTCTTTTCGCAACGTGGTGGCAAGCTCGCCTTCGACTCGCGCGCCGCCGGGTTCGTTCCGGCGCCGAAAGCCGGTGATCCCCTCTGCGCGGGCGCCCTGACCGGCGCCTCAGGCGATGGCGCGGTCATTTCCGGCGGTCATGCGGCTGGGGCAAAGGCTGCCGCCGCATTAGGCAAGGCGCCCCCGCCGACCCCCCGCGGTTTGCCCGAAGATCCCCAGCGCGGCGCACCGCATGCGTTATGGCGGGTCCCAGTCGCGCCCGGCGCCGAGCGTAAGTGCTACATCGACTTCCAGAACGATTCGACACTCGCCGATATTTCCCTGGCGCTGCGGGAGGGCTTCACCCATCCCGAGCATGTCAAACGCTACACCCTCACCGGCTTCGGCACCGATCAAGGCAAAACCGGCAACATAAACGCCCTGGGAAACATCGCCGAACGTGCCGGGATCGACCTCGCCGACCTCGCGCCGACAACCTTCCGTCCGCCGTTCCTCCCCGTCACTTTCGGCGCGCTTGCCGGGCGCGACAAGGGGGCGCTGCTCGATCCCGTTCGCGTCACCGCTTTACACGACTGGCATGTCAATGCGGGCGCCAAATTCGAAGATGTCGGCCAATGGAAACGCCCCTGGTACTACCCGCAAGGCCAAGAAACGTTGGACCAAGCCGTCGCGCGTGAATGCCGCGCGGTACGTGAAAGTGTGGGTATCCTTGATGCTTCGACCTTGGGCAAAATCGAAGTCATCGGACCCGATGCCGCGACCTTCCTCAATCGCATGTACACCACCGCCTGGTCGAAGCTGGGTGTCGGGCGCAGCCGCTATGGCCTGATGTGTCACGAAGACGGCATGCTGTTCGACGACGGCACGACCACGCGCCTCGCGGAAAACCGTTTCTTGATGACCACCACCACCGGTAACGCCGCCGCCGTGCTCGATTGGCTCGAAGAGTGGCTGCAGACCGAATGGCCTGAACTCAAGGTCTACTGCACCTCGGTCACCGACCATTGGGCGACAGTCGCACTTGCGGGCCCGCGCGCGCGCGATGTGCTCGCCCAGCTCGCGCCGGACGTGGCATTGGACAACGAGAACTTTCCCTTCATGTCCTACCAGGAAGCGTCGGTTGCCGGGATCGACGCGCGCGTCTTTCGCATCAGCTTCACGGGCGAGTTGTCCTACGAAATCAACGTGCCCTGGCATCACGCGCAACACCTCTGGGATGCCGCGATGGCAGCGGGCGCAGAACATGGCATCACGCCCTACGGCACCGAAACGATGCACGTTCTTCGGGCCGAAAAGGGCTACCCCATCATCGGTCAAGATACCGATGGCACCGTCACGCCGCTCGATCTCGGCATGGGTTGGGCGGTGTCCAAGAAAAAGGACTTCATCGGCAAGCGGTCGTTGGCGCGCGTCGACACCGCGCGCACCGATCGCAAGCAATTCGTCGGCCTGCGCACGAAAAATCCCGCCGACGTCATTCCCGAGGGCGCGCAAATCGTTAGCGCCGCGTCGGTGGGCAAGATCAAATTGCCCCAAGCTGAACCGGTTCCGATGGAAGGGCATGTCACCTCAAGCTACTTCAGCGCCGCGCTTGATCGTTCCATCGCGCTTGCCCTGGTGCGCAACGGTTTCGCGCGCACCGGTGAGACGATATACGCTGTCGCCGACGGTAAGCCGATCGCCGCAGAGATCGGGTCGACGGTTTTTTACGATCCCGACGGAACACGCCGCGATGGTTGAGGCGCCGCGTATAGGCTCATTGGACGGCTATCGGTCCGCCTTTGCCGGTCTTGAACCGCACGGGCTGCGGGTGACGTCTGTGCCGCATCTCGCACAGATCAACTTGCGCGGCGCGATGCGCGATCTGGCCACGCCGGTTGCAGAGGTCTGCGGCATGCTGTCGCTCGCGCCCGCCGTCAATACGGCAACCACCAACAGAACGTGGCACAGTCTCGTGCTCGGCCCCGACGAATGGCTGCTCGTCGGCCCGGTCGGCGTTGAGACGCAAACCGTTGCGGCGATGACCGCGAAATTGGCCGGACAACATGCCTCGGTCGTCGACGTGACGGCCAATCGCGTCGCCCTCGATATTAGTGGCCCGGCGGCGCCAGCGCTCTTCGCGTCTCTGACCAGCTTTGACCTCGCGACCCTGACGCCCGGGCGGTGCGCCCAAACCATGCTGGCCAAGGCGCAGGTCGTCCTGCAGGCCGGTCCCGATCCAGACTCCATCCGGGTCTTCGTCCGCAATTCCTTTGCCCGCTACCTCGCCGATGTCATGATCGATGCGGCGCCCCTATTGGGCGTTTCGGCGACCACGAGCTAAACGCAACACACCTGCGTCAATTGCGTCGTGGACGCCTCCCGGCAGAACCGCTAGGACTCCGCCACACGCGAGAATTAGCGTTTTCAAGCATCAAGAGGGCAGGCCATGCGATTCGTTGGGGTGGTGTTGGGTTTTGCGGCGACACTGCTGTTGGCTGCCGGAGCGTCGACGGCCCATGCCCAGGAATTTCGTCTCAAGCTGCACCACTTTCTGTCGCCGCTCTCGCACGGGCATGCCGAAATGTTGGTGCCGTGGGCCAAGACGATCGAAGAGCAATCCCAAGGCCGCATCAAAATCGACATCTTTCCAGCCATGCAGCTAGGCGGTCGCCCGCCGCAGCTGATCGATCAAGCGCGCGATGGCGTCGTCGACATCGTTTGGACGCTGCCGGGCTACACTCCCGGCCGTTTCACCCTCACCGAAGTGTTCGAACTTCCCTTCATGCACAGCAGCACCGAAGCCACCAACCGGGCTCTCAACGAATACGTCGCGCGCCATGGCGAGGAGTTTGCCGACTACAAGATCATCGCCATGCACGTCCATGCCGGGCAACTTTTCCACTCCAACGACCCGATCCGCAACGTCGATGATCTCAAGGGTCTCAAGATTCGCACGCCGACGCGGACCGGCGGCTGGTTGATCGAGGCGATGGGGGCGGTGCCAATCGGGGCGCCGGTGCCGCAGATTCCCGAAATGCTGTCCAAGAAGATCGTCGACGCGGTGATGATTCCCTACGAGGTCACGCTGCCGCTCAAAGTCGATGAACTCGTGGACTACCACACCGAACTCGACGACCCGGTCTATCCCCGCATCAATACCTCGACTTTCGTGATCGCAATGAACAAAGCGACCTACGAAAAACTGCCGCCCGATCTGCAGAAGATCATCGACGACAATTCCGGGCAGGCGATCGTTGGATGGATTGCCGAGGGGTGGGACGCCGCCGAGACCCTAGGTCGCACCAATGCGGCCAAGTCGGGCGAAACCGTGGCGCTGCCGGCTGCCGAGGTCGCCAAGCTGCGCGCCATGGTCGAGCAACCCGTGATCGCGCGCTGGATCGCCCAGACGGACGACAAGGGATACGACGGCAAGGCCCTGGTCGCCGAAGCGCGCGCGCTCCTGAAGAAGTACGGCCAATAGGCGCCCACGCGATGGCCGAACGCGACCCTGTGCCCGTGCCGACCGACCCTTTCGGTCACACATTGCATCGGCTTGCGTTCGTCTTCGTGCTGATCGGCAGCGCCATCATGGCCGCGGTCATCGTGATGACGGTGGTCAGCATTCTCGGCCGCTGGCTCTTCCTGAGTCCGGTCTACGGGGATTTCGAATTGGCCGCCATCGGTACCGCCGTTTCGGTGTTTCTCTTTTTGCCTTATGCCCACCTGCAAAAAGGCAACGTGGTCATCGACCTTTTTCTGTCCTGGGCGCCGCCCCGCGTGCAGATCTTTCTCGATGGCCTGAGCGGCTTCGTCTTGGGTGTTTTCGGGGCCGTGCTGGCTTGGCGGATGTATCTGGGGGGTATAGACCTGCTACGGGTCGGCGAGGTCACCACCATCGTCGGCATGCCGATCTGGTACGCCTTTCCGTTCGCGGTCGCTTCCGGCGTCTTGCTGGCGGTGTCTTGCCTCTACACGGCCACAAGAGACCTGCAAACGGTCTTGCGTTGAGCAGTTTCGAGATCGCGCTCACGGGGATTGCCGCGCTGCTGGTGCTCCTCGCGCTGCGGGTGCCGGTCGCCCTTGCGATGATCGTGGTGGGGGTGGCGGGATACGTTGCGCTCGCTGGCTGGCCGCCGCTGCTGAACTACGCCAAGACCTCGGCCTATTGGCGTTTCGCCAATTACGATCTCAGCATCATCCCGATGTTCCTGCTGATGAGCCAGTTTGCCGCGCGGGCCGGACTTAGCCGCGCGCTCTTTAATGCCGCCAACACCTATGTCGGGCATCGTCGGGGCGGCGTTGCCATGGCGGCGGTTGTCGGTTGTGCGGGGTTCGGCGCGGTTTGCGGCTCCTCGCTCGCCACCGCCGCGACCATGGCGCCGGTCGCGTTGCCTGAGTTGCGCCGTTTTCGATATTCCGACGCCCTGTCGACCGGCGCGCTAGCGGCCGGCGGGACCTTGGGCATTTTGATCCCGCCCTCGGTGGTCCTGGTCATCTACGCGATCGCTGTCGAAGCCAATATCGTGACAATGTTTCAGGCAGCACTCATCCCTGGTCTCCTGGCAGCTTTGGGCTACCTCCTCACCATCTCGATCTACGTCCGCTTTCGTCCCGATGCCGGGCCCGTCGGGCCGCGTGCGGATCGCGTGCAGCGCCTTAAAGCGTTGGCCGAAACTTGGCCCGTCATCCTTATTTTCGCCATTGTGATCGGCGGGATCTATTTCGGTGTCTTTACGCCTACCGAAGGGGCCGCAGTGGGCGCGCTTGGCACGTTCCTCATCGCCGTCTGGAAAGGCGGCCTGCGGCTCCACGGCTTTATCGAATGCGCCGTGGCGGCCGCGATCTCGACCGGGATGATCTTCCTCATCTTGTTGGGTGCGGATTTCTTTAGCGTGTTCCTCGCCTTATCGCGGATGCCCGCCGACCTTGTCGCGTTCATCAACGAAAGCGGCCTGTCACCGATGGCGGTGCTGTTGATGATCGTGGTGATCTATCTGTTGCTCGGGATGGTGATGGACAGTCTGGCGATGATCCTGCTGACCGTGCCGATTTTCTGGCCGATCATCGCCGGCCTCGATTTCGGCCTCTCGCCGGCAGATCTCAAGATGTGGTTCGGGATCATCGCGCTCATCGTGGTGGAAGTTGGCTTGATTACGCCGCCGGTCGGGCTCAACGTTTTTGTCATTAATTCGGCGGCCCAGGGCGTAAAACTGAAAGAGACCTTTGTCGGAGTGTTGCCCTTCCTCGCCTCCGACCTGGTGCGAATCACGTTGTTGATTGCGTTCCCTGCGGTCACCCTTGCGTTGCCGCGCTTGCTAAACTAGTCCTCGCGCTTCGTCACCCGAATAGGAGAACTCCTTTGAACGCGCCCTCGTCCCACTGGATGATCTTCATCACCTACCGCATCCGCGACGGTGCGGATGACGAAGGCTATGACGATTGGCTGCGCAAGATCGACAACCCTTTCTTCAACGCCATTCCGGGGATCAAGCGCTACACCAACTGGAAGGTGCACGATAGTCGCCGCCCGCTGCCCTTCACGCATTTCGATTTCCTCGAGATCGACAACGTTGAGGAACTAGAAACCGTGTGGTTCAACCCCGACCTCAACGCCTTTCGCACCGAATGGGTGCGTTTGTGGGGCAGGGGTGTCCCCGATCCCGACAATGCCCAGTGCTGCCTATGCGAGGCTGAGGCGAGCACTGCGCCTACGGCGAACCTTGTGGTGTTCCCCGGCGCAGACGGCGCCCCGGCCGACGCCACGCCTTGGACGACGCGGGAATTGCTGCACAAGCATTACGCCTTAGGTCCCAGTGACTCTTGGCGGACGACCGACATCGGCGCGCGGGCCGCGCAATTCGCCCGGTTCGCGGTGCAATTCACAACGGCACCGCAGGACGCCGCCGCCATCGCCAAGACCGCGCCGGACGCGGCGCGCGCCTTTTCGGCGTCACTGATCGCCGCGCCCCCTTGGTTCACCAAAGACAAGTGATGACGGTGCAGGACGAAGTCTCGGAGATCGCCTGGCGCCGCCTCGAAGAATTGCAGGCCGTCGGCTATGCAGTGCAGCGCCGACACACCAAGGTGGCCACGGCGCTTTCGCTCCACCATCCGTCGCGCCGTCGCCGCCGCGGCGCCCCGCCGTCTCTCCTGCTGTACGAGGACGGCCTGGTCGCGACATACCCGCAACCAAATCAGGGCCGCCGCCGTTTCGCGTCCGACAATGCCGCCGACTTTCGAACCTTCCTGGAGCGCGTCCCGCTCCCTTCGACATGGGAAAAGATCGCGCCGACTGTTTCGAAAACCGCGGTATTCGGAACGATCGCCTCGGTCGCCGGGGTGACCCTTTGGGCCGTCCTCAATGGCCAAGTGGCGGTCACAAGCTTTGTCGTCCATCTCATTTTATTCGCCGCGCCTTTCGTCGCGATCCGTCTTTTCTTGCGCTGAATCCTGAGTCGTTACGCTATTTCGACGCATGATCGTTTGCGCGAGAGTTGAACGTTGTTTCATTGCGGCTATGCTAAACGCCGCCTTATAGGGAGGAAGACACGATGAACAAGCGAAAGATTATTGGTTTTGTCGGCGCGACTGTCCTCGCGGTCTCGCTGGCTGGTGGTGCTCAAGCGCAGCAGTTGTTGCGGGTTAACGGCGGGCTTGCCGGGACTTATCCGCTATTCGCCGCCAAACTGACGGAACTGATCAACAAGAACATCGATGGCGTAAAGGCGGCATCGGTGTCTGGCGATTCGGTTAAAGCACAGATCGACATCCAAAACGGCGAAGTCCACTATAAGATCGGGTACACCTACGACGTCAAGCGGATCGCTGACGGCAACTCGACGGTGCCGATCAAGACGCCTGACGTTTGTCACATCATGACGCTCTACGGTTCGGGCCTCTATGCCGTGGCCAAGACCGACGGCATCAAAGAT
>Ga0181579_10003946_pt1 | contig 11604 bp, 6 predicted proteins | sample 071ome_24_FD_132996 | JGI IMG/M metagenome (GOLD analysis project Ga0181579, IMG submission 132996) | Coastal salt marsh microbial communities from the Groves Creek Marsh, Skidaway Island, Georgia - 071402CT metaG (megahit assembly) | ecosystem: Environmental > Aquatic > Marine > Intertidal zone... | reverse complement strand
TCAAAGCATTACTAGGCCAGCTCAACCAAGGGTTATTGAGCATCCGATAGTGAGCCTTAACAACACCAGCAGCAATCTTTTCGCCTTGAGTACTAGCAGCCTTTTCAAGTTGTTCTAGCATTGCTTGTGCTTCAAAATCCTCTAAAGCAAAGCGGCTATTGAAGTTAGCTGAAACACCACGTTTGAAAGTAGTTTTGGCAATCTTAAATGCATCACCAAGCCCACCAAACAACGAACTTGCACCTGCCACAGCAGCGTCTCGCATTTGTTTGTCACCCTTTAGGGTTCCGCGCAGGTACGCAGAAAGAGGACGCTCAAACAACGAGTAGCTGTTACCAGCAGCGTTCTTCAGGTGGGTAGCAGGGCCAGACAGAATGGATTGATACAAACCATCCGTCATGTTACGAGCACCAAGCTTGACGGCAGCATGAATGAACTTGATCTGTTTAGAGGGGTCGCCTCCAGCCAGAACCATTGCGTTCACAAGCCGCTTTACCTCGTCATCACCAGACCTACCTTCACGGACAGCGGCTTTGAGGTTGTATGCCCAGTCTTTGATTTCTTTGCGACTCAATGCAATGTCAGAGTTAGAGCCGGTAACAAAGTCACCGATCTTATTCTTGAACATTTGCAGAGTACTTGCCGTTTCATAAGAGGTGGTCTTATGGAACTCAAGCAAGGACACCAAGCGATCAATCATGCGATCCAGCTGGTTACCGACAGGCTCACCTGCCTCACGCAGCTCAATTGCTTGACCAGCCAAACGGTGGATGTCGTCGGCAGTTTCACCGATCAAAGCCTTGGTAACAAGGACACCTTCCTTCGACAACAGCTTAGACCCACGAACAGTCTTAGGGTTCAACAACCCAAACTGCTCCATAAGATCTTCCATCTTATCGACAGGAGGATCTTGTGCTAGGGCAGAGCGGAAGTCATCAAGGGCACGACCAGCGTTGGTAAGAATGTCAGCAATAGGACGACGCAGTTTATTGGCCATCTGTTGCAACTCAAGCCGGTTCGTGAACTTCATGATGATGTCCACTTGGGCCTCGCTATGACCTTGAATGCCATGCTGGGCATCCGTCATCATCTGGTAAGCACCGCTATCATCAGGCTTGACATAAGGCTGAGGGTCGCCACCTTTGACAGCTCTGGGGGGTTTGATTTCTCTGCTTATCTGCTGTTCAACAGCAAGATTAGGATCAGCAGGCTTATAAGTAGAAGCAAGATCTTGAGACCTACGAGCAGTAACATCAGTAGGTGAGTAATCGACCGCAAGTTTTTCGGAAACTTCTTGAATATTCTCGTTGACCATCTTGTAGTTTTCGAGAACTCGTGTGTAGGCCTCATCAGTTTCGGAGACACCCTGAGCTTTCAGGGCTTCCAATTCTGCTTCATGACGGCTACGGATACTAATCAGTTCCTGAAGCTCTTCCGATTGACGCTCAGCAAAGCGGATGCTTTCTTCTTGTTGGAACTTTGCATCAGCTCCATCAATTTCTTTCATCTTGGCATCGGCTTCTTTCAAACCGGTAGCCATTGCTTCTTCAGGTGTAGCGCCAGCTTGTAGCGCTCTTTGGGCAGCTTTACGGCCCCACATCAGCCACAGAAGACTGTCAGCTGCTGTACCAATAGCACCACCCTCGATGGTTGCTTTGAGCTTAGCTGTAAAGACATCATCGTTCTCATCACTCCGCAGAGCAAAGATAAACGAGTCCCGCAAGGGGCTGTCTTCTGGCATCAGGTTATTAGCCATTGCCGACAGGTTACCATCGTCCTTGTCGGTCAGAATAAAGTCAGCCACAGCACCAGGCACAAGACCAGATGCAATAGCGCCTTTGAGTCCACCCTTTGTACCAAGAGTAACAAGAATCTTGGGCAGCTTAGTAGCAGCGGTCCGAGTCAAAACTGCGAATTGGAGCAGCTTGGAAGCAAACTGACCAACAGCTGTCTTGGGCTTAGCAAAGCCTAAGTCAGTAGCAGCAGCAACATAACGGTCGCTGAACGGATCGTCTTTTGCTTGGGTTTCAATTCCAAGCATCTTATTGACGCCAAGGCGAGACAAGTCGCCCAAAAGGTCTGCTGTGTCAACTACGCTTTCGACAGTACCAGCAGCGGCATCAATCAGAGTAGTACCTGTTTCAGCAGCAACTGCCGAAATAGGATTTGCATACATGTTTTCGCTGAACCGATCAACGAGTCCTTGAACTTGCTCAGGCAAACCAGGAATAAACCCCAGGGGGTTGTACGTTTGCTGGTCAGCTGGTTGTTCGGGCTGCTCAGGTTGAGGTACAGCTTCCCCTGCTTCAGGTTGAGTTACTTCTTTTTTAGGAGGAGAAGGAGGTTTGTCACCTACCAACTCGGCATAAGCTTCACGCCTTTCTTGTTCAGCTTGGAGCGAGCCTTGCCGAGCTGCTTCTAATTCCTGTTCATGAATAGTTTGATCAAAACGGTCTAAAGGCATTTAACAAAGGCCCGCAGGCAAAAGGTTAAAAAAAACAAAGGCCCAGCGCACCAGACCTTTATCTAAATGATTTGTAGTGTTGTTCTTGGGCAATACCAGCTGCCTTAAGAAACGTTTTGTAACGACCATTGGTGTAAACAGACCAAGCGTGTGGACCTTGACTCCGCAGAATCATGTGCATTGCTTTGGCGTTGACTGCTGGATCGTACAGTTCTTCGTTTGATTTAAGATTAAGCTTGCCCCGACGATCGGGTCCAAGTTTGTCAATCATATTGATTTGCCACAAACCATAAGACAAATCAGGACGTGCAAAGTTACGGTTATTGGCATGACCAGCCGATTCCGCAAGGGCAATAGCTGTCATGATTCGTGCTTCTTTGTCGCTTAGACCAGTGGCTTTTGCAAGCGCAAAGATCTCAACATCAAGCAATCGGGGTTCTTTTTGGAATGTACCGCCTGCCCCGTCAGGCGACAGCCCTTTGGGGGCAGCTGGGCGTTGGCCACTAACCTGTTCTGCAATTCGAGCTTCTTCGGCTTTAATTGCATTGAGATTGGCGAGGGCGGCGCTGCGCTGAGCGTCGTTGCCTGTGTAGAGGTAGCGGCTGGTTGTAGGTGCCACCGTGCGTTGTTCTCGGTAAGCCTGAGACCGCTCAGAGCCAAGAATGGCAGTAGTAGGAAGACCATAGTGATATGATTGGTCAATAAGGAACTTGGTTACATCATCTGGATCGTAGTTGGGTTTACCAAGCCATTCTGCCACGCGGGCACCGGGTTTATATTCACCAGGCTTAGTATATTCTTCAACTTCTTTCTCAAGCTCAGCTTTTGTAATGATAATCGAACGTTTAGGATCGAGATATTCACTACGGTTGGGAATAGATGCTAAGTCAGTACGTTGAGTAACGTCATAGACCCTTTGGCCAGCAACATTTTCGCCCCAAGAAATTCCTTTAGGCGTACCTCCACTAGTTTCAAACTTTATAGCATTCCCGTTTTTATCATAAAAGTTTGGATGTTGTTTTATGATAATTTCATTTCTTGCCGTGCTGATCTGAGATTCAGAAGGCGCTTGACCATTGTTATCTCTAAGCCATCCTTCATACCATTGCCACAGGTCATTCTCAATAGCCCTTTGAAAACGCTCAAAGGTTTGAGGACTTTGTGTTGGTTTTCCGTCAGGCCGAAGAGTAAACCCTTCTTTGCTTTTGCCAGCAGCATACTTACCTGCCTGATCAACAATTTCCTGACGTTGCTCAGACTTAAAGTCTTGTTCAGCACGATCAGATGCTCTTTCAAGAAGAGTCTTTTCCATCCAATCAGGCAGACCATAAGCCTTGATCTGATCTTCGGTAAGACCCTCGTCACGATCTAGCGCCTCAGCAGCTTGACTATACTTAACGTATTCTTGAGGCGTAGCACGTTGGACCTGTTCATTCTTGAGGAACCTACTGGCTACGTCACTAGACACACCAAGTTCACGAAGCCGAGCCATGTCTGCTTCAGTTGCTTGTATGTACTGAGCAGCGTTACCTTGACCGGCATTCAGACGAGCGTTTTCAATGTTACGAATCAGCTGTTCTGCTTCCAAGTCAGCAGCGCGAGCTGCTTGTGCTTGACGGTTGACTTCACCAGAATTGATGTCTTCTAAGGCTTTGTTAAGTTCACCACCATAAAAATCATTCAACGTGCCCATGCTGGGCTGAGAAGCCACCTTAGGAACAAGGCGCAAAGCTGCAATAGCTTCACGAGCTTGAGCAGCCGGTAAAAGTTTAATAGCTTCTAACTGTGATCTAAAAGCTTTATCAGCTGCTTGACCTTTGGTGTAAACCCCTTCGTTATAAAGAGTTTGTACTGCGGTTTGATAAGATTGACCCAAGCTTAGAGCAGCTGTTTGTGGGTCTGTCTGTTCGTAGTTAATTTGATTTACATCAAAACTCAGCTTGTTTAAAGCATTAGTTTCCGCTTCGTCACGACGGTTTTTGCCAATGCCCACCAATATATTGGCAGCTGTAGCCGAGGTGCTAGCTTGCCAAGTAGGAGCAAACTCTTCACCAAGAATAATAGGATGAAGGTTATAAAGATTTTGTTTTTGAGAAATTTCTGCTAAAGCAATTGAGTTGCCTGCTGAGATTTCTTCACGAGTGCCGTTTAATTTTACCTGCTGTGGTGACTTAAAAGTACCATCAGGCATAGGAATAATTGGCTCAGTACGTTCCCAAAATGCACTTAAAAACATTTGAGCTTGAGATGCAGCCAAACGCGCCCGACCAACTGCTTGACCATAAGCACGCCATCCTTTAATAGCTGAGCTTTTCTGACGAAAGTCTGTAGCAAACACAAAGTTGCCGTCAGCTTCTGCTTTGTTTGCTATTTCATTATCAGCATCGTTTGCTGCTTCTAGTTTAGCAATGTCTTGCTTATGCTGAGCAACAGTAGTTTCTGGAAACATAACGTTTCCATTCATCACTTCAGCAAGACCAGTTTTGTATTCCTTGTCGTTTTGTTTCTTTTGATTTTCAACAAGAAAGTCACTCAAGGTACTGCTGAATTGAGACAATGCCCTAAGGTCATTTGATTTTTGCTCAGCAATGTCAGCACCTAAGCGTTGAATGCCTTCTTTGTAATCAGCATAAGCACTGTCACGGTACTGTTTATCCTGCTGAGCTGCTTGTTTCATCTGAGCAGAAGGATCGTAAACCTGCTCAGCTTTAAAGCCACGAGGGCCTTGGTATCCAACTAGTTGTACTTGTGCCATTTAGAAAATACCACCAGAGGTGAGCTTAGTAGTGGATAGAGGATTCTTAGTTAAATTACTTGCTACTTTATCCATAGTTTTACTACCTGCTGTTGTTCCTTTTGGAGCCTTAAGGCTGGAGTACGTTGAAATACCGCCCACAATAGACTGACCAATGCCTAGGACCATGCTAGCAGCGCTTGGAGCAGGTCCAACGTAGGCTTGCTCTACATAACCCTTGACAGGCTTAATCATGCGCTTAGCGGCTGCCAGAGCGTTTGCAGACTTAGCATCCAGGTATTGCTGATGGGTAGTCAACGAATACTCATCTTCAAAGTAACCAAGGTTCCTACCAAGAGCAGCCAGGTCACGACCGTATTCACGCTCAGCATCCGACACAAGTAGTGCCCTAGATCCACCGGTTTGACCAGTTGCCAATACCGCACCTTGAGCCTTGAGCTTATCAACCATCAGCTGTGCTGCTTGGGCACGAGCTTTGTCGTACTCACCTTTTAGTTTAAGTTGTTCGTATTGATATGCACGGTTGGCAGCAGCAGCGTTTGCTTCAATCTGTGCATCATAAGACCGTTGAGAGGCATGATAAGCAGCCATCTCTTGGTTATAGGCAATCTGAGCATTACGCTCAGCCATTTGCTGTTGGTATTGAGCTGCTTGTTGTTGGTATTGATACTCTGCTTGCTGTTGCTGATAACCAGCAATAGATTGCATTGTACCAAGAGCAGTTGACGCTACAGCCGTTACCGCAGCGGTTACTGGATCACACATTGGTTAATTTAGCAAATTCTACATACGTTAGTTTTTGTGGTCCCACCGTAGCATAACCAAGCTTCTTAAATCCAAGCATGTGGAGAAGCTTCATGTGCATTCGGTTTCGTGGATCAGCTATGTTATGAAGCACAGCATAGGAGGTCTGTTGATCGACCCATTTCTTAGCCTCCTTAAAAAAGAGTTTTGGATAAGGGCGGACATGATCTGTGGTCAACATCCAAATTGCACCACAGTTGGCATCTGTTCTGGATACCCCCGCCATTCCACACAACTGATCCTTTATCAAAAAAGATATTGGATCTTCTAGTTGGTGGAACGACTCAGGTAGAACCGTCATAGGATTGTGGCCCCACCCGAGTAGTTCGTTTAGGTCATCCGCCTGGAGGTTGGCAGCCAAATAAAGAGAATCTTCAATTGTAGCTGGGCGGATTTCGTGGATCATCGCGGTCTAATACCTTTGGTGTTATAGGTTCCTTCCCATGTCAGATTGACAAGGTTAAGAGGAAATGGAGAATTACAAGTAATATGTAAATCTGCTTCGGTCCCCTTAGCCATAACGGGAACAATATTCTCAGCTGTTCTTAGCATCGGAGCGGTGTTAAATTCCGATAAGTTAGTAGTCAGCTGAGGTAGTGTTAAAGTAAAATCAGCACGTCCTGGCACAAACAAAGAAATCTCAAATGGCCCTGATTCAAAGCTAGAGATACGAACTCTTTGAATAGTAGGAATGTTTACTTCATCAGCAACCTTCTCAACACGATAATAGAAGCTGGGAAGACGAGCAGTAGAACTGATCCGATACCCAAGAGCTAATACTTGGTCGGTTTGATCACCTTCTATTGCAACGTAGAACTGCTGACCTGCTGGAGCACCTGCGTCTTCTTCAAGATCTGGGAATTGAACAAAGCCAGAATCATCCTCACTAATAAAAACTAAGCAAGGTTGACCATCAGCAATGTTTGCCCCTTCTTTGAAAAAGACCCTTGTCTCATCATCAGCAGCAACATAAGATGCTTCTGGATTATAATCAAAGAGATCCAGGCGAAGGTCAATGAAATCACCTTCAAATGCAATAGCACCACCAGGCGTTTCAGTCAATAGATTCATCTGACTAAGGAAGAATCCATCGTCTGTCTCAAGGACAAAGTAACCAAGCTCTTCATCAAATTTAGCCAATCTGATGTTAGCGGGGAATGTCCATTTAAACCAAGACGCTACAAGGCGGTCTTGATCTTGAGTGTAATAACGGAAACAATAAATAGCATCTGGTTCTTGTCCAGACACTAAGCCAAAGATTGAAGCACTAACAGTGTTAGTAACTTGAGTAATGTTAGCAGGAATATAAGAAGGAATAACCTTTGTCAAATCACGCCTAAATGGAGGCGCTTCAAAGTTAAAGGTCAGTTCATTGGCTGAGATAGACTTTGAGTTCTGCTCAATGATAACAAACGTAGTACCAAGATCTAGTGGCTTAATTTTGCTACTATGACTAAAGGTAGACAAACCGTTTAGCTCAGCCGTTGATGGTGAGAATGCTTCGGTTCTGGTTTGTAAAATGTATTGAGCATTATCAGCAAATACCAAAAGACCACTAGGCTGCTGAATAGCATACCTAAATTCTACTCGACGCAAAGCACCAGCAGATAGGTCAATTGGATCACTATCAATAATGGTGATAACTGTTTCTGGATAAAACGACAAGAAGCTGCCTACTTGTGAACAGACAACATTTTCTTGACTCATCAACACCAGACGGTTCTTAAAGAACGAAAGTCCAGTAATTCGTTCTCCAATAAAGCTTGGGTCTGGAGCAGATTCTGCATCACCTACGGTACGTTGTCCCCATGATTGATCTGCCCAAGTGCTTCCGCTAATGGTAGCACTACCAACAGCATCAATGGTAAACGTATCGCCTTCTAGATTTTCTACAACATCTGCTGCTGTGTAATCCTGTCCAGCACGGATAATTGCAACGTCTGTGATTTGACGGTCAGCATTGACTGCGGTCACCTCAAGGCGCAGGTTAATACCTGTACCACCATAAGCTGCAAACTTCTGTCCAACACTCCAACGAGCGTTTCCATTGCTAGTTACGCTGACATCAGTAGGGACACCATTGACCGTACCACTGGACACAAAGGAGGCAGCAGCTGCGGCAGACAAAGCCCTGAACGAATAGGTGCCATCTGCTTCTTTGATTAAAGCATGAGGCATCGTGTTTGGATCAACTCCAAGGTTAACCTCAGGACCAACACTTTCTACCCAGACACCAGCACCTCTATTGGAACCGTCGCTGGTTTCAAACGTGAGGTAATAGTTGTCTTCGGAAACCTCTGCGCTAGCACCAATCTCAATGGTTTCATTATTGAGGAATTGATCAGGAAGATCAGCTACATCACCAATGGGGCTTTTGTAAGCTTTAAGACCAGTACCTGAAATACTACCACTTGCTTCTAACGTAAAGTCAGCATTGTTAGTCCTGCTAATATGGATAAAATTAGCAACACCAATAGCTGTAAAGTTAGCGTTGGCGTTAATGGCGTTGACGAGGTTGGTTATGATTGTGTTGGCGTTGAGACTAGCGCCAGAACTAGTAGGAGTACTATAAGTAAAAGCAGTGCCATCAATGGTCACCGTATAGCTGGTGTCGTATGCAACTGTGGTAAGAGTTACATAACCATAAGGTGTTTGAGCAGCAGAAACATCAACTCCGTCTGCCGTAAAGACACTACGATTAAGAACAAAGACGTAATCGTTAATCTGTAAGACTTCTATGTCATCACGATTGACGTGAGTGGCATAGGCAACTGCGGTAGCATCGACAGCATTGATTGTTTGTTGAACTCCGCTTTGAGCGTCCCACAGAGCAGTTGTGCCATCTCTGTTGATTTTAAAAATAAGCTTATCATCATCTCCTTTTGAGATAAAGAAAAAGCTTCCCTCGCCAGCAGCATTGTCTAGTTGACGAATGGCTTTAGTTCCTGGACGTTTGATTAGTCCGAACGTGGGGTCTGGATAGAAATTATCGCATTCCCTAAGCTGCCCGTCAAGCTTCAAAGAATCAGGCTGCTGTGATACCCCACCAATCAAGCCTCGATATTTTTGTGAGATAGCAGCCATAATTATCGAGCAATAGTACGAAATGGAGTATAGCTGAGGTAAAAGTTTTGACCAGTTTCCTGACCAAAGATGTTTACGTCGGAACTGCTGGTATCATAAGCGATGCAGTTAGCCCTTAGCAATGCCTCGTCTTGGGCATTAAAGGTAACCATATCTTGCGTACCAAGTGTCCGTCCAGCAAAGACACGAGTGGCTCGTTGTACGATGTAATCTTGAAAGACTTGAGGAAGATCTTCAAAGTTTTCTTTCCAAACAACATCACATTTGATAATGGTGTTAGCAGGAAAGACATCAGTGTGGTTTACCTTGTCGTAAAGCTTGCCACTACGCAATACGGTCTGGTATTTCTGATTGTTAGCAAACTTGTTATCCGAAACCTGAAGAGCTTCTGCGGGTACATAAATGTGACCAGCATCATTAACAGTAAAGGGAAAAGCTACTTCTGTGTTAAAGTGCCAACCTTCACCTTGAACCTCTCTATCGACTTGATCAAGAATATCAATAGCGATAGCGATTTCGGGGTTAGCGACATCAAGGCTCACCACCGGGGCCTGCCCGATGCCACTAAGCATCTGGTTAATTGCTTCTAATTGAGTAGTCATTATAATCGAGCAGGAAAAAGGGGGCCACTAAGGACCCCCATATGAACGTATGAAAAAAAGATCAGACGTTACGGAAAGCGCCAGCCACAGCAGTGCGGACAGAGCCACAGCCGTAGGCAAGGCGACCCACAATCACGTCACCTTGGTAGATCACCTTGGTGTCGGCACCGGTGGTTTGCACGCTGGGGCCAATAGCCTCAACGACACCAGCAGCGTCACGGTGGAAGATCAGACCGCAGGAGTTGGTGAAGTCGGTACGGATACCGTAGTCGTTGTTCTCACCACCCAGGGCAGCAGCGTCGATCTGCTCACCAGCAGCGGAGCCATAACGCTCCAGGAAGGGGATGTTGTTGGACTTGTAGATCTTGATACCAGCAATCTCATAGAGACCTTCGCCGGTGTTCAGGCTACCGCCGGTAGCACCCAGATCACGGTTGAGGATGTTGGTGTCAACCTGGCTGATCAGAGCATAATACTGGCGAGGGCTGAGCACCGCGACGCGGCCCTCCTGGGGCGCTGCGACTTCGTCCAGACGGGCAGCAGCTTCGAAGAAGCCATCAACCAGAGCCTGAGCGTCATACTCGTTGCCAGCACCCAGGTTCACCTGGAAGCCACCAGGCTCGCCGGTCACGGCAGCAGTTTCGCCAGAGGCTTGATCCAGCACGCGGAAGATGCGGCGGTCATAAAATTCTGCGAGACTCTGGCCGATTTGACGGGCGATCGGGCCGCGAATATCGTATTGCGCAAGAACCTCATCGAGGTTATCAACGAAGGCGGAAGCGACCAGCAGGTCGTCCATCGAGATGGTGGTCTCTGCCACATCAGGATCGCCGCTTCCGAGGATAGCGGTGCCAGGCGTATGATACGCGGCGTTGATACGTCCAGTGTGGATGAATTGTGCCTCGTTGCCGTTCTTGAGGGTCCGGTTCATCACCAGGCCCTTAGCAATCGTAGCATTACGGAAGGCCTCATAGACCTCACCGGTGAATAGTTTCAGGTACAGAGCCTGAGTATCGCCCGCGCCGTTAACCTGGCCGAGCTGAGTTACAGTTGCAGTCACTTGTCTAAAAGTGTTGAGTGTTTATAAATTAAAGAGTGTCCCGGGAAAAATTATTTAGTTGTGGGGTTGTCCTTTGTATTGGGTATCCACCGCAGCGGGCCAATACTCCAGTCATGACTGGGTTTTTTACGAGGTTATCCCACCCTCGAAAGGCATGGGGGACATTGCAGTCCCCACGATCTATTACATTAGATCGCCGCTTGCAGCCAGTCGGTCTTGGATGTCCAAACGATACGCAGGATCATTCCGATACCTAGGGTCACTAATAGCACGAGCCAGTTCGGCTTGACTACGGAACCCTTTAACACTTGTGTTCTTGACAGACTTGCCAGACACACGCTTACCTTCAAAACCAACAGCGTCTTGATACCGTTGGTTCAATGCTTGAACAGCAAAGAAGATAGCATCTTTGTTACCGCTGTTGATAACATTATCAAAAGCAGCAACCTCATCAGGCTTTAGATTGTCAGCTGCCCAAGACAGGGTTTCATTATAAACATCTTCACCACCAACCGAAGCCAAGATGGCATCAGCATCTGAATCAGACAACTGTTGCGGTTGGATAGAAGCGTTCTTTTGAAGTTCAAGATAAGCATCAATGAGTTGCTCAGATGGCATCTCTTTGAGCTTTTGAACTGTCTCAGGTTTTAGTTGGTTGTTGTTACTGAAATACTCTGAGGAAGCATCTTGGATAAACTGAGCGGTTTCTGAGATGTCATCATCTTCTTGGGCGACGGGCTCATCTGACGTATCAGAGTCTTCACCGTCGTTCTCAGTACCTGTTTCTTCTTTCTTTCCAAGTTTGCTTTCCAGTTCTTTGTATGCCTTTTCCAAG
>Ga0181579_10003944_pt1 | contig 11606 bp, 3 predicted proteins | sample 071ome_24_FD_132996 | JGI IMG/M metagenome (GOLD analysis project Ga0181579, IMG submission 132996) | Coastal salt marsh microbial communities from the Groves Creek Marsh, Skidaway Island, Georgia - 071402CT metaG (megahit assembly) | ecosystem: Environmental > Aquatic > Marine > Intertidal zone... | reverse complement strand
GGCCCATTAAGCTCAAGTTAGTATCTTCAACACCCAGTGCCAAATAACCACCACTGGAGAATCCAAGTGCTAATTCGTTACCACCTTGTGAACTTACGATTGCGCCTTGAGCTGCGTCAAACTTGAACAAAGAAGCCTGTTCTTGACTACCATAACTAAGCTGAACCAAACTTCTAGGGGAACCACTGTCATGAGTATCTTGGAACAAAATACCACCAGTTGCAGACATGAGCTCAAGAGCACCCAAGGTAGAAGACATGATCAAAGTATTGCTGTTGAAATCAATAATACCCTTTTCTGTGCCATTCTCCCTAAGGGAGACAACGTGAGTGTTACCAACGTCTAATCTGATCTTATTGTCTGAATCGATGTGCAATTCGTTACTGGTATCTTTGATTGCATTGTTAGAATCAACGATTTCGAAAGACAGCGCCCTCATGTTAACGTCGATTGTAGCAGATGTTGCATCGGTAATAGAACCACTATTAGAAGCAATAGAACCAAGAGCCCAGGTATCATTAGCTACACGAGCAAAAGAAACGTCTGGTCGTGAAGAACCAGCGCTTGAACCAGATACGAAGATAATACCGGAGTTGCTGTTAGCGACCTGAGCACTATCGCCAAGAAGAAGGAATGGATCCTCGACTGTTAGGTTTGCAGTATTCAAAGTTGTTGTAGTACCGTCAACGGTCAAGTCACCAGTAACTTGCAGGTTACCCAAAGCTTTAAGTGAGTTTGTGACGTCAAGAGCGTGGATAACGACCTTGTCATCAGAAGTATCAACTTTGAGAAGGTCGGCCTGTCCACCAGATGCGTCCAAGCTAAACGCGTTGGCTTGAGAATCAGCCAAAAGAATACCGAAAGCATTCTGTGCAGTGGCATCAATCTGAGTTGCAGTAACAGCAATGTCGTTCGAGCCAGCATCAAGAGTAATGTCGCCCGCGTCACCGGTAAAAGTAAGGGTAGCGTTAGCAGAACCGACGCCGATTGCCCTAGTACCAGCAGTACCGATGTTAATGTTTTGATTAACGTTGTCTGTACCAATTCCAATAGTACCACCAGAAGAATCGATAGTAACATTACCAGAGCCATCAAAATCTAAAGTGGTGTGGTTAGCCATAGCGACTGCACGTGAATCAGAAATAGTAAAGATGTTTGCGCCACCTTCAGCAAGATTAAGACCAGCGTTACCGTCAAGAGTTAATTCATTTATTCTAGTTTTGATACGGTATGTAGAATCAGCCTGAAAGGTCGACCCTGTAACACCCATTGTTGTGTGGTTAAATTGACCAGCTTCAGAAGCAGCGAATCCGGTAGTACCGTGAATTCTCTGAATAGAAGCAGCCAAGTGATCCATGACTCCCTGTAGGGAGCTCTCGTTAATATCTCCAGTCGTTGATACGGTATCATCTAATGTACCGGTAAGTTGCTGGAGCCTTATTTGCGTTTTAATAGGCATGAGTTTTTCTCCAAAAATTTTTTATAGCATTAATAACTGAACTAACTTGGGGAACGTCGAACTCTATACAATATATATATGCGCGATCGATCCAATGACGGAACTAATTTCTATAAAGAATTTTCTTTAAATTCCTTACATGATTGTCGTAAACAGCTGACTCACTATTAGTAAACTCTATCGCAAACTTTGGACCCTCACTCGTAGGATCATCAAACTCAAACATAAACTGGCCATTACTCGTCCTATAAGCATTGAGTAATTTCATGCCCTTCATCATTAAATATGCCGCTATACTTAGATCTGACGTTTTGTACATGTATTCTCTCTATTAGTTATTATATTTTATAATTATGAGCTGATAAATTAAGGTTCGGTATTTTTATACGGATGATCCGAAGGAAGTACGGAAGTTACACCCCACTTGTGCGCCAAATACCCTTCTGCTTTCTCAACATCGGTAATATCTGTTCCGCCAGTACCGGGTAAACCAGCAACAGCAAAAAATTCTGCTAACCGGCCGTCTAGCTCTTGAGATGCTCTATTCCTCATAAGCCGTAATTCTTGATTTGTGCTTAAGGAATTATCGTAATCATTAACTGGAGTAAAAATATTAGAACCGTCCACTCTTTGTGATATTTGGTTACCAGTTTTATTAAATATAGCGACAACTATATGCCAGTTATCCATGGTGATCGAAGAGCCCCAATCCTGTTTGTTTCCTATTGTTGAAGATATTCTGCCTGTAGAAAGTGCATCTAAATCTAACTCTCCAGGCCATGTGTTATTAGAAGCCCCGGATGAAACAGCATAATCCCTCTTTGGAGATTGGTTTGTCTCATAAGACCAGAATGAATCTTTTGTTCCGTCAACTGTATCCGCCAAGAATAAACCAATCGCCCAATGATTTCCATTACCGTCAACTTGAGATTCGTAAGATGTACTCTGGATAAATTCATTAGTACCATCAAAATCAAATACAGATAAACCGTTAAGACCGCTAGAAACAACCGTTGGCGTATTGTTAACGTTCATCGTATACGTACCAGCTTTGTCTGTTACACCGGTCAAAGTTGTGCCACTTGTAGTATAATTTTCAGAATCTGATGCATCAATCCAAGCAACAGGCGTTATATCAGTGCTTGGTGACCAAGGATCAGCTGCAACGGCTACCGGCCTTCGGCCTGCTCTAAACGACCTTGTAAAAGATCCAAACATTAGCTAAACCCTACTAGTTGACCGAGCACAGTATACGTTCCAGCATTGTTTAAAATACTGAAAGATACGACGTCTGTACCGTTGTTCGTGCCAGACGGTGCCGATCCCCCCTGCCATAACAAGGTTTGTGCGACGCCTCCGATTTGAACAGCTGTCGGTATTCTAGCAGTTGCTCCTTGGACTAACACCAGCGTTACGTTTGTGCCATACGTTGTCAGCAAATCTAGGTTAGTAAAGTTTGCAGTAAAGTCTGCACTAAGACTCGTGTGATAAAATATATGACCAGATGAACAATCGTGGACCACAACCCCTGTAGCGCTAGTCTTTGTACTAAACTTTTCGTGAATACCTGCATTAAAGATAGTCTGGCTTTCGATCCCTAGAGAACCGGTTATACCAACGTTGCCTGAAAATTGAGATCCGGAAAGTGTAGCTACAATCGAATCATCTATACTAAACTCTGTTGAAGATAGGTCTAGACCGGTGCCGGCAGTATAGGTTGTGTTGTTGTCGGTTGCAGATATTGTAACTGCACCATTTGATGCTGATGAGATCGTTACATTTGAACCAGCAATAAGATACGAGGATCCATCGGTTAATTGGGTTAACGAACCACTGAGTCCATTAGAAAATTTTGCTGATGACGTCAGCGTGGCCACAATCGAGTCGTTGACACTCAAAACACCTGCAGTTGTATTTAGCCCGTTTCCAGCAGTCGCTTCTACAAGATCAGAAATTGTTTCTCTTCTTGTTGTGAAACCGTCAGCATCGATAAAAGCGATTGAGTCACTAGCAACATTAACTACAGCCTCAGCAAGATTAGCTAGATTTAAACTGACACTATTTGTATCGACAAAAAGACCGCCATTTGTGCCATTGACAACTGCAAGGACTCCGCTGGATTCTGTGAGACCTGCTCCAGCAAGACTATTAGCAACAGAGAATTCTGTGCCGACCAAAGAAAGACCATCGCCTGCAGTGTATGTTGTGTTGTTATCAACGGATGATATGTAAATAGACCCTACGGAAGCTGTCGTAATTGTGATATTGTCGCCGGCAACCAGGTATGAACTTCCGTCAGAAAGATGAGTCAAAGAGCCAGAGATTCCGTTACTAAAAACGACCGAACTAGTAAGAGTTGCTACGACTGAATCGTTGACGTTAAATTGCGTACCGTCTAACGATAGGCCGGTGCCTGCCGTATATTCTGTGTTGGTGTCAGCTGAGGCTATAGTTACTTGGCCATTTGAAGATGACGTGATTGTAACGTTTGGTCCTGCGACTAGATAAGAATCTCCATTTTCCAGAGTGGTCAATGATCCGGATAAGGCCGATGCTTTTATGATAGAGCCGCTAACTTCTGCTGTTGAATGAATCGATCCAGTTACGCCAACATGGCCAGAAAAGACCGATCCTGTCAAAGATGCAAATATTGAATCATCTACAGAAAATTCTGTGCCGTCTAAAATTAAACCAGAGCCTGCCGTATAACTTGTTCCACCTCCTGTAGAGGCAATCGTTACCGATCCATTACTGGCAGTGGCAATTGTAACGTTTGATCCAGCTATTAAATACGAAGATCCATCAGAAAGGTGAGTTAAAGAGCCGGATATTCCATTAGGAAATACGGCAGAACTAGTTAACGTAGCAACGACCGAATCGTCTATACTAAATTCGTTTGATACCAAATTTAGGCCAGTGCCGGCAGTGTATGTAGTTCCTGATCCTCCCGAGCCACCAGAACCGGTTGAGCCCGTAGGGGTCAAAACAACGCTAACAACATCGTCGGCATTGACATCAAACCCAAACTTAAGTTGTGTGTCAGAAAAAACAAAGTAATCTGCCTGACCTAAACCAACTTGCGAATCGGTACCAGACAAAAGAAGCTGACCGTTTATAAAAACGTCAATCGCACTGGCTCTATGTCCGGCGTCAGAATATGTAGAATTGTTCGTGGTAAAAGCAGAGCCTGAGGAAACCGGTGATGATACGTCGTATGTTGCTTTTTCTCTAGTGGGTATTGAAACCGTAGAATTAATGGTTACGGCTCCATTGGAGGCAGATACAATCGTGATATTGTCGCCGGCGATTAAGTATGAACTTCCATCAGCAAGATTAGTTAAAGATCCGCTGATGCCATTGGAGAATACAGCAGAAGAGCTTAGAGTGGCAACCACAGAATCGTCTACGGATAACGTGTAGTCTGAATTGGAGCCGGCGTCGTTTGCTAAAAGACCAGTACCAGCGACAAGAGCCCTTTCGTTAGATAGCGAACCGGTGTTTGATAAAACCAAGTAACTTGCTGATGAGTCACCATCTCCAGATCCTCCACCAGTACCAACAACGCTTATAACGGCATCAATAACGTCATCTTCTAGAAGTTCTGTAGAAAAAATTATGCTACCGGTCGTATCTAGAAAATAGTCTCGCTGTTCGTTTTGTACCTGGGTAAGAGAACCGGTATGTAATAGCTGTCCATTAAAACTTATGTCGATCTTGTTTTGATCATACGTAGCAGTAGAAAAATCTACGCCGGAAATAACCAAGGGTTGAAATGCTGGGTGGGTACCGGTGACAAAATAGGTTGTTTTAGATCTACCGTTAATAGAATTTAAGGCAGAAGACACCGTGATTGAATTAGAGCCGGTGGTAATAGTAATTCCAGATCCAGCTTCTATTACTTTTGCATTAGGCAGTGAACCTGTCGCGGAAGCTACCACATATTCTGCAGATGCATCACCGTCTCCAGATCCTCCACCGCCGCCGGATGAACCAGAGGAAATAACTTCATCTGCCATTTTACCGATATAGGCAAATGCGCGGGCATACGCCGGGATTTTGTCTGACCGGTAGTCTTGCAGAAACAGGATTCCATTGTAATAGTCAACATTCCAATCAATATTGTCCAACAGGGGTATTTCGTCTCCTACACTGCCACCATCATCTTCGTAAATTTTAACAATATACGGATTCGGGGCGGCCTGAGAGAAAAAGGGAGGTACAATTTGTAAAGCACCGAGAGTTTCGTGCACCAATTTATCGTTGTCGAATATGCCATTGCCTGCCCGGGTGTTATCTGAGCTGCTTTCATAGTCGGAAGGCAAGACAAATTTGTACGCATGCGGCCCAGACGTTTGAGAAGATTCTCCAGAATCAGAACCGGCTCCTCCACCAGAATCATTTGCATCGTAAGTAGTACCGGTCAAAACATTTAAAACGAATTCGATGTACTCAACTGTAGCCGGATCTGAATCTGTGACACTTTGAGTCAAATATAGTGTTCTAGTAGGTGAATCGGGCACGCCTTCGCCAAAAATAAGGCTAGTCGATGACTGAATGTTTGATCCGATTACCTCTTCACCATCAACTTTTAAATTTGAGGTGTGAGCTTTACCCAAAAGTTTCTTTTGAGCAAAAAATGTAGCACTAGTATTAGACTTCCCCGCCATTTTAACTCCAACTCACACTGATACGATCTAGATAGCCGGTCCAGTTTTCTGAAGCCGAGATCCTGATTACTAAGTATTCGGCTCCGGAGACTGTGCCATCAACAGTTTGCCCATTAAAGGTCGCCGTATTAGTTGCACCGCCACTATTGACTGTCGAAGTCAAGTCTCCACTTAAGCAACCGTCGCCTTCATTATAGTTTCCAGATCCCGCAGATGGCCTTCCTAGATCGAGAAGGCCAGTCTTTCCAGGAATTCCAACTTCAACGAATATATTTTTGTTCGAACCTAAGGTTCCTTGGTTTGTTCCAGACCTTCCTACAATGGTTGCGTCGCCATACAGCGTAATTTGAACGCTTGGCCGATCGTTCGTAGTGTTATTTAGAAAAGACCTGAAGTAATCTCTGTTAGTGTTGGTTAAACTCGAATAATTTACGTTGCCTGCGGGAGATTCTATACCTCCACCTTCGTCGTGATTTCTAAAGTCACCACTTGATCCACCATCCTTGGGAGGAATGAGGTATGTGTCGTAGATAAGCAAACCAGTGGCATGTTCTGGATATGAAGAGTTGTCGTCCATTGATGTTTGCGAGTTCCAATCTTTAGTACCGCCAGAAACATCGGTCTGAGCTGTATAGGATCCAGAAACCAAACGGTATGATTCACCAGTAAAATACTCATCTGTGTTTGCGTTTGAAGTATCCGATGGAGTCCAAACGAGAAGATTTGTCGTAGTTTGAGTAGGAATTGTTAAGTTAGTTTTAAACGGATGATCAAAGACTAAGGCACCAGCGCAACTATATGCCGTGGTATATGTTCCAGGAAGTGACTTAGATCTCGTAAAGTTAATGGTACCACTTACGTGTAACAGCTCGTTTTGAGAATCCGATACAGTAGAAAGTGTTTGTAGGCTATCTGTGCTAGAACTGGTAGTCTTGGTAGAAGATAAGCCCGAACCTGATTGGACCAACTTTGAAGCTGTAGCGTTTGATAATGCCGTAAACGAAATTGCAGATGAACTATCGGAATATACGTTTTTGTAGATGTTCGATATTCTGGTTAAGATCGACCCCGAGGGAGAATTGAAATACTTAACACCGCTTAAGTAGGAATGAGAGTCGTCTCCAAAGATAGATAATCCATTTCCTGCTGAAGCCATGGCTTCCGAGTTTGCATCAACGATCCACTCGATGTAATTGGTTGTCCTTGTTCCCCATGTACCCTCGTGAAGAACCCTAGCATAGTTCCATCCGTCTCTCTGGGAAGATGATACGATTCTGTATTTGGCCGTTCTTTGAATCTCGGAATATCTTGGGACTCCGTTATCGAATAAGCCCGGGCCCCAATTACTTAGAGAGATGAAGCCAGATCCATCAGAATTCAGGCTGGTGCCGGCTCCTGATCCAGGATTGCCAGATCCTACCAATGTTGAAGATCCCGTAATCTCTACTTCGTGAATGACCGTGCCATTGACTTCTAACTTTATACTGCCGGTATTTGCATCAGAGAAAGCGTACGTTACGTAGTCGTTTCCTGGAGATCCGACGTCTGCATTGAGATGGCCCTCTAGAGTCGTGGCGCCATTAAATACGGCTCTTCTAAGATTATTGCTAGTTTCAGCAGTTTGATATAGGTCATTTAAGTCTGCTGCGGTGAATCCTGCAGTCGCAGCTGGATCAGTATAATCAGTGATAGACTTTGAGGATCCGAACGATAGGTTAACGTCTGTGCCATCTTGATCACAACCTATGTCATCTAGATCGGGTACCGGAGTTAAAGTTCCTGTACCGGCACCCACTACAACTGTAATATTTGAAACGTGCCCCGTCCAACTTTCGTCAGCCTTGATACAAACTAAGACGTACTCGTTGTTTTCAATCTTGACGTTTCCAAAATTGATATAGTTCGTGGCGTTTAACGTAAGATCTTTCGAAATGACCGTAGTGACCGCACTAGCGCCATCGTTGTCGGCGACAGAGTCTAAAACGTATGTTCCAGAAACGTCCATCCATCCGGTTTTTCCTGGTAATTTCACCAGTACGCTAATGGTTGAAGCTCCTAAAGCAGTGCCATGTGATACAATGGTTCCAGACCCTTGCAAAGCAAGACTAAAATCAAATTGATCTGCTCCCGTAGTATTTCTAAACCAACGATAAAATGTTCTTGTACCGGTCTCGCCAGAGTAATCAGGATTTTGCGAAGGCCCATTCGAGAAACCGGTAAAATCTCCTGAACTAATTGTGTTGATAGGGGAAAGCAATCTCTGATTAAAGAACTGTAGTCCATTTGAATGACCGCCATTTGAAGCTGTCATGTAAACCTCTGAATCCCATTCGTTGGACACATTAGTTACATCAGACTGAGTATCATAGGATCCGGAAACAATCCTGAAATTTTCCCTTCTAAAAGTCTCGACCAGGTTAGTGGAGGTGTTACTAAGGTCATACATTAAGATTTGTGATGCCGTTGCCTGTCCTCCGTTTGAAAGGTTTGATTTCAGCGGATGGGTAACATTGGTACCGACAGTGACAGTACCATTAATAAAGTAACTGGCGTCTATATCGGAAGAAGACGTAAGGTGAAGTTGTTTAGTATGATCTTCGCCACCAGCAGTGTCAATTGTTGGCTTGGCCTGAGCAACAAAATTAAACGTTTGCCCTGATGAATGTGTAGCAGAGTTTGATGTTGAGAATGTTATGTTCGTAGTGTCGTAAATATATTTGTAAGCATTCGAAACACGGTTCTTGTACGTTAAACTACCGCTTCTAAAATATTCGACACCGGAAAGATGAATCGATCCTGAACCCTCAAATTCCAAACTATTTCCTGCGGCAGAAAGAGCATCTGAATTGTCGTCGTTTACCCACTCGATATAATTGGTTGTCGTAGTTGAACCGGTTTTAACATGTTGAACCCTAAGATAATTCCAGCCATTTCTTTGGTCGGCAGCATTAACCCTGTATTCACCAGTTCTGTGTTTGAATGTTTGGAAACTATTACCGTTTGAGAATGTACCTTCTGTTGCTTCTGAGATATTAAGGAATCCAGAACCATTCCCATTAACATAGTCTGCACTACCTGCGCCAGAGGATCCGGCACCTGCCTCTACAGTTAAATCAATTTCCTTGATAATTGTACCATTTACTTCCAGCTTGAGAACACCTGTGTCACCGTCGCCAAAACTATTAGCTGGATAGTTAACCTGCCCGCCGCCTTGGCTATTACTAACTACGTCTTCATTGAGTACACCCTGAATGTTTTGTGCACCAGAGTATATACCTAGTCTGATATTATCTCCTGACGTGGTCGCAGAATAAGATTCGTTAACATCAACTTCGTCACCAATACCGGCAGTATTTAAGACAGAGGGATACGGCGGAGACTCGGAAGTTTGATCGTTAGAAGCTCCGAAAGAAAGAAAAGCCGTAATACCATTTGTCACTGCTTCAGAAAGATTGTCTAGACCGGGGGCTGGTGATGGAGACAGCGCAGACAATATTTCGTTAAATCTGTCAATCGCAACTCCGATAAGGGTCTGAGGAGTGAAGTCGGTAAAGAGTCCGTCTGCATAAGTACCATCTTCTGCTTCACCAATAGACGCCGTTACAGATGCAATCCCGGCAGTGTCCTGATTCATAATTAGGCCAGGACCAAACCTAAGCGTCGACATAGAGGATACCGAAGTACTTCCAGAAGTAGCGGTAATTGATCCTCCGCCGCCTGCAGCTGCAATTGTAACAGCACCACTGGAACCGGTTGTAATCGTAACATTCGAACCAGCAATAAGATATGGGCTGCCATCTTCTAGGTGGGTTAGAGAACCTGATATGGCTGGAGCTCTTAGCAAAGAACCGCTAATTTCAGCTGTTGAGTGCAGAGAACCAGTGATTCCAACATGTCCAGAAAAGACTGATCCTGATAGCGTAGCTACTACCGAATCATCGATGGCCAAAGTTACGTCACCAGAAGATCCGCCTCCAGATAAACCAGTACCTGCGGTGACCGCCGTCATATCTCCACTGGATGTACCGGTGATGGTAACAGCACCCGAAGAGCCGGTTGTTATCTGAATATTGTTACCAGCGATTAAGTATGAACTACCATCTTCTAAATGTGTTAAAGAGCCGCTGATTGATGATGCTCTTAAAATAGAACCACTTACTTCTGCGGTAGCATGTATCGATCCTGTAACTCCAATGTGGCCAGAGAACACAGAGCCTGTGAGAGTGGCTACGATAGAGTCGTCGACACTAAATGCTGTACTAGATAATTTTAAACCATTATCTGCTGTATACTCAGTATTAGTGTCAGTAGAGGAAATAGTGATTGCGCCGGATGAACCAGAAACAACTTGAACGTTTGTTCCAGCTATTATGTATGAAGTACCGTCTTCTAGATGGGTTAGCGAACCAGATAGAACCGGCGCCCTTAAAATAGAGCCACTAATTTCAGCCGTCGAATGAATTGATCCAGTTACTCCAACATGGCCGGAGAATACTGAGCCAGAAAGAGTCGCGACGATTGAATCATCAACGCTAAATTCTGTTGAATTCAAGTTTAAACCGGTACCAGCTGTGTATTCTGTATTGGTGTCTGTCGACGATACCGTTACGGCTCCATTTGATGCACTGGAAATACTAACATTTGATCCGGCGATTAAGTAAGATGACCCGTCGGAAAGGGTCGTTAACGATCCGGATAGTCCATTCGAAAAAGAAACGGAACTAGATAGTGTGGCTACGACGGAGTCATCTACGTTTAACGTGATATCTCCACTACTTCCACCACCAGAAAGTCCGGTACCAGCTGTAACAGAAGTGACGTCACCGACATTACCCGTTATAGTGACAGATCCATCAGACCCTGTTAAAAGACTGATTCCTGATCCTGCAAGAAGATAAGGGTTACCATTTTCTAGAGTTGTCAAAGAACCAGATAATTTTGGAGCCTTTACTTCAGACGTTGAATGAATAGACCCAGTAACTCCAACATGGCCAGAGAATACGGATCCGGATAAAGTGGCAACCACAGAATCATCTACTGAAAATTGATACCCTGTTAAATCTAATCCAGTGCCGGCTGTATAGACCGTATCGCTTCCACTAACAACTATCTGACCGTTTGAAGAAGTTGAAACTGAAACGCTACCGGTACCTATCAAATATCTGGTAACTCCATCGGCCAACATCTGCAAAGATCCAGATAGGCCAGCTCTTCCTATCAGGTCATTTGGAACATCGTTCGTTCTACCTGGAGAAGTTACATACATTATCCCGTTATTTGCAGCCTTTAAAACAAAACCAACATTTTGTATTAAGACGTCTGCGTCTAACGGTTTTGAATCAGTTAAACCACCGTCTGCAGCAACATACAAAGTATTTCCTACACCAAATGTCGAAGTATCAACACCTTCAAGAAAACCAATAAGAGCTGCGTGACCATTTGAATTATTCAATAAGTCTTCTGCCAATATTGCAGCTGCC
>Ga0181579_10003943_pt1 | contig 11610 bp, 5 predicted proteins | sample 071ome_24_FD_132996 | JGI IMG/M metagenome (GOLD analysis project Ga0181579, IMG submission 132996) | Coastal salt marsh microbial communities from the Groves Creek Marsh, Skidaway Island, Georgia - 071402CT metaG (megahit assembly) | ecosystem: Environmental > Aquatic > Marine > Intertidal zone... | reverse complement strand
GCAGGGGGCGGCGGAGATGCTGCGGACCGCCGCGGCGGCTGGGGACGACGGCATAATCACCCGATCACAGACGCGGCGGCGCACGCGGATCCAGAGCGGAAGAAGCGCGACCAACACCGGGACCAACACCGGAGGCGGGATGAGGGACTCCACGGGCGGGACCGACTCGGGCGGGTCCAGGGGCTTTGACGGTTCCTTTGACGTGTCCGGACCCGACGGACTCTTACGCATCCCCGAGGGCGTCTTCGGGTCGTTCAACGGCGAGATTTGCAAGCTGGAGCACGACCCGGCGACGGGCGAGGTGAGCACCGTGCCCGTGCGGGGCGCCCCCGAAGGCTTACATCCCAACGCACTCACCGTCGAGGAATCGGTGCTGGACTCGGGCTCGTCCACGGCGCGGCTGACGCTGCCGGTTAACCTGGACAGGTCCCTCGCGTTGGTGTGCATGTTCCGCGGCGCGCACCTGCCCACGACGATCACCCGCAGGGGCAAGCGCGACACCGAGGTGGAGATTTGCTTCGCACCCAGGGGCGGGTTCCGGGCGGCGGAGACGTGGCGCATGAATGGCGGCCGCCGGGTGGAACCGGACAATTTGTCCGACGGTTCCAGCGAGGAACAAACGCCCCACGGAACGAGCGCATCCGCGGGTGCCACGCTGGGCCCACACGTCGAGGGCACCGCGACGCTGGAGGCGATCATCGCCGAGGGACACATGCGCGGTCTGCCCGTGGGCGCCGCGATACCCCTGCTCCTCACCCCCGACCGCGAGCTTCGCGAGGAGGTCGTGGATGCCATGTCGAGGCTGGAGTTTTTGAGGACAGTCCCGGCGGGCAGGGCGTCGCCCGCGCGAACGGACTCGGACGTGACGACAGACTCGGAAACCACGCACGAGGGCGACGAGGACGACGCGCCGCAGATGCCCCCCCCGGTGGCGCTCCTGTCCATGCTCGGCGCCGTGCTGGCGGCGAGGGCCAGGGGTTTGGAGGCGAACCCGCGTTTGGAGAGGGGCGCGGCGGCTATGACTCGGTACTTTTGCCTGGAGCACACCGCGGCGCGCATCGGTTGCGCGTCGCCGGCGGGGATGTTTAAGTACGGGATGAGGTACCATCGGATGGGACGCATAGGCGTGGGCGCGTATCACGACGGCGGGTTACTTCGCGGTCTGTTCAACGCCCTCACGGCGGTCATAGCCGCGCTGTGGCACGTGCGACTGGTGGGCTTCTCCTGCGTCATGCTCGCGGCGACGGTGAAGACGGCGATGAAGATCATCGGCGACGGGGTCGTGGGCGGCGTGCCCTCGTTGACCGGCGACATCGTGCTGTCGCCGGCGTTCATCGCGAGCGTGGCTTCGGCGTCCGTGCCGGCCGTTTTGTACCGCGAGGCGCTTCGGTTTAACTCCGAGGGGACGGACGAGGGGACCAGCGGCATCAAGCGGGGTTCCTCGAAGCGGTGGAGCACCGCGCACGCGAAGCACGCGGTGAGGGCGCAGAACCGTGGGGCGATGATCTGGCCGTTCGTGGCCATCGCGTGCGTCGCGGTGCAGCTCATGAAACTCCGCTCGAACGCGAGCGTGAACACCGCCAAGCTGCTCTTGGTGGCGGCTACCGAGATTGTTCCCGCGGCGACGCTACTCGCGTCGCTGCAGTTCCCCGAGTGGAACACGCGATCCCAGCGCAGAGCGAACTGGCCAGCGTTGTCGGTGACGGTTCACATCGCGCGAATGGTCGCGTGCCTCGCTCGCGGGCACGCGGCGTACGCCTCCAGGTATTCGATGTACCTCGGATCCGTCGTCGACGTGGTCAGCGCGACGCTCTCGGTGGCGATGTTCCCGATGTGGCGAACCGCGGATGCCGTTCAGGCGCAGACCGGGGTGGTGGCGTGCGACTGGATCGGTCACTACCTCCGCACGGGGACGACGCCGGCGTATCTGGTGCCCGGTAACCCGCCGCTGACGCCGGTGGAGATTTGGTGCCACGTCGTTTGGGAGTGCGTGTGGCGAGTGCTTACGCCGGCGGCGGTGAACGCGCTCGTGATGCACCGAGTGGTCCAATCGGGTCGGTCGAAGAGGCGCGCCACCGTGGTGGAGGACGCGCACTCCGAGTGAGTGGAGACGGTCGTTCACTCGGACCGTCGTCACGCACGCCACCGCTCCACCCCCGAACGACGGCATATCACATACTCTCACGTACACTCGTTTTGGTTCAACTTTCTGTTCATCATCTTTGAGAAGTTGCATTTCAACGCGCCATTCCGGCTGTAAATAATATGAGTATCACAGAGTAAACACAATAATCTCAAAGCTCATCCCTGACCTCTCTCTTCGGCCGACCCTCCGGCCACACCTCCCGCGCGATCGCGCCCAGCAGGCTCCGCCCATCCCCGGGGTGAAAATCCTGCCCGAGCTCCCATATCATCACCCCCCGCAGACCGGCGGTTTTCGCCAACCGAACTTTTCCGGCAATCGTGTCGAGACCGTTGAAGCTATACTCCCCGCTGGGGTCCTCGTCGCCGCCGCCTTTCGTCCCGAGACTGGGATGCTCCGACGCCAAGTCTTCGTACGTGCGCCAACCCGACCGCCGCTTGCTCCTGCCGTAGAAGGGTAGACCCAACGTCGCGATGGACTTGTTCAGACCCAGGCGCTCCATGTTTGCGATTACGTTCTCGGCGAGTTCCATCGTGGAGTGGCCGCCGGGTCCAAAGTCGTACGCCATCGCGTGCGCCATGTCGACGTGCTCCGCCGCCCCGAATTCGGCCAAGATCTTCTCCTGCCTGCCGTCGGGGTAATACGCCATCGATATGGTGAGCCTCTCGCCCGTCTCTTCCCTGTGCCGATCAAACACGCGCCGGGTGATCTTCAGCATGCGATGCAAACCGCGCCACTCCTCCTCGCCGTTGGGGTACTCCCAGTTGAAGTCGACGCCGTGCAGCCCGTGCTGCTTGACGAAAAAGAGGAGCGTGCGCGCCAGCTTGCGCGTCAGCGTCTTGTCCTTGGCGACGATCGGGAACCCGCCGGTGCGCTTGTTGCCCCCTATGCTGATCACGAGCTCGCAGTGGTGCTTCATCGACGCGGCCTTGATTGCGTCGAGGTGCGCGTGCGGGAACCTGTCCGATGCGGTCAGCTTGGCGTCCTCGGTGACCTCCATGCTGAACAGGATCAGGTGCGTGACGTGCGCGCACGTGGCGTCCCAGTCCACGCCCTCGTACCGCCACTCGGGCAGGTACCCGGCGACGACGAACGCACCGCGATCGGGGTTCGCGCCCCGATCATTATCGCCCCAGCCGGACGCCGTGACGGTCGCCGACGCCATGAGCGCGAGGGCCACGATCCTCCATGCGAGGGGATGTGCCCGTCGGTATCGCGTGATCCACATCTCGGGGCTGCACCCAGCGCCGAGGGCTGTGTCGTCCGGCAGCAGCGCTGATGGTAAAGGGTTACTAATAACCGGTGTCGTCTGATTTTACTGGCAGACCGTCGAAACAGTTCGGGTCGTTTTCGCCGCGCTCGGTATGCCAGTGGTAAAAGTTTCTTCTCGGCACCCTCGTGTCTATTTCTGCATGCGTACCCGAAACCACAAATGCATGAAAACGGGCACATGTATTTAGTTGAACGCACATAAGTTTATTGTTATTCGCCGAGCTACCGGGAATCAAGGTCAAAAGGATAACCCGAAACCCTGGCGGCCCAGACCTCACCGCGCCTGCACAGCCGCTCACCGCCGATCCCACGCCACCATGGACGTCGGATTAGTCGATGCGCTCTGCGATTACTCCCGCCCCGTCTTTCTCTTCGGTGAGCGCCCGCGCCCGGTCGCCGCTCATCCCCCCGCTGGGGACCTTCCTTCCGAGCCTTCCACCCCGATCGTCCGATTAGTTTATCCATCCGATGCCGATCGCGGAACGTCACCGCGAACTCACGCGAGTGCTGACCGCGTCCACGCGTCCATCTCCGATTCCACCGACACAGGCCTGACGCCCCCGCTCGAGGGCGCCACCCAAGATGAGCTGAAGGAGACCGCGCGCAAGTTCGTCGAGCGCAGCGCCACGCTCGCCACCGACGGCTTCATCGTCTACGACATCCAGGAGGAGAAGGGACGGACTCCGGAGCCCCGTCCTTTCCCCTTCCGCAAGCTCGACGATCCCTCCCACTTCGCCAAGGTGCTCAAGGACGTCTCCGGTAAGGAATCCGTCGTGTACAAGTGCGTCGCGGAGTCCGACCCGGGCGGCTTTGACGGGTGGCTCAACAAGGCCATCGACGATTACGGGGTCAACGCCTACAACCTCGTCGGCGGCGCCTCGTCCGCCAACCAGTACAGCGGTCCCACCATCCCCGACGTCGCCGCCAAGCTCAACAAGCGCAAGCAGTGCGCCCACGGCGGCGTGACCATCGCCGAGCGTCACATCAAGAAGGGCAACGAGCACGAGACTCTGGTCAAGAAGGGCGAGCTCGGGATGCGATGGTTCATCTCTCAGGCCATCTACGATCCGGAACCCATGATCAAGCTCTTGAAGGAGTACGGCGCCCTGTGCAGGCAGCGGAACATCGAGCCCAAGCGCGTCGTCCTCACGTTCGCGCCGTGCGGCCGCGAGAAGACGATGCGGTTCATCAAGTGGCTCGGCGTCACCGTCCCGGAGGATGTCGAACGAGAAATTTTGGACGCCGAGGACAAAGTCGGCAAGTCCGTGGACCTCCTCTGCGCCATGTGCAAGAAGATCCTGGACGAGACCAAGGGCTGCGGGGTTCCACTGGGCATTTCCGTCGAGTCCGTGTCCATCTTCAAGAACGAGATCAACGCCGCGCACGAGCTCTTCCGCCGTACGCAGTCGATGCTCCTCGACTTCCTCGGCGAGCCGTGGCTGGTGCAGTACAAGCTGGTGAGCAAGGGCGCCAAGCGAACGTCCTTCGACTACGGGAGCAGGAAGTCCCCGGCGTCCCCCGGCGCCGCGCTGCCGCCGGTGAAGGAGCCCAAGGCGGCTAAGAAGGAGGGAGGAAACGGCGGCTTGTTTGAGGGTTTGTCCGAGGAGGAGCAGAAGAAGCTCGGAATCGCCGGCGCGGTTGGCGTCGTCGTCGGGTTCATCCTCGGGGCGGTGCTCGGCGGGGGTAAGTCCAAGCCCATCGCTCCGGCTCCCGAGCCCCCGAAGAAGAAGGGGTGGGGCAAGTGAGAGGTCGAAAACTCTTCAGGAGGAGAGATAGCTGGGGGGCACCGAAAAACTGGTGACAAATCCCCCTTGTACCAGCAGCAGGAATACAACGAATTCTTTATGATTATGAACAACGCCGTTCGACCCCCCGCTCGTCCCGTCCGGGGTGCCACCGCTGACTGCCTGACCCCTCATTTTTTGTGCATGTCCCGCGGAAGCGTCAGCACCGCGGCACTTTGCGGCGGCATTGAAATTTTCACGCATCCCTCGGCGTCCACCGTGTAGTTCCCCTCGACGCCCAGGCTTGTGTACGCCGCCACGAGCGTCTCCCCGGGGTTAAACCCCGTGCGCACGGTCATCACGCCCGTTCCCTCGACGCGGCCGCTGTGGAACAGGCACACGGCGTCGACGCCGTCGTCTCTGGAGTCGAAGAAACGCTCCCACGCCAGCAGGTTCTCGCACTCCTCCCTCCCCTCCTCCGGGTTGAGCTCCTTGGGAGCCTCCGAGCCGTCCGGCGCCCGCGCCTGGCGCGTCGCGTCGCACCATCGAAGCCCGCCCCTCCGCAGCGCGTAAAGGTCTTGTCTCAGGTGGTTAACCCCCCTGACGTGCTCCAGGAGGTCGACGTCCCACTCGTCTTCCTTGTGCCAGGGGAAAGCCTCCCTGTTCGCGGGGTCGCGCCCGGCGCCCTTCAGACCGTTAGCCGACGTCTGGCCAACCTCCGTGCCCTGGTACAACATCGACGGCCCCGGTGCGCACGCCATCATCAGCAGGAGCATCTTGAGCGCCGCCGTGTCCCCTTGCAGCATCCAGAGCGCCCGCGCGGTGTCATGAGAGTCGAAAAGGTTCATCAGCATCGACGGGTGCGCGCTTCCGCCGCCCAATCCCCCCTTGGACTCCGTGTGCGCCTTCTGGTACGCGGCACACACCTCGCCGAAGTTGTCCTTGAACCCCTGTGCGTCCACGGCGATGACCTGGTACTCTCCGCCGATGGCGTCGTCCTGCCTGAGCTCGAAGCCGCAGCCGACAAAGCCGAGAGAACACGTGCCGAAGGCGTAGTTCATCAAAGAGTCGAAGTGGTTCCCCTCGCCCACGCAGTCGGGCCTCACGCCGAAGAGCTCGCCCACGGTCACCGCGCCGGGGTTCACCGCGCGGACCCTGCGGCGGTACTCCTTCCAGAATTCGTTCGGAATCTCGATGGGGTAGTCGAGTCGCCACCCGTCGATGTTGAACTCCTTGACCCACCACTCGCCCACGTCGAGGATGTGCTCCCGCACGCCCTCGTTGTCAAAGTTGAGCTTCGGCAGGTCGGGAAGGTCCCACCAGCACTCGTAGTTGACGTGGTACCGCTCCACGTCGTACGCCCGGACGGGGAACGACTTTGGCAGGAACCACCCCTTGTACGGAGACTGCTCCTGCCCGTCTAGCAGCGACGTGAACGCCCAGTGGCCGCGGCCCGTGTGGTTGAACACGCCGTCGAGCACGAAACGCATCCCGCGCTTGTGGACCTCGTCGATGAGCTCCCTGAACGCGTCCTCGCCGCCCAGCATCGGGTCCACTTTCATGAAGTCGCTGGGATGGTACCGGTGGTTGGCGGTGGATAAAAACACCGGGGTGGTGTAGATGGTGTTTATGCCGAGGCTCTGTATGTAGTCCAGGTTGGCGGTGATGCCCTTTATGCTGCCGCCCTGGAACGAGCGGATGGTGGGGGTGCTGCCCCACGGGTCGAGCGAGGTCCCGGGCTGGGGACCGGCCGGGTCGGGCGCGAACCTGTCGGGAAAGATCTGGTACACGATGGCGTCCTTCCACCAATCCAGCGGGTTACCCGGGTCGGTCGGCGACGGCGTGACCACCACCCGTCCCGTCGCGGACTGACCGGGCTTAACGAGGTCGTTCCAGTCGCCCCACGTGCCCTGGTTGGGCGGCGTCTGCTGGGTGTCGGCGGCGAAGACCCGGACGGGGAACCGGCCGAGGTTTTTCGAGGATGAGCGATTGTGGAGACGGTCGCCGGGCGCGGTCGCCGGGCGTCGCGAGCGAAGCGCGGCGAGGTTGAGGGCGCTCGTGAGCGCCGATGTCGCTGTCATGGTATCGTCTGCGTCGAGGGAATATCCTCGGGTACTGGACGTTAGTGCGCTCTGCTCGGCGGCTTTATGGACCTTTATGTATTCAGGGTTCCACAGTCCCGCGAAAAATCCGAGTCGGATTGAATCTGGTGATGATGAGGGTTCGTAGACTGGCAGCTGGGGCGGCCCAAAACAGTTTTTCCGAGAGGACCAATAGACCTGCAGCGCGCTGCGGGCCAATTTCCAGCTGGCAACCACCGCCGCCGCTGACGATCGCCACAACGACTGCGCCCTCCGGTCCAGCCACTTCTCATCAGCTAAGATGCCCCAGTTCTTCGGTCTGGAGGTTCCCAAGGGCGAGGTGAGTGCCCGTGTTCCCCCCACTCGTGCCCCGTCGCCGTCCGAGCGCGCCGTGATCTACCGCCCGCGCCGCGCGACGACGAGGTGCCTTTCCCGCGGGAACCTCGAAGCGGCGGCTGGATGCCTCCCCTCGAGTCGTGTCCCGCCGAGAGCACCGCCTCGGCGCACGCGTTCGCGCATCTCCGGAGTTATTTTGGATCCATCGGTCACCCACGCGCCGTCCGCGCCCCCTCCCACGCCCGCTTACCGCCGGTCCCGCCCTCGCCCACCGCGCTCCGATCCCATCGCAGGCGAAGAAATTCGCCGCCGACGAGGGCGACTCCATCGTGCTGTGCCAGGCCGCGCTCGGCTTGAAGCCCAAGGCTGGCGAGCGCGTCACCGTCTTCATCAAGACCCAGGACTCCCCCGAGCTCGCCATCGGCTCGCTCACCATGGGCACGTGCGACCAGTTCACCCTGGGCACAGGCCTCTCGTTCAGCGCGGGAGAGACGGTCACCGTGCGCCACAACGGCTCCACCTCCGTGTTCCTCACCGGTCGCATCGAGGACGACTTCGAAGACGACTTGGACCTCTTGAACGACGACGAGGATGACGAGGCCTCCCTCTCCTCCGACTCCGACGACGACGAGGACTCCGACGACTCCGACGAGGATCCCAAGGACGTGAAGGTGAAGACGCAGAAGCTCGCGGCGGCGGCGGCGGCGGCCAAGCCCGACGACGCCGAGGAACCCTCCGAGGACGACTCCGAGGACGACTCCGAGGACGACTCCGAGGACGACTCCGATGAGTCCGATGACTCGGACGAGAAGCCCAAGGCGGCGAACAAGGAGGACGAGTCCGAGTCCGAGTCCGAGTCTGATTCCGACGAGGATGACGACTCGGACGATTCCGAGGATGAGGAGGACGAGGGTAAGCCGTTCATGGGCAAGAAGCCCGCGTCTGCCGCCAAACCCTTCAAGGGCGGCGCGGACGTCGGCGAGGAATCCGACGATTCCGAGGATGACGATGAAGACTCCGAGTCTGAATCCGACTCTGATTCGGATGACGACGACGACGACAAGGACGGCGACGACAAGGATGGCGACGATGACTCCGACGACTCCGAGGACGATTCCGATTCCGACTCCTCTTCCTCCTCCTCTTCCGACGAGGATAACGTTCTCGACGACCCCGACGACGATAACGGCGAGAAGAAGCGCAAGGGTGGCCCGGCTCGAGGCGGCGGACCGCCGCAGAAGAAGTTTACCCCCGGAAAGAGCCCCGGCGGCGGCGGGAGGGGCGGCGGCCGCGGGGGACGAGGCACGCCGGGCAAGAGCCCCGGGGGCCGCGGAGGGCGAGGTACTCCCGGTCGCCGATTCTAACCGTCGACGCCGCGACGCTCTCGCTTAATATTCGCAGCTTAACGCACCTACTGAGGTCTATATTAATCAACCTGAAAGTGTCAACCCGTTCATCCGTCACACCGGCGAGTCGGCGTCGGGCTCGTTGTGCACCACGTGGAAGTTGTCAAAGTCCAGCAAAAACACCGGCGGGCCCGTCACTGGCTCGTTCACCGTCGCCTGTTGCGTCGTTTCCGGCATCGACGGGTGCCTCATCCCGCTGTCGTTGGGTACCTTGAAGAAGCGAAATTGATCGCCAAACCTCCCCCGCAGCATTCTAGGGTAGCACGCCTTCTTCGCGAACCAGCCCTGGAACTCCGGCCTACCCGCGATCCACCCGCGCGGGTTGTAGTACTCCGCCACCGCGTACACCGGCTTGCCGTCGCTGTCTATGGCGGTCACGGTGACGGCGATGTTCGTGATCTTGTCCATTCCTTTTTTGGTAATCGGTGAGTTTTCGTCGATGTTGTGCTTCATCGTGAGCGGGAACACGCCGGTCCACCGCGCGTATCCGGTGGTTCCCGTGGATAAAGGCAGGTCCATGATCTCGCCGCCGGCGAACGCCTGTATCCGCACCTGCAGGTCGTACAGTATGACGTGCCTCCTGAGTATCATCATTCGGATCGACAAAAACTCGTCGTTGTACACGCAGTCCGGTGCGAACACCACTTGCTGCAGTGGCTTCAAAGCCCTGGCGACGATGACCGCCCCGGCGACGGAGAGAAGCAGCCAGTGCGCCCACCCGAGCAACGCGAGCATCGCAACCTCCGGTTTCGTCGACGGCGCGCGCTCCTGCCAGCCGTAGATTGAGTCGCTGGATATCCTGACCGTGGTGAGCGACAGCAATAGCTTCTGATTCATCATCTCCGAGTCCAAAGTGTTCCCTTCGCACACGGCGATGACGCACAGCAAGACGGATGAGATGAGCATGAAGCTAAACTCGAGGACAATCTCAAGCGCGAGCAAACGCTGCAGTGACATGTCCACGGTCAGAAGGTGCCACACATCCTCTGCGAGGCTCACAGACATCTGGCAATCGTCAACTCCCTCGTAGGCGCCCCCGCCGGAGGTGCTGTTGATGATGTTTTCCCTGGAGTGGACGTCGAAATCATGCGCCAATCGTCTCTCGTACTCTCTCGGTCCCGCTTTCGATGACGGCGGCGCGCTCATTTCGTACTTGGTCGCCTCCGCGGCCTCGACGTCCGCCCATGTATCCCTCCGCATGAGGGTCGTAGCCCCGTTGACGATCTCCAGGTATCCAGGAACGCGCTTCGCATTCGGTCTGCTCGGGTGATCCGCGTAGAATCCGCGACCGGTGGGCAGGCCCCACAGGCGCCGGATCAAACGCTCCAGGGTCCCGACGGTGCTCCTCATCTCGCGCGTATGAAGTGAGAACTGGTGTGAGAATTCTCCGATTCACAGAACGTTTTCGATATCCGAGAAAAAACGGGCACCCCCCCAGGAAGCCAGCCACTTGCGAGGGAGCTAGTCACGATGGTTGAAGGTGCGGGTCAGGATGTGATAGTTTCAGCCAAAGACCCCTCCAACATCTCCTTCGCGCAGCTGTGCGACCTGTTCGAGGCCATCCGCGGGGTCAACGACACCGGGCGGAAGGGGAGCGGCAAGAAGTGGAAGATCCTGGACGGTTGGATGGCTGAGGTGACCAAGTGCGGCGTCAACGACAGGCGGACGGGGTTCTTCGCGCTGTATCGCCTGATGCTGCCGCACATCGACAAGGAAAGGAGCGCCTACCACCTCAAGGAGGCGGCTCTCGCGCGCGCCATCGGTCTAGCGCTCGGCCTGGATCGTAACCGCTCGCCCGATTTAAAAAAGCTCGAGGCGTGGCGCAAGGGTGGGGCCGGCATCTTCGTCGACGCTGTGCAGGAGTGCTGCGCGCGGCACATGCAAGACGGCTATGTCAAGCGGGTGGAACGTGCGACCATCGGGGACGTCAACGATGCCCTCGACAAGCTCGCCACGCTCAAGACCAACAACGAGAAGGTGCCAGTCGTCCGCGGCCTGATGGACAAGATGGACGCGCGGCAGATGCGTTGGCTCTCCGCGATCATCATCAAGGACATGAAGCTCGGGTACGGCGAGGCCGCCATCCTCCGGCACTTCCACAGGGACGCCGAGGACCTCTACAACGTGTGCTGCGACCTGCGCAGGGTGTGCGAGACCCTGCACACCAAGGCTGTCGCGTTTAAGCGCCAGGACCTCCAGCCCGGTTCGCTCGTCCGCTCGATGAACGCCGCGAAGAAGCGGGACTGCGACGAGGCGTGGAGGCACGTGCAGCGGAGGGAGTTCGTCATCGAGCACAAGTTCGACGGCGAGCGCATACAGGTGCACAGGGTGGACGAGCGCACCTTCCACTACTTCACCAGGAACAACTTCGACTTTGGACCTCGCGGGTATTCCGTGATGAACCGGCTTTTTCGCAGGAGGCTGGCGACGGACCGGTGCGTGCTGGACGGCGAGCTCGTGCTGTGGCACAAGGAACACAGGGCGTACGTGCCGTTCGGGTACCTCAAGTCGTTCATCAACGCCGCGAACAAGGGGAGCGCGGCGGGGGCGCTGGAGACTGCGCGCTACAGGACGGGAGGCGTTCACGGGGAGGATCCCGGGGAGGAAGCGGACGGGGCTTTAGGGGAGGACGGGGCGGGGGACGACTT
>Ga0181579_10003935_pt1 | contig 11626 bp, 8 predicted proteins | sample 071ome_24_FD_132996 | JGI IMG/M metagenome (GOLD analysis project Ga0181579, IMG submission 132996) | Coastal salt marsh microbial communities from the Groves Creek Marsh, Skidaway Island, Georgia - 071402CT metaG (megahit assembly) | ecosystem: Environmental > Aquatic > Marine > Intertidal zone... | reverse complement strand
CATCCTGCACCTGGCCGAATGCCAATTTAGGTACATCAGCAGGATCAAAAACTTAATGGATGTATTGGTTAACGAATACGCCATGCTAGTCTAGAGCCTTGATTTTTATTGGACACAATAATATATCCGTAGCGGATATATTACGAGTAAAAAGTTGAGATCGCCCGCCCGCTACCACTTCAAGTCCGAATCTTCGGATGCCGGCGCGAGTTTTCTTGGCGGCTTAGCAAACGAGCAATCAAGGTTCGTCGAGTCGGCGGGTCCAGAGATGTGGTCTGTAGGATTGGGGATTAGCTCTAGGCCACTGTGTTTGATTATTGATTGATGAAGTCGGGTACTGGCTGCAATAATTGAGAAATGAAAAAGTTCATAGACGAATTCAAGAACTTCGCGGTGAAGGGCAATATGGTCGATTTGGCCATTGGTATTCTGGTGGGCACGGCCTTCAACCGGGTGGTCGACTCCTTGGTGGGCAAGGTGCTCATGCCTCCTCTCGCTTTGCTGTCCAATGGGGTGGAGCTCGCCAATCTCAAATACGTTTTAAGAAAGGGTTCCGAGGAAACGGAAGAATTGGCCATCGGCTACGGGGAATTTATCAATGTCTGTATCGATTTTCTGATTATAACGCTAACGATTTTCTTTGTTATCAAATTGATGAACAAACTTAGCCGAAGATCCGAAGATCCGAAAGACGATCAGGTGTTGACGCCAAAGAATATCGAATTGCTTTCCAATATAGAAAATCTCTTACGGGATCAAAACGCTCTATTGAAAAGGGCAAAATCGGACGAGGCATCTGAGAGCAGTGGCGTGGGCTAGGCATTGGGCCTAGTTACGCCATTCCATGATTAAGGGCCTTACACCCGCGCCAAACGGTATTGCGGATCGTCGGCAGCGACCTCGATTTCTACGAGGGAGCCTGCGTCTTTGAACAACTTCTGGCACTCCGGGCTCAGGTGTTGCAGACGAACGCGTTTGCCGGCTTTTTTATAACGCTCGGTAACGCTGCTCAGCATTTCCAGACTAGAAAAGTCGCAGATGCGGGCGTCCTTAAAATCGATGATCACTTCCTCGGGATCGTCGCTGGGCGACAATCGCTCGGCGAATTCCCGGACAGAACCGAAGTAGAGCAGACCATGGAGATTGTAGACGCGGCTGCCGTCGCTGAGGTCTTTGGGGAACAGGCGCACATGCTGGGCGCTTTCCCAGGCGAATACTAGAGCTGACAGTATTACCCCGACGAATACAGCTAGAGCTAGATTGTGCATGAAAACGGTGATCAGCGTGACTGCGAGAATGACGAATATCTCCGAATGGGGCACGCGTCCTACGGTCTTGAAAGTGGACCATTCGAAGGTGCCTATAACGACCATGAACATGACTCCGACCAAGGCGGAGACCGGTATTTGACCGATGACCGGTCCGCCTACCATGATGAAAATGGCCAGGGCACTAGCGGCTGTAATGCCCGATGTCCGGCCGCGGCCCCCCGATTTGATATTGATCAGGCTTTGCCCGATCATAGCACAGCCCCCCATTCCGCCGAATAGGCCGGAGAGGAAATTAGCGGCCCCTTGGGCGACGCATTCGCGATTCCCTTGTCCGCGGGTCTCAGTGAGATCGTCGATGAGTTGCAAGGTCATTAGCGATTCGATAATGCCTACCATGGCTACGGTAAAAGCCGCGCCGCCGATGACTTGAATCGCCTCCAGATTCCAAACGATTCCCGTTGGCAGATGGGGTAAAGGAAATGCTCCGCTGAGAACGCTGCTACCCGTACCTTCGAAGAGAACGTCAGAAACGGTTTTGGTATCGAGCCAGAAGAAATTTAGCAGGCCTACTGAAATGATGGCGACGAGCGTCGAGGGAAGGGCTTTGATGAGCTTGGGGAAGAGCTGGATGATGAGCATGGTTAGGACAACCATGGCGCCCATGACAAGCATTTGGTTTGAGTCGAGCCAGGAGCCGTCGGCAGACTTGAAGGAACCGAATTGGGCTAGCAGGATAACGATGGCTAGGCCATTGACGAATCCCATCATAACTGGATGCGGGACGAGGCGAATAAAGCGCCCGAGTTTGAGGGCTCCTACAAGAGCCTGAATGATTCCAGCCAGCATTACGGTGGCGAAAAGATATTGCAGCCCCAGCCCCTCGCCTTGCGACTCTCCGTAAACCACAGTCTTGCCGATGACGATAGCGATGGCTCCGGTGGCTCCGGAAATCATTCCTGGGCGACCGCCGAATGCGGCGGTGACAAAGCCCATAAAGACCGCTGCCCAGAGCCCCACCAGAGGAGGAACGCCGGCGGCGAAAGAGAAGGCGATGGCTTCAGGTACGAGTGCCAGAGCCACAGTCAGCCCCGATAGGATGTCATCTTTCCAGCTGCCGCGCGATTTGGATGAGAGGTCGAACATGCGATTGGTCTAGTCTTGAGTTTTAAAATAAAAAACCCTCCGCAAACGGAGGGGTATCGTTTAGAAATCCGATGGTTCCGGTCGCCCGGAAAATCAAAAAGGTCGAAGGTTTAGAGGCTCATCAGGACTTGGCAAGGGGATTCATCGGAGGATCGGGGGGCTCTACCCGAGACCCAACAAGGAATGTTGGTACGGCTGACTGTCCCCAGTCAGCCGATAAAAACTAGCTCTGCGACGCGGCTGCTTGTGGACAAGCAGCCCTACCATTATAAGAGGTGCTGGTTCGGTTCTAGCATCAGCAAGGCAGGGAGGACTGGCGTCAGCCTTCGCCAAGGCTATGAATAGACAAGCGGTCCTCCGTTTGAAGGAGTTGATGAATCGAACCAGTTTGCCGTAAAAAGCCCCGGTCGCAGTTATTCAACCACAACCGGGGCTGGATAGATCAAATGTTTACCCAGTTTTGCGCTAGGCGAGATCGAAGCGGTCGAGATTCATAACCTTGGTCCAGGCGGCTACGAAATCGGATACGAATTTCTCTTCCGAGTCCGTGCACGCGTAGACTTCCGCTACGGCTCGCAGGATGGAGTTGGAGCCAAACACCAAATCGGTCCGCGTTCCAGTCCATTTGGGTTCGCCCGTTTTACGATCTACGGCGGCGAAGGCATTGCCGCAAGGCGATACTTGTTTCCACTCGATACCCATGCTGAGCAAGTTGACGAAGAAGTCGTTGGTCAACTGGCCCGGACGATCGGTCAAGACGCCAGCCTTTTCATCGCCCACGTTTGTCTCCAGTACCCGCATACCGCCAACCAGGGCTGTCATTTCCGGAGGAGTAAGCGTGAGAAGCTGAGCCCGGTCGACCAATAGATGCTCGGCAGGAATGTTGAAGCGGGCTCCGAGGTAGTTGCGGAATCCGTCGGCTTTCGGCTCGAGCGGCTCGAAGGACTCGGCGTCGGTCTGATCCTCGGTAGCGTCGGTCCGGCCCGGCGTAAACGGTACGGTGACGTCATGGCCCGCTGCCTTGGCTGCCTCTTCGATCCCGACGCATCCGCCCAGGACGATTAGATCAGCCAGGGAAACCCGCTTTCCGCCACTTTGAGCACCGTCGAATTCGCTTTGCACGGCCTCCAAGGTTTCCAGCACGTGGGCCAATTGGGTTGGTTTGTTTACTTCCCAGTCGCGTTGAGGAGCCAAACGTATGCGAGCCCCATTCGCTCCCCCGCGCTTGTCGGATCCGCGGAAGGTGGATGCTGAGGCCCAGGCGGTAGAAACCAATTGCGAGACCGTGAGATCTGTGGAGGCAATCTTGCTCTTCAGCGCGGCGACATCGCTATCGTCGACTAACTCATGATCTAATGCTGGAAGCGGGTCCTGCCAGATGAGGTCTTCGTCCGGCACCTCGGGTCCTAGGTAGCGGGACTTCGGTCCCATATCGCGATGTGTGAGCTTGAACCAGGCCCGAGCAAAGGCGTCGGCGAACTCATCCGGATTTTCGTAGAATCGGCGCGATATCTTCTCGTAAGCGGGATCGAAGCGAAGCGACAAGTCCGTAGTGAGCATCGTAGGACGATGTTTTTTCTCGGAATCGAAGGCATCGGGAATGCTTTCCTCCGCGCCCTTGGCGACCCACTGGTTGGCTCCGGCAGGACTCTTGGTGAGCTCCCATTCGTACTTGAAGAGGTTTTCGAAGTATAGATTAGTCCACTCCGTCGGCTTTTGCGTCCAGGTAACTTCTAAACCGCTGGTGATGGTGTCCGCACCCTTGCCGCTTCCATAGCTGCTTTCCCAGCCAAAACCTTGCGCTTCCAGGGGAGCGGCTTCGGGATCCTCCTTAACGTTGTCGGCAGGTCCGGCTCCATGCGTTTTACCGAAGGTGTGTCCACCGGCAATGAGAGCGACGGTTTCTTCGTCGTTCATAGCCATGCGACCGAAGGTTTCGCGGATGTCGTGGGCCGCGGCAACGGGATCAGGGTTTCCGTCGGGACCTTCCGGATTGACGTAGATCAATCCCATCTGAACAGCAGCGAGTGGATTTTCGAGATCGCGTTCTCCTTCGTAGCGGCTGTTTTCCTTTTCGCTCGTAGCCAGCCACTCTTTCTCGCTTCCCCAGTAAACGTCCTCATCGGGCTCCCAGACGTCGGCTCGGCCTCCAGCGAAACCAAAAGTTTTGAAGCCCATCGTTTCCAGGGCGACATTACCGGCCAGAATCATCAGGTCGGCCCAAGAAATCTTTTTACCGTACTTTTGCTTGATAGGCCAAAGCAGACGGCGAGCCTTGTCGAGGCTGACGTTGTCGGGCCAGCTGTTAAGCGGGGCGAAACGCTGTTGTCCGCGTCCGCCGCCGCCGCGGCCATCGCCGGTGCGATAGGTGCCCGCGCTGTGCCAAGCCATGCGGACGAAAAGCGGCCCGTAGTGGCCGAAGTCGGCTGGCCACCAGTCTTGGGAGTCGGTCATCACTGCTGCCAGGTCTTGTTTTAGGGCTTCGTAGTCGATACCGCTAAACTCCTCGGCATAGTTAAAATCGCTCCCCATGGGGTCAGACTTTGAGGAGTGCTGGTTGAGCAGCTCGGTTTTCAGGCGGTTGGGCCACCAGTCCTGATTGGTTGTTCCACCCCCGGCAGAGGCGGCCTGGTGGAACGGGCATTTTGATTCTTCAGACATTTTTATGTATCCTTACTTAAGCTACTTATTTCGTTTTGGTCGGTTAGGTTGTTTTTTTGGATTTGATTACTGGCAATCGGGGCAGGTACCCCAATAAATGACTTCGGCTTCGTCGATTAGGTAGCCGTGATTGTCGCGAACGCTGAGGCAAGGAGCCTTGCCTTTGGCGCAGTCGGTATCCACTAGGGAACCACATTCTCGGCACACGAGGTGATGGTGGTTATCTAGCCGCACTTCGTACCGGGCGGACGATCCTGCTGGCTGAATGCGACGAATAAGACCATGCTCGAACATCGCTTTCAGAGCGTCATATACCGCTTGCCGAGAGATGGCTCCAATCTCGAAGCGAACATTGTCGCAAATCTCGTCCGCCATGGCATGCGGGAACGATTGTACGGCCCGAAAGACCGCTAACCGCTGAGCCGTCACTTGAAGCCCAGCGTTTTTCAAGGCCTCGGAAATGTCCGGCTGACAGCATTTTGGCGAAATCATGATTAACGGAGGGATATCCCAATTCTGGACTGAGTCAAGAATTAGTATGAAATAAAATTGGCGATCGTCGTGAGTTTCCAATCCTCGAGCGATCTACAGGTCAGGAAAAGTGGCAGCTAAAATAGGTAGCGGTCGATCTCCGAACGACCACAACAAAATGAGGATCGGATGGTCGCTCGGCTTGCGCGTCCGTGCTGGTGTGGCGCAGTCGCGAGATGGACCGCTACCTCAGACATAATTGTTGCAGGAATTCCCTGCCCAATGCTGGTCCGTTACCAGCAGTCTTCGGCGATGGCTTTGCTGCGCCGGATGGCGTCAAGCGGGTTGGCAAGCGCAGGGTGCATCTCAAGGCTGAATGGACCCGTGTATCCAATATCTCTCGTCACTGAAAAGAATGTGGAAAGACTTTCTTTGGTTTGGACCCCGTCCGTTAGGGCTAGATGAAGATCATTCTTTCCGTCGTTGTCATCTAGATGGATGTAGGCCAGCCGATCTCCAGCAAGCGGCAGCACGTCTGCTGGATTTTCCTCGCTCATTTGGGCATGGCCGATATCTAAAAGCAGATAGAGATTTGGGTGATCCAACTTCTCAATGAATTCGAGAGTCGCCTTTACCGTCGGGAGAACGGTGCCAGGAAAATGCTCGATGGCTATCTTGATTCCTTTGCCTTGTCCGTATCCAGCGATCTGGCGATAGTTCTCGGACAGGATTGGAAGCGTATCCAGATTTTTGGGCTTCGGTGGAACGAGGTAGGCGAAGTCGGCCCCAAGCTTCGCGGCATGCTCGATTGCTTGATGCGTGTGTTTCTCCACTGGCTCCACCTCGTCGTCATCATCGCTATCGAATGAGCTGTTCGGAGGGGCTTCATGCGATAGGGAAAGGCAGCAGACTTCCAGACCAAGATTTTCCAGGGCCGATTTGGCGGTCGGCGTCGTTTGCATTGTGGGGCAGACGTCGACTGACCTGAATCCGAGTTTTGCTAAGGTTGGTAGGCTCCGAGTCTCTGGAATGCGGGTTCGCCGAACTCGGCGCCAGTACCGCAGCGGACCCGTACCCTCATCGAGACCCCATTGACAGCAGGATAGTTTAATCATAGTTTTTCGCGATTTGATTGGGTCGTATAACTGCTACGAAGATTCGATTCCGGGCGATTGTTTACCGCCTCGTCATGTGGCAGCCTATTTCAGCCTCCGCCATTCACTCAATTCTTTTTAGGGTACGGTATAACCCTTCCTAGATGAGCCATTGTCTCTTTTTGGCGACTCTCGACGAAGGCTTTGGCCTCGGCGGCTTTGCGGAAGGAGCCTTCATGATCGTTGGCCATTGCCACGACGGCGTCTGGCATGCGCTCCCGGTCTTCGGGCAGATCGAAATTGAAGAGCCATTCGTCCAGGCCAATATCCCTCCACATGATGCCCTTGGATGTCTGTTGCTCCACGCGGCAAGTGATAGCGGGAATGCCATGGCCGATGCACATAATGGGGGAGTGCATTTGATTGCCGAATAGACCGGCGCTTTGGCGATAGACGCTGATGGCTTCTCCGACCAGCCAGTAGTCTTCTTTCCAGACGACGCGCTCTTTTTCTGCGGGGGTGAGCCAATCGTAGATCAATTCCTTGTTCACCGCCATTTCTGACATGTCTTCCGGGCAGAGAAGAATCTTCAGATCGGTCTCGTTCACTATCCGCTTCACTGCCCGTCGCAACGGAGCGTTGTCCTGTTCCTTGAATTGCTCGTTTACTTGCTGTTTCCCGGGATCGAAGGGGTAATTTTCTTTCATCAGCCAGTAGGGAGCGTATCGATACTTGGCGATACAGCAGAGGAATTGGCGAGGGCGCAGATCGTTCACGTCAAGGAAGGCTTCGGCTTTAGCGTCGTCCCGAACATCACAGGCGAAAGCGGCATCGGGAGCGAAACCGGTCACCTCGGTTTGGCAGCCCAAAGACTTGGCCAGCTCTATGGATTCGGAATCGCGGAAGAAGACGAACTCGGCCTGATTGAGTATGGATATCTTGGTCTGCAATTGTTCCGGCGTATCCGGTTTTAGGATCCAAGATTGATGATCATCGAAAGTGATCCCGTAGATGCCGAAACCCTTCGCTGTTTCTTCGACCCATTGATTGATTTGGGAAATGGCGCTGACAGAGGCGGATGATCCATGGACGAAAAAGTCGCATTCTTCGAAAGCTTGCTGGCGCTCGGACTCGGAAGTGACCAGTTTTAGCTTTGGAAACCGATCTATCAGTTTTTGCTCAACACCTTGGCCGATGTCGCGGGGCCACAAGTAGGTTTCCACCTCAGGAAGGTACCGTTCCATCAGCGTCAAAAACCCCGGCGTATGAGCGATATCGCCGATATTGACGGTTTGCCAAGCCGAGCAAAGCAGGATGCGTGGCGGGCGTCCGTTGGCAGAACGATGTGAGCAACTGGCGGTCAGAGCGGTGGACAAAAGGGTAATGAATTCGCGGCGGGATAGCATAGAAGTCTTTGTCCTAGTGTGAGTTTCTTGCCGAAGCAAACTGAAAGGAGGGTTTTCCCCTTCGCAGAATCGGAGAATAAATTGAGCTTCTCAGTTTCAATTCGTTTGTGATAACGCTTTCGGGTCCTACGGTGGGCCCATGTTTTCAAGCTTGAACCCCAGATTGAGTCGCCGGAACGCGATTAAAGCTTTGGCAGCTTCGGGTTTGGTATCGGCCTCGCCCAAGCCGCTTCATGCAAATGCGTCGATCGAATCGGCAGTCGCAGCGATATCAACCTATCTTGAAAGCCTCCGGAAAATTGATGGCGGTTATGCCTGGCCCGGCCAAGTGAAAGCCCATCTCACTCCCGCATACTACGCGATTGGCTGCTACCGGGCTTTGGGCATCGAACCGCCAAAGAAAACGTCCCTCATCGATTTCGTTTGGGCGAACCATCCTTATGATGTTTGGAAACGGTCCTCGCGTCGCTACATATTCGACTACCAGCAGATTCAGGCTCTGGCTTGGTTAGGGGAGGATGTCTCATCATTTGCAGAGAAGCTGCTTTCCTTGGAAAAGCCTCGCGGTTACAACAAGCGCTACGAAACGGGTGGCAACCCCCACTTCGAAGCGGAGGTTAGGCATTTCAATTCCTGCCGAGTGTGCGGCCTACCCCAACCAGCGCCGGTTTTCGAGGAGTTCATGCAGATTCGCCGCCGAGAAAATGGCAGCTACAATACGATACCTGCTGCCGATGGGGGTGACGGAAATATTCTGAATACCTGGTTTGCTCTGGATGCCCTGGAAACCATTGGACTCGAAACTGACAAAAAAAGCGCACTGATTCGATGGATACGTGACTGCCAGCTACCCAATGGCGGGTTCACTCACCAGCCAAAGCCAGAAATGGGCGATATCGATGATGTTGCTTACACGTGGGCGGCGCTTCGGTCGCTGGCTCACTTGGGATCTGAGGCTACAGATCAAGGCGCGTGTCTCAGCTATTTGCATTCGCTATTCAACTACGATGGCGGATTTGCCGATCGACCAGGCTGGCATAGCAATCCAATGGCCACTTATTATGCCTTGGAGAGCCTTTCAGTCCTTGGAGCAGGGCAACTTTCCTCCATCAAACGTCCAGTCCGTAAAAAACAAAAGGCTCTCCCAGCCGGGCTGAAGGTTTTCTCCGTTCAAATCGAATCCCATGGCCAAGGAAGCCCCCTGGAGACTGTGGCTTTGGCCAAAGCGCTAGGCATTCATCTTTGGGGAGCCAAAAACGCGAAGCCGGGCTGGCGAGAGGAGGTTGCTCGCTTGGCGGCCGCGGATCGGGTGCCGGTTAAATTCTTTCTAGCTGATGAGGAGTATGGCTCGCTCATCCGTATTCCTGGCATGGGTACTTACAGTCATATCGCCGACATCATGGCCCCGGCCGAGGCTGATATTGGGCCATCGCTGGCCAAAGCGGGACCCGTTAGTTGGAGCGAGTTTAAGGAACGCCGCTTGAAGCCTCTGCATGCCGCTCAGGGCCAGCTCAATTGGCAATTTGGCGTGCACGAGGACGTTATCCGGCTCTTTCTCGACGACTCGCTGGACAAGCCAGGTTATTCGGCTATCAGCACCTTCCATTTCGGGAACATCGACTTCGCTACTAGCGAGCCCTTTCTTCATCGCTGGCGCGGGCAAATTCCCTACATTGCTCTGCAGGATGCTCACGGTATTGAGCCCTGGTGGTTTTGCGATCAGACAGAAGGCATGCGTACGCTATTTTTGGGTACAGAGCCTACATGGGAAGCCTGGCTTAAAGCTTTGGAGAAAAACTGGGTAGCGGCGGTTCGACATGACTACAGGACTCATTATCAAACCTGGATTCACAGCCCTTCGGAGGAGATCACTGAATTCATAACGGACCGTGAGCTCGATTGGCGCTGGTGGGACAATCCGAACATCGGCCGCCCTATGGTTTCCCTCGTGGCAATTCGACCTGAGGATAAGTTTGAGGCGGGAGTTCCGAATACAGGGGTAGCCCTGCGGGTCCGAGTTGCCCATCGCAATAGTAACCACGGACACTTGAAAACACCGTTGGCCGAATTCCTAAGGCTCTCAGTGAATGGAAAACAGGTAGAGACGGATTTGATTTCCGTTTCTGATACTAGAAATCCGGAATTATTGGTCGACCAGTATCGCCTCTATCAACTGCCTAGAAATGCGGCCAGTGTTACAGCGGTCGCCGAAATCCGTGATCTGTCTACTAGCCAAATCGTTCGGCAATCGATTGAGGTAACTGTTTAGTGGATACGGTATTTGGGAACCGACATGTATACCGAGTGAGAAGAGCTCGCTCGGAATGGAGCGGATGCAGTTCTCGCCTAGTTTCCGCCGCTTAACTCCCGTAGTTTCTCGATTTCTTCGTTGGTATGGTCGATGAGGTGGCCCACGATTCTGGCATAGATCGTGTCCAAACCCTGGAGCTCGCGTCGGTAGTCGATCTTGCCCACGCTCTTGTGGCTGACGTCAGCCATTACCATTTCTTTTGATGGCGGGGCGATATCAATGGTCCCGTACGTTCATCCCTCCACGCGTCCTTTCAGGGTTCCGAGAGGCGCATAGAATTTTTTGTAAGCCTCTTGTTCGAGGATTCTGTTTGGCCCGATTAGGGTTCCTCGTATGGCGGCCATCAAGAGCTTGCCTCGGTGGATAGCGACCTCGGTTTCCAATATCAAGGCGGAGTCCAAGCCAATGTCCCCGACCCAATGGCCTACCTCGCGCCACAATTTAGGATCGGCATGCAAGTACCCGAATTCTCGAGTGCCTCGGACGCTGCCAATCACGTTCTCCTGAGGATTGCCCTTTGCCCGACGCTGGAGATGCCCGACCGCTGGCATCGGTCCGGACATCTCGAATTGGCGGTTAGCGAAATAGCCCTGCTTTTTCGGGCTGTCGAGAAACTGAACGGGTTCGAGAAGCTGGTATCCACGCTCGGTAAACGCCGCTTGGATGGACATGTAAGCCGGTTGGGCGCCTGGGTAGACGGGAGCATAGAGTAGGTCAGCCAAATGCGATGCCCCTGCATTATTGAGCATTTGGTAGTTTGCGCTCTCTGAATCAATGGGGGTGGTCTGAAAAACCGTCACGCCAACCACGCCGACTTTGCCTATTCTCGGGAGTTGGTTTGGCGTTATTTTCATTCGTTTAACCAGACCTTTCAATGGAGCCATACTGGGGTTCAAACGGGCCTTGCGAAAAAACGTCTTATCTGGATCGGAAGCCCGGTTTTGCAGCGAAGGCGCCGCGAGGCTCTCAGCCTATAAAGCGAGGGCAAGAATTGAACACAAAAAGGAGGTAGCGGAGACTAGGGGGGATGATTTCATGACGAGATTTTGGTTTCGGGCTTCTTGACCCAAGCGATATTCCTCTAGTTGAGCTTTCTCGATTCAGTCAACCATCGACTAAGCTTATGTTGGCAATTTGGTTTCCGTAACCCATAATCCGTGTTCAAACCCCTCTGACTCGAGTGGCCTTTCCGGATCCGGTCCGAGGGATTCAAAAGTCCCCTAAAATTTCTTAGAAACAATCCCCGTGGAAAGTAGAGAAGCTCAGTAT
>Ga0181579_10003932_pt1 | contig 11628 bp, 14 predicted proteins | sample 071ome_24_FD_132996 | JGI IMG/M metagenome (GOLD analysis project Ga0181579, IMG submission 132996) | Coastal salt marsh microbial communities from the Groves Creek Marsh, Skidaway Island, Georgia - 071402CT metaG (megahit assembly) | ecosystem: Environmental > Aquatic > Marine > Intertidal... | reverse complement strand
ACTGATGTACAGAATGAGCCTCTTGATCGAACCGTAGGATTGACTAACCTATTGATAACGCTGAAATCGAAATGAGATTGGTGCCTGTGCGAGGAAACGAACTCGCATCGCCCGCTCCAATTTCTCATCGGACAATCGAAACACCAGAACGCGTTTGTCACGTGCGTGACGTCCGGGGGATGACTACACTCGGTCTCCATGGACTGGTACCCCGTCGTCAAAACCATCCACATTCCGGGTTCCACGATACTGTTCGGAACCAGTATCGGCATCGCCTTCTTTATGTTTCGTTCTCGATGGACGAACGAAATGCGGGCGAAACTTCACATAAGCAGAAACGCTGTCCACGCAGACATGTTGTTCACGCTACCCGCCGTGATCGTCCAACCGTTGTCCGGGGCCTGGCTAGTGTGGAATGGTGGATACGACCAGACGGAGCCTTGGCTGCTAGCAACCTACGCTGTCTATGTTCTGGTGGGCCTTTGTTGGCTACCGGTGGTTTGGATACAAGTCCGGCTCCGCGACCTACAAGCTGAAGCGGTCACAAGTGGGCAAAACCTCCCCGATCTCCACGAGAAACTGTTTCGGCTCTGGTTCCTTCTCGGATGGCCGGCCGTCATTAGCCATAAATTGGTGTTTTATCTGATGGTGGCGAAGCCCGGATGAAGGAGGTTTGGCGAAAGGACGGCGTATGGCTGCTCTATGACGGGGAATGTCCGATGTGCACATCGGCGGCGCACGCCATCCGGCTTCAGGAAGAATTCGGCTCCCTCCACTTACTGGACGCCAGAACCGCGACCGACCACCCCCTGTTCCAACTATCGACAGAGATGGGGCTGGACCTGGACGACGGCATGGTGATCGCCGCCAACGGAATGCTGTATCACGGCGACGCGGCTCTAATCTTCCTGTCGCGTTTCGGCGATAGTGGTCACCTGAAAACATCTCTCTTCAAGATCCTTTTTCGTTTCGACTGGATGGCCCGCCTAGGCTACCCGTGGCTTCGCTCGATCCGGAACCATCTACTTCGCGGCAAGAGTGTCGGCCGGATCGACAATCTAATGAGACGGCGGGAACCGCTCTTCAAAAGCATCTTCGGAGAAGCATGGGATCACCTGCCACCGGTGTTCAAGAGCCACTACGCCAACCGCCCCTATACCAACGACCGCACGAGAGTGATCGGCGTGATGGATGTCGCCTGTTTCGGTCCTCTGAAGGTACTGGCTCCCCTGATGAACGCCATGGGTCAGATCCCGGCGAGGAACCAAAAAGACGTATCCGTCGCCGTGGAATACACCAGCGACTTTTACAGCCGGTCTTTCACATTCCGCCGGATGTTCGCGTTCGCCGATGACGAGCCGTACACCTTTGGCTCCCGCATGGTTCAAACCCAAAACAACGAAGTGGTGGAGATCATGCGGTTCGGGCTGTGCTGGCGTCTGCGATTCTCATGGGACGGTGTGCGGGTGACGCTTTCACACCGGGGATATGCCTTCAATCTATTCGGTCTGTTCGTTCCCCTGCCGCTCACCTGGCTGCTGGGTCGCGGCCATGCCGAGGAGACCGCCGTCAACGACAGGACCTTCGACATGGCGACCCACATCACCCACCCGCTTTGGGGTCGGGTTTATGAATACAAAGGGCGCTTTCGCATCATCGAGGAGCCTGAGTGATGCCCACGCGCGTCCTCGTCATCGGCGGGTACGGAAATTTCGGCGCGGCGCTTTCCCTTGCCTCGGGACTGTAGGACGCGAAGACTACCTAGGGGCGTTAAGCGATTTAGATATCGACTGGGCCGTAAACTAGCGTTGGCGAACAAGATCACGAGAGCTTGAAATTTCGATTTCGCCGGTTTTCCATCTTCATGGAGTAAACTCGGCGCAATTCGAATCCGAAGAACCGGTCACGCATCCGGTTTCGGAATGGTCACCATGGAGGTACGCCCATGACACGCCGTCTCATCACACGCCGTTCACTTCTCGCCCTAGGCTCGGCCGTCGCCATTTCCGGGAGCACCGGTCTTCTGGTCCCGGCCCAGGCGCGCGGGCTAGCGCCGACGCGGTCGATGCGGGGCGGGGCCAACAACTATCTTCCCGGCGCGCCAATCGTGGAGCGTATCGGCGGTGGCGGATTCTGGATGAGCGGTACCGTGCGCCGCGCCGGCGACGGCATGCCGCTGGCCGGTCAGCGCATCCAGATCTGGGCGCACACGACCGAGGGACATGAGCGAGACCCGCATAGCCATGGTGCCACGCTTACCGACGAAAGCGGCGTGTTTCGCCTCGAGATGCCACAAATAGTGCCCGCCTTCGGACAGCCGCACGGCCACCTCGCCTATGACAGCGGCGAGTTCGAAACCGTTTTCCTGCGTCCAATAATGGGAAGCTCGGCGGATACGAACCTGGAAGCGCATTTCGTCCTCGAACCGGTCTGAGCCAGGGGAATCGATGCGTCCCGGAGGCCCAAACACCCGATGAACCGCGGCACGAGATCCTTGCTACGCGCCCTGTCGATCTGGGTGTTTCTCGCGGCGGCTATTCTAATCCCATTGATCGCGGCCGGGTTTAGCCCGCTTTTGAAATGGCGCGAGCCGGTCTATATCGCGGCGGGTTTCGCGGGTATTGTCGCCATGGTGTTCATGCTGGTTCAGCCCCTGCTCATCGGCGGTGCCCTGCCGGGCTTTTCCGGTAACAGCGGACGCCGCGTCCATTTCATGGTTGGGTGTTGTTTGGTCTTGGCGGTCGTCGTCCACGTCGCGGGGCTCTGGATCACCAGCCCGCCCGATGTCATTGATGCCCTATTGTTCCGGTCGCCCACACCGTTTTCCGCCTGGGGCGTGATCGCGATGGGTTGCGTCTTCGCCGCCGGTGTTCTCGCTGTGTCCCGACGGCGGATGAAGCTCCAACAAAGGGTTTGGCGCCGTTGGCACGCGGTTCTCGCGGCGGCGGCCGTGCTTGGTGGCGTCGTTCATGCATTTCTCATCGAAGGCGCGATGGAAACGATTTCAAAAGCGGGGCTTTGCGCGCTTGTCGTTATCGCGACGGGCATGGTCGTGGCGGACCGGCTGCGACGGCGATCCTAGAGCCCTGCGACGCGGATCATCTTCTAGACTCTGTCATTCATCATCTTCAGGCGTATCGACAGCGTTTTCAGCAAGGCGCGAATGAATCGCGGCGACTCGCGCAACATGCCGTCCAAATCATCTTGGCCGATAACAATGCAAGTGCAGTCTTCACGGACGATGGCGTCGGCGGTGCGTTCCGCTCCCAACAGCAAACCCATTTCACCAAAAATGTCACCCGATTCAAGATGCTGAAGAATGACCCGTTGGCCGCGATTCCGACGCACGATATCCACGCGACCGCTCTTGATAAGGTAGGCTTTGGTCGATACATCGCCCTCCACGAATATCGCGCGTCCAACGTGGAAATTTCGCTCCCTAACTTTCATTCACCGAAATCTCCAGCGTAGGTTCTCGGCAAATTCCGCCAACGCCATCGCCTACCTATTGGACTCCACATCCGCTTCCAGACGCGTTGCCAGCCGACGGACAATCCTTCATTCTATCAGTACGTACCGCGATTTCCAGACAAGGCATCGACGGTCGATAGGGAGCAGGAATCATGAACGAGCTTTCATCTTCGGCAACATCGTCGACGGCGACACAAGGTGGCGCGATGCCGCCCTTTAGCGTGACCCGTCTCGATCCGGTGGCCGGCGCCGAGATCCACGGCATCGACCTCTCCAAGCCGATTACCCCGGAGGTCCGCGACGCCATTCTCGACGCCTTTGTCGAGCATCACATTCTGGTGTTTCGCGATCAGGACCTCACCAAGGATGAACAGCAGGCCTTCACCGAGAATTTCGGCGAGCTGGAGCAACATGTCGGACGCCTCGCCGACGGAAGCCGCTATCCGATCGTTCACACGGTAACCAATATCGACGCCGAAACCGGCAAGCCGACACCGACGCCGAACACCCATGGCAACTATTTCTGGCATACGGACAAGTCGTATCACGCGGTTCCGTCGCTCACGACCCTGCTTCACGCCAAGGTGGTTCCGCCCGAGGGTGGCGACACATTGTTCGCGAATATGCATATGGGATATGACGCGCTCTCGGAGGAAGAGAAACGCGCGCTATCAGGCCTGAGGGCCGTGCATAGCTGGGAAGCCAGTCGGCGCAATACCGGCAACACCCCGGCGACCGAGGAACAGAAACGCGAGCGCCCGCCCGTCGTCCACCCCGTGGTGCGCACCCATCCGGTGTCCGGTCGCAAGTCGCTCTATCTCGGCATGCATATCAGTCATGTAGAAGGCATGCCCGAGGCCGAGGGCAAGGCGATGCTGGACGACCTGCTGGAGCGGGCGACCGTGCCGGCCAATGTATATCGCCACAAATGGAAAGTGGGGGATCTGGTAATGTGGGATAACCGCTGCCTACTACACCGGGCGGACCGCAACTTCGACATGTCGGCCCATGCTAGAGTTTTACATCGCACCGTGGTGATCGGAACGGTGCCGGTTTAATCCATTTGGCGCCAAGCCACACCTGATCTGCCGACGAAAAAGCAACCACCGCTCCGGAGCGGTGGTTGACGTTCTATACTAAAATAGAGTGATGTCTTTAGGCGTCCGACATCACATGGATCTTGCGATCGGCGAGCAGATCCTTGTTCTTCTCGGCATAGGCTTTCATGTGCGGGGCCGCCGCGTGGGCCTTCAGCGCGTCCAGGCTCGCCCATTTCTCGACCACCACGAAAGTGTCGTCGCCCATGGCGGTCGCAAAACCGGCCTCGGCACAGTCGACCACCGCGCCATACTCGATACAGCCATCCTCGGCCAGCACCGCCGGAACATTCGCCTTGAAATTCGCCAGCACCTCGTCCCGTTTGCCTGGCTTGGCGGTGATCACGGCTAAAACATGAACCCTCGACATCCCCTGTCTCCCTTGGTTGTCAGCTCTGATTGTTTAGGTCTCGTTCGACTGAAGTTTACGATGGCCATAACCTCGCTGGCGACCGGTTTTCGCTGGCGGGCAATCATCCACCCGATAGAGATCCACCGAAAATCGCCTCACATATGCGGGCTACTGCTGTCCAGCCCCATCATCTGACGGCCAACGGTTTCGTAGTGGCTTTGGCGTGCCTGCATCTGCTGCGAGACCGCGTGCATATCGCGGAACCGCCGCTCGAAGGGCGCGTTCTCGAAGATCGCGGTCGATCCGGCCATCCGGTAAACTCGATGCACCACGTTGGTCGCCTCGTTGATGGCATGCGTCGCGGCGAGCCTGATTCGCGCGCGATTCTCCACGCTCAACGCGTCGCTGGCGGTTACCGCGGCCGTGACATCCTGGATCGTGGTTTGCTGATAGGCCCGAGCCGCGCCCCATCGGGCCTCTAACTCGGCGATCTCGGTGTGAAACACAGGGCTCTCGCGCATTGTGGATCGCGCCGATCGCTGGGTCTTCGTTCTTGCCAGGGAAATCAAATCGTCCAGGGCGCCGCGACAGATCCCAAGGGCGACACCGGAGAAACAGGACGCGTAGACCAAGGTTGTGGGAAAAACATAGAGCGGCGCCGGATTGCGACATTCCGCCGGATCATCCCTGTTCAGTGTGAATTCCTCGGGAACGAAGAGATCGGTTACCGTGTAACCCTCGCTTCGGGTCCCGCGCAGCCCCATGACGTGCCAGTCGTCGTGAATCTCCGCCACCTCGCGCGGAAACAAGGCGGTGCGGTCCACGTGCCGGCCAGCCGCGTTCACCCGAGGCGATCCATCCGCCTCGAAGACCATGCTGTGACCGCCGAGCCAGGTGGCGTGCTTCCCGCCACTAGCGAATTGCCAGCTTCCGGTAACCCGATACCCGCCATCGCAGGCCACCGCCTTGCCGGCGGTTCCGGCGCCCCAGGCCAGGACCGCGTCGGCGGGCCCGAATACGTGTCGCGCCGGCCCGTCATCCATGAACGCCGCCGACATCGCGCAACCGGTCCCCTGACCCAGCACCCAACCCGCGCTGGCATCCGCCTTGGCGATGATTTCGGTCATTTGGGACAGAACTGTCGGCGGCACCTCACCGCCGCCCAGTGATTTCGGCAAGGACATCCTCCAGAGCGCGGCGGCGTGCATGGCCTCGAGTACGTCTTTCGGCATCTCGCGTTCGGCATCAATTCGGTCGTGCGCGGCCTCAAGGATCGGCGCGACACTCCGGGCCCGCTCAAGACATGTTTCGGCCAGTACCGTGCCTGTCGCCGAACTCACGACTCGTCCTTGGTAAAAGCTCCGCCGGCTTCGCGCCAAGCCTTCAAGCCACCCTTTATATGAGCGGCACCCTCCATTCCCATTTTGGTGACGGTCTGCACTGTTAGAGCGGAGCGCCAATCGGCGGCGCAATGGAACAGGAACCGTTTCTTCTCGTCGAAGACTTCCTTGAAGTATGGGCTGTCGGGATCAATCCAAAACTCGATCATGCCGCGCGGGCAATGAAAGCTGTCGGGGATATAGCCGTCGCGCTTGCGTTCTCGAACATCGCGAATGTCGATGACCAGCGTATCCGATTCCTGGGCCTGTTTGATCGCGTCTCCAGGCTCCACCTCCTCGATTTCGGCGCGCGCCGCCTCGACCATCTGAATCACGCCCATCTTCAACTTCGCCATTCCGCTCTCCTCGCCCGGGCGTCTCGACGCCACTATTGGATCTCGATCGGCATCTTGCCGCAATTGTCCCCCTCGCCAAAGACCTGTATTCAAGAGCCAGACCTATTGGGGCAATTGACCCGTTTCCTGATCCGCTTCAACGCCGAGACGCTCATGGATTCGCCAACCAGATCTCCCAACGCGACTGATGACACGATGGATCCAGCATCAATCCATGAAGTGACCCAGGATTGTCCGGATTGGTACCTATGGGCCATGGACCAGCCACGCGAGGAACGGCGGGTAATCTCCGATGGCTGCGAGATCAATTATCTGCTTTGGGACGGGCCGCCGGAGCCCAAGCGACGCGGCGGCTTGCTCTTCGTTCATGGCGGCGGCGGCCACGGACATTGGTGGAGTTTTCTCGCGCCCTATTTCACCCGACATTACCGCGTCGCCGCGCCGGATCTATCCGGCATGGGAGACAGTGGCCGGCGCCCGGAATACAGCGCCGAAATCCGAGCGGCGGAATTAGCCCGGGTGATCGAGGACGCAGGGCTTGGCCCTGATGTTTTCGTCATAGGACACAGTTTCGGCGGCCTGACCGCGACCCGATACGCCGAGTTGCATGGTGATGATATCGCGGGCCTCATCATCGCCGACTCGGCGATTCGCCCGCCTGAGGAGCAGGCCGCCCGCAAACCACGGCGCATGGGTGGCAAACGGCACTATCCCGATTTCGCGACCGCGCTTGCTCGCTTCCGTCTGATGCCCGAGCAGGAATGCGAGAACGCGTTTCTGGTGGAGCATATCGGGCGTCACTCGCTCATGCGAGAGGCCGAGGGATGGACCTGGAAATTCGACGGCAATGCCATGCATCATCGCCGCTTCACCGAGCCCTACCACGACTACCTCACCCGCGTTAAATGCCGTACCGCCTTGATTTACGGCGAGAAGAGCGCGCTACTATCGCATGAGATCGCGGACTACATGCGATCACTCATGGCGCCCGGATCACCGGTGATCGCGATACCCGAGGCGCAACATCATCTTACCCTCGATCAGCCCATGGCCTTCGTGGCGGCGGTGCGCGGTGTGCTGGACGGTTGGTCTCGAGGTCGTGGGCCTGACGCCCGGAGCAATTCCTAATGTTCGGACGCCAAGCGCCATGACTTCCAATCGGCGCGCGGTATTTTCGTGGTGCCTGTTCGACTGGGCGAACTCACCCTATCCGACAATCATCGTCACTTTCGTGTTCTCCGCCTATTTCGCCAAGGGGATCGTCGGCGACGAGATCGAGGGGACGGTCCTGTGGAGCCAGACAATCGCGATCGCCGGGCTGGTGGTCGCGGTCGCAGGCCCCCTGTTGGGCGCCATCGCTGATCAGATCGGTCGGCGCAAGCCTTGGATCGCCTGGTTCAGCCTGATCTGTATCCTTGCGACCGCGACGCTTTGGTTCGCGACGCCCGAACGCGATTCCATCATGCTGGTCCTGGTGGCGGTGGCGGTTTCAACCGTGTGTTTCGAGGTCGTGACGATTTTCTACAACGCCACCCTTCCCGAGATCGCCCCGACCGGCAGACTGGGCCGGATCGGAGGATGGGGTTGGGGCGCGGGATATATCGGAGCGATTTTCTGCCTAGTTCTCTGCCTTTTCGGGCTGATCCAGAACCCGTCGCCTCCATTCGGGCTTAACCCCGACGAGGCCGAGCATGTGCGCGCGACAGTGCTAGTGGTGGCGCTATGGTGGGTGTTGTTCGGCTGGCCCTATCTTGCATTTGTCCCCGACCGTCCCGCCGTCAAGGTAAACCCCATGGGCGCGGCGCGGGCCGGTATCGCCAAATTATGGGGGACCTTGAAAAGCCTCAAGCGCAATAGGGACGTGGCGATCTTTCTCCTTGCCCGCATGCTGTATGTCGACGGGCTCGCGACCTTGTTTCAATTCGGTGGACTTTACGCCGCCGGAACCTTCGGGATGAGTTTCGCCGAAATCATTCAGTTCGGTATCGCCATGAACGTGACCGCGGGGATCGGCGCCTTCGCCTTCGCCTGGCTCGAGGACAAGATCGGCGCGAAACCGACCATCATGCTCTCCCTGGCGGGATTGATCGGGTTCGGCGCCATGGTCCTGATGGCGCCCTCGGCTCACTGGTTCTGGGTCTTTGGCCTCAGCCTCAGCCTGTTTATCGGGCCAGTCCAATCGGCGAGCCGCGGCCTTATGGCTCGGATGGCTCCGCCGGATTCCCGCGCCGAGATGTTCGGGCTTTACGCTCTTTCCGGCAAGGCCACGAGTTTCCTGGGACCACTTCTATTCGGGATGGTTACCGCGGCTTTCGGCAGCCAGCGCGCGGGCATGGCAACGATCCTGGCTTTCTGGATCCTGGGCATGGCGCTTCTGGCCTTGGTACGTGTAAATCGCGCGTCGACGAGTCGATAGGTTGAACTCTCCGCGACGGCTCAATTCGCCATCTCCGCGCGAACCCGCTGACGGAAGACATCGATCGGAACCGTGTCGCCCTTGCGCTCGACATGCCAAAAGGTCCAGCCATTGCAGGCCTGGGCGCCCTGGACCGCCGCGCCGACCGAGTGGATCGAGCCCTTCGTCTTGTCCGAGATCACCGTGCCGTCGGCGCGAACCTTGGCGGTCCAGCGCCGGCGCGCGTCGAACATAACCTCGCCGGGCCGCACCAGACCTCGGTCAAGCAAGCTGCCGAATGGAACGCGCGGCGCGGTGCGACGACTTTCGATCTCAAGGACCTCTGGATCGGTGAGAGGTTCGACCGCTTCAACGCGGGCGCGCGCGATATCGGCATAACTTTCTTCCCGCTCTATCCCAATAAACCGTCGCGCGAACCGCTTGGCCACGGCCGCCGTCGTGCCCGAGCCGAGGAATGGATCCAGCACAAGGTCGCCAGGCCGGGAGGTGGCCAGGATCACGCGCGAAACCAGGCTCTCCGGCTTTTGCGTGGGATGCGCCTTCTGGCCGTCCACCTTCAGGCGTTCGGATCCGGTACATAGCGGCAGCAACCAGTCGCTGCGCATCTGCAAACCTTCATTGAGCGACTTCATGGCGTCATAGTTGAAGGTGTAACGCTTGGCATCCTGGCTTTTCGAACACCAGATCAGGGTTTCATGGGCGTTGGTGAAGCGTCGGCCACGAAAATTCGGCATTGGGTTCGTCTTGCGCCAGATGACGTCGTTCAGCACCCAGAAGCCCAGATCCTGCAAGGCCGTGCCGACGCGAAAGATGTTGTGATAACTACCAATGACCCAGAGCGAGCCATCGGGTTTGAGCACCCGCCGGCAGGCCTTCAGCCAGTCGCGGGTAAATGCGTCGTAAGCGGCGAAGTCGGAAAACCGATCCCACTCATCATCGACCCCATCGACCTTGGTGTTGTTGGGCCGCAACAACTCTCCGGATAGCTGAAGGTTGTAGGGTGGATCGGCGAATATCAGATCCACCGATTCCGCCGGTAACTCGTCCATCACCCGCGTGCAGTCACCGACAACAATTCTGTTGTCACCGTTCGATACTTCGACGTTCATTTTCTCTGTCCGTGCCAGGGTCCAGGCGCGGATCATCCCGTAAGCGGGAGTCGCGGTCAAGGCTTCTGGCGCGATTCACTCAATGGACTCAATGGTTTATGTGTGGAAATACCAAATTATTCACAAGATATAGTGGTATGGAATCCAAAACCTTGCCGGTCTTGTGTCACGAGGCATCGCCAAATTTTTCCATTACCGCCCGGACCGGCGCGAAACTTCGACGATGTTCAGGGGTCGGGCCCAATCGGTTCAGCGCGGCCAGATGTTCCGCCGTACCGTAGCCGGCGTTGCGCTCCCATCCATAGCCGGGATAACGGGCCGCGAGTTCGACCATTGTCTGGTCTCGCGCCACCTTGGCGATGATGGACGCCGCCGCGATCGAGATCGAGATCCCATCACCCTTGACCACGGTTCGCGACCGACATGACAGGCCGGGATCACGATTGCCATCGATCAACGCGAATTCGAGACGGCGTTCCAAGCGACGCGTTAGTTCCTCCACCGCGCGGCGCATCGCCAGCATTGTACCCCCGAGAATATTCAGGCGATCAATCTCCTCTCGACTCGCCCATCCAAGTCCAACCGTCGCAACCTTCTCAATCGCGGGCGCCATGGCCGCGCGTCGCGTCGCCGACAGCCGTTTGGAATCATCTATCATCTCTGAAAGCGCACCCAGGGGTCGTGTTGTATCGATCACCACGGCGGCGGCGGTAACAGGCCCGGCAAGCGGTCCCCGTCCCACTTCGTCCACCCCCGCGACCGCCGCATTAGCTTGAAGGTCCAGGCTCTCTTCCAGGCTGAAATCGGGCATGTAACTTCAATTCCAGATATAGTAGGTCGGTAGGGCTATACCAACAATATGCGCTATGCAACAGGCCTTTACGGGTCGTGATAGGACTGTCATGCAGTTCTTGTATTGCTGAGTCTAAACCGTAGGAACAATTGAGTAGTTTTTGAAATCACGCGATTTTCCAATCAAGTTCCTTCGAGTTTATAGCCTGTTTGACGGAGCCGAGAGTCGTTTTCTCAGATACCAGTCGAAAAAGTGTCACCAGGACATTGTTAACATTGACAAAGGCCCTATAGGCGCCAACTTTCAAATTCACCTCACGCAGTCCTGGCGCGTATATGGATTCCTGGATCGTCGCCTTTGCCTTTTTCGCGCTCTCGATGTCGGCTTCACCAGGCCCCAACAATGTCATGGTGACAGCTTCCGGCGCGAATTTCGGTTTCCGCCGCACCCTGCCGCACATGTTCGGCGTGGCCTTCGGGTTTCCGGTCATGTTGCTTTGTGTCGGCGTCGGTGTTGGCGCTCTTCTGGCTAACCACTCGGAGATCCAGACCGGCCTCCGGGTGATCGGGTCGCTTTATCTGTTGTATCTGGCCTGGCGCATCGCGCGTGCCGGCGATCTTGAGGTCGGCGCCAGTAAACCTCGCCCCATGACCTT
>Ga0181579_10003921_pt1 | contig 11652 bp, 10 predicted proteins | sample 071ome_24_FD_132996 | JGI IMG/M metagenome (GOLD analysis project Ga0181579, IMG submission 132996) | Coastal salt marsh microbial communities from the Groves Creek Marsh, Skidaway Island, Georgia - 071402CT metaG (megahit assembly) | ecosystem: Environmental > Aquatic > Marine > Intertidal... | reverse complement strand
TGGCCGGAGCAGGCGCCATTCGATCGCATCATCGTTACCGCGGCCGCTCCGGAAACGCCGGATAAACTCGCCGACCAACTGGCGGATGGCGGGATCATGATCGCGCCGGTTGGACCCGACGGCGGACACCAATGGCTGGTCCGAATCAAGCGGAACGGGGATCGATTCGAGACCTCGGAACTCCTGTCGGTACGTTTTGTCCCGCTGGTCAGCGAGTAGACATATCCTGGACTTAGCGCCGATCGGGCCGGATTGCTTGAGCCCGACGTCCGCCGGCGGATAGTATGCGACTTCGCGAACCGCCGTACCGAAGCCCCTTGCATGCCTAGACCAACGATCCTCGTGATATTGCTCCTGGTGGCGAGCGTCTCGGCTTGTGGCGTTACCGAGAATATTCCGCGTTTGGTGAATGCGCCGCCGCTTTCCAGAAGCGTCGAGCCGGCGACAATTCCGATCCCGTCGACCGGCGTGGTGGATGTCGCTCCCGGAGACACGGTCTATGCGATCGCCCGGCGTTACGGTGTCACGGTGCGCGACGTCATCGACGCCAACCGCCTGGCCGCGCCGTTTCTGCTGACCGTCGGTCAGACGCTTCGCCTGCCGCCGCCCCGGATCTATACCGTCGCGCCGGGGGACACGGTCTATTCGATCTCGCGGCGCTTTGGGGTGGATATGCGTACCCTGGTGTCGATGAACGGCTTGACCGCGCCGTATCAGGTGATCGCCGGCGGTGAGCTGAAGATGCCGGTGCGCGGCACGGCGGAGAGGACCGCGACCTCAACGCCGGTTTCCGTTAGCGTCGCCGCGAGCCCGAGTGTGTCGTCGGTGCCGTTACCCCGGCCTCGACCCAACTCGGCGGCGCGTTCGGAAGCGGGTAAGCGTGTCGTCACGCGCCCCACGCTCTCCGCCACGCGTATCGCCGCCCGGGCGGTGCCGCCGCGACCACCCTCGCGCGAGGGGACGAGGTTTCTCTGGCCTGTGCGCGGGCGGATAATCTCGAACTTCGGACCGCGGGAAGGCGGCCTGCACAATGACGGGATCAATATCGCCGCGCCCAAGGGATCGCCGATCCTGGCCGCTGACAGCGGGGTTGTCGCCTATGCGGGCAAGGAGCTGAAAGGGTTCGGCAATCTGCTTCTGATCAAGCATGCGGGTGGGTGGACCACCGCCTATGCCCACGCCGACCGTTTGTTGGTCAAGCGCGGTGATCAGGTGAGGCGCGGTCAGACGATCGCCACGATTGGCGCTACCGGCGGGGTTACCCGACCGCAACTGCATTTCGAGATTCGCCGCGGCTCGCGCGCCGTGAACCCGAAGTCCGAGCTTGAAATCTGACCGCGCGGCCGGTCGGCGCGATAACCCGTGTCATTTCCCTGAAATTCTTCGACTTTCCCCCGCCGGATCGTTGCAATTGGGCGCTTTGCCGCTATAGTCCGGCGATTCGAATTCGGGCGCTTCCAAGGAGGAGGCGTTCAGGTGATCGCACAAGCTCGGCCGGGGGCCGAGAACCAAGGAGACGGCCATGTTGATCTCACCAGCCTATGCTCAAGCCGGAGGCGCCGGAGGCTTTGATCTGATGGCCTTGGCGCCCTTGGTATTGATCTTCGTGGTGTTCTATTTCCTGCTTATTCGCCCGCAGCAAAAGCGGATGAAGGAACACAAGGCGATGCTGAGCAAGGTTCAGCGCAATGACAGGATCGTGACCAACGGTGGCTTGGTCGGCAAGGTCGCCAAGGTCTATGATGAGCGCGACGAGCTTGAGGTCGATATCGCCGAAAATGTTCGTGTTACCGTGCGACGCAGCATGATCGCCGAGGTCATGAGCAAGAGCGATTCCTGAGTGATCGCTCGCGCCGAGATAACCGCCCCTCCAATGAACGGATAGCGTGCCCCGATGCTTCAGTTTTCCCCTTGGAAGACAACGATCGTTCTATTGGTCTGCTTGCTCGGCCTGATCTATGCCGGGCCGAACTTGATGACGGCGGATTACTCGCGCGACGTGCCGAACTTCGCCCCGGGTAAGAAGGTGAGCCTCGGCCTGGACCTGCAAGGCGGCTCGTATCTGCTGCTCAAGGTGGAACTTGACGTGGTGATCGAGGAACGGCTGGAAAGCATAACCGCCGCGGTTCGCCAGGAATTACGCAAGGCCAAGATCGGCTACAAGGGGCTGGGCGTGGCCAACGGCGCGGTGCGCCTCACCATCCGCGAGCCGGGGGATGTTGAGCGCGCTCGGGCGATCCTGGAGGGGATTGAACCCGAGACACTCGTTCCCGAGACCGTGGTTGAGCTCGACGACGCGGGTAACGCCAGCATCACGCTGACCGAACAAGCGGCGATCGATGCCCGTTCGGCCGCGGTTCAGCAATCCATTGAAATCGTCAGGCGACGGATCGACGAGACCGGCGTGCGCGAGCCGACCATTCAACGCCAGGGTGAGGAGCGGATCCTACTTCAGCTTCCCGGTGTCGATGATCCCGAACGAATCAAGGCACTGCTGGGGCAGACCGCCAAGATGACGTTCCGGCTTGTCGATATAACCGCGTCGCTAGCCAATGCCCTGGCGGGACGCGTGCCGCCCGGCGCTCAGTTGCTGGAGGCGTCTAATCCGGAACCGGGCGAGCAAACGCATTACATCGTCAAGCGCAAGGTCGAGGTGAGCGGCGAGAATCTCGTGGATTCCCAACCCACCTTTCAGGATGGTCAGCCCGTCGTAAGCTTCCGCTTCGATACCGTCGGCTCCAAGCGCTTCGGGCGCACCTCGACGGAGAATGTCGGACGGCCCTTCGCCATTGTGCTCGACAACAAGGTGATTAGCGCGCCGGTTATCCGAGAGCCGATCCTTGGCGGAACAGGCATCATCTCGGGAAGTTTCACCGTCGCCTCGGCCAATGATCTGGCCTTGCTGCTACGCGCGGGCGCCTTGCCGGCGCCCTTGGTGGTGCTCGAGGAACGCACGGTCGGGCCGGGCCTCGGCGCGGACTCGATCGAGGCCGGCAAGATCGCCAGCATCATCGGCCTGGTCCTGGTCATCGGCTTCATGATCGTCGCTTATGGGCTCTTCGGGGGCTTCGCCAATATCGCGCTGTTCTTTAACATCACCCTGCTTGTCGGCGCTCTGTCGGCCTTGCAGGCGACATTGACCCTGCCGGGTATCGCGGGGATCGTGCTCACCGTCGGCATGGCGGTGGACGCGAATGTGCTGATTTTTGAGCGGATCCGCGAGGAAGTGCGACTGGGCCGCTCGCCGATGTCGGCGATTGATGCCGGATATAAACGGGCGCTGACGACGATCATCGACTCCAATTTGACGACGCTGTTCGCGGCGATTTTCCTCTATTCCTTCGGCTCCGGGCCGATCAAGGGCTTTGCCGTGACATTGGCCATCGGGATCGTGACGTCGATGTTCACCGCGATCATGGTGACGCGCCTGATGGTGGTGTTGTGGCTGCGCCGCCGCCGGCCCAGCGAAGTTCCGATTTAGGGATGGGGAGAGAGTCATGCTGAAACCCATCCGTCTTGTCCCGCCGGGAACCAAGATCCCGTTTGTCGCGAACCGCCGGATCGCGTTCATCTTCTCGCTGGTCCTGATTCTGGGCTCGCTTTTCGGATTCTTCACCCAAGGTCTGAATTTCGGCATCGATTTTCGTGGCGGCATCCTGATGGAGGTTCGCACCCAGGGACCCGCCGATATTCCCGGCATCCGCTCGACCCTCTCGGATCTTGGGCTCGGCGATGTCAGCATCCAGGAATTCGGCGTCGAAACCGATGTTCTCGTGCGCATTCAGCGTCAGGACGGCGAGGAGCGCGAACAGATGGCCGCGATCGAGGCGGTGAAAGCGGCGCTCGGAAGCGATGTGGATTATCGACGAACGGAATTCGTCGGTCCCACCGTCGGCGAGGAGTTGAAGGAGGCGGGGGCGCTCGCGGTCGGCCTCGCGCTGCTGTCGATCCTGCTCTACATCTGGTTCCGCTTTGAGTGGCAGTTCGGCGTCGGCGCGATCATCGCGCTGAGCCATGACATTATCACGACAATCGGGCTTTTCGCTCTGATCCAGCATGAGTTCAATCTAGCCACCGTGGCGGCGGTGCTGACCATCGCCGGATATTCGATCAACGATACCGTCGTGGTCTATGACCGAGTGCGTGAAAACCTGCGAAAGTTCAAGCGCATGGATCTGGCCGAGGTGTTCAACATGTCGGTCAACGAGACCCTGTCTCGCACCACCATGACATCCGTGACCACCTTGCTTGCGCTTCTGGCGATCTATTTCTTCGGTGGCGAGGTGCTTGCCGACTTCGCCCTGGCGATGATCTGGGGCGTGTGTATCGGCACCTATTCCTCGGTGTTTATCGCGGTACCGATCCTGCTTTATGTCAATCTAAAGCGCGGCGAGGAAGACCCGACCGGCGTCTCGGTACCCCAGGACGAACGCATCGGGGACGGTTAGGCCGATGGACGTTACCCCGCTTGTTCCCGAAGGCCGACAGATCATCGAGTCCTATGGGAGCGGCGGGTTCAAGGTCTCCGGCGTTGCCTTCCGCGGTCCGTTGATCGTCTTTCCGGAGCGTTCCATCGAATGGCCGGGCGGCGTGGCCGACGGTTTCTCCGTTGAGATGTTGGAGCCGGTCTTCGCCGCTGAGGACGCGCCCGAAATTCTGCTGATCGGCTGCGGCGAGCGGATCTTTTTCATTCCGCCCAGCCTGCGCGCGGCGATCCGGGAGAGGGGGCCGGTTGTCGACGCGATGGATACCGGCGCGGCATGCCGGACCTACAACATCCTGATGACCGAAGAGCGGCGCGTTGCCGCGGCGTTGCTTCCCGTTGGCTGACCCCGCCGCCGCCGCGCTCGGGCTCGAGCTGTGCCGCGAGATCGCCGGGCGCGCCAACGCCAATTTCCTGCATGCCGCGCGGTTGCTCTCGCGGCCCCGTCAGGACTTTTTCTTCGCCACCTACGCGGCCATGCGGGTCATCGATGACTTCGTTGACGAGACATTCCTTGTCCAACCGCCGGAACAGCGTGAGAGTGGGCGAGACGCGGCGCTGCGCACGGTAGCGGACTGGTCGGCGCAATGTGTTTCGTTTCAAGCCAAGCCCGGCCCCCTGCATGGTGACATCGTGGCCGCGCTCGCCGCCACGGTGGGACGTTCTGATCTCGGGCAGTGGCCCTGGCCGGCGCTTGCCACCGCGATGCGCGCGGATGTGGAAGAGCGCGAGATGCGGTCCTGGTCCGACTTCCTGGCCTATTGCGATGGCGCCACCGTCGCTCCGGCGGCGATCTTCATTTATCTGCTGGCGGCTGAACCCGACGCGGAGCGGGGCTTTCGCTACGGCCTGGATATCCCCGCGCGTGACCACGCGATCGATCTGGCGATCTATTGCTATATCGTTCATATCCTGCGGGATCTCTCCAAGGACGCGGAGCGCTCGCCGCGGCTGATCACCATTCCCGCCGATATGCTTGGCGCGGTCGGACTGGCGCGCGATGATCTCGGACGAGCCTTGCGGGACAAGTCCCCGGCGATCGGCGCGCTCGCCGGGCTGCTGATCGAAAAGGCCCTGCCGCATCGCGAGGCCGGTCACGCATCGCTTCGGGCGGTGGGCGCGGATCTCGGGCTTGTCGAGCGTGGAGCTCTGAACGGCCTGATCGCGGTCTATGACCGGCTGTTCGAAAGCGCGCGCAAGGATGCGCTCAAAGTGGCCTTGGAGGGTCCGGCCATGGAGGTCGCGCTGCGGCGCGACCTGCTTCGGGCGCGGGACGAGGACGAATGAACCCGGCATTTTCGGCCTGCGGAGAGATCGCGCGTACCCAGGACCCGGACCGATATCTTTCGGCGCTTTTCGCCTCGCCAGCGGAGCGCGAGGCGCTGTTCGCGGTGCTGGCTTTCAATCACGAGGTCGCCAAAACCCGGGATGTTGTCAGCGAGACCATGCTGGGGCAGATCCGCCTGCAATGGTGGCGCGAGGCGATCGACGGCATCGTCGCCGGAGCCCCGCGTCAGCATGAGGTTGTCCAGCCGCTCGCCGAGGCGTTTCAGCTGTTCGGTCTTGAACGTGATCCCTTCGACGAGATCCTCGACGCGCGGGAAGCGGATCTCGAGGACGCGCCCTTCACAAGCCTTGGTGATATGAAGGCCTATGGCGAAGCCACCGCCGGCGGGCTCGGCCGGATCATGCTGCGGATCCTTGGCGAGGATAGGGCGCCGGTTCTCGAGGCGGCGCGCGCCGCGTCCACCGCCTGGGCCTTGACCGGCCTGCTCCGCTCGGTTCCTTTTCACGCGCGGGTGAAGCGTCTGATGCTACCGCGCGATCTTCTCGCCGAGCACGGCGCCGCGATCGGTGACTATAACGAGTTCCGCGACACGCCGGCGCTTCGCTCGGTGGTCCAGGGTGTCGCCATGGCGGCGCGGCAAGAGATCCAGGTTGCCCGGTCCGCCGGCGGAGCCGGCTTCAAGCGTGCGGCTCCGGTTTTGCTACAAGCCCGTCTGGCCCGGCTCTATCTGGACCGCCTGGAAAAGGCCGGGTTCAATGCCTTCGATCCGGCGATAAACGCCGTCATACCGCTTAAGGCCTGGTCGCTTTGGTGGGGGCGCCTCGCCGGACGAGTTTAGCGACGCGAAAATCGCCAGCATCATCTTGAGTTTCGGCGCCAAGCGTCGTCTGATACGCCCCAATGAACTCGTGGCACGATTTGGGAGAGCGAAGATGAACGCCGGCACCGGGACATTCGACTATGACGCGGCGCGTCGGGACTTCAAGCTGGAGATACCCGACAATTTCAACTTCGCCTTCGACGTGGTCGCCAAGCGCGCCCGCGAGGCGGATAAAACCGCGCTGATCGCCATCGACAAGACCGGTGAGCATGTCACCACCCACAGTTATTCGGATCTGGATCGTGACTCCAACCGTTTCGCCAATGTCCTGCTTGGGCTTGGCGCGACGAAAGGCGATTTCGCCTTTGTCATGATACCACGCCTACCGGCTTGGTATCACGTGCTGCTCGGCTCCATGAAGACCGGCGTGGTGGCGATGCCCGGAACCAATCTGCTGACCTCCAAGGATATCGAGTACCGGGTCAACCGTTCGGCGGCGAAGCTGGTCATTGTCACGTCCGAGCATGTGGAAAAGGTTGAAGCGGTCAAACATGCCTGTCCGACCCTGGAGCATCTTATCGTCGTCGACGGTCCCGCGCCGAGGGGCTGGACATCCATGGCCGAGGCTTGCGCCGACGCCTCCGACAGCCTTGATCGGGCATCGGTACCGGCGAATACCTCCAAGGACCCGATGCTGATCTACTTCACTTCGGGCACGACCTCGATGCCGAAGATGGTGGAGCGCGATCACGGCTATGGCCTGGCCCACACGATCACCCAGAAATATTGGATGACCCTGAACGAAAACGACGTGCATTGGACCCTGACAGATACCGGTTGGGCCAAGGCGGCCTGGGGCCTCGTGTTCCCGCCCTTGCTCGCCGGGTCGACCATCATGCTGTTCGACGGAGAGGGCTTCAACGCGCATCAGCACCTGAAGATCATCGAGGACCATAAGGTTACGACCTTCTGCGCGCCGCCGACGATCTATCGGCTGTTCGCGCAGATGGACGTGTCCGGCTATGACCTTTCCTCGCTACGTCATTGTCTCGGGGCGGGGGAGCCGCTGAACCCCGAGGCGATGCGGACTTGGAAGGCCGCGACTGGTTGTGACATCTATGACGGCTACGGCCAGACCGAGACCGTCAATATCGTCGCCAACTATCCGGGCATGGAGATCCGCGCCGGCTCCATGGGCAAGCCGGTTCCGGGCATTGATGTGCGCATCGTCGACGAGGAAGGCAACGAGGTGGATGACGGCGTGGTCGGCGATATCGCGGTTAAGATCACCGATCCTTATCCCCTGGGGCTGTTTCCCGGCTATTTCCAGGACCCGGAGGGGACCGCCCGGTCATTCCGTAACGGCTGGTATTACACCGGAGACACGGCGACCCGAGACGCCGACGGCTATATCTGGTTTGTCGGACGCTCCGACGATATCATCTCCTCCGCCGGCTATCGCATCAGCCCCTTCGAGGTCGAAAGCGCGCTGATTGAGCATCCCGCCGTTCAGGAATCTGCCGTCGTCGGCAAGTCGGACGAGATCCGGGGAGAGATCGTCAAGGCCTATGTCATCCTGGCGCCGGGTCACCAGGGCTCGGACGAACTGACGGTCGAGATCCAGGATTTCGTGAAGAACGTGACCGCGCCTTACAAGTACCCGCGCGAGATCGAATATCGCGACGCCCTGCCCAAGACCATCTCCGGCAAAATCCGCCGCGTTGAACTGCGCGCCGAGGCGGAAGCGGAGGGGTAATGGGCGTCAGGCGCTTCTTCCATCGCGCGGATTTTAAGACGCAATCGTACTCCTGTCGTCCTCGCGCAAGCGGGGACCTCTTTGGCGGTTGGGAAAGCGGCATTGTGCGGGGTTTTTCAGAGGTCCCCGCTTGCGCGAGGACGACGGTGAGGGATGGGGCCGGTCCTAACAATGTCCATGAGAAGGATCGCCCATGACGCGGCCCTTGAATGATGAGTGGCAGGGTTGGCTTCGCTTGAATTTCGAGCGTGGATGCGCGGCTGATGACCTTTATCACCGGGCGGCCAGACGGGATTTCAATCCCGACGAGATCTCGCGAGTGTTGGGTGGATACCGGCCCGAGACCGCGGCGCTGGCGACCAGCGAGCCGGCGAACACAGAATCGGTGACAGTGACGGAGAAGGAGCCATGGTTCTCGCTCTATCACGCGCCGCTCACCAGACCGGAGAACAGTCCCCGCGCTTGGCGTTTGGATACCGACCTGGCTCAGGTCTATGAGATTCCCGATCTTCTCACGGGCGAGGAATGCGACGCGATGATCGAGGTGATTGACGGATCGCTTCGAAAGTCGACGACGACACGCGGCCCGGCGGATTATCGGACCAGCCGAACCTGCGGTCTGCGTCGCGCGGCGCCGGAGACGATCGTGGATATCGATCAGCGATTAGCCGGCCTCATCGGTTGCGACGTGGCCTTCTCGGAGCCGATGCAAGGTCAACGCTATGACCCCGGCGAGTATTTCAAGGGTCACACGGACTGGTTCGCCTCGGGCACCAAGGAGTACGGCACCTATACCAAGACTGGTGGCCAGCGGACCTGGACGGTGATGATCTATCTGAATGATGTCAAGGGGGGTGGCGAGACCCGTTTCGAGAAGATCGGTAGAGCGTTCCGTCCGGTCAAGGGATTGGGTGTCGCCTGGAACAATCTCGGGGTCGACGGGGTGGGTAACCGCGCGACCTTTCACGAGGCGATGCCGGTGACCCGGGGGCGAAAATACATCATAACCAAGTGGTTTCGCGAGCGCGAAGGCTTGAACGTTTGACGAGGCAACCCATGAAACGGGCGCAATATGCGATCGCCCGCGGGAGGTAGTCGGTTGGCCGGCGAAATTTCGGAGCCCTACAAGCAATGGCTCCAAACCAACAAGGATCTGGGCTGTGATCGGGTCGAGCTGCTGCGAAAGGCGGCGGCTCAGGGCTTTGACATCTGGCGGATCGCCAACTTTTTGTAACTGAGCGGCGCGGAAGTGCCCGCCGAGTTGAGGGCGCGCGACACCGCCCAGCAACGTATTCTCGTCCAGATCGCGAGTTACCGAGACCCGGAATGCCGCGAGACCATCGACAATCTCTATCGCCAGGCGATCCATCCGGAGCGCGTCCATGTCGCGATCTGCTGGCAGCATCTCGATGGCGATCCGGAGCCGGTCCATCCCGATCGTGACTACGCTGGCCGTGTCCGCCTGATCGCCGTCGACGCGAATGACAGCCAGGGCGTCTGCTGGGCCCGTAGGATGACCCAGCACCTCTGGGCGGGTGAGGAGTTCACCCTGGTAACCGACAGCCATATGCGTTTCATCCCCGGCTGGGACGAAGCCTATATCGCGGAGCTCGAGCGTTGCCCGAGCGAGAAACCGCTGCTCAGCTGCACGCCGGCCTCCTATTTGCCGCCGAACGATCTGGAACCGGACCCCAAGCCGACCCTGCGTCGCCCGGATTTCTTCAACGATCAGGGGGAGATGCGGTGCAAGGGTCTGACCTTTGATACCGCGCCCGATGTCCCAATGCGCGGCGCCTTCATCGCGGCGGGGTTCATGTTCTCGCGGGCCGAGGTCATCCGCGAGGTACCCTACGATCCCTATTGCTACTTCAATCAGGAAGAGGTGCTGTACTCGATCCGGCTGTGGACTCATGGCTGGGACGTGTATCACCCGTCCTTCGCCACCGCGTATCACTACTATTTCACCCCGGCCGTCGAGACCAAGGCTCTGCATTGGAAGGATTCCGCGAAATGGACGGAGTATCAGACCCGTGGGCTGGAGCGGTTCAACTATCTGAACGAGCATGACAGCCGGGCCGGTATCGGCGCGTTAAGCGAGTTGGCAACCTATGGCCTCGGAGAAGCGCGGAGTTTGGATGGCTTTCAGCTTTTCACCGGGGTCGATTTTCGCGCCAAGAAGATCTCATCATGGGCGTTGCAATGCGGTTTCATCCCAGGCTTGAAAAAGTTTCTGAGCGCCGAGATTCATATCCCGGAAATCTTCAAGGAAAGCGCCTCGGCCAAGGTCCAGGCGCAGATTTTCGATCCCTCGGATTTGATTGGCGACACGATGGTCGTCGGCGGGTTTCTGCCGTGGCTTCGCCTGACGGATATCACCGGCAAGACCCGTACCTTGTAGTTGTACGCGGGCGCCGATTGTCTGGTCATATTCACGCCGATCGGGCGCTTCGCGGAGATACTTCGGGACTTTGATGACGCACCCAGGTCGATCCGGGCCGGCAAGCATCACAAGATCTGGATCCTGGTTGGCTCGGACGCTCCGTCACCGGAGAGCCGGGCGGAGATCTCGGAGCTTTTCACGGCGAGTGGATTACCGGAGGAATCCGTTTGGTTAATGGATGCCGACGAGCCAATCCCCCATATCCGCTCGATCGCGCGGGATGTTGATTTCAAGGGACCGCGGGTCGTTTGCGTGGACCGAAACCTCAAGATAACCGCCCTCCATTCACTTACCATCGATGGGGACGAGGCCCGAACCGGCAACCTGGATATCTTCGAGACAATCGGGCGCGTATTGTCACCAGACGGCGGGGGGCGCGAAAATCGAAGCGAGCCCCTTGCCCCGGTCTTGCTGGTCGAGCGGGTTCTGCCACCGGAAATGTGTGAAAAACTGATCTCGCTTTGGCGCGACGGTCGGAAGTTCACCGGTCGGGTGGGGAGCGGGGATCGTTCCGTCGTGAACAAGCAGGCGAAACGGCGCTCGGACGTGCATCCTTCCGTGGAGATTTGCGCTGAGCTGGACGATATCCTCGGGGCGACCTTGCTGCCGGAGATTCGCAAGGTTTTCGGGCTCGATATCACCAATCGCGAGATGTACAAGGTCGGCGTGTATGACTCCAGCGACGGTGGTTTCTTCCTCCAGCACCGGGATAACCACGAGGAGGAACTGACACATCGGCGGGTCGCGCTCACCTTGAACCTGAACGATGACTTCGAGGGTGGCGAGTTGAGCTTTCCCGAATACGGGGCCCATGGCTACAAGCCGGGCGCGGGCTCTTGCGTGATCTTTCCTTGCGCCCTGATGC